>Ga0075520_1000787_pt1 | contig 14543 bp, 16 predicted proteins | sample NGEPerB_FD_75100 | JGI IMG/M metagenome (GOLD analysis project Ga0075520, IMG submission 75100) | Arctic peat soil microbial communities from the Barrow Environmental Observatory site, Barrow, Alaska, USA - NGEE PermafrostAB12-B | ecosystem: Environmental > Terrestrial > Soil > Wetlands > Peat ... | reverse complement strand
TGGGCCAGCACCGTGGGCTCGACGGCGAACAGCGCTTCGAGGTGGGCGATCCCCGCGCGGAAGGCGCGCAGCGTCTCCCAGTTCTTCAGGTCGCCGACGTGAGGTCCGACCCAGGCGCGTGAGCCCTTGGCCAGGCAGAACGTGTTCTTGAGCTCGGCGCCGCACGCCAGCAGCGGCGGCGCCGACAGCGGCAGGGGGATGCTCGTGGGCGCATAGCCGCGCGCGCGCCTGAGCATCAGCGGCCGCTCCCGCTCGACGGTGAAGAAGCGCACCACCGAGTCGTCGGCTGCGACGTGGATCGGGCGGTCGTGCACGAGCAGCGCGTCCGCGACCTCGCCCAGCCGCGTGAGCGCGTCGTCGTCGCGATGGGCGATGGGCTCCTCGCTGAGGTTCCCGCTGCTCATCACGAGCGCCGTGTCCGTGTCGGCGAGCAGCAGATGATGCAGCGGCGTCGATGGCAGCATCACTCCGAGGTGCGGCGAGCCGGGTGCGACCGCCGCGGCGAGGAGGGCTCCGGGCAGGCGGGCGGCGAGCACGATCGGGCGCTCACGGGCGCTCACGAGCTCCCGCTCGCCTGGAGTCAGCGCGACCAACGCGCCGAGGGCGCCGAGATCCCTGGCCATCAGCGCAAACGGCTTCTGCTCGCGGCCCTTGCGCCGTCGCAGCTCGGTGACCGCCCGCTCCTCGTCGGCCCGGCAGGCGAGCTGGTAGCCGCCCACGCCCTTGACCGCGACGATCTGCCCGGCTCGCAGCAGTGCGGCCGCCGCGGCGATCGCGTCCTCGCTGTCGATCGTCTCGCCGGAGCGGGCGATCAGGCGCACCGTGGGGCCGCACGCCGGGCAGGCGTTCGGCTGTGCGTGGAAGCGCCGGCTCGCCGGATCCTCATACTCGGCGCGGCATGCGGCGCACATCTCGAACGCCGACATCGTCGTCAGGGGCCGGTCGTAGGGCACAGCGCGGACGATCGTGAAGCGCGGCCCGCAGTTGGTGCAGTTGATGAACGGGTAGCGGTGGCGGCGGTCGCGCGGGTCCCACAGCTCGGCCAGGCAGTCGCGGCACGGCGCCACGTCGGGGGAGACCAGTGCGGCGGGCTCGCCCGTGCGCCCGCTGCGAAGGATCTGAAAGCCGTGCTCGCCGGTCGCGCGCAGCGGCTCTGCGTACACCCGCTCGACCACGGCCAGCGGCGGCGGCTCGTGGGCGAGGCGCTCCAGAAAGCGCGCGAGAGTCTCGCCCTCTCCCTCCACCTCCAGCAGGACGCCACGCTCGTCGTTGCGCACCCAGCCCGCGAGCGCGTGCTCGCGGGCGAGGCGGTGGACGAAGGGCCGGAAGCCGACGCCCTGCACGACCCCCTCGACGCGCGCGCGCACGCGCTCGCGTGTCCCCGTGCTCATGACGGCGTGTTCACGGCGCGTCCTCGAGCAGCTCACGCAGCGCGTGCCAGGCGCTCGCCTGTGCCTCCTGGATTCGCGGCACGTGCTGCGAGCGCGTGAGGATCACATGGTCGGCGAGACCCTCCGCTGCGATCGCGCCTCCGTCGTAGCCGACCATCGCGATCGTGGCCAGCCCGCGCGCGCGGGCCTCCGCGAGGGCCTCGATCACGTTCGCCGAGCTGGCGCTGGTCGAGAACGCCAGCAGCATGTCGCCCTCGCGCCCGTAGGCGATGACCTGGCGCCGGAAGATCGCCTGCATGCCGATGTCGTTGCCGATCGCCGTGAGAATCGCGGCGTCCTCGGTGAGGTCGATCGCGGGATGAGCCCTCCAGTCACGGGGCGGAGTGCGAAGGTCGGCCACCGCGTCCATCGCGTCGGTGGCCGAGCCGCCGTTGCCGAGCGCGAGCAGCGTGCCGCCCGCGTGCAAGCGCTCGCGCAGCGTGGCCGCGGCTGCTATCAGCGCCCGGCTGCCCTCGCCCAACGTGTTCGCGCGCAGCGCCGAGATCTCCTGCGCCTTCAGCAGGATCGAGCAGCGCACATCCTCGATCACGCGTTCGAGATCGCGCTCGCCCCCCTGGGGCTCCTCGACGAGGAAGGGGTAGAGGAAGCTCGAGGCCCCGAGGTCACGCGCCGGCTCCATGGGACTCCCGGCCAGCAGGCCGCGATGCTCGAAGAAGACGTGAACCAGCTCCCACAGGACGTGGTAGGCCGTCTCGCTGAGCTCCTGGCGCACCAGCGGATCGGCGACGGGAGGCTCGAGCTCCCACTCCGCGCCGATGCGCTCGAAGGCGATCGTCAGGCAGCCGCGACGGGTTGCGGCCTCGACGGCGGCGACGGTCGCAGCGTCGTCGCCGAAGGCGATCACGATGTCCCGCGGCCCGGCCATCAGCGCCACCTGCTCGCTGCTCGCTTCGGCCTCGCCGGTCAGCGCCAGCGCGGGCAGCGCCCGCTTGCCGACGATCACAGGGTGGACGAACTCGACCGCGACGTGACGAGCGTCCGAGCGCGCCTGCGGCGAGCGACCGATGGCTATCAGCCGGCCCCCGCTCCAGAAGCGCTCTGCCACGAGATGGCACACCCGCGCGAGCGGCTCGGCGGCGCGAGCGAAGAACAGCTCGTTGGACTCGGTTCGCAGCGCGAGCAGCGCTTGCAGGCGGTCGGCCTGGAGAGCGTCACCCTCACGCGAGCGGGCATTCGTGCCCGCAGGGTGAGCTGCGCCGCTCACGCCGGCTCGGCCTCTGCGCGCGCGGGCGCCGGCGTGGTCTGCGCCACGCGCGCCAGCCAGTCCGCGAACGCCTCCACGCCCTCACCTGTCCGAGCGCTGAGGAGCATGTGCTCGGCGCCGGGGTTGACCTGGTCGAGGTTTGCCAGGAATCTCTCCAGCGAGAAGTCCAGGTGGGGCAGCAGATCGATCTTGTTGACCACCACCAGCTCGCACGTGCGGAACATCAGCGGGTACTTCAGCGGCTTGTCCTCGCCCTCGGTGACCGAGGAGATCATCGCCCGCCTGTCCTCGCCGACACGGAACTCCGCCGGGCAGACGAGGTTGCCGACGTTCTCGATCACGAGCAGGTCGATCTCCTCGAGCGCCATCGCGCCGAGCGCCGAACGGACCATGTTGGCGTCCAGATGACACTCGCCGCCGAAGCCCGGGTCGGTGTTCAACTGGGTGACGGGCACGTGCAGCAGGGACAGGCGGTCGGCGTCGAACGAGCCCTGAACGTCGCCCTCGAGCACCCCCACCCGCACCTCGCCGAGACCGTCGAGGAGACCGTCGCCGAGACCGCCGCCGAGCACGCGTTCGAGCAGCATCGTCTTGCCCGCGCCGGGCGCGCTCATCAGGTTCACGACCCGCACGCCCGCGCGATCGAAGTCCGCGCGGTTCGCCCGCGCGATCGTCTCGTTGGCGTCGAGCACGTCCGTTGCGACCCTCACCTTGGTGCGGTGCATGCCTCCTCCTCCTCCACTTCGATCGAATCCACACAGAGCTGCTCGCCGTCGAGCACGGTCACGTTCCCGCCGCCGCAGCGCGGACAGCGAAAGGATGGATGCTCGAGCCGCCACTCACTCCCGCAGTCGCAGCGCAGCCGCGCGGGCATCAGCCGCGTCGTCAGCTCAGCCCCCTCGCAGGCGGTGCCGCGCGAGAGGATCTCGAAGTAGAACGCGAGCGACGCGGGCGCGACCTGGCGCAGCCCCCCGATGCTCACCTCGACGAGCAGCACGCGGCGCCCGCACGCGTGAGCGAGGGCGGTGTCGAGGACCGAGCGGCTGATCGAGAGCTCGTGCATCAGCGTGGGGGAGGAATGTCGGTCGCCGTGCGCTGCGCCGAGGCCATCGACCGCTCCGCCTCCCTCAGCAGATCCGCGGCAGCGGATCCCCTGCCAGCAGGTCCATGACACGACGCCCGCCGAAGGCGGTATCCACGAGCACCATCCCGGGAGGCTCGCGCAGCACCTCGCCTATCTCGGCAGCCTGCTCGCAGCCCGGAACCGCTCGCAGCGCGTCCAGGGCGCCAGACGCGGAGGCGGGCGCGACGAACGCGACGAGCTTGCCCTCGTTGGCGATGTACATGGGGTCGATCCCGAGCAGCTCGGCGGCACCGGCGACCGCGGGCGCGACCGGCACGTCGGCCTCGCGCACGAGCGCCGCCACGCTGGAGGCTCGGGCCAGCTCGTTCAGGGCCGAGGCCACGCCGCCCCGGGTGGCGTCGCGCATGCAGTGCAGGTCGGCGCCGGCCGCCTCCAGCAGAGCGTCTGCGGCCGGCCACAGCGAGCGCGTGTCGGAGCGTATCTCCGCCTCCAGCGCGAACTCGTCGCGTGCGAGCATGACCGCCATCCCGTGCTCGCCCACCCGGCCGGAGACGATGATGCGATCACCGGGCTCCAGGCCGCGGGGAGAGAGCCTTGCGCGGGGATCGACTACGCCGAGCCCGGTAGTGCATGCGTACATGCTGTCGGCGTGCCCGCGCTCGACGACCTTCGTGTCACCGGCGATGACCTGCACGCCGGCGGCGTCTGCGGCGCGGGCGATCGCGTCGATCTCCGCGCGCAGCTCCGCGGTTGGCAGCCCCTCCTCGAGCACGAGTGACAGCGTGAGCGCGAGCGGGCGTGCGCCCGAGACGGCCAGGTCGTTGACCGTCCCGTTGACCGCGAGCTCGCCGATCGATCCGCCGGGGAAGCGGATCGGTCTCACCACATAGCTGTCGGTCGTGAGCGCGAGCGCGGTGCCGTTCACCGACACGCTCGCAGCGTCCCCCAGGGCCGCCAGGGCGTCGTTGTGCAGTGCCGGCAGCAGCAGTCCCTCGATCAACGACTGCGAGGCCTTGCCGCCGGCGCCGTGCGCGGTGGTGATCTGCCGATCGCGAAACCTCGCCTGCTTCGCGCGCGTCCCCTGCACGATCTCGAGGATCCGCTGCTCGCGCGTGGTGGCGCTCACGCGATCGCCTCGCGTCCGCGCGTGTAGCGGCCATACGTGTAGTAGGCGGCGCAGGCGCCCTCCGGCGAGACCATGCAGGTGCCGATCGGGCGCTCGGGCGTGCACGCGGTGCCGAACACCTTGCACTGCCAGGGCTTGATGACGCCCTTGAGCACCTCCCCGCACTGACATGCCTTGGGGTCCGCCACACGCACGCCGGGTATTCCGTAGCGTCGCTCGGCATCGAGCTCCGCGTAGGCATCGGACAGCTTCAGAGCGCTCTGGGAGATGAAGCCCAGACCGCGCCACTCGAAGTGCGGGCGCAGCTCGAACACCTCCGCCATCACCTCCAGCGCGCGGCGGTTGCCGTCCCAGGGCACGACACGCCCATACTGGTTCTCGACCTCGCACCTGCCCGTGGTCAGCTGCACGAGCAGCATCTGGATCGACTGGAGCACGTCGAGCGGCTCGAAGCCCGAGATCACGAACGGCTTGCCGTAGTCGGCGGGAATGAACTCAAAGGGCCGGGCGCCGACGACTGTCGAGACGTGCCCCGGGCCGATGAATCCGTCTATCTCCAGCCCGGGCGAGTCCAGCAGCGCTCGCAGCGGGGGCACGATCGTCACGTGGTTGCTCATGCACGAGAAGTTCTTGACCCCCTCTGCCTTGGCGCGCTTGAGCGTGAGCGCCGTCGAGGGAGCCGTCGTCTCGAAGCCGATCGCGAAGAAGACGACGTCCCGGTCCGGGTTGCGCCTGGCGATCGCAAGGGCATCGAGGGGCGAGTAGACCATCCGCACGTCCGCTCCCTCGGCCTTGGCCTCGAGCAGGCTTCCGTGTGAGCCGGGCACGCGCATCATGTCGCCGAAGCACGTGAAGATCACGTTCGGCTCGTGCGCGATCGCGATGCCGTCGTCGACGCGGCCCATCGGCAGCACGCACACCGGGCAGCCGGGGCCGTGCACCAGCTCGACGGCCTCCGGGAGCAGGCCGTCGATCCCGTAGCGGTAGATCGAGTGGGTGTGCCCGCCGCAGACCTCCATCAGCTTGTAGGTGCGTCCGTCCTGCACCAACGCGAGGATCTCAGCGGCCAGCGCGCGGCCAAGCCCCGCGTCGCGGAACTCCTCCACGAACCTCATGCTCTCTCCCGGATCAGAGCCGTGCCAGCGTGCACGAGCAGCGTGTCGCCGGGCAGGACCGCGCCGACTATCCCGGTGTCCACCGTTCGCCGGCGCTCGCCCTCGTCGAGGCAGAGCGCGAGGCGCTCCCCCTCCTCCACGGCCAGCACCCGCATCCTCGTGGCCACGTCGCCACAGGTCTGGCACTCCAGATCGCCGCCGAGACCGATGTCGGTCATTCGATCGCGCTCTCTGAGAGCTCCTGCAGCTCCTGGTCGTAGGCAGCGCCCATCTGCTGCAGCAGGTCGAGCGTGGCCATCGCCTCCTGCTCGTCGATCCTCGAGAGCGCGAATCCCACGTGGATCAGCACCCACTGGCCGACGAGCGCGCCCGCATGCTCGCCATATCCGTCGAGCAGCCCGACGTTGACGGTGCGCTTGACGCCGGCGACGTCCACCTGGGCGAGCTGGTTGGCATCGTCTACGACCTTCACGACTCGGCCGGGAATTGCCAGGCACACGCTCGCCGATCTCCTGTTCGTCGGGGGGGTTGGGTTTAGCAGCTTGCCCGGGCGCGCGCAGCGGGCTCGCGGGATCCCGCGGCGAACGGCCGACGGGCGGTGCGGGTTTTTCACGGATGTGGGGGGAGCGGATGGCTGGTGGACTTGAAGACACGCTTGCATGTCGGGTGGATCTACACACGACTTCAAGAGGACTTCACCGAGAGGAGCGCGCGCACCGCGATGTTCCAGATCCGCATCCACGGCCGTGGCGGGCAGGGCGTCGTAACGGCGGCCGAGCTGCTGTCCCTGGCGGCCTTCCGGGAGGACCGCCACGCCCAGGCGTTCCCGAGCTTCGGATCGGAGCGCACGGGCGCGCCGGTGGTGTCGTTCTGCCGCATCGACGACCACGAGATCCGCACGCGCGAGCCGGTCTCCGAGCCGGACGCGCTGATCGTGCAGGATCCCACGCTCCTGCACCAGGTCGATGTCTTCGGGGGGCTGCGCTCGGACGGCTACGTGCTGATCAACTCCACGCGCAGCTTCGACGAGCTCGGGCTGGGCGAGTGGACCCAGGGCTTTCACCACGAGCGCCTGCTGACGGTCCCCGCGTGGGACATCTGCCGCAGGCACATCGGGCAGATGCGACCCAACGCGGCGCTGCTGGGAGGCCTGGCCGCGCTCACCGCCGTCGTGTCGCTGGAGTCGGTCACGCAGGCGATCGAATCTCGCTTCGCGGGCAATCTCGCCGAGGGCAACGTCGCTGCGGCCCGGGCGTGCTTCGAGCACGTGATCGCCGCGAGGCAGGTGTACGTCGATGCTTGAGCAGCTCGAGGGATCGCGCGCGGTGGCGCGCACGGTGGCACTGTGCCGACCGGAGGTCATCCCCGCCTACCCGATCTCGCCGCAGACGCACATCGTGGAGGCGCTCTCGGCGATGGTCAAGAGCGGCGAGCTGGCGCCGTGTGAGTTCGTCAACGTGGAGTCGGAGTTCGGGGCCATGTCGGTGGCGATCGGAGCCTCGGCGACGGGCGCGCGCTCATATACGGCCACCTCCAGCCAGGGGCTGCTGTACATGGCGGAGGCGCTCTACAACGCCTCGGGCCTGGGGCTGCCGATCGTGATGACCGTCGCCAACCGCGCGATCGGCGCGCCGATCAACATCTGGAACGACCACTCCGACTCGATGTCCCAGCGCGACTCGGGCTGGATCCAGCTATACGTCGAGTCCAACCAGGAGGCGGTCGACACCCACATACTGGCGTTCCGGCTGGCGGAGGAGCTCTCGCTGCCGGTGATGGTCTGCATGGACGGCTTCATCCTCACCCACGCCTACGAGCGGATCGACCTGCCGAGCGCCGAGCAGGTGGACGGCTTCCTGCCCGCCTATGAGCCGCGGCAGGTGCTCGACCCGGCCGAGCCGGTGACGATCGGCGCGCTGGTCGGACCGGAGGCGTTCACCGAGGTGAAGTACCTGGCGCACGTCAAGCAGATGCAGGCGCTAGACCTGATCCCCGAGCTCTCCCGCGAGCTGAGCGGCGTGCTCGGCCGCGAGCAGGACGGGCTGCTGCGCCGCTACCGCTGTGAGGACGCGGAGACGATCGTGGTGGCGCTCGGGTCGGTTCTCGGCACGATCGAGGACGCGGTCGACGAGCTGCGCGAGCGGGGCGTGAGCATCGGCGCGGTCGGGCTGAAGGCGTTTCGTCCCTTCCCGCTGGAGGACGTGCGCGCCGCGCTCGGCCACGCAGCGCGCGTGATCGTGATCGAGAAGGCGCTCGCCCTGGGCATCGGGGGCATCGTCTCGCAGAACGTGCGCATCGCAATCGCGGGCAGCGCCGCGCACGTGTACACGGTGATCGCCGGGCTGGGCGGGCGTCCGATCACGGCCGCCTCGGTGTGCCGGCTGTACGAGGACGCGGCGGCCGAGCGCCTGCAGCCGCTGACGTTCCTGGACCTCAACTCCGAGCTGGTCGAGCGCGAGCTGGAGCGCACGCGCGCGAGACGTCGCTCCGGACCGCACGCGGAGAACATGCTGCGCGACGTCGGCGTCGTGGCCGCGGGGCCGGTGTAGGCGATGGCCACCAGACCGATCAAGTTCTACCAGGTGGGCTCTCACGCGGCCGGGAACAGGCTTCTGGACCCCGAGCTGCGCTCGGTGGCGGCCGACCCCAACCGCAGCAACGCGATCACCAAGGGCCATCGCGCGTGCCAGGGCTGTGGCGAGGCGCTCGGTGCGCGCTACGCGCTGGACGCCGCGATGCGCGCGACCGGCGGGCAGCTGATCGCGGCCAACGCCACGGGCTGCCTGGAGGTCTTCTCGACCCCCTATCCGGAGTCCTCGTGGCAGATGCCGTGGCTGCACTCGCTGTTCGGCAACGCGCCCGCGGTCGCTACCGGGATCGCAGCCGCCCTGAAGGCGAAGGGGCGCAGCGACGTTCGCGTCGTCGGTCAGGGGGGAGACGGCGGCACCGTGGACATCGGGCTGGCATGCCTGTCAGGGATGTTCGAGCGAAATGACGACGTGCTCTACATCTGTTACGACAACGAGGCCTACATGAACACCGGCGTGCAGCGCTCGGGCTCCACCCCGCCTGCGGCGCGCACGATGACCACGCAGGCGGTCGGCGAGGAGCCGGGGAACGTGTTCGGACAGGGCAAGAGCATGCCGCGGATCGCGATGGCGCACGAGATCCCCTACGTCGCCACGGCCACGGTCGCCGATCTGCGCGACCTCGAGGCCAAGGTGGAGCGCGCGATGGAGATGCGCGGCGCGCGCTATCTGCACGTGCTCGTCACCTGCCCGCTCGGCTGGAGCTGTGAGGCGTCGGCGACGATCGAGGTGGCGCGCCTGGCCAAGGAGACGGGCCTGTTCCCGGTGTTCGAGGCCATCGACGGCGAGGTGAGCTCCGTCTCGAAGATCCGCCGCCGCCGCCCGGTCGAGGAGTACCTGGAGCTGCAGGGCCGCTACAAGCACCTGTTCAAGCCGACCCGGCGCGAGGACGTGCTCGCGCACATCCAGGCGATCGCCGACCGCAACATCGAGCGCTACGGGCTCCTGTGATGGACAAGCCCTTCGCGATCACGCTCGAGGTCGGCTCGAGCCTCGCCAACAAGACCGGCGCGTGGCGCGACGAGCGCCCCCTCTACGTCGATCGGCTGCCGCCCTGTAACGCCGGGTGCCCGGCGGGCGAGAACATCCAGCAGTGGCTGTATCACGCCGAGGAGGGCGACTACGAGGCGGCGTGGCGGCAGATCATGCGCGACAACCCGTTCCCTGCGGTGATGGGCCGCGTCTGCTACCACCCCTGCACGACCGTGTGCAACCGCGCACAGCTGGATGAGGCGGTCGGGATCAACTCCGTCGAGCGCTTCCTCGGCGACGAGGCGATCAAGCACGGATGGAAGCCCGAGAGCGCGGCCGAGCGATCGGGCAAGCGTGTGCTGGTCGTCGGCGCCGGGCCCTCGGGGCTCTCCGCGGCCTATCACCTGGCGCTGCTCGGGCACGAGGTCGCCGTCCACGACGCGGGACCGCTCCCGGGGGGGATGATGCGCTTCGGCATCCCCGCCTACCGTCTGCCGCGCGACGTGCTGCAAGCGGAGATCCAGCGCATCCTCGAGCTGGGCGTGACCCTGGAGTGCGAGCGCAAGGTCACCGACATCGCCCGCGAGATGAAGGACGGCGGCTTCGACGCCGCATTCCTGGCGGTCGGCGCGCACATCGGCAGGCGCACGTACATCCCGGCCGGGGAGGCCGCGCACATCCTCGACGCGGTCTCGCTGCTGCGCGACATGGAGGCGGAGGAGAAGCCGCTGCTGGGCCGTCGCGTGGTGGTCTACGGGGGTGGCAACACCGCGATGGATGTCGCGCGCACGGCCAGGCGGCTCGGGGCCAGCGACGCGATCGTCGTCTACCGGCGCAACCGCGAGCGGATGCCCGCGCACGACTTCGAGGTGCAGGAAGCGCTCGAGGAGGGCGTGGTGATGAAGTGGCTCTCGACGATCAAGAGCGCCGACGAGGGCAGCCTGGTGCTCGAGAAGATGGAGCTCGACGAGACGGGCTTTCCCCAGCCGACTGGCGAGCTGGAGGAGCTGCAGGCGGACTCGGTGGTGCTGGCGCTCGGCCAGGAAGCCGACCTGTCGCTGCTGGACGGCGTGCCGGGGCTGGAGATCGAGGACGGCGTGGTGAAGGTGGCCGCGAACATGATGACCGGGCACCCCGGGATCTTCGCCGGCGGCGACATGGTGCCGGACGAGCGCACGGTCACCGTCGGGGTCGGCCACGGCAAGAAGGCCGCCCGGCACATCGATCGCTGGCTGCAGGGCACACAGTCCGAGGACCCCGTCAAGCACGAGCTAGCCGGCTTCGAGGAGCTCAACGCCTGGTACTACAGCGACGCCCCCAAGACCCTCGCTCCGCGCCTGGACGCCGTCCGGCGCCAGTCGAGCTTCTCCGAGGTCCAGCTCGGGCTCGATGAGGAGAACGCGCTGTTCGAGGCGCGGCGCTGCCTGTCGTGCGGCAACTGCTTCGAATGCGACAACTGCTACGGGCTGTGCCCGGACAACGCCGTGATCAAGCTGGCGCCGGGAGAGCGCTATGAGATCGACTACGACTACTGCAAGGGCTGCGGCATCTGCGTGCAGGAGTGTCCGTGCGGGGCGATTGAGATGGTCCCCGAGCCGACCTGAGCCGGCCGGGCCGCGTGTTCCTCGCGGCGCGCTACTCGATCACGATCGCGCGCATCGTGTGCTCGTCCGGCAGCTTCTCGAGGATCCGGTGCAGGATCTCCCGCTCCCCGGCCTGCCCGCGCTGAAGGTCGTTCAGCAGCAGCCTGACGGCGCTGTGGGTGATCTTCATCTGCTGCGGCGCCAGCGACACCGTGAGGATCCCGCGCTCGTCAGGGATCTCCTGCAGTCCGGCGAGCACCTCCCTGGCCAGCTGGCGGATCTCCGGCTCGTGCGCCTCGTCGGAGATCAGCAGGCGCAGCGCGCTCGCTCCCACGGGCACCTCGTCCCGGTCGAGCAGCAGGTGGTAAGGGGGCTCGGGCTCGGCGACGGTGTGGCTCATGGCCGTCAGCCTACTAGCGCGGGAGCCCGGGCAGGCCGCGGAAATACACGGTGATGCGTGGTGGAAATCAGCGGATGCGAGGCGCCGCGCCCCGGCTCTAGGTTCTGGGCATGTCCGAGACAGGAGCACGCCAGCCCCGCGAGGACGGGGCAGAGCCCGAGGCAGAGCCAGCGCCCGCGCGGCCGTTCACGGACATCCTCTGCGCGGTGGATGGCACGCGCGGGAGCCTGGCGGCGGTCGAGCAGGCGGCGGTCCTGGCGGGCCCGCAGGGGCACCTGACGCTGCTGGCCGTGACCGCCGTCACGGGCGCGGGGGCCTATCGCAGCGCGGCCATCAGCCCGCCGCGAGCGGAGCACATCATGGAGCGCGCGGTCGAGATCGCCGAGCGTCTCGAGGTTCCCTGCACGGCCGCGATCGACCCCGCGGGCCCCCCGCCGCGGGTGATCCTCGAGCGGGCGGCCGAGCACGAGCTGCTGGCGCTGGGCGCGCCCTCCGCCTCGTGGCTGGGCGGCGAGCTGCTCGACGGCGTGGCACATGCGGCACTGGACTCGCTCAAAGGGCCGGTGCTGGCCTGCCGCACGCTCCTCGCGGGCGGGCTCGGCTTCGCCGAGCGCATCCTGGTCGCGAGCGACGGCCTGGACGGCTCCGATCGGCTGGTCGAGCTGGCCGGAGAGCTGGCCCGCGCTCTCGGCGCCAGCGTGATCCTGCTGCACGCCACCGACAAGGACTCGCCCGCCCGCTCGCATCGCGTCGAGGAGCAGGCGCGCAGGCTGGAGGCGTCGCTCGATCGTGCCGGCGAGGTCCGGTTGGAGACGGGCGGCGCCGCCGAGGCGATCGTCCAGGCCGCCCGGGAGACGGAGTCCTCGCTGGTGGTGATGGGCAGCCGCGGGCTCAGCGGCCTGAGGGCGCTCGGCAGCGTGAGCAGGCGGGTCGTCCACGGCGCGCGCTGTTCGGTGCTGCTGATGCCGCCGGAGTGCCTGCGGGAATAGCAGCCGCAGTGCAGCGAGGCTCCTTCGCCGTCCACGCCGATGGGCTGACCGTCTCACGTGGCCCTGCGGAGGTGCTGCACGGCCTGTCGTTCGAGATCGCCGCCGGTCGCGTGACGGGGCTGCTCGGGCCGAGCGGCTGTGGCAAGACGACGCTGATGCGAGCGCTGGTCGGGGTGCAGCGCCACGTCTCGGGGACCCTGCGGGTGCTCGGCGAGCAGGCGGGAATGCCGTCGCTGCGTGCGCGCGTGGCCTATCTCACGCAGGCGCCGTCGGTGTACGGCGACCTGACCGTCCGTGAGAACCTCGACTACTTCGCCGCGATCCTCGGCGCCGGCGCGGCGGAGGTGCGCCAGGCGCTCGATCGCGTCGAGCTGAGCGCCCTCGGCGACAGGGTGGTGCGCCGGCTCTCCGGCGGCGAGCAGGCAAGGGCGTCGCTCGCCAGCGCGCTGCTCGGCGAGCCGCAGCTGCTCGTGCTCGACGAGCCGACGGTGGGCCTGGACCCGGTTCTCCGGCGCCAGCTGTGGCGGCTGTTCGCGGAGCTGGCCGCGGGCGGCACCACGCTGCTGGTCTCCTCGCACGTGATGGACGAGGCACGCCGCTGCGAGGAGATCCTGCTGCTGCGCGACGGGCGGCTGATCGCGCGCGGCAGCCCCGACGAGCTGGCCCGGCGGACCGGGACGGAGGATCTCGACGAGGCGTTTCTGCGACTGGTCGGGGGGGAGCTCGACGGATGAGCGCCGCCAACGTGCTGGCAACGGCTCGGCGTGTGCTGGCGCAGCTGCGCCACGATCCGCGCACGGTCGCCCTGGTCCTGCTGGTCCCGTGCGTGCTGATGACGCTGCTGCGCTTCGTCTACGAGGGTCGTCCGCGGGCGTTCGACGCGGCCGGTGCGCCGCTGCTCGGGCTGTTTCCGCTGATGACCATGTTCCTCGTCACCTCCGTTGCGCTCCTGCGCGAGCGCACCACGGGGACGCTCGAGCGGCTGCTCACAACACCCCTGGCCAAGCTCGAGCTGCTGCTCGGCTACGGCCTGGCGTTCGGTGCCCTGGCGACCGCGCAGGTGGCGATCGCGGTCGGCGTGAGCCTTGGACCGCTGTCGCTGCACGTGGCCGCGAGCGGGCTGGTGCTCGCGCTGCTGTGCGTGCTCGTGGCGCTGCTCGGCATGGGGCTCGGCCTGCTCGCGAGCGCGTTCGCGAGCACGGAGTTCCAGGTGGTTCAGTTCTTCCCCGCGACCATCACGCCGCAGCTGCTGCTGTGCGGGCTGCTGGCCCCGCGCCAGCACATGCAGAGCGTCCTGCGGGCGATCTCCGACGCGATGCCCATGTCCTACGCGGTTGACGCAGTGCACCACATCAGCCGCGAAGCCGGCGTCGGCGGCGCCCTGTGGGGCGATCTCGGCGTGGTCGTCGCCTTCGCCGCCGTTGCCATCGGGCTCGGCGCGGTCACGCTACGCCGGTGCACCGAGTGAGGCCCACTCTGCGGGCGTGTGGGCCACCAGCGGGTGCGGCTCACTCCGCGGGCGTCGGTCCGCGGGCGTCGGGACTCACTCCGCGGGCGTCGGGACTCACTCCGCGGGCGTCTCCGCGGGGCCGGCCTTGCGCACGCGCAGCGCGCGGGCGATCCGTCCGCCGAGGGCGCCCAGGAGCATGCCGATGATGGCCGTGACGACGGCCAGGAAGGGCGGGAAGCTGCCGAGCGAGACCTTCGCGTGCGTGCCCGCGATGGCGTGCGCGATCAGCAGCGACGTGCCATAGATCGCGCCGCCCGCCAGCCCGCGGTCGGCGCCGTCCCAGCCGTCCTGGTGCTCGAGGCCGGCGAGGATCCCGCCGATCGAGACGACGGCCGCGAGGGCCCAGTAGGCGCCGGTGGAGGTGCCCACGAGGATCCCGGCGACGACGCCGAGCGCCGCGGGAACGACACCACCTAGGACGATCTGCACGGGTCGCGCGCGGTCGCGGAACAGGACAGGCTCGAGCATCGGACTCCTCCCCGGAATGTGTGTTTGAGTCTACCGCCGCGGTTCGCCGCAGC
>Ga0075520_1000786_pt1 | contig 14548 bp, 13 predicted proteins | sample NGEPerB_FD_75100 | JGI IMG/M metagenome (GOLD analysis project Ga0075520, IMG submission 75100) | Arctic peat soil microbial communities from the Barrow Environmental Observatory site, Barrow, Alaska, USA - NGEE PermafrostAB12-B | ecosystem: Environmental > Terrestrial > Soil > Wetlands > Peat ... | reverse complement strand
GCTTCGCGAGGCGCCCGGCCGGAAGCGCCTGCTCGGAGAGCGGAAGCGGGTCGATCTGCTTGGTCTCAGGCACGCGCTCGGCGCCCGGCGTTCCGCGCAGGCAATGCGGCGGGTAGGTGCGCTCGAAATCGGGCTCGTCCGAAATCTCCGGATCGGTCAGCTCGTGGTCGTCGGCGGAGGCCACGTGCACGATGCCAGCGGCTTTTGCCGCCTCGACCAGGCGAGCCAGCGCCGGGGACGTACAGCTTCCCTTCGGGGAGCATGAAGTCGGCCTGGGTGTCGACATCCCAGAGAATGGTTCGCGTCATCGGGTGACGGTCTCCAGTCTCGGATTCGGTCGCGGGCGGCGACCCTTCTTGGCTGCCGGACGTCCATCGGCCAGGATCACGTCGGCTGTGAAGTCGTACCGGCCGCTCATCAGCGAAGAGCCGACCCCATAGGAATCGACCGGAACTCCGTTCGCTTCGAAGGCGGCGATCTTTTCCGCGTCGAAGCCGCCCGAGGCAACGATCTTCACGTGCTCGAAGCCGTCGCGATCGAGGGCGCCGCGGACCTCGTGCACCAGGCGCTCATTGACGCCGACCGGAGCGAAGTCTCCCGACGCCTCCATCTCGGCCCAGAGCGCGCGATCGACGAGCGTGCCCGACGTGTCGAGGCGGACGCCCCAGAGACGTTGCCCGAGCGCCCGGGCGACGGCCAGCGACGTGGCCACCGAATCGTTGTCGAAATCGACCAGGACGATCACATTCATGTCGGGCGGGGCCCAGTCGGCGAACTTCCTGGCCGCCAGGACGCTGTCTCCGCCGTAACAGGCAATCAGCGAGTGCGGCACTGTGCCGATGCCGCGCTCGCCCCACCAGGACGCCTGGGCGTCGGTCGAGACGCCGATTGCGCCGGCAATGTGGGCGGCGTATCCGTCACCGGTTTGCACGCGGTGGTGATCGTGCCGGGCCGGAAAGAAGAGAATGGGCTTGCCGTTCGCCGCCTCGACCACTCGGCGTACATTGGTCGCGATCTTCGTTCGCCGGGCCAGAACCCCGAGATAGAGCGTCTCGAGATGCGCTACCTCGGTGTAGTCGCCCTCGATCGTCAACAAGGTCTCCCAGGGCTCGATCTCGTCGCCGTCGTACAGCGCCCTCACCGTGAGCCCGGACCAATGTTCCGAGCAGAGCTGGAGAATCGCGATCGCCTCGTCAATCCCGCCGAGCACAGCGTGCCGACGCTGGAAAACCTGAATCAGAACCTTGGTGTGCTTGTCGTCCGCGAGCAGCGCCGCCCGCGCGAAGTTGAAGTAAGCGTCCGAGTAGTAGCCGGCACGCATGCGCTCGACCGGAAGATCGAATATCTCCGGCGGCAGGCGCTCGCCCGTATCGCGAACTCTGATCCCGACGGCCATCGCGACTTGGTATTCCCCCGCCACCTCCGGCGTACGCATACCGGCGACTTAAAAAAGGAGGCGCACAAATAGGGGCCGCCGCGACCGACATGGCGGGCGCGGCTCACCAAACGCTATCCCCCGGCTCCTCCAACCCGAACACGGCCCGCGTCGGCGGTCAGCCCGCCCCGCCTATGGGAGCAGACGAGTCACACGCGCAGAAGGCGCGAAGACTCGTACGCATCGGGAATACCGGCGAAAGTCTTGGCCCGCTCCGCGGGCCGACTTTCGCCGGCTAGCTACAAGGTGGGCAAGTAGCGCTTCATCTCCCAGTCTGTGAGCTGAACGCGGTAGTCGTCCCACTCCTTGCGCTTGAGGTTGATGTAGTTGTCGAAGATGTGATTCCCGAGCGCCTTTTGCATCAGGCGCGAGTGGGACAGCTCTTCGATCGCCTCGCCCAGCGTCTCCGGCAGCGAGACGATGCCTCGCTCCTCGCGCTCCTTGGGCGACAGGTGATAGAGGTTGGTCTCCATCGGCGCCGGGAGCTGGTAGTTGTTCTCGATTCCCTCGAGACCGGCGTGGAGCAGGCAGGCGAAAGCGAGGTAGGGATTGCAGGCCGGATCGGGGCTGCGGAACTCCGCTCTCGTGCCTTCCTCGGAGCCCGGCTTGTAGAGCGGAATCCTGATCAGCGCGGAGCGGTTGCGCTGCGACCAGGCGACGTAAACCGGCGCCTCATAGCCCGGAACGAGCCGTTTATAGGAGTTGACCCACTGGGCGAAGATCGCGGAGAGCTCGCGAGCGTGCTTGAGCTGGCCGGCGATGAAGCCCTTGGCCTCCTTGGAGAGGTGGTACTTGTCGCTCGCGTCGAAGAAGCCGTTCCGCTCGCCGCGGAAGAGTGACTGATGAATGTGCATGCCCGAGCCGTTCTCGCCGAAGATCGGCTTCGGCATGAAGGTGGCGTAGCAGCCGTTCTTGGCCGCGATCTCCTTCACGATCAGGCGGTAGGTGATCGTGGCGTCGGCCATCGCCAGAGCGTCGGTGTAGCGCATGTCGATTTCGTGCTGCGACGGTCCGACCTCGTGGTGCGAGTACTCGATTGCGATTCCCATTCCCTCGAGCGCCCGGGTGGTCTCGGCGCGGAGCTCGGTGGCGGCGTCCATCGTCGTCTGCACGAAGTAGCCGCCCTCGTCGAGCGGTTCGGTGCCTTTCGAATCCTTGAAGAGGAAGTACTCGAGCTCGGGGCCGACGTTGAGCGTGTCGAAGCCCATCGACCTCATCCGCTCGAGCGCCCGGCGCAGAACATGGCGCGGGTCGCCCTCGTAGGGCTTGCCGTCAGGGGTGACGATGTCGCAGATCATTCGGACGGTCTTCGTCTCGCCTTCTCGCCAGGGCATGACGGCGTAGGTCGTCGGGTCGGGGATGGCGACCATGTCGGATTCCTCGATCGCGTTGAAGCCGGTGATCGAGGAGCCGTCGAAACCCATCCCGTCGTTGAGCGCGTCTTCGAGTTGCCAGGGAGTGATGGCGAAGCTTTTCAGGTGCCCCTCGAGATCCGTGAACCAGAGTAAGACCATCTGTACGCCGTCGGCCTGCACGCTCTCTAGCACGCGCTTGCGGTCGGCGGGATCCGAAGTCGCCCGATCTTTCGTTGTTACCTTGGCCACCTGACTCACTCCCTCCGTCGACTACGAATGCGAAACCCGGAACCGGAACTGTAGTTGTAGCGTGGAATCGAGCATAGGTCGAAACAGCGTGAGGCGACGCGGGCTCATGTCATCGCGGTAACTAGAGCGTCCTGCACGATTTGACAAGCAGTTTCGGACCCGGCATTCTTGGATGCAGACGAATCGCCGACGAAGGCGCTCGTCGAGGCAATGGGGCCTCAGGACGTGGTATGTCCGGGCCCTTTTTTCGTGCTCAGGCCCGGAACCGGTCAGGTTCTGGGCTTTTTTTGTTGGACCAATCGATGGGGAGGAAAACCCAAATGTCGGACATGGACACCGAGCTCAAGCAGTACCTTGAAGCGGGTCCTTCGGCCGCCCCGAAGGACGCGCTCGAATTCGCCGAAGGCAGCGAGATCAAGATCGTCGACTTCAAGTTCGTCGACCTGCTGGGGCGCTGGCAGCACGTCTCTATGCCGTTGAACGCCGTCGATGAGTCGGCGTTCGTGGAGGGACTCGGATTCGACGGCTCCTCGATCAGGGGCTGGCAGGCGATCGACGAGTCGGACATGCTGCTCATCCCCGACCCGTCGACCGCGATCGTCGATCCCTTCACCGCGGATGCGACGCTCTCGTTGATCTGCGACATCCGTGATCCGGTCACGGGCGGGCCCTACGACAAGGATCCGCGCTTCGTCGCCAAGCGAGCCGAGGAGTACCTGCGCTCGACCGGTGTGGCAGACACCGTCAACATCGGGCCCGAGTGTGAGTTCTTCGTCTTCGACTCGGTCTCGTATGACCTCGAACCGCAGCGAACTGGTTATTCGATCGACTCCGGGGAAGCTCATTGGAACAGCGGCAAGCCCGGCCTCGGCTACACGATCCGCGAGAAGGAGGGCTACTTCCCGCCCGCTCCGCACGACACGCTGCAGGACCTTCGCTCCGAGATGGTGCTGACGCTTGGAGGGCTCGGAATCGACTGCGAGTTCCACCACCACGAGGTCGCGAGCGCGGGTCAGTGCGAGATCAACATGCGCTTCGACTCGCTACGGAAAATGGCCGATCAGGTCATGGTCTACAAGTACGTCGTCAAGAACGTCGCCCGGCGTGCCGGCAAGTCGGTGACCTTCATGCCGAAGCCGCTCTTCGGCGACAACGGCTCGGGCATGCACGTGCACCAGTCGCTCTGGAAGGAAGGCACGCCGCTGTTTGCCGACAAGTCCGGCTACGCGGGGCTCTCCCAGCTGGCGCGCGCATACATCGGCGGTCTGCTCAAGCACGCCCCGGCGATCCTCGCCTTCTGCGCGCCGACGACTAACAGCTACCGCCGCCTCGTGCCCGGTTACGAGGCTCCGGTCAACCTCGTCTACTCGCAGCGCAACCGCTCGGCCTGCATCCGCGTTCCGATGTACTCGGAGTCGCCGAAGGCCAAGCGGCTCGAGTTCCGTCCGCCCGACGTCACAGCGAACCCCTACCTCGCCTTCTCGGCCATGCTCATGGCCGGGCTGGACGGCATCGAGAAGAGCATCGACGCAGGCGAGCCGGCCGACTTCGACCTGTTCGAAGAGGCCACCGACATTCCGCAGGTGCCAGGCTCGCTGGCCGAGGCGCTCGACGCGCTCGAGGCCGATCACGAGTTCCTGCTCAAGGGCAGCGTCTTCAGCGAAGACCTGATCCGCACCTGGATCGACTGGAAGAGGGAGCACGAGGTCGACTTCGTGGCATTGCGTCCACATCCGGCGGAGTTCGCCCTCTATTACGACGCCTAGGAGAAGAAGACGGAAAGGCTGGGAGAGTCTCGGCTCTCCCAGCAGACCGCTTGATGACGGAGGGGGTGGACGGACAGCATGATCAAGGTAGAAGCAATCGTGGCTCCTGATCGCGTCGAGATGGTGATAGACGCGGTTGAGGCTGAGGCCGGGCACGTAGGCGTGACCGTCGTCGCGGCGGCCGGGTACGGGCACCGGCGTGACGTTCCAGAGGCGCTTCTCACCTTCATCGTTCCGGAGCACAAGGCGGAGAAAATCGTCGGGGCGATCTGCGACGCCGCCAGAAGTGGGAATGAGTCCGGTGACGGGCTCGTCTGGATGTCCTCCATCTACAACGTCAGGCACAACCGAACGGGCAAACCGCTGCACGAGTACGTGGACGCGGATTACCTGAAGGCGAGCGTTTGATCACGAACGCACACGACGCGAGCGCGGCTTATCGCGCTCTACCGAATCTCGATTACACATCGCCATCCCGGGCGCGCGCGCTCCGGCGATGGCTCAAGGAGCGCAGGCGGCTTTGAGCGAATCCGTCGCGCTTCCTATCCCAAGCGAGGTTCGTCCGAGCGAGGGATAGGACTCCCCAGAGAGACAAGGGCCCGACCAGACTCGGGCCCTTGTTGCGTCTGGCGACATCGCCTTCCTCTCGCTCGGCCGCGACAACTGCACCGAGGCCCTGACCGACTTCTTCTTTCTGCTCGACGAATGGGAGCTGGCGGCAAGCGGGGAATACGGCAGCCTCGCTCAGGCAGAAGCCGGAATCCGGGGGCTGCCGCGCGCCTACTGGAGAGAGACCGTCGAAGCCGGCTCTCGCCCGGAGCCACGGGCCTAGGGTTCGAGGTTCTTGACGTAGCGAGCAGTGCGATCGTCGGGCGCATAGTCGGTGGCAAGCCAGAACGCGTCGGCGCCGGCCTCCGCTTTGATCGCGTAGAGGGTGATGCGCGCGGCGCCTCGCTCGCGCAGGCTGCGCTCGCCCGCGGCCACGAGCGCCCGCCCGACGCCGGCGCGCCGGTGCTCGGGCAGTACGGCGAGCCGGAAGAACGTTCCCCGCCAGCCGTCGAACGCGGCTATCACCGAGCCGATCAGCGCGCCCTCCTCTTCGGCGAGAAATAGCGCTTCGGGATCGCGATCGATCAACGAGAGGATGCTCGCCTCGTCGTCGGTGCGAGTTGTCACGGTCGCGGCCAGGCGCCAGAGCTCGAGGATGGCGCCCGCGTCGCCCGCGTTGGCCAGGCGGATCGCCGGGCTCATTCGAGCGAGAGCCGCGACTTGGCGGCTGCGATCGCTTCCTTCACTCCTCCCGGGCCGGGCGCCGAGCGGGCGTGAACGCTCTCGGCGGCCGAGGAGGGTGGAACGAAACTCCCGTCCTTGACCGAGCGGGCAACCTCGCCATAGGCATCGCGGAAGGGGACACCCTCGCCGACTAGCTTCTCGGCGGCGTCGGTGGCGAGCAGGAGCGGATCGGCCACCGCTTCGGCCATCCGCTCGCGCTCGAGCTCGGCGTGGTGAACGAGCACGGCCAGAGCCGCAAGGGCGCCGCGCAGATCGCGCCGGGCCGAGAAGACCGCTTGCTTGTCTTCCTGCAGATCGGTGTTGTAGGCGAGCGGCAAGCCCTTGAGCACGGCCAGCAGACCGGCAAGGCGCCCGGCGGCGGTGCCCGCCTTGCCGCGCACCAGCTCGGCCACGTCGGGGTTCAGCTTCTGCGGCATCATCGAGGAGCCGGTAGCCGCCTCCTCGGGCAGGCGCAAGAAGCCGTACTCGGCGCTGGCCCAGAGACAGAGCTCCATCGCTACGCGCGAGAGGTGAGAGAAGCAAGCGGCGACCGCGTACAGGTAGTCGAGCGCGAAGTCGCGATCGGCGACGGCGTCGAGCGAGTTTCTCAGCTGTTCGTCGGGCGCCGGTAACGGCAGCGTAGAACCCGCCAGCGCGCCAGCCCCGAGCGGGCTCGGCTTGGAGGAGGTCGCGGCGGCCACGAAGCGCACCAGGTCGCGCTCGAGCATCTCCACCCAGGCGAGCAGGTGGTGGCCGAGAGTGACCGGCTGGGCGCGTTGCATGTGCGTGTAGCCCGGAATCAGCGTCTCGGCCTCGGCCTCGGCGCGATCGAGCAGCACGGACGCAAGTCGGCGGATTCCCTCGCTCGCCTCCTCGCAGGCGTCGAGCACATACAGGCGCATGGCCGCCACGACCTGGTCGTTGCGCGAACGGCCGGCATGGATCTTGCGTCCAAGATCGCCGAGCAGGCGCTCGATCGCGGAGTGGACGTCCTCGTCGGAGTCGATCGCGCCTCCTTCGCGCGCGATCCGGTCGAGCGCCTCGGAGATCTGCGCCAGCTCCTCGTCCGTGAGCAATCCCGCGCCGTGCAGGCGCTTGGCGTGTTGCTTGGAGGCCGCGCAGTCATAGGGCAGTAGCGCGCGGTCGGGCGCGCGCAGGAACTCCGCCACCTCGGGCGCGAGCTTCTTCTCGACTCTGTCCGACCAGAGGGCCACGAATCTCCTAGCTGTTCTTTCTCGCCCGGGCCGCGACGGCCTCCGTCTCGAGCGAGAGGAGCGTGATCAGGCCCTCGGCCGCCTCGTGCGGGAAGGTGTCGGAGGCGCCGTAGGAAGCCAGCGTCTCGGCGTAGAGAGCGTTGTCCGAACGCCGCCCGACGACGACGGCCTGACCGCCCTGCAGGCGGAGCCGCACCTCGCCTGTGACCATCTTCTGAGTGTGGTCGACAAAGGCGTCGATCGCCTCGCGTGCGGGGCTGAACCACTTGCCCTCGTAGACGATCTCCGTCCAGCGCACCTCGAGATAGTGCTTCAGCCGCAGCTCATCCCGGGTTAGCACGAGATCCTCGAGCGCCTTGTGCGCCTCGATCAGGCAGGTAGCGGCCGGCGCCTCGTAGACCTCGCGGCTCTTGATGCCGACGGCGCGGTTCTCGATCATGTCGATCCGGCCTATCCCATAGGCGCCCGCCTCGACGTTCATCTGGTGGATGAGTTCGTAGACAGGCAGCTTCTTGCCGTCGAGCGAGACCGGCACTCCGGCCTCGAAGGCGATGACGATCTCCTTCGGCGCGGGCGCCTTGGTCGGATCGGAGGTCATCGTGTACGGCTCTTCGGGCGGAGCGTTCCAGGCATCCTCGAGCATCCCCGACTCGATCGCGCGTCCGAACAGGTTCTCGTCGATCGAGTACGGCGACTCCTTGGTGTTGGTGATCGGAATCCCGCGCTCCTGCGCGAAGGCGATCTCCTCTTCGCGCGTGCGCACCTGATCGCGCAGCGGAGCGATCACCTTTACGCCGGGGTAGTTGGCCTTGAAGGCGTAGTCGAAGCGAAGCTGGTCGTTCCCCTTGCCGGTGCAGCCGTGTACGAGCGCTTCGGCTTGGTGCTCGAGAGCCACCTCGGCGACCGCGCCGGCGATGAGCGGGCGCGAGAGAGCCGATACGAGGGGATAGCGTCCCTCGTAGAGCGCGTTGGTTTTGATCGCCTGGGCGACGATGCCGTTCGCGAAGCGCTCTTTCAGGTCGAGCACGATGATCTCCTTGGCGCCGGCGACCTCGCCGCGCTCGATCGCCTGCTCCAGGTCGTATTCCTGGCCGACGTCGGCCATTACCGCGACGACGTCGTCAAAGCCGTAGTCCTCTTTCAGCCAGCAGATCGCGCAGGTGGTGTCCAGACCACCCGAATAGCAAAGGACCGCAGTCCTACTCATCTGACACTCCTCATCTCTTGTCGCTCTCGATATCTAGTCCGGCCAGGAACTCGACTTGGAGCTCCTCGGCAAGCTCGGCGCCCGTCACGCTCTGATCCGCCACGATGAGAATCGTGTTCTCGCCCGCGAGAGTGGCGAGGATGCGCCGGAGATGAGCGTCGTCGATCTCCTGGGCCAGCGCTCCGGCGAAGCCCGGCGGCGTGGTCAGGACGACCAGATTCCCGCTCGACTCGCAACTCAGCGCCCAGCGCTTGAAGGCCTCGGCGAGCTGCGCCTGGCGGCGGTGGCCGTTCGCGCCGGCGGCCGGCGCGTAAACGAGCCTGCCGCCCGCGCCGCGCACCTTGACCAGGCCCAGTTCTGTGATGTCGCGGGAGACAGTCGTCTGCACGACCTCGTGGCCGAGCTCGTGAAGCGCCTGGGCGAGCTCGGCCTGGGTTGCGATCTCGCGCTCGCGCACGAGGCGCAGGATCACCGCGTGGCGATCGCTCTTGTTCATGTCAGTACCTCCCGAAGAGTTGCAAGGGCCTGATCAACCAGTCCCGCCGAGACGGTGAGCGGTGGTGTCAACCGGATCGAGTTGGCGCCGCAGGTGGTTATGAGCAGCCGGTGCTCGAGCGCTTTCGCCGCGACGTCGGCGGCTGCGCCGTCGACGTCGGCGCCGATGAGAAGGCCCGCGCCGCGTACGTCCGAGACGCCGGGGATTTCGCGCAGCCCCGCGCTCAGGCGCTCGCCCATCTGGCGAACGTTTGCCAGCAGCTCCTCGTCGATCGCATCGAGAACCGCGCATGCGGCGGCGCAGGCGACCGGATTGCCGCCGAAGGTCGAGGCATGCTCTCCGGGCTCGAATCCGCGGGCGGCCCCGTCGGCCACCAGCAGGGCGCCGATCGGAAGGCCGTTGGCGAGACCCTTGGCGAGTGTGACCAGATCGGGCCGCACGCCCAGGCTCTCGTAGGAGAAGAATGAGCCTGTCCTGCCGACGCCGGTCTGCACTTCATCGAAGCAGAGAAGCGCGCCGAGCTCGTCGGCGAGCGCGCGAGCTGCCTGCGCGAACTCGGTATCGATCGCGTGCACGCCGCCTTCGCCTTGAACCGGCTCCATGATGATCAGTCCGGTGTCGGCGAGCGCCGCGGCCCGGAGAGAGAGCGAGTTGTTCAAGAAGGCGAAGCTGACCTGGCCGAGCAGTGGCTCGAACTCATTGCGCTTGGCCGGCTGCCCTGTAATCGACAGGCCGCCCATCGTGCGTCCGTGGAAGGATCCTTCGAGCGCTACGACGCCCACCTTCCCAGTCGCCTTGCGCGCGTACTTGATGGTTGCCTCGATCGCCTCGGCGCCGGAGTTACAGAAGAAAGATTGGGCGCCGCCGAAACGCTCCGAGAGCTTCTTCGCCAGCTCCATCATCGGGATCGTCCAGTAGAGATTGGACACGTGCCAGAGCCGGTCGAGCTGCTCGTGGGCGGCGCGCGTGGATGCGGGATGGCGATGTCCCAGCCCGATCACGGCGATACCGCCGGCGAAGTCGAGGTAGCGCTCGCCGTTGTCGTCCGTGAGCCAGCAACCGTCGCCCTCGACGAAGGTGACGGGAGCGCGGGCGTAGGCCGGCAGCAGGTTGGTCTCGAGCATCTTCGTCATGCGATCACCGCGGTCTCGCCGATCTCGGCGATGACGCCTTGACGGGCGGCGTGCACCGCCGCGCGGAGCTTGGGAATAATCCCGCCCTGGAGCTCTCCGCTGGAGAGCAGCTGCTCGGCTTCGTGGGCGTGAATCGAGGCGACGACCTCTCCACCCATCAGCAGCCCGGGAACATCGGTGACGAAATGAACGCGCTCGGCCTCGATACCGACCGCGAGCATCGAGGCGGCCTCGTCGGCGTTGACGTTGAGCGGTCCGCGCGCAAGCGGAGCGATCACCGGGATCAGACCGGCGGCGAGCGCTTCGAGCACCGGCGCGGGAGAGCTCGGGAGCGGGTTTCCGACCAGGCCCAGCTCGCTCACCTGCTCGGCCTCCAGCCCGATCTCGTCGCCCATCAGGCCGACGCCGAGCTTGCCGACGGCCCGCACCAGCTCGTCGTTTACCTGCGCAAGCGCTTCACGGACGACCTCCAGCGCCTCAAGTGTCGTCACGCGGCGACCGTGGACGAAAGAGACATCGATTCCGCGCCGCGCCATCTCGAGCGAGATCTGCGGCCCTGCGCCGTGCACGATGCAGACCGCGTGCCCCTCGCGCGCGAGCGCGAGCGGATAGGAGATCGCATCGCGGGCGACGGCTCCGCCGAGCTTGACGACGATTCGGCTCACGTCGTGTACTCCGCGTTCAGCCGCACGTACTCGTAAGAAAGGTCGGAGGCGAGATAGTCGGCACAACCTTTACCGAGGCCGAGATCGAGGTCGATCACGCAGCTAACACCTTCCATGGCCGGGGTGGCATCGATCTGTGCGCCGTTCGCCAGCACCTGAGTGCCGTTGAAAGCCAGCGTCACCTTGCTCGGATCGAGCTCGGCATAGCCGCCGTTCCAGGGCGCCGAGCCCGCCGCCATCATCACCCGGCCCCAGTTCGGGTCGTGGCCGAACGCGGCCGTCTTGACGAGCGGAGAGGAAGCGATGCGGGCAGCGATCGCCACCGCCTGACCCTCGTCGACGGCGCCGCGCACGTTCACCTCCATCAGCACAGTGAATCCTTCGGCGTCCTTGACGATCTGCTCGGCGAGCTCGTGGCAGACCTGTCCGAGCAGCTGCTCGAACTCCCGGTCGGTCGCTTCGCTGCGCCCGACCTCCGCGGCGCCGTTGGCGAGCAAGATCACCGTGTCGTTGGTCGAGCAGTCGCCGTCGACCGAAATGCGATTGAAGCTGTGCTCGACGGCTGGGCGCAGGAATCGCGCGGGCTCGCTCGGCTCGAGCGGATAGTCGGTCGTGATGACGGCGAGCATCGTCGCCAGCTGAGGATGGATCATCGCGGCGCCCTTGGCCATGCCTCCGACGGTGAAGCCGGCGGTCGAGGCGCTCGTTTGCTTGGGGCGCGTATCGGTGGTCATGATCGCCCGTGCCGCATCGTCGCCGCCCGTCTCGGAAAGCGCCGGCGCCGCGAGCGCAAGCCCGGGAAGGAGCTTGCCGAGCGGGAGCTTGACCCCGATAACACCGGTTGAGCAGAGCAGGATCTGCTCGCTCGACAGCTCCAGCAACCGAGCCGCCTCGTTTGCAGTCGCTAGCGCGTCGAGCTCGCCGGGCTCGCCGGTGGCGGCATTGGCGCAACCCGAGTTGAGGACGATCGCCTGCGGTTGCGCCTGATCGAGATGCCGGCGCGAGACGACGACCGGTGCGGCCTGCACCCGGTTTTGTGTGAACATGGCGGTTCCGACTGCCGGCGCCGCCGAGCGGATGAGCGCCAGATCGAGCCCCTCCGTCTTCATTCCGGAGCGAACGCCGCAGGCCAGAAATCCCTTGGCGGCCGTCACGCTCATGCGCTCAGAATTCCGATCCGAAGTCCGGCCGTCTGATCGAGCCCGAGGGCCAGGTTGGCGTTCTGCACCGCCTGTCCGGCGGCGCCCTTGCCGAGGTTGTCGAGCGCGCAAACGACGATGGTCGCTTCCGTCGCGGTGTCGGCGAAGGCGTTGATCACGACGCAGTCGGTCTCCTGCATCCGGCGAAGGTTTGGGACGGCACCCTCCGGCAGCACGTTCACGAGCGGCGCCGACGCGTAGGCGCTCTCAAGCTTGGTCCGCGCCGTCGCGGCGTCGATCCCCCGGAGATAGGAGGTCGCGACGATGCCGCGCCGTATCGGCAGTAGATGAGGCACGAAGGTGGGCGTAAAGCCCAGGAACTGAGCCATCTCGGGTACGTGCTGATGGACGCCGATCTTGTAGGGCATGACGGTCTCGAGCACGGCCCCAGCGTGCAGAGCAGGCTTCGGGCTCCGGCCCGCGCCGGTGGTGCCCGACTTGCCGTCGACGACGACCGTCTCGGGATCGAGATCGTCCTTGAGCGGAGCGAGCGAGAGAAGGGTGGCGGTCACGTAGCAGCCGGGGCTGGCGATGAGCTTGCCCGTCGGTGGCGCCAGCTCGGGAAGCGCGAAGCACCAGTCACCGAGGGCCTCGGGCTTGGGATGGACGAAGCCGTACCAGCGCTCGTAAGCGGAGGCGTCCTTGAGCCTGTGCGCGCCGGAGAGATCGACCACCACGGCGCCCTCGGGGGGCTCGACTGCGGCCGCCCGCTCGTTCTCCATACAGAGGAAGACCAGCTCGGCACCGCTCGCGAGAGCTTGCTCGTTTGTGACCAGCTTGAGCCCGGCGATCGCGCTGCTCGAAAGGCGCGGGTCGAGCACGCTTGACGGCTGACCGGCGAAGGTGTTGGAGCCGAGCGCGACCAACTCCAGCTCGGGGTGAGAGAGAACGCGGTCGAGGGTCTCCTGGCCGGTGTACCCGGCCGTGCCGATGATCGCAGTTGAGAACATTCGCGTATTATGCAGATTCTCGCGTATCATGCAAACTCCTATGCAGAAAGCAACGCTCGTTCTTGCGGACGGGGCCGACTTCGAAAGACGTGTCGTGAGCGCTCCCGGGTTTAGGGCCGGGGAGGTCTGCTTCACAACCGCCATGGCGGGCCACGAATGACCTTGCACCGATTTTAGCTATGCGCCTCGGGCACTCGTTTGCGGCTATTCGTAGGCGCCCGCCCTGGGGCGGAGACGAAATCGGCCGGTGAGGTTCCGCTCGGTCGGAAGGATCTCGGCCGAGGCCTGCGTCGCGTGTTTAGTGCGACCAGACGGGGACTACTGGCAAGGATCGATCGCGGCTATCTATCTGCACGGCGGAATCGGCGGTAACGACTTCAATGGCAAGAAGACGATGTCGGAGATGCCGTGGGAAGCTTTCTTCGCCGAAGGCTTGAGCAGAACCAGGACCTTCGTGTTGAGGCGCGCCCAGCCGCCTTTGTTGATTTGGAGATAGCGGCCGCTTGCTCCGTCGGCGAAGTAGCTCCGTGGTTGGACGCCGAAGAAGACATAGCGGCCGGCCACTTGTAGCGAGTTGTCGATTGTGTATGCGTCTCGACTCGAAATCACGATTCGCGGCTTAGTTCTGAGCGATGGCGACCACCACAAAGATGTCCAACTGTCCGCGATAAAGGCAAGCGCCTCACCGTCGGTGACCGGAGCTAAACCTCCCCGGATCTTTCGCAGCGCCGGTGGCGCGGCAACTATCCGACCGGTTCTGGCGCCCGCGGTTCTCATTATCGTCAGCGCGCCTGGCGCTATCGACTCTGGCCAGACGACCAGCGGGCCATCGATAAGGAACGATCCCCCGACGCGTCCGCTGTGAACGACGTGGTCGCGACCACTCTCGAGATCGACAACGTGAATGTCGCCAACGTTGTTCTGTCCTGAACCCTGCTCCCAGGTCGCATAGCCAGCGAAAGCGACAGGTGCCTGCCATGCGCTGGTCCAGAACTCCCCGGACGGCGAACGCGCGGCCGATCCGATCTGGCGCAGCCGGCCAGTGCGGGAATCCCACGACCAGATTGAGAAGTCACCCGTGTCGTAAAGCGAGTGATACTCCGCCCAGACCAACCAGCGCCCGTCGAAGCTGCCGCTCGCCTGATCGCTATTAGAATCTGGGTAGCGCTTTATCTTGGTGAATCGACTGCTTGTTGCGTCGATCCTGACAACACCTGAGTAAGCCTTTGTGTAGATAGAGGCGAAGAACGACCGCCCGTCGGTTGCCAGTGCAAGCGGAACGACGGAAGCTCGCCGGGAGATGGCAACGACGCCACCCCGCAGGGCCTTCCTCCAGGCCGCGTTCGGCCGTGCCTTGCACCAGGTGTGCTTCGCGACGCTAGCCCGCTCGACGTGAGTTGCGGTGATTTGCTCGAGCTGCGGGCTGCCTATGCCCTTTCGGATAGACGAAGATCCAGATTGGCAGCTCGCCGCGACGAGGCAAATGATTACGAGCCCCGCGGCGGGCCGAAGCCCGCCGCGATAGCCCTCATTCCTCGAATCACCAGACGTAGCCACGACCGCCTACGATCGTAACGATCGCGTTGCTGGACATGGTCGAATAGGGC
>Ga0075520_1000784_pt1 | contig 14557 bp, 15 predicted proteins | sample NGEPerB_FD_75100 | JGI IMG/M metagenome (GOLD analysis project Ga0075520, IMG submission 75100) | Arctic peat soil microbial communities from the Barrow Environmental Observatory site, Barrow, Alaska, USA - NGEE PermafrostAB12-B | ecosystem: Environmental > Terrestrial > Soil > Wetlands > Peat ... | reverse complement strand
ATAATACCCATATGGATTATGGCATCACACTCAGGCCATTGAAGAAGTTCTTCCAGAATCGTCATATATGTCTCGGTATTCATCTCCCCTACGACATCTATCGGATTAGCATGGCTCCAAAACGGTGGCAGCAATTTATTAATTCGAGAAATTACATCCTCTGATAATTTTGGCACCTCCAAACCATTTTCCACACATAAGTCTGAGGCGACAACACCCCAACCCCCTCCCAAAGTCATAATACCAACTTTTTTCCCTTTGGGCAGCGGTAAAGAGGAAAATGCCGCAGAAAGATCCAGCAATTCCATGGGGTTTTCAACCTGTACGATCCCTGCTTGCCGACACGCTGCTTTAAACACTTTTATATTAGAAGCCATCGCGCCCGTATGGCTGGCCGCCGCATGGGCTCCTGCCTCTGTGCGCCCGCCTTTTAAGGCGATAATCGGTTTTTTTCTTCCAACACGTTTTGCCGCTTCAAAAAACCTTCGGCCGTTTTTAATACTTTCTACGTACAAAACAACTGTTTTAGTCAGCTCATCAACCTCAAATCCCTCCATAGCGTCTTCAATTGTTATCATTGCTTCATTGCCTGAACCGCCAAACGCGCGGATTCCAATGCCTTCTTTTTCAGCAAAAGCCAATAACTGCGTTCCCAAATTACCTGATTGAGTAACCAAAACTGTGCTTCCTACTTTTGGTCTCACATGCGTTCCTGTGCAATAAAGTGAGATATAGGGATTACATATTCCCATCGTATTGGGGCCAAAAATTAAAATCCCTGCTTCTCGCGCTTTTTCTACCAACTCATCTTCCATGACTTTGCCTTCCGCACCCGTTTCGGCAAAACCAGACGAGATAAGCAATACATTTTTTATTTTCTTTTTCTTCAGTTCAGGTATTAAGGCTAAAACTCTATTTGCGGGAATTGTAACAACAGCAAGGTCAACCGGATCGGGGATTTCGGTTACGGATTTAAAAACTTTTCTATCGGCAATTTCTTCTCCTTTGGGGTTTACCAAATAGATTTTCCCCTGGTATTTTCCGGCGAGAACATTAGTGAATATCAAATTCCCCCATTTGCTGACCTCTGCGGAAGCGCCAATAAATGCAATTGATTTAGGATAGAATAAACGTCCTATTGCCTTGGGCGCTATGGCAACATGAGTTGTTTTTTTATCGGGTACTTCCCCCAAAACTATAAGGGCGTCAACCGCTGTTACTTTACCGTCGGCAGTAACTAATAATGGATTAATATCAATCTCTCTTATTTCTGGTATGTCTGTTCCAATTTTTGATAAACCCACGATTGTTTTAATCAACGCTTTTATGTCCGCAGCTTTTTCCCCGCGAAACGCGCCGAGTAATTTCTGTGAGTGCAACTCGTCAATCATTTTTCGTGCTTCGTTATCATCAATAGGGGCCAGACAAAAAACAACATCTCCTATTGCTTCGGTAAAAATTCCGCCTAATCCGAACATTACTGTAGCGCCAAATTGTTCATCATGGAAAAGACCGGCAACAAACTCTCTTTTGCCTTCCAGCATCGGCTGGATTAAAAAACCTTCTAAATCACTTCCGGCCGCTTCCTTTATATATATAGCTGCTGAGTAAACATCCTCCTTATTTTTTAAGTTGAGTTTAACTAAACCTCTTTCTGTTTTATGCGTAAGACGGGATCCCAATCCTTTTAAAACAACAGGATAACCTATTTCTTTCGCTGCTATCTCTGTTTCCTCAATGGTTTTAACGCCTTTTTCTTTTACTACCGGAATGCCGTATTTTTTTAAAACTTCCTTCGCTTCTGCTTCTGTTAATGCCGTTCGCTTTTGAGATTTTGCTTTTTTAATGATTTCTAATTTTTCCATTTTTATTCTCTATACAACTGCTCCTTTTTTAATTATAAACTAAATAATATTATACGTATTATATCAAGCACTTATAAATGTTATCCTTAATTCATCATTAACACGTGTTGCATCCTAAAACTTTTCCATTTTACGAAATAAAAATATTATCGCGATCCCTTTTCACCTAGAGGCGCGACCACTTTCCAGAAAAAATCAAATAAATTGTTTATCGTATCGGCGAGTTTCCATTTCATTCCGTGGACATACCAGTTCTGTATGTGCCTGGTCATGATCATTACATAAAGGTCAGCAAAAAAATGGTTTTCAATATCTGACAGAACCGCACCTCTCTTTTTTGCCTTTTCGACTATCCCGTTCAATATATCTATTTCTGTTTCTCTTCTATAAGGTTTGTTCGCCATAAAGCTTTTCAATGGAACTGTTATAAAAGCCGTAATTGCAAGCTCAGGATTGTTGTCGAAGAAATTCATAGTTACCCAGAACAACTTTCTGAACATCTCGCGAATATTCTCAGTTCCCGCAATATGCATCCTCAACAATGAGGCGAGATCGCGCAATTTTTCGTCAATAATAGAAAAAAGCAGATCTTCCTTTGATGAAAAATATTTGTATATAGTTCCCGTACTGATTCCACTTTCTTTTGATATATCGCGTATATTGACCGCGTGGAAATCTTTCATGGAAAATTGTCGCAACACTACCGGAAACAGGCGTTCTTTTAATTTTTCAGGCATTACGGGTTTTTCTGTGATCATAATATCCTTATTTTTCATTTTTTACTTGCAAGCAGAATATGAAACGTTGTTTCAATTGTCAAGATAAAAATGAAACATTGTTTTAATAAGATTCGAACAGAAGGTGATTAGAAGGCTTTTTTCTAACATTTGGAATTTTCATTTTTCCAGTCAAGGATACCGCTGAAAGATCAAATTCCTGTTAATCAGACATATGCCTCGGTTGATTTTCAGCTTCAATTTTTCCCTTGACGAAACCGTCTGGCACTAATATCTTTAGTAGATAAATATTTTAGGAAACTCTATGGCTAAAGATGAAATCAAACAAATTATGATTAACGACCATTTGGTCGGCATTATTGGCTTGGACTATATAATAAAAAAAACCGCTGAAACAAACCTAGGCAAGAGCGACGAGGATATCAAAAATCTTTTAGTAAGAGAAATTGCCATTAATAATTACGTGCCTCCCACGGCACAAGACGCTTACGGACATGCGCTTTTACGCGAATTTAAGATAGCTCAAGGATTACTCGTTGCTGAGGAACCTATTCGCGGATTGAACATAGCAGTTTTGGGTATGGGCTGCGCACGTTGCAGCCAGTTGGAAAATGATATCCGTGATTTATTATCTGAAATGAAAATTGCCGCTAATTTGCACCATATTACCGATTTAAAAGAAATAGCGCATTATGGGTTATTAGGCTCTCCTGCTCTGATGATAAATAATAAAGTTTTGTCGGTTGGTGAAGTGCCTCCGAAAAGTAAAATCCGCCAATGGATAATTGAGGCCTATAATCCACCGGACAAATAATATTTAAATATTCGGCACAATATAGAAATGACCCCAAATAATCTCTCTCCAAAACTTTATCTGGCTTTTCGTGAAGGCATCATTATCCTGGCAGTTGCTTTATTTATTGCCGTTGTTTTTAATTCGATACGGTCTAAAAGTATTACTTTATTCGGTTTCTCCTCTGCGGCTTTAATTAAGGAACAACAAGCGAAAATCCCCTCTATAACTCTTTCCGAAGCTTATGATCTGTATCTGAAAAATAAAGTTATATTTATTGACGCCCGCGATCCTTTCAGCTTTGAAGAAGGCCATATCGCCCGCGCTATCAACATCTATCCTGATGAAGCTTCTTTTCATGCAGCCAGCCTGAAAATTAAAGCCGATAAGGGTTTAATTTTGTAACATACTGCGATGGCCCTCAATGCCCCCTGAGCAAAGAAACCGCGTACGCGCTGATACTGCGCGGCATTCCAACAGTTAAAGTTTTAGTAAACGGATGGAGTCTCTGGTTAAAAGCCGGTTATCCCTTCTCTAAAGGAAAGAAATGAAATCAAGAAACATCCCTCGTTCTTTTATTCCTCTGCTTTCTCTAATTTGCCGATTAGCTTTGGCAATCATTTTCTTTTATGCCGGTATAGAAAAAATTATCAATCCGGGCGATTTTGCCGTAGCCATTTATAACTATCAACTACTTCCGGACTGTGCCATCAACTTATCGGCCATATTTTTACCGTGGCTGGAAGTATTCATAGCGGCAAGTCTCATTGCCGGTATTTATACACGAGGTGCCGCACTGATTTCCGCCCTGCTTTTTCTGACTTTCGCCACAGCGTTAACGATCAACTTAGTGCGAGGTCTGGATATTTCCTGCGGCTGTTTTGGAGCGTCTTCGGGAAATATTAGCTGGCTTTACCTTGAGCGCGACCTTTCACTTTTTTGCATGTCTTTTTTCGTTCTGATTTACGACCGTGGTTGGCGTTATTTGTTTTCTTTACAAGATTATAAAAAATAGTGCATGGTGATTTTCCAACGACCCCATGGTGATTGGGCTCATTAATCAGGCAGTGTATCTGTGCGACAGAAAATTTAAGGACGGCGGCATGATGAAAAAAGAGAACGGCAGATGGAATAATAAAACCAATATCAGCATAATCATACTCATTTTTATTTTTATAGGGGTGACGAATATGAATGCGTGTGGATTTTTAGGATTCGGCGGTTCGATAAGTTGGAAAGAAGAAGTATTGCTGCAGGATGGTTCGAAGATAGTTCTAGAACGGTTAGTCAATCTTGGCAGCAAACCCAGCTTGGATAGCCATGAGCGGGAAGATCTTGATGAGACCGTTAGTTTTATATTGCCGGGATCAAATAAAAAAATAATCTGGAAGACGGATTTCAGGGATTCAAAGCCGGAAGCCAACAGTCTCAATTTGCTAGTACTGGATATCGTTAAAGGCACACCTTACATTGCCACCTATCCGGCGGGATGTATTGCCTATAACAAGTGGAAGAGACCAAATCCGCCGTATATCTTTTTTAAATACAACGACAATAACTGGCTGCAGATTCCTTTGCAAGAATTTCCGGCAGAAATCAGTAAAGTTAATGTCATTGTTGGCAGACCACCTGCTGAACTGCTTAGGCCTTTCTATACCGCCGAGCAAGTTGACGAACAGAATCATGATATTAATACTGAAGCATACAAAACCATTATCCGTACGCCACTGAAGCCTGGAGCTTTAGGAGTGAGCTGCGAAGAATTGATTTATTACAAGGGGGAATGGATAGGTCCCGGTGATTCTATCGGGCGCAGGATGATGGATAGCCACAAATAAATAACATCAGAATACAAGGGAGATTTTAAAATGGTAGACCAATTTATTGTTGATTGTTGTTTAATGGCAGGTGGAGCATATCTTTCTAATAGAGATGACAAAAACAAGTTTCCCATTCCAGAAGGGTGGAGTACTATTTCCAATTCGCATGTCAACCTATCCAGCGGTTTCGAAGCTGTTTCGTTCCAAAGTGGCAATTCAATTGTCATCTCCTTTGCGGACACCAATCCTGTTTTATACTCCACCTAAATGTGTCTCACAAATAACAATGGTAAAATAGCTGAATTAAATGTCTTTTGAAATGCGAATTAAGCTTTTTACGGGCACCATGCCCTCGAAGCTAAGCGACCGCCAAAGCAAATGTTTGAGTCCGCCGACGGCGGACGAGTTTTGCGTTGGCAGTGCAGCGAGAGGTTGCATGGTCGTAAAAAGATGATGAGCACGAAAGAGACATTTAATTAATATAGGTTAACGGCCAGTTTACTTCTGGCAATCGGGACAAAAAAATGTACTGCGTCCGTTTTGCTTTATCCGGCAAATTGTGCCGCCGCAAATACAACAGCTCTTTCCTTCCCGCCCATAGGCTTTTAACTCGTGCTGGTTTTCGCCTTTGCGGCCATACAAATCGCGCCAATCGGAAATTGATGTGCCTCTTTTTTTAATCGCCGTCTTTAATATGGCTTTGGCCTGACTGAATATTTTTTTCCAGTCATATTTTGTTATTGTCGCCGCTACTCGTTCGGGATGAATACCGGTTCGGTGTAAAATCTCACACGCGTAAATGTTGCCTATACCTGCTACAGCTCTTTGATCCATAATCAGCGATTTAACTTTTGTCCGACGGCTTCCATGGTTTTTCAGGAAAGCTTTAAGATCAAATTCTTTGAAAATATCTTTGCCGGAGGCACCCTCCACTTTCTTTAATATCCTGATCGTCGCAAAACGGCGCGGATCGATAAGAAAGACATTGCCATCGGCAAAAGTCATTCTCCAACGGCTATGTTTCGGCATTGTCGAATCGTTCTGCCAAAAAAGCCTTCCCGTCATGCGCAGATGTATTAGCACAAAATTCCCGTCATCAAAAAGAATGGCTACCGTTTTGCCTCTGCGTTCAACCGTCTTTACTATTCTCCCCTTAAGATTTTTGATGCCGGCCAGTTTATCGTCGTAAACTTCGGTGGCTAATATTTTCCCGCCGCAAATCTTTTCTTGCAGTTGGCGGCTCAGAGTTTCTACTTCAGGCAATTCAGGCATGCGTTCTCTCCATGTTTATCAGGACACTCGTATCTTCTGCTTTAACTGTTACTAAAAATAATTCTTTTTGCCTATTTCTTTTTTCCGTTTGACAAACCTGCTCCAATCTTAAATCAACCAAGCTCCGACCGATCGCTGAGTTACAGTTACGCACCACTTGGCACCCCCAGACCTTCCAATCCATTTTTCAAAAAGGATTTTCTGTGTCTTAGGAATATTCCGCTTGCTCCGGTGACCACTTCGATACTGCGTTGATATAGATTCCATCATGGTTTTCTCAAGATCGATAGTTTCAGATTGTGCTTGATAAAGAATAGAATTTGGATATTAATCCAGCAAAAATATCCCGGAGAAATCAAAAATATTTTTTTCAAAGAAAATTTTTTTAAAAATATTTTCATTTTTTTTCGCAAAAATGCAAAAAAGTGTTGACAAATATTTCTGTATGAGTACATTCAGATTATAAGAGTTTGTAATTTTTTTATTACAACATAATTTCACGGGAGGGAGACCTTCAAAAGGAGGAACAAATGGAAAGCGAGACCCTGTTTAATGAGGAGGAGGAACCTCCTGGTCAATTGACCGGTCTTGTTAATGCTAAAAATAATGTAAGTGACTTTTTGTTATTCAAAGAAGATATCTCCAATTACCCGATTAAACAAAAGTCAGATAGCGTTTTATTTCCTTTTAAAGATTCAGCCCGCTCCCGTATCTTCCGAACACGAAATTATCCCGAAATTACCCGCCTGGAATGGTTCGACTGGCACTGGCAACTGCGAAATGCCATCAGGGATGTTGATACTCTGTCTCAGGTAATCAATCTTTCGGACAATGAACGTCAGGCGATGATGCATCATTCAGGAGCATTGCCTGTCTCCATTACACCTTATTATGCCAGTCTGCTTAATCCCGACGACCCTTCGGATCCTTTGCGCCGTTGCGTTGTTCCCGTGGTGGATGAGTGCCTGCATACTGAAGGGGAAGAAGAAGATCCGCTCTGCGAGGATGTTGATTCTCCTGTGCCGGGCATTATTCATCGCTACCCTGACCGCGTTCTGTTTCTGGTAACCGACAGCTGCTCCACTTATTGCCGTTATTGCACCCGTTCCCGCATTATTGAACGGAGCAAGCATCATTTGATAAGCCTGGAAAAATGGGAAAATGCTATTCAATACATTGCCGGCAATAAAAACATCCGGGACGTACTTCTCTCCGGCGGCGATCCTTTAACCCTTTCCGATGAAAAGCTGGAATGGTTGTTAACACGGTTGCACAAGATTCGTCATATCGAAATTATACGAATCGGCACTAAAGTGCCTGTTGTTTTGCCTCAGAGGATAACACCGGCTCTTACCGCTATGCTGAAAAAATATCATCCTTTATGGTTGAGCATTCATATAACCCATCCGAAAGAACTGACGCCGGAGATGAGCGCTGCCTGTATTCGTCTGGCTGACGCCGGCATTCCATTAGGAAGTCAGACAGTTTTACTCTCCGGTATTAATGATGATGTTGAAACAATGACCAGATTGGTGCATGGCCAACTACAAATCAGAGTTCGTCCTTATTATCTGTATCAGTGCGATCCGATTCCGGGCTCTTCTCATTTCCGGACACCGATAAGTAAGGGCATTGATATTATTCAAGGCATGCGCGGGTATACTACCGGTTATGCTGTGCCCACTTATGTTGTCGATGCGCCCGGCGGCGGCGGCAAAATCCCTTTGCTTCCCGAATACGCCATCGGATGGGAAAATGGCGCTTTGCTGCTGCGCAATTACGAAGGAAATACTTTCCGCTACCCCGACAACCACGCAAAATCGAAAGATATACATTAAATCGGCGGAATTTTATTTCAGGGGGCAGGTAATTTTACTTTGAGTCGCGCAGGCAAAAAACTGATAATTGGCATAACCTATGATTTACGCGATGATTATTTGAAAGAAGGATATGGTCTCGAAGAAACGGCGGAATTCGATCTTCCTGATACAATCGAAGCTATTGAAAAGGTAATTTTAGATAACGGTTTTCAAGCTGATCGAATTGGCAATGTAAAAGCGTTGACTCGCCGGCTTGCAGCGGATAACCGATGGGATCTTGTTTTTAATATTACTGAAGGCATGTATGGTTTCGGCCGCGAAGCTCAAGTTCCCGCTCTGCTGGACGCATATAACATCCCTTATACTTTTTCCGATCCCCTTGGTCATACCCTTTCTCTCCATAAGGGAATGACCAAACATGTTCTCCGCGATTTAGGAATACCCACGCCAGATTTTGCCGTTGTTAACAGTGATGCAGACATTGACAAAGTTAATCTTCCTTTTCCTCTTTTTGCCAAACCGGTAGCGGAAGGAACGAGCAAGGGAATCACGGCGCTGTCAAAAATAACCAATCGTGAAGAATTGTATAGAATCTGCAAACAAATTTTACAGACATTTAAGCAGCCTGCGCTGATCGAAACATACCTTCCCGGCCGCGAATTTACCGTCGGTATATTAGGCACCGGAAAAGATGCTAAAGTCTTGGGAGTAATAGAAGTTATTTTAAAGCCAACTGCGGAACAAGATGCTTATTCCTATGAAAACAAGGAACATTATGAAACGCTCGTCCAATACGCTTTGGTTGACGATGATGAAGCTAAGCAAGCCATGGAAATATCCCTTAAAGTCTGGCGCTATTTGGATTTAAAAGATGCCGGACGTATAGATTTGCGCTCTGATGCCCTTGGAGCGCCACATTTCATAGAAGTCAATTCGCTTGCCGGACTAAATCCTAAGCGCTCGGATTTGCCCATTCTCTGCAATCTGCTGGGCATAAGCTATCATGTATTGATTAGCTCCATTATTGAATCAGCTCTGCGGCGCGCTGATATAAACCTTAAAATTCTACACTAAGACGGTTAAAATTCGGCAAAAATTAATGATGAAAAAAGTTGTAATTTTACACAGCGATGTTGCTCCCGATGCCGCAGAGGATGAACTCGATTGTCTCCAACAAGCGGATGCCATCGCCCAGGCTTTGCGCATACTGAATTACGAACCTTCGCTTTTGCCTTTTGGCCTTGATCTAAATAAGACAATAATAAAGTTGAAATCCTTAAAACCGCTGGCTGTTTTCAATATTGTGGAAACTCTGGCCTCTAAAGGCAGTTTGATTTATTTTGCTCCCGCCATTCTTGATAGTCTGCGGATTCCTTACACCGGCTGCGGCACACAAGCAGTGTTTCAAACGTCAAACAAACTTTTGGCCAAGAAAATCATGCGCAATGCCGACATCTCAACTCCGGACTGGATAGAACAGGATAGTTTCGGTTCCCAAAATGATAATGCTAAGACATATTTAATCAAGTCTTCATGGGAACACGCTTCTATCGGCCTTGATGAAGACTCGCTTATTAGCTATACAAGTAACGCCAAAATCTTAAGGGAAATGAACCGCCTTAAAGAAAAACTCGGCGGTTCCTGTTACGCCGAAGCCTATATTGATGGCCGCGAATTCAACATAGCTCTCATCTCCGGCAAAAAGGGCGTTAAAGTATTGCCGATAGCGGAAATGTTATTTATGGATTATGCCCCGGACAAACTAAAAATAGTTGACTACAAAGCCAAATGGGACGCGAATTCTTTTGAGTACAATAATACGATACGAAATTTTGATTTTTCTGAAAAAGATGCTAATCTAATATCGAATTTGCGTGAAATTGCCTTGCGTTGCTGGAATCTTTTCTCTCTGCGCGGTTACGCGCGCATAGATTTTCGAGTCGACAATAACGGCATGCCGTGGGTACTGGAAATCAATTCCAATCCCTGTTTATCGCCTGATGCCGGTTTTGCCGCCGCGATTAAACAGGCAAAAATTAAATATCATGAAGCTATCGGTTTTATAATCGATAACGCAATGAAATAATTTTACCGCAAACCGGATTATTTTATGAATGATTTTATTTACCGTCAGCAAATACAGCATTCCGATATCGGAGCCATTGCCGATATTGTAAAATCCAGCGGTTTTTTTTCCGCCGAGGAAATAGACATCGCACTGGAGCTGGCGGAAGAAAAGCTCACACAGCCCCATGACAGCTCTTACCAGTTTTTATTTGCCGAAGACGAAAAACGCGTTCATGGATATACCTGTTTCGGCCTTATCCCGGGAACGTCCGGCAGCTATGATCTATACTGGATTGCTATTGATGAGCAATCCAGAGGCGCTGGTCTGGGCAAAGAATTAATGAAAAGAACAGAAAATATTATTTACGATCTAGGCGGCAAACGAATTTACGCGGAAACATCTTCCCGTCACCAGTATCAACCAACCCATGGTTTTTATGAGAGTTGCGGTTATCACAAGGAAGCTGTCTTAAAGGATTTTTATATGGAAGGTGACAGTAAAATTATATACGTTAAAACTTTTTAATAACATATACTAATCCTATAAAGTAGGGGTATAGTATTTTAAAAACAGCTTGCATTTTTTTTCAAAATTCGCTAGAGGACTGCCTGAATTTACTAACTTTTTGTAAGCTATAAAGGAAAGAAGGAGGATTATTGATGCGTTTGTTTCCTAAAACAGATAATTTTTTTGAACTTTTTGATGAGCTGGCCGACAAAATTGAAGAAGGTAGTAAGCTTTTTCTGGAGATGGCTCAAACTCGTGATTTTTCTGAAGAGAGAGTCGCCAAACTCAAGGAAATTGAACACGAAGCCGACGGTATTACCCATAAAACATATGAAAGAATGCACAAGACGTTTCTCACGCCTATTGACCGTGAAGATATCTACGCCCTTGTTAATAAAATGGATAGCATTATGGATGTAATTGAAGCCACTGCCGTCCGCGTTCATCTTTACAAAGTCAAAAAACCGGCGGATGCAATAATCAAGCAAGCGCAAATATTAAGTGACGCGATAAAAAAAGTCAAAAGCATTGTTCAGGCGATGCGCAACATGAAAAACTCCGAAATGATTCTAGCTGGTTGCGTGGAAATCAACACTTTGGAAAATGCCGGCGATATTGTCTTAAGAACTATCATGGCTAATCTTTTTGAAAACGAAAAAGACGCGATCGAACTGATAAAATGGAAAGATATTTTCCAACTCCTTGAAGAAGCAATTGATGTTTGTGAAGATGTATCCAACATAGTGGAAGGGATTGTCCTGAAACATGCTTGATTCAATGGCGTTTGTCATTTTTCTTGTGCTTGTCGCGCTGGTGTTTGATTTCCTCAACGGTTTTCATGATTCAGCTAATTCTATTTCCACTGTTGTCTCAACCCGCGTCCTCTCACCGAAATATGCTGTCATCTGGGCGGCTTTTTTTAACTTTGCAGCCGTTTTTTTTGTAGGCACAGCGGTCGCACATACAATTGGCAAAGGCATCATCCATATTGAAATTGTAGATAACCTAGTGATTCTATCTGCATTAGGCGGTGCGATCATCTGGAATATTGCGACTTGGTATTACGGCCTACCCAGCAGTTCTTCGCATGCTCTAATTGGCGGTCTTATCGGCTCGGCTGTATCCAAAGCCGGAACAAGCACATTAGTCTGGTCGGGCATTACCAAAACAACTGTTTTTATAATCGTTTCACCTGCTATAGGCATGGTGCTCGGTTTTACTTTCATGATTCTTACCATGAATCTGAGCCATAATTCCAATATGGCCAAATCCGATAAACTCTTTCGTAAACTCCAGCTTTTTTCCGCAGCGGTTTATTCATTAGCGCACGGCATGAACGACGCGCAAAAAACGATGGGTATTATCGCCATGGCTCTTTTCAGCAAAGGGTTGCTGGGAAATACTTTTTACATTCCCATTTGGGTAATTATCGCCTGCTACACGATGATTTCTCTGGGAACAATGTTCGGCGGCTGGCGGATTGTCAAAACTATGGGAACTAAAATTACAAAACTGCGTCCCATGGGTGGTTTCAGCGCGGAAGCTGCGGCTGCCTGCTCAATCATCGGTGCGACTATCGCCGGAATTCCCGTGAGCACGACCCACACGATAACCGGCGCTATCGTCGGTGTCGGCGCTACTAAAAGACTTTCCGCTGTACGCTGGGGCGTTGCCGGAAACATCATCTGGGCATGGCTTTTAACAATACCTGTTTCCGCCGCCGTTTCTGCTGTCATTTATCTTTCTATAGAATACTTTGCCCGTTAATTTATCTATCTCTTCCTCAAAATAACATTGATAATTTTTATTTTTTACCGTAAATTTGTGTTCTGGCTACATGCCATGTCTACACGACATTTTAGATATTCTAATGCAGGAGAGTTACATGCCGAAAAAACCATTGCCTTTTACAAAAAACCAAATCGAAAAAATCATAAAAAAATATCCGACTCCTTTTCACCTTTATGATGAAAAAGCCATTCGGGAAAATGCCCGTGCTTTTAAAAACGCATTTGCCTGGAATGAAGGATTTAAAGAATTCTTTGCCGTCAAAGCCGCACCGAATCCCTACCTGATGAAAATACTTCACAAGGAAGGCTTCGGCGCCGATTGCAGCTCTCTTGCCGAATTGATCCTGGCGCAAAAAACGGGCATCACCGGCCAAGAAATCATGTTTTCTTCCAATGACACACCCATGGAAGACTTTCTGCTGGCAAAAAAATTAAAAGCCATCATCAACTTGGATGATATCAGCCATATTGACTATCTGGAAAAATGCGCCGGACTGCCTTCCCTGATTTGTTTCCGCTACAATCCCGGCCGATTGAAAAAAGGAAATATCATAATCGGCCATCCTGAGGAGGCGAAATACGGCTTCACGCGGGAACAGCTTTTTGAAGGTTATAAAATCTGTAAAGAAAAAGGTGTTAAACGCTTCGGCATTCATACTATGGTTGCATCCAATGAACTCGATGCCCATTACTTTGAAGAAACAGCAGAAATATTATTTAACCTGATAGCGGAAATTTCACAAAAGCTGAAAATGAAATTTGAATTTGTCAATATCGGCGGGGGCGTGGGTATTCCCTACCAGCCGGAGCAAAAACGCATAGACCTCAAAGCAATGAGCCGCGGCATCAAGAAAAAATACGAACAAATCATTGTTGCCAACGGCCTTGCTCCCATTAAACTTTTTACGGAATGCGGCCGCTATATCACCGCCCCTTATGGTTATCTTGTTTCCCGCGTTTTGCATATTAAAGACACTTATAAGAAATTTGCCGGACTGGATGCCTGCATGGCCAATCTGATGCGTCCCGCGCTTTACGGCGCGTATCATCACATCACGGTTATGGGCAAGGAAAAGAAACCTCACAATTTTGTCTATGATGTGACGGGATCTCTCTGCGAAAACAACGATAAATTCGCCATTGACCGCGCTTTGCCCAAACTGGAAAGCGGCGATATTATTGTAATCCATGATGCCGGCGCGCATGGCTTCGCCATGGGCTTCAATTATAATGGCAAGCTCCGCTCGGCGGAGTTGCTCTTAAGAGAAAATGGCGAAGTTGTGCAAATCCGCCGCGCCGAAACAGTAAAAGATTATTTCGCTACTTTAGACTTCAACGGATTGACCAGCTTTAAGGTGTAATTACAAGGAAGAAGCTAGTTTAAATATTACTTCCTGAAAGAAACAAATTGTCAACCTTGATAAATATGCTTGCTTTCAATCCATAATAAACAAATTTCACGACCAGGTAATCTTTTATTCGGGGCAATTCGGGAGTGATCATTCCACTTGACATAGTATAAAAATAAGCGCTTATTATCAAACAGATGGGTTCTTATAACTATGGTTAAGAACCATCAAATGGTAATGGCAGTCACTGGTTAACTTCCTAACCCCACAGATCATCAAGCTGGGGACAACCCCATGAAAGATCAATCCAAAGCAACGCAGACCCTGATTCAAAAAAGGGCTTCTTTAGATGAAGCCAGCGAATACGCCGAGAACATCATTAACACCGTGCGTGAACCCTTAATCGTTCTGGATCAAGATTTAAGGGTGGTCACTGCCAGCCGTTCCTTCTATGAATTTTTCAAGGTAAAACCTGAAGAGACCGAGGGACAACTTATTTATAACCTGGGAAATGATCAGTGGGATATCCCCAAACT
>Ga0075520_1000782_pt1 | contig 14595 bp, 7 predicted proteins | sample NGEPerB_FD_75100 | JGI IMG/M metagenome (GOLD analysis project Ga0075520, IMG submission 75100) | Arctic peat soil microbial communities from the Barrow Environmental Observatory site, Barrow, Alaska, USA - NGEE PermafrostAB12-B | ecosystem: Environmental > Terrestrial > Soil > Wetlands > Peat ... | reverse complement strand
CGCCATTGTTCGTCGAAATATCTCAGTCATGTGCCAACACAGCACGGCACGGCGCGGCCAACCGGTGAGTTTCCGGGGGGGAAGATCTTGAAAGACGTTAAGAACTATGCTATAAAATTTGTAAAGTTATCTTCTTGTTGCGTCGTTCTTGCCCATAAACTCTCCGCTATCTTTTGAAAGATCGCGCGAATGTCGGTTTCTCCTTTTCGCAGGCGCCGTGGCACGCGTTCTCCAGGCGACGCGTATTGCCTGCGGTCGAGACCATGCATGAAAACAGTCGTTCGCGCCGACCCGCGGCCCGGCGCGAAAACCAACCAGAATCCAGGCCGGCGTCGGCCGGTCTCCCCCGAAATGAACCTACCCAGCAAAGCCAAGAAACGTCCGGCCGGTGCGCAGGCGCTGCGTTACAGCGCGTTCCAACCCGGTCCGGGCTCCACCCTCCAGCAGGTTACCGAGCTGATCTCCGTCTATACTCACATAGACCCCGTGCTTCCCGAGTACACCGTCGGCTCGCTCGTGCCTGACCTGGACCTCCTCGGCGCCGACATCAACGAACACTGGGGGCTGAAGGGCGCAAAGGCGTTCTGGGCGGGAGAGATCGAAGCGACCTGGACCGTTTTTTATCTCGCGGGCTACATTGACCTGAAAAAATGAATACTCTAGCGGTGAGACACTGGCTGGCGCTTCTCGGCGCAAGCTGGATACCCCTTCTTCAAGCGGGCGATCCACCCGCCACCGGCGCGCCTGAGCGCACCTTGTCCAGCGAGGAGGCGAGGCAGTATTTCAAAATGGTCGAAACGCTCAACCCGAAGTTTCAGGGCGTGGACCTGTTCTGGCAATTGCAGGACCGGTATGGGGAGCAGGCGTCCTATCCGGTCTCCGAGGTGATCACGCTCGTCGACCCGGGCGCATTGGACAAGATGGTGGACCAGCCCATGCCGCCAGTGCCAACCGGACGCAGGAAGGCCATTCCCTTTGGCGCCTTCAGCCACGACGAAGTGAAGCAGTATTTCGCGGTGCTTGGGGAGAAGGATCTCGCTCAGGGCAAGACGCGGGTGGATCGACTTGGTGCGCTTTACCAGAAATACGGGGAGCAGCCCTGGTACACCGCGCGGGAGATTCGCGACATCGAAAAGAACTTGCTGAGAACCGTGCAACTCGCCGCGCCCTCTGGGGTGAAGCCCAGGCCGCCAACGGGGTGGAGGCCGGTGTTCCGCGGATTCCACTGCATCAAGATCCGAAGTGACTGGACCGACCTTCTTGCGTCGGAGGACCGAAGTCAGACCGACACGATCAAAGCAAAGACGATGGACGATCTGGTTGGGGCGAAATTGTCCTATTCCCGCGATGGCCGCAATCACACCGACACCCTGTCGATTGTCGGTGCCGTGATTGTGCCGTTCACCTGGCGAAAAGACGTCGAGTATAATCAGCTGAAGCCGGTTATCATGTCGGTGGCCCCGAGCGTCTCCGTGGACAAGGTCGATACGAACGCCGATCCAAAGAACGAAGTTGATTACGTATATTACCGCGTCGGTCTTTATGGAAAATGGCTGTTCAAGCAGGGCGATTTCGTTTCCACCGTTCAGATGCGGGCCGCCTACGTCTACGCCACCGATACCAGCGGCAACGGTCGTTTGAGCGGAGGGGAGTTCGACGTCGAACCTCAGATGATCCGACGCGGCACGTCCGGCGAGCAGTTTTCGATCGGCTTCAAGAATACGCTTATCCCGAAGATTCCCGTCAAGGAAGACAACAGCGACGACTCCCTTGTCGACTGCCAGATCCGCGCGTGGATTCACGCTGAAATCGGCGATGTCCAGCGCAGCGCGGCCAAATGGGAGACCGTCGACGGTTCATTCATCCGCGCCGGCCCCACCGTGCAGATGCAACTGAACTTTCCTGAATTGCTTCGTGGGGTCTCGCTGACTTCGAAATACAGCTATCTGCAACCGTTTCGCGGACCCGAACGGCACAATAACTCCCTCAAGCTGAGCGCGGCGTTCACATTGGCGGAGAATGAGGCGCAGGGTCAGAAGATTTCGTTAACCGCCGAATACCTGAAGGGCAGCCTCATCTTGAGCAAACAGTACGTCGAGACGACGACTGTCGGATTGAGCCTTATTTATTGAAGCGCCAGTAAGACAGAAGCAGCCCGGGTTAGGCCGATCCCATACGCATTCACCCGCATTCCGTTTGCCTTGTTGGCGTAATGCGAAGCGCACGTTTAGCCTGTGGACGACAGAATCCTTCGGAGCTTGCTCCGAGGATGAATGTCGCCCGCTGTTTCGCAATGCCTCGGGGCTTACCGGCACGACACTCGCCCGCACGGGATTCAGATGAAGGTAGTAGCAGACCTGTCCCAACGCATCGCCTTCTTCCACGACCAAAGCCTTATAGCGGCCTTGGAGCAGGTGTCCGCGTTCCCCGCGCAGCCGGTTGAAGCGATTCGCAGACGTTGCCTGCAGCCACTGCATTCCCGTCGCCGAGTTTCCCCGGCGTCTCCAGTACCAGATGGTAGTGGTTGCGTATGAACGTAAACGCATGCAGCACCGAAGCGGACTTCACGCATGTCTCGAACAGGTACGATTTGAACGGCGCCTTCGCGCCCGCCTTTCGCAAGACTTCCGCCCGGTAATTGCCCCGATTGATCACGTGATAACAGGCCCCGGGAAACTCGAGCCTGGGCTTGCGCGCCATTTCCGCAGCTTCTCGTCCCGGCCGTGACCGGCAAGGCCAAGAGGTACAGCTGACCCTTCGGCCTGCACCCCAAGCTCCAGACAGTTGCGGCGTCGCCTGAAACGAAGGCGCCCGCGTCAGGCCATCGGCTATGTCCGCAAATACGGCAATTCCTCCAGTTCGGGAGGGCTTCCGATGGCTCGGATTAGTTTTCTATTTTTGTCAAGACCGGGAATATACCGCAATTTGGGTACATTGGGCACTTGAGAAACGGCTATCTGGGCCTCTTGTGAACTCTCGTCTTTTGCGAGGAGGAAAGGTCGAAGCGGGACAAGCTAATCTCGTCGAAGCGAAGAGGGGGGAGACGGCACGGCTGCCGTTGACCTTGATGCGCTCTACCAGATGCAGGCGAAACTCACCGCAAACGTGAATACGTCGATGATCACAATCTGCTCTCGTTCCGGTTGCCCATCCATTTCCCGAATCTGGGCTTCCCGCCTCGTTCGGTTCGTAGGGGTCGCGATCGGCCTATCTGCGCTGGCCTCGTGCAACTCGACCACAACAAAGCAGGCGTTCATCGACTATCAACAAGATACGGGTGCCTTCACGGTGACGACCGATCCCGCCGCGCTTTGGAACGACGTGAAGACAAGTTTCCAGCCGAGGTTCATGCTATCTGCAGACGACGCTTTGGCGAAGATCGTTCCCGATGCCGGAGTGGATTGTGGCGATCCTGCGTCGGGCCGAGAACAACAATGCGGTAGCGACTGTCTGCCGGGAAACGAACATCAGCACCGCCAGGTTACGTCGGCGGAAGAGCCAGCATGACGGAATGCAGCGAAGCGATTCAAACGCCCGAAGCATGCCGCACGACAATCTTCTTCGGTTTTTAGTGGTAGAAGATCAGGTACTGGTCCGCGGATTCATCTGCGGCGATTTAAAAGAGGCGTATCCCGGTTGCACAATCACCGTCGCGGGAAGCCTGGCAGAGATTCGAACAATCGAACAGAACGACGCGGTGGTTGACTTGGCGATAGTTGACCTGGAACTGCCCGACGGCAGCGCTCTTGATTGGGTGCGGCGATCGGTGCGAGCGCGCCCTGGCCAACGAATCGTGATTCTCTCAGCGCTCGACGAGGATTACACGGTTTATCAGGCGATGCATTCCGATGTGCCGGGATACGTCCATAAGAACGATACGGCGGAGGTGTTGCGGCAGGCGATCAAGGTTGTTCTCGAGGGAGGAGTGTTTTACTCGCCATCAGTCCTGAAAATGTGCCGTGAAAAGCAATCAGATCCAAAGTTCTTCAATAAGATACTGTCAATCAGGGAACAGGAGGCGCTGCAGCTATTTGGCGCGGGTTTATCTGACGAAGAAGTCGCCGCCATCCTCGCATTGGCCGAAACCTCCGTTGCCGCCTATCGCAAGCGGATCATGGCGAAGCTCGACCTGCACAGTCAGCGTGACCTGATGAAATATGCCGTCTCCAAGGGGTTTTCGCGGCTGCATTGAGGGCCCCAAGGGAACGAACCGCAACCGTCCGATCGTCCCACTTGGCCACAATCGCGTTATGAACAGCATCGTTGCTCACCAAACAAGCATATCAGGTCACTCGCGGCCTGGCGCCAAGGAGTCCGCGAAACGGGAAATGCCGGCAAAAGTTTACGAAGGATCTCGCCGCCGCTTGCTGGCTGCCTCGGCTGGCGCGAGCGTTTGCGTCAAGCCTGAATAATCCTGAAAAACTGGGATTTCTTGGCTTTGCCCGAGCGGGTACGCGGTTCACCTTCATGGCGTGGACGCTGACAGTTCACTTATCAAGGGGCTTGTTTTGGGTGTCCTGATCGCTCTTCAGGCAGCAAGGGCATCGGATTGGTCACATCTGCTTGAGAATAATCCGTTTCTTCCCTCGGGCTCGGCGCAGGCGCCGGTCCAGCCGGTCCAATCGCTTGAATTGCGCGGGGTGGTGGTGGAAGGCGGGGTCGCGTGGTTCACCATTTACGACACGGCCGCTGGGAAATGGACCACGGTAAGGCAAGGGGAGGAGGGCGACTCCCTTAAAGTACGGTCGTATGACAGAGCCCGGGATTCGGTCGTTTTGGACATCCGGGGGAAGACCGTTAGCCTCTCACTGAAAGGAACGGCGAACCAATCCGACGGTCAGGGCGCCGCGGCGGCGAACGTTGCTTCCGCTATCCCGCGATCTCACACCCAGCCGGCATTGACGCCGGCTCTTTCGGTGGCCGAAGCGGCGAGGCTGGAACAGGTCGTCGCGGAGATCCGGCAGCGACGCGAAGAAGGAAAGAAACGTGCCAATCTACCGGTCTTGACGCGCTCCTGAGCGCGTGGGTGGCGGTGGAGCATTCCCTTGTTGAACGATCCGAGGATCATTTGCTCCGGGGAATAGGCGGCGGCTGGATGATTTTTTTGATTTCCTTCCGCTGTTCCTTGGGAAAATGATCTACTTCTGCCATGGCGGAAGCGCCGTCCTGGAACGTGTTGGTGAGGACGGTGGGGCGAAGGAAGAACACCAAGTCAGAGCGTGTTTTATCCCTCGTACGGGAACCGAGCAGGTCGCCAATGATGGGGAGCGGGCCCAGGCGACTGGTGGTACGCGAACGGGTGCTGCGCTGCAGTCCGCCCAGGACAATGATTTCGCCGCTTCTCGCACTGACGAACGATTCGGTGGATCGGCGTCCGATGATGGGCTGCTGATTGCCGTCGATCGTGATGTTGCCCACGATGTCGTTGACCTCCTGTTTGATGTCGAGCTGAACCGAGCCGTCGGCACCGATGAGTGGTTTTACGGACAACTCGATGCCGATGTCCTTGGAACTGACCGTAGTCTGGTACCCACCGACCACGGAACCGCCCGCGCCCGCTGTGGTGTTGTTGAGGTAGCTGCTGATCACGGGCCACTCTTCGCCGACAAAAATCTTACCCTCGCGATTATGGGAAGTGATGATGTTGGGGACCGAGAGAATGTTGGTGTTTGTCTTGCGCGGCGTTGCCGTAAGCGAGATTTGCGCAGCCAAGTCCCAAGGACCGCTCACAGAAGCTGGGGGGCTGGCATTCGGATCCGCGCGAGTAATGGTGCCGTTTGCGACATTGAGGCCAGGAAACGAACCCGAGAAGCCGACGAGCTTGTCGCCACTGACCTGCAGACCGAGGGCGCTGATCCCGGTGGTGGCGCTGTCGTCTAGGCTCACTTCGGCGATTACGACTTCGATTCGCACTTGGGCGAGAAGGACATCGATCTTGGCCACGAGATCATGAATGAGGTGAATGTCATCGTTGGTACCCGAAACCACGATGGCGTTGCTGCGCTCTTCCGGCAGGATTGTGAGCAGGCTGCTGAATTGAATCGCTGGCTCCAGTTTGATTTGCCCAGTGACTGCGGGGCCACCAGCGGCGCCGGTTGGCGACGCGGGAGGGGATGGCTGGTCCTTGGGCGCAGACACGGTGCCGCGCGGCGGCTCTTGTCCTAGTCCGCGGGCGGCGCCGTTCTGCCCGGACACCAGTTGGCTCAGAATACTCGCGACGTCCTTGGCCGCCGCGTGATTTAGATAGATGATTTCGTTGCGGGTGTCCTGGCCCGATTTCACATCGAGCTTCGCGATAAGTTGATCAAACGCCCCGAACTGCTGCGGATCGGCAAACAACACGATCTGGTTGGTGCGGTCGTCGGCGCTGTAGCTTGCCGAACCGGTATCGGTTTGGAGCGAACCGGAAAGCATGCCGTGCAATTTGGTCACCACGTCGCTGGCCTTGGCGTAGTTCAGAGCATAGAACTTGGGCTGCACTGAAGACTTTTGGGGGCGGTCAATTTCGGCCAGCAGGGTCTCCACCCGCTGGAGGTTGGTGATGCTGTCGGTAATCAGCACGGCATTGGCCTTTTCGAAAAGAACGGGAGCGCTTCCGACGGCCGGATTGAGGAGGCCGGCGATTTGGGGCGTGAATTCATTTAAGCGCAGAAAGGCTGGCCGGAAAAGCTTGGCGGCCGTGAGACCGCTGGGCGGCAGCGCCAGGGTCGAACCCACGATCAACTCGGGCGCCTCCGCCTTGATCGCGTTGAGGGGCGTGATCTTGAGGAAATTCTCGTCGAGGGTGGTGACACCCACGCCGTTCAGGCTGAGCAGGGTCTCGATTGCACGGATCGCCTGCGGCTTGGTGACTTCGTCCTTCAGATTCAGGCTCACCGCCGCGGTTGGCAACGTTTGCGGCCGCAGGATGGACTTGCCGGTCCAGCGCTCGAGTAGTTCGAGGATCTGGTCAATGGGCACGTCATGGAGCTTGATCGGCCCCACGCGCTCGGATTGCGGTGTCGCCGCCGTATCGGGCGGGGCGGTGCCTTCCGCCCAAGCGCGTACTGCGGTAATTAGCGCCAGGACGAAGAGTCCGGCCATAATAGCAATCGCTGGTCCGAAGACCCCCGTTCGCGCATGTCCGTTCACCCGGGTTGGTCTCAATAGGGTCATGACGCGCCGGGAGTCCACGCAGGGCTGGGTGGGGGAACAGAGCTGAAGCCCTTTTCGATGCAATATTGGATAAGCTTCGGCGTGCTGTGGATGTTCAGCTTGGTCATGATCTTCTGGCGGTGCGACAGCGCCGTGCCGACAGAGATGCCCAGTTGTCGGGCGATCTCCTCATCTGACATGGAGTGCGCGATGCATACCAGGACCTCCTGATGCCGGGTAGAGAGCAGCTTCGGAAATGCGTTGGGCGCAACGTGGAGCGCCGTCTGGCAGTGGAGGATGCCGGGAGAGGTCACGCGGGCGCCGTGGCGTACGCGTTCGATCAGTTCGCCAAGCGAGCCCAATCCCTCCTCCACCTCCCAGATCAGCCCATGGTATTCCGTGGTGCCCAGAGTGTGGACCAGGTACTCGTTGCAGTTCGATGTGAAGAGAACGAGCTTGGCTGCGGGCGCAGCGGTCCGGAGCCCTTTGGCGAAGTCAACCATGCCGATGTCCGCGGGAGTGAGCGCGGCCAGGACGAGCTCCGGCTTGGTTTGTGCCACGGCGGAGATTCCCGCGCGGCCAGTGTGCTCGAAGGCGACGATATCAAAGCCCCAATGATGCGTGCAGAAGTAGTACATGAGTTCCGCCTTGGCCCGGTTTGCGTCGATGATGGCCAGCCGGACAGCGGAGATTCGCGGGGAAATCGGGCCGGCTGGTTTGGGCGGCACGTCAGTGCTTACAAGATGAGCGGGGTAAGCCATGCGAGCAGCCAACCAAGGATAGCGACCCCGGCGGGGCGCAACGTCGCCGAATGCTCAAATTTTGGTACTATTTGCTCTTTACTTCTGGTCGAAATCTGCTGGCGCGGATTTTGAGAGGAGGCCAGCCGCCGGCCTCGATCCAGATGAGGGGCCCAGCCAGGCCGAAAGCGGCTCTTCTGGATCAAAACGCGGGGTCTTGAATCCCAGAATTTTGGTATTCTGGAGACTTTTCTACGGAGAGGCCCGGTGCCTTTGTGGGCCCGTGATCGATCGAATTGTCGCCCTCCCCTGGGCCGAACCCCCAAGTTTCCCATGAAGAAGATTCAATTCCGCTTCCTTCTGTTGATTTCCGGATGGCTCTTTTTGGGCGCCGCAGTCGAGGCGCAAACATTCACCACTCCCCCTCCGGCTACCGCGAGCCTCGGGGCATACATTCCGATCGCCGGCAACGCGCCGGCCGTCCTGCCTCCGCCCCAAGTGAGTCTGCTCATCATCTGGACCCAGACGCCCAGCGGTACGTGGACCAATCAGGTCGTGGCATCGGGCGTCGGGGGGACTCTATCAGGCAGCACAACGGTCACCTTGAACGCGACCGGCACCTGGCATTTCGCAATCGGAAGTGTCGCGCCGCCTCCGCCGGGATACAACGCTGCGCCTTCCGGAAATTATGCTAGCGCATCGACCGTGGTCGCCACCCCAATCACGGCCGCGACCATCGCCTCGAATCTCACCTATAATGGATCGGCCCAATACCCGAATTCGGTCAGCAGCGTGACCCCCACGGGCGCCACGGTGAGCGTGTCTGCAACGTCCTCCTATACGAACGCCGGTTCTTATAACAACGGCACGGTCACCGGCACTGGCAATTATACGGGCACTCTCAGCAATCTAACTTGGACAATCAACCGCGCGAGCCAATCGGTCACTTTCAACAATCCCGGCACGCAGTCCTGCGGGACGCCGCTCAACCTGGGCGCCACGGCGTCGTCCGGTCTTGCCGTAACCTATAGCGTGACCAGCGGCCCCGCCATTGTCAACGGAAGCGTCGCGTATTTCACGGGCACCGGGTCGGTGACCATCACGGCGTCACAGGGCGGTAACACCAATTGGAACGCGGCGCAGAGCGTCCCGCAGAGCTTCCAGGTGAATGGGACGGTCGTTACCCCAGTCACGTTGCAGCTAAAAGTCCAACAGCCAAATCCATGAACGCTTCCACCTCCGTTTTTCTCGTGACAGATTCTCCAACGAAGACGCAACTGGCGGCCGCGGTCGGCAGAACCGCAAAAGGCGCTTGGGCAAAAGGACAACCGGCCCTTGGGCGAAAGCCTTGGTGGGCGGGCGCAGTTCTGGCCCTACTGTTCGGTGTCACGGCGGCGCGGGCCGATCTGACTCAGACCGGATGGGATCCCATTGCGGTGTCATTAGGGGTATCCGGACAGGCCACGGCTTCGGGGTCGGCGATGCTGCGGGTCGATTTTGGTAATGGGCTGGGGCCGCTGTCCGCATATGCCCCTAGCCCATGCACCCTGCCTTTGCAGTATGCCCCGCTCAAACCGGAACACCTCTACAATATAACCGTGGCAGTCCAGCCGGGCAACATGACGCAATGGAACCTGACTTTTGTGGTGCCGATGGGCTACAAGCTATATATCAATTCCCAGAAGACGACCACGCTCTTGGCGACAAGCGACGGTACGCTAGGGTACACTCTGCTGTTGCACCGGCAGGGTGACAGTTTGGCGGCCGGCGTCGCGACCAACCTGCACGCAGGCAACCTTTATTGGGCCGTCGGACTGGGCACGCTGGCCAACGGGGGGCCGTCCGGGATCATCGCCTTCCATGAGCAAAGCTATTCGGCTGCGCTCTTCAGCCGCACCATCCTCGACTGCGGAGTGTTCGATCCCTCGGTGAACCTGGTGTTCAGCGCTGGCCTGCGGCAGGCGCTTGCTCCCCAGACGTTCCTCGATATTCACGATATCACCGGCGGCTTCCAATTGGACTTTTATCCCGTTTCGGCCGTCACGGGGATGAATAATGGGCTGTATACTTTTTCGGGCACGGCGTTTGTCTCGTACGCGATCACGAGCGTAGGCAGCAACGGGCTGCAAATTGTCCGGACCTCCGGCCCCCTAACCCAGACCCAGACCGCGACCTGGACCAGCGCGACGAGTACCTGGGTGGTGAATGCCGCCAGCCTGCAGACGGTCACCAAAGCGAGCACGACCAACGGCAATGGCGACCGGGTGGAAACCACGACCACGCAGAACGGTTCAGGCACGACCTCCTCGGTCATCGTCAAGACCTTCCATACCTATCCTTGGGCGGAGGAACTGACCCAGGAAGTCGACGATCCTAACGGCCAGGCATACACTACCACCTACGCCTACTACACCGACACCGGTTCAATGGGCAATTATGGGCACGTACAGTCCGTGAGTTATCCCGACGGCAATTGGATCAAGTATATGTATTACGCCGGCCAGAGCGGAACAAAGAACGGACAATTGTATGCGGAATACCACCCTTGGCTGGATGGAGCCGGGGTCACGCCGGCCACGGCCACCAGCGCCAACAGTCGGATGATTGCCTACGATTGGGATAACGATTCGGAAGGGCAGGCGATCCTCGAAAAAAGTCGTGTCGAGTCAGTCAACGGCACCACCGTCAGCCAGCGGCTGACCACCAACGATCTCGGTACCCAGGCGGGGAACGGCCTGCCCCTCTGGGTGCGCACCGTCGTGGAATCAACGGATTCCACCCACTCGCTTAGCACCGTGTTTGCCAGTTACGCTCCGACCCAGGCGGACGCAAATACGATCTATCAGAATCTGCCCTATTATGCGCAGCATCCGGATAGGGCCATGGAATCCTATGCGTGGATTCGTGGCACTTATAACGGCGGGGGCAGTTTTACGGCAAATTCCAGTGGCAACGACCTGGAAAAGATCGTCCTGCATGGAGTGACGCAAAATCTGGGTAACGGGAGCCAATACACCACGATTGCTGGCCAATCGATCCAGACGATTTACCTGATTCCCAACCAGTCGACGGAAACGATCAGCTACCTGCAGGCCGGGCTCGTCATGCGCGAGGAGACCTACGTTTTCACGAGTAACAGCTTCAGCCAGGTGGCATCGAGCGACTACACCTACACGACTTCTGGCAAACTCGCCTCGAAGACCGATAGCAACGGAGCGACCTACAGCGCTGAGTACACCGGCGAAGTCATGTCGGCCGAGACCGACGCCGCCGGCACGCGCGCCGAGTACATACCGGATAATCTGTTGCGGGTCGTTTCGGTGAAGAAGAAAGGCGCGAGCACTGGTGGATACCCGACCCAAGGCGACATCACGACGACCAACAGCTACGACGGCGACGGGAACGTCGTGCAAACGCAGGTCACCGGTGGCACCCTCACGCTCACTTCCAACGCGAGCTTCAATCTGGCCGGCCAGGCCGCCTCGACGACGGCGCCAGGCAACTACGTGACCAGCTACAGCTACAGTTCGGGCGGACGCGTGCAAACCGTGACCTACCCCAGCGGGTCGACGCAAATCACTACCCGATACCAGGACGGCCAGGCGATCAGCGTCACCGGCACGGCCCCAGTGCCGATCTATTACAGTTACGGCAGCGATTTTCATACGGTGACCCAATACCGGGGATCTTCAGGTTCGGGCGACTGGAACTCGGTGCAAATCGATTGGCTGGGCCGCAAGGTTCAGGAGAGCCGCCCCAATCCCAATGGCGGCAGCGTCAGTACGACCTACGCCTACAACACGCTGGGCCAAATGGTGTCGGCGGCGACGCCCGGCGTGTCCTCGACTCTCTACGCCTACACGTCGATGGGTGCCCTGGAGATGACCGCCCTTGACGTGACCAATAACGGCGCGATCGATCTCAACAGCTCAGATCGTATCAGCCAGACCGATACGAGCTATACCGTCGACGCCAGCTCAAAATGGTGGCTCACCTCGACTAATTCGATCTACACCGATGGCAGCAGCAGCCCCAAGACCGTTCAGACTACACAAGTTCGCCTGACTGGTTTTCCGTCGGGTGTGCAGGCCGAGGCCGTCGTGACCGATATCGACGGCAACGTGTCCGATCAGAGGACCACTGTGGACAGCGCGAACAAGCTGGTCACGGTTGCCACACAGGTGCCCGGTTCGAATGTCGCCGCGCAGGATGTGGCCAACAATGGACTAAAAATGAGCAGCCGCTCGATCCACAACGTCACCACGACCTATGCGTATGATGCGCTGGGCCGGCTGACTAAGGTTACTGATCCACGCACCGGGCCGAATGGGGGTTCCATCGTCACCACCTACGTCGGTGGTACAAGCCAAGTGGACCACACAAGCTACGACACAAGCCCAGCCATTCTGATCGGCAGGTACGCTTACGATTCGGCCGGGCGGCTGCAGTCAACGACCGATGTTGGCGGTTTCACCAAGATCTACAGCTACAACGCTAGAAATCAGGTGACCGGCATCAGCGGCACCGGCACCCTCCATGCGGATTATGTTTTCGACAGCTTTGGCCGAATGACGAGCCAGACGACCTATGGCGGCGGCTCGAGTGGCACGACCACTTTCAGTTACCAGACCGATATGCCGCTCCTGTGGAAGAAGATCGACGCGGCGAGCCACGCGACCGTCTACACTTATGATTCGCTCGGGCGCGTCTACCAGCGCACCGATGCCCGCAGCTTTGAGACCACCTACTCGTACGACGCCAACACGGGCGATTTGACCGGATGCGCGTATTCGGGTGATTACGGCGTGACGCCAGCGGTGAGTTACACGTATAATCGCACAGGAGCGATAGCCACGGTGACCGACGCCACTTGCGATGCCAATCATCCGCGCACGTTCGTGTACGGAACCGATCTGCAACTGCAGCAGGAGCAGTTGCTTTCGTCATTCTACGGCACGAACCGCGCAGTGACCTACTGCTATGACGCCTCCACGGTGATCGGCCGGCTGAACGCAGTCAAGTTGGGTAACACAGGAACAGGCAACCAGGGGGCCGACCAGGTGACGAATTTTAACTACCAGAGCGATGGGCGCCTGTACACGATCGACGGTAATGGGACTGGTCTTACGAACTACAGCTTCATCTACAGCTACACGGCCAATGCCGACAAACTGGTCGCCAGCGTCTCCAATACAAGCACGGGTTACGCGTTTTCTCATACCTACGATTCCTATCGCAATTTGGCGACCCAAGCCAAAACAGTCTATGGCTCCGGCCCTACCAACAAGGCCCAGTTCGACTATCATTACAACAGTCTGGATCAGCGCGACACGGCGACCCATTCCGGCGAAATCTTCAACGACTACGGCAACTCCGTTGCCATCGCATACGGCTATGACGGGCTGGGGCAGCTCACGACGGCAACCAACAGCGTCAACGCCACGGCCATGCCGGGCCGGCAGTTTGCCTACAGCTATGATGGCGGAGGCAACCGCACGGGCGCCGATCACACCGGCGGCATCTCCGGTCTGGCCGAGACCTACACGATCAACGTCCTCAACCAGATAACCGCTCACGAGAACACCGTTGTCCCGGTGCAAGGCACCGCGGTCTCTGGCGCCGGCGTCATCGTGCAGGGCGGCACCGTAGGAACTATCGCCAAAGCGGGCAATTACTGGGGCACGGAACTTACGCTCAACAACGCTCCTAATCCGGTCCAGAGCACGATTTCAATCCAGGCCAGCCTGTCCAGCCCGCCAGAAGTGACGACGTCGATTCCCAAGACGGTCTTCATGGCGGCGTTCAACGAGTCGCTTACCCATGACAGCAGCGGCAACCTAATAACGGACGGACGCTGGACCTACCACTGGGACGCCGAGAACCGGCTCGTGTCCATGGAGACCAACTCCGCCGCGGTCACAGCCGGAGCGACTCACCAGCTAATTTCCTTCAGCTACGACTATCTCAACCGCCGCGTGTCAAAAACGGTGCAGAGCGGCTGGAACGGATCCACATACACCTCGACTGATTACGCTCGCCGCTTCGTCTACTTCGGCTGGAACTTAGCCGCGGAGTTGGACACCTCGGCGAATGTGCTGCGGCACTTCATCTGGGGCCTGGACCTGACGGGCACGATGGGCGGTGCGGGCGGCATCGGCGGACTGCTCATGATGCAGGACAGCAGCGGCACCTACCTGCCGGCCTATGACGGCAGCGGTAATGTGGCCGCACTCCTAAGCGCGGCTGACGGGTCCGATGCGGCCATTTACGAGTACTCGCCCTTCGGCGAACTTTTGCGTTGCGATGGCAGCTACGCTGGGAATAATCCGTTCCGGTATTCGACCAAGTTCTTTGATAGCGAGACGGGGCTGTCGTACTACGGGCTACGGTACTACTCTTCCAAGCTTGGTCGTTTTATCAACCGCGATCCCATTGAAGAGTTGGGCGGTCTAAATCTGTACGGAATCTGCGGAAATGATTCAGTAAACAATGCCGATGCGTTAGGGATGGATTGGTATCAAGTTCAAGGAGGATGGCAGCTTCGGGAGACATTTGTGCATGAAACGGGAAACTGGACCTCTAGTGGCAACGTGAATCTGAAAGTCGATGAGTATTTCACGCTGACGGCGACATTCGGCGATGATGGTCGCATGATAACCAACGAGACGTCGAATTTTGGCGGAAACGCCTACAAAGACATGATGTCCGGCACAATCCGGGT
>Ga0075520_1000781_pt1 | contig 14601 bp, 18 predicted proteins | sample NGEPerB_FD_75100 | JGI IMG/M metagenome (GOLD analysis project Ga0075520, IMG submission 75100) | Arctic peat soil microbial communities from the Barrow Environmental Observatory site, Barrow, Alaska, USA - NGEE PermafrostAB12-B | ecosystem: Environmental > Terrestrial > Soil > Wetlands > Peat ... | reverse complement strand
GCCCTGCGGCCGAAACCCGAACTGGCCGCTCAAATCTGCGAACTGCCCTACGACGTCATGTCGTCGGACGAGGCGCGTGAAATCGCCGCCGGAAATCCGTTGAGTTTCCTGCACGTCAGCAAACCGGAAATTGATCTGCCGCCGGGCACGGACGTTCACGCGCCGGAAGTTTATGCGAAGGGCAAAGAGAATTTTCAGAAACTCATTTTGCAAGGTGCGCTCAAGCAGGACGCCGCGCCCGCTTTTTATTTGTATCGGCAAATCATGGGGGCGCACACGCAGGTCGGCCTCGTTGCCGCCGCAAGCTGCGAGGAATATCTCAACGGCATCATCAAGAAACATGAGTTCACGCGGCCGGACAAAGAAGACGACCGCGTGCGCCACATCGAAACTTTGAACTCGCAGACCGGCCCGGTTTTTTTGACGTATCGCGCGATGGAAAAATTTGACGTGTTTGTCACCAAGAAAATTTCTGAGACGCCCGCCGTGGACTTCACCGGCACAGACGGCGTGCGCCACACGTCGTGGATCATTTCCAGCGCGGACGAAATCAAGTTCGTCGAAACGCAGTTCGCGCAGATTCCGTTTCTGTATATCGCCGACGGCCATCATCGCAGCGCGGCGGCGGCGCGCGTTTATTTGAAACGCAAGGAGGCTGCTTCCTCTGTTCGGAGTTCCGCGTTTACGCGGCCCGAACCGCCTGAAGGCGGAACTCCAAACACAGGTCACAGCGGCGAATTTCTCGCCGTGATTTTTCCGCACAACCAGATGCAGATCCTGCCCTACAACCGCGTGCTGAAAGATTTGAACGGCCTCACGCCCACCGAACTGCTGAAAAAACTGGAGGAAGTTTTCAGCATCGTCCGCCTTGGCAGCGCCACGCCCACGCGCAAGCACGAGCTGGGATTTTTCATGAACCACCGCTGGCACACGCTCACGTTCAAGCCCAAGTTGACCGCCAGCAACGACCCGATTGAACGGCTCGACGTCACGCTGCTGCAAAAAAATATTCTCGCGCCGCTGTTCGGCATTGACGATCCGCGCACGAGCAAAAAAATAAATTTCGTCGGCGGCATCCGGGGCACGGCGGAACTGGAGAAGTTGGTGAAGAACGGCGAATATGCCTGCGCATTTTCAATGTTCCCGACAAGCATCGAAGACCTGATGAGCATCGCCGACGCGGGCGGCATCATGCCGCCGAAAAGCACCTGGTTCGAACCGAAGCTGCGCGACGCGATGTTCTGCCACCTGATTTGATTGGTAGCGGCGTCTCGGCAGAGCGCCGCACTTTGACGGAAAATTTTGCGGCGCTCTGCCGAGACGCCGCTACAATTGAGGTGTGCCGTCCGCCCGCCTGCAACGCAGTCTCCGCGCCACGTTCCTCGGCCTCGCCGCGAACGTCGCGCTGACCATCGCGAAATTTCTCGCGGGCATCTTCGGCCATTCGCAGGCGCTCATCGCCGACGCGGTCGAATCGCTCGCGGATATTTTCAGTTCCATCATCGTCTGGCGCGGCCTCGTCGTGGCCGAGACGCCGCCGGACGAAGATCATCCTTATGGCCACGGCAAGGCCGAGCCGCTCGCCGCCGCCATCGTTTCCGCGATGCTGCTGCTCGCGGCGGGTTTGATCGCGTATCACTCATTGCATGGCATCCTCGCGCCGCGCGTCGCGCCGTCGCCGTGGACTTTGATTATTCTGATCGTCGTCATTGCCGTGAAGGAGACGCTGTTCCGCTTCGTGCTGCGCGAATCGGAGACGGTGGCCAGTTCCGCCGTGGAAACGGACGCCTGGCATCATCGCAGCGACGCCATCACTTCGGCGGCGGCGTTCATCGGCATCAGCATCTCGCTTGTCGGCGGCAAAGGCTACGAGGCGGCGGACAACTGGGCGGCGCTCGCGGCGTCGTGCGTCATTGCGTTCAACGGCTGGCGGCTGCTGCGGCCGGCGTTCAATGAATTGATGGATCACGCGCCGGACCGCGAACTCATCGAGCAAATCCGCGCCATGGCCAAGACCATTCCCGGCGTGGAGGACATTGACAAATGCCGTGTGCGCAAGATGGGCTACCAGTTTTTCGTGGACATCCATGTCGTCGTGGACCCGCAGATGACGGTGGAACGCTCGCACCGCATCGGCCATAATGTGAAGGACAAGCTGCGCGCGGAAATTCCCGCCGTGCGCGACGTGCTCGTCCACATCGAACCGCTCAAGCCGGCAAGAAAAATTCAGCCGTGAACGTCGAAACGCATTTCAAAGGCTGGGCCAAACCGGGAATTGTGCCGCCGGGACTTGGAGCGCCGGCCTCCGGCACGGCACGAACAGCTATTTTACCTCAACCTGCCGTGCCAGAGGCCGGCGTTCCGCTGCAAATTGAACCGCACGAAACGCTCGACGCCATCAGCGGACATTTCCGTTTGTTCCAGTTCCGCGCCGGCCACCGTTTTTCCACCGACGACATTTTGACCGCGTGGTATGGCACGACTTGGTGTCCGACGGCGCGCACCGCGCTCGACCTCGGCAGCGGCATTGGGACGGTGGGCATGATCTGCGCATGGCGATTGCCCGGCGCGAAATTTGTCACCGTCGAGGCGCAAACGGAAAGCGTTGTGCTCGCCAAAAAATCCGCGTGCTACAACGGACTGACCAACCGTTACGAAATCCGCGAAGGCGATTTTCGCGTGCCAAACATTCTTCGCGCCGATGAAAAATTTGATCTTATCACCGGCAGCCCGCCGTATTTCCCGCCGGACGCCGGCGTAAAGAGCGAGCATCCACAAAAGCTTGCGTGTCGTTTTGAATTGCGCGGAACGATTGCCGATTATTGCACGACCGCCGCAAAACATCTCGCGTCCGGCGGATTTTTCGCGTGCGTGTTCCCGCACGAACCCGCGCAGCTTGCGCGCGTGACAGCCGCCGCAAAAAATTCCGGTTTGGTCATCGTCCGCAAACGTCCGGTGATTTTTCGCGAAGGTGACCCGCCATTAATCGCGCTGTTCGGCCTGATGCGCGCGGACGATTTGCCGGAATGGTTTCGCGGCCAGACGTGGACGGAACCGGATTTGATCATCCGCACGCGCGACGGAAAAATTCATCCAGAGTATTCAGCGGTGAAGCTGGCCATTGGTTTTCCGCCGTAGCTTGAAAGGTAGGGATGACCTGCTGGTCGTCCAAGACCGCGCGGCCGCACGGCCATGCCAATTTTCTGAAAAATTTTGTTCCCTTTTTCATCCGGCGGACATTTATTGGTGAATGACCGAACGGGACGACATCACTTTACTGCACGACTTTGCCGCGACGGAATCCGAAGCCGCCTTTGCTGCGCTCGTTGAACGGCACGTCAATCTTGTCTATTCCACTGCATTACGCAGCGTTGGCGGCACGCACGCCGCCGAGGAAATCACACAGGCGGTCTTCATCATCCTCGCGCGCAAGGCAGGAAAAATGCTCCGGCGCACGGTGCTGTCCGGCTGGCTTTATCAAACGACGCGGCTGACGGCGGCGAATTTTCTGCGTGGCGAGATCCGCCGGCAAAACCGCGAACAGGAGGCGTATATGCAATCTACTTTGAATGAACCGGGCGAAAACATCTGGCCGCAAATCGCGCCGCTGCTGGACGACGCGCTGGCCAAACTGGGCGGGAAAGACCGTGCCGCCATCGTGCTGCGGTTTTTCGAGAACAAAGACTTGCGCGAAGTCGGCGCGGCGCTGGGCGCGAGCGAGGACGCGGCGAAAATGCGCGTGAACCGCGCATTGGAAAAGCTGCGGAAGATTTTCGGCAAACGCGGCGTCAGCTTGACGACGGCGCTCATCGCGGGCGCAGTCTCGGCGAACTCGGTGCAAGCCGCGCCGTTGGGTTTGGCGGCAACGGTCACGGCGGCAGCGGCGAAATGGGCGGCGGTCAGCGTTTCAACTTTAACCCTCATCAAAGGAGCATTGAAAATTATGGCGTGGACAAAAATGAAAACAGCAATCGTGGTTGGCGTGGGCGTTTTGCTCGCGGCGGGAACGACCACTACGTTGATAAATAAGCTTCATAAAATTACACAAGCGAACGGGATTGATGCTTACATTTCGGACGAAAGTATGAATGTGTTCAGAAAAGCACCGCCCCTGTTGGTAATACAGCCAACACATTTTCCAAGATACCAAGGTGTCAACGGCAGTGATGATGGTCCTGGTGGTAAGGCTGCGGGGCGTGACCGGACCATAAAGGACATCATCGTTGAGGCATACAACTTTCATACGCCGCGAATCATCTTCCCGGATGGAATGCCGACAAATCGTTATGACTTTCTTGCAACTGTGCCTGATCCTCAACGCGAACTTTTTAAGGCGGAAATTGCGAAGACTCTTGGCTACACAGGCCATGTCGAAACACGGATGGTTGATTGTTTGGTTTTGAAAATTGTAGAATCAGGTGCGGGAAAACTAAGGCCCGGCAAAAATGTCCCCGTCCAAGAAATTGACCCCGTTCACGGGCCAGCAAGAAACGCACTGGAGTATAATTACCCCAACAACTTTCTATCGGTTTTGGCGGAGGCGATAGAATACCGTTTGCGTAAGCCGGTAATTGACCGAACTGGTTTACAAAAATTGTATTATTTGGTGTTGGATTGGCACTGGAAATCCGGACGGGAAAAAAACAATCGTGAAACAAATCTGAATGCACTCAAACAAGCGATGATAGACCAACTCGGCCTCGAACTCGTGCCCAGTCGCGAACCGGTTGAAATGCTCGTGGTCGAAAAGGTGAAATAGTTTTGCATGGCGCGAGCGGTTGAAAATTAACGCTGGACAAAAATCCCCGGCGGATGCGTCATTGTTTGGTTCACCATGAATTTCCTCCGGCGCAAAAAAACTTTGAAACGAATTTCAAATGGCGGTGTCTTATTGAGCATGAATTCACGGCGCGCTCTGACACTCGTTTTGTCATTGATGGCGGGCGCGGTCATGGTCACGCCTGCGGTGTCAGCAACGCGTCGGGCTGCCGCCGGTGCGCGCGGGGCGCAAGATTTTCAAAACTTTCACCCGCACCCGGCATGAATCTTTCCAGAAAAGAAATTTTTCTCATGGCGCTCGTCCTGGTGCTGGGCGGTTCGTATATCGTTTTTTTCAGCGATTGGTTCAAGCCCAGGTTCATTCGCATCGAACATAGCGTCAGGTCGTCGCGGGAAGGCTGGGCGGGAAGCAATCGCGTTGAGGCGGTCGCCGGAGCCGGGGCCGTCACCTTCGCGCTGCACAAACCATACAAACTCACTTCGGTGCAGGTGGTGCCGCTCGCGGAAATTCAAACCAACAAATATGCGCATCCCGTGTGGCATCTGGTTTCCAAAGAGGGTTCGGTGCCGGCTGATGGGTTTGCGTATGGCTTTCCGCTTCAGGGCATGAGTCCCGCCGTCGCCGGAGTGGAACCGGAACCACTGGAGTCCGGGGTGGATTACCAGTTGCTGGTCGAGGCGGGATCGCTGAAGGGCACCAATGATTTCAAGGTGGAACGGACGTCAAGTTCGGGAAGGTAAAACCAGGCCAAAGGAGGAAACATGAAACTCAAGCGTGATGGTCTTTGCAAAACGGAATGTGAAAAAGCGGGAAACCGAAACCATTCGCCCTGGCAGCACGACTCCAATCCGTCGCGCCTTTCTTTTCTTGAAAGTCGCATCGGGTTCACGCTCATTGAACTGCTGGTGGTGATCGCGATCATCGGAATTCTTGCCGCCATGCTGTTGCCGGCCCTGACCAAGGCCAAAGGGCAGGCGACCAAGATTTCCTGTGTCAACAATCTTCGCCAACTGGAGCTAGCGATGAAAATATATGTGGACGACAATCAAGGGATGCTTCCGCCGCGCTACGGAGTGAACCGCTGGCCCAGCCGGATCCATGACAGCTTCAAGGATCTCAAGTTGCTCGTGTGCCCCAACGACGGGCCGAATCCCGCAACCTGGGGCGGCCCCGCTCAATATGTGGCCGACAATGCGCCGCGCAGTTACATTTTCAACGGCTGGAACGATTACATGAAAATAACGTTGAGCGACGCTGACATGGCCAGCTACATGGCGGGAACCATGCCAATATCCATCAAGGAAACGGCCATACTGCATCCCTCCGACACGGTCATTCTCGGCGAGAAATTAACGGCCTCGCCGCAATACTTCATGGATTTGTTGGAGGCGGAAGGCAATGGGGCGGTGGGCAACGATCTTTTTGAATTGGATCGCAGCCGTCATGGTGGAACGGGCGTCAAGAATTCCGGCAGCGGCGGCTCGAACTATGCCTTTGTGGACAGCAGCGTGCGGTTTGTGAAATTTGGCGAAATTCTGGGACCGGTAAACCTTTGGGCCGTGACGGATCAAGGCCGGATTGATCTTGCCGTCAAGCCTTGATAGCCCCCTGATTGAGTAAAACAGATTCAGGAGATGAAACGGGCATTCACATTGATAGAACTGCTCGTGGTCATCGCCATCATCGCGATCCTGGCGGCGATGCTGCTGCCGGCGTTGAGCGCGGCCAAAGCGAAGGCGCGGCGCATCGGCTGCGTGAACAATCTCCGGCAGATGGGCGTCGGCTCGGCGGTTTATGCAGCGGACTCGACGGATGTTCTGCCGCCGTGGCACGGCTATCCGCCTTACAGCCAGAACGGCCAGATGAATTTGATGAGCGCGTCGCATTACAGCCGCTACATCTGGTTGGACGAAAATCACACGCACACGAAATGGAAAATCAGCGGCGACGCCGCGCAGCCGACGGACTGTCATTTCCAGAACGCGGGTTTTCTTTATGCGGCTAAATACATCGGCGACGGCACGATTTATTTTTGTCCCAGTCTGACGGCAGGCGATTATTCAAAGGCGAGCTACGAACCGTTGCTGACCACCGAAAGCGTGAAGGGCGTCGTGCGTTCCAGTTATTTTTACAACCCGCGCGTCGTGGATGCGGCGAATGGAAATTATCTCCGCCGCTACCAGAAGAGCAGCCAGTTCGACGGCCACAAACTGTTCGGCTGCGATGTCATCACGAACATCCGTCCCGATTACACCGCGCATTTGAAGGGCGTTGGTTATTGCGTGCTGTTCACCGACGGCGCGGCGAAATTCGTCAAGAGCCAGGAAGCTTTTGCCGCCGTAAGCCAGATGCGCTCGACTTATGCGCCGGGCGGTTCCATCTTCGGTTCGCCAGCGGAACTGAATCACGTTTTTGATTTGCTCGAAAAATGAACGGTCTTTCAACCAGCATCGGCGGTGGAAAATTTCCGCCAAGGAAAGTTTGCCGGGCGTTCACTTTGATTGAACTGCTCGTGGTCATCGCAATCATCGGGATTCTGGCGGCGCTGCTGCTGCCGGCGCTGTCCAAGGCCAAGCAAAGCGGGTATCGGACTGTGGATTTGAACAATCTGAGACAATTCGGCATCGCCATGCATCTCGTGGCGGCGGAGAACAACGACCTGATGCCCTGACCGAACTGGCTTTCCGGCGAAGTGGACACCCATCAGCCGGGCTGGCTTTATGCGCTCGACCCTACCGCCAGCGGGCCGGCGCAGTTCAAGGTTCAGACCGGCAGTTTTTGGGCGGTGCTGGCAAATCCAAGAATGTATTTCTGTCCGGGTGATGACACCAACAGCGCGCTGTTCAAAATGCGGGGCCAGCAGATTTCCAGCTATGTGATGAACGGCGCCGTCTGCGGTTACGACCTTGCACTAAACCCGCCGGTAAAATTGGCGCAATTGTCCCCCGGCGGCGTGGCGTTTTGGGAATGCGCCAACAACACGGAGGACGAAAACCAGACGCTCTTCAACGATGGCGCGAGCAACCCGGATGAAAACACCAGCGCCCGGCATGGCAAGGTCGCCGTCTTTGGCGCTTTTGACGGTTCGGCCAGATTAATGAAACTCACGGATTGGGCGGAAAAAATGGATGAAGCCAACGCCAATGAATTGTGGTGCTATCCCGGCAGCGCGAACGGAAGGTGAAAAAAACCATCATCATCACGCTGATGTTTGCGGTTGTCGCGGGCGGCGTCTGCGGGTGGAAATTTCATAACGCCAAAAACCCCCGGCGCGCGCGTCATTGGATTGGACGCCATGAATTTTCTCCAGCATAAAAAAACTTTGAAACGTATTCACCATGGCGGCGTCTTATTGAACATGAACTCCCGGCGCGCATTCACCTTGATCGAACTGCTCGTCGTCATCGCCATCATCGGGATTCTGGCGGCGATGCTGCTGCCGGCGTTGAGCAAGGCCAAGCAGAAGGCGTGGACGACCAGTTGCAATTCCAATCTGCATCAAATCGGTTTGGGTCTGAGAATGTTTGCGGATGACAACAACGAGTTTTACCCCGAATCCGGCACATACATTCAATGGGGCGGTGTTGATCCCGACGGATCAGGGAAAGCCAGTTGGATGGAGCAGATTTATACCTACACCGGCAACACGAATGTTTATCGGTGTCCGGGCAATGTGCAGTTGGCGACGCTGTTGCAGGGACCGTTCAATTATTTCAACGGCTGCAATGCCGCGTATGTTGCCACCGGCGGTTTTGCCCCGGTCAAAGGCACGGCCATTTTATTTCCCTCGGCGTTTGTCCTGGGCGGCGACACGGCGGGAATCAAAAGCACCACCGGGCTTTTGACTTTTTACCCAGACGATGCGGACAAGGATGATTATACGCAGAATTGCGTCGGCGGCGCAGCCGATCCCTCAATAACGGAAGCCTGGCAGATCCACAGCAAAGGCCAGAACGTCATGTTCGCCGACGGCCATTCCAAGTGGTATAAAGGTTACAATCCGGGCGAGATGACCTTCGCTTACACCACCATGACCAATTGGATTCAATACCCGTAAATTGCGTTCCAGATTATTTTTCTTTTGATTGCTTGGCGTATTGGCGGTTTAATGTCCGCCACATGAAAATTGTTTTAGCTTACTCCGGCGGGCTCGACACCTCGGTGCTGATGTCCTGGATCAAGGAAAAATACAACGCCGAGATGATCGGCTTCTGCGCCGACATCGGCCAGGAAGAGGAACTCGACGGCCTCGAAAAGAAAGCCATCAACACCGGCGCGTCGAAAATTTACATTGATGATTTGCAGGAGGAATTCGCGCGCGACTTCATCTACCCGATCATCCAGGCCGGTGCGATTTACGAGGGCCAATACTTTCTGGGCACGAGCATCGCGCGTCCGCTCATCGCCAAGCGCATGGTGGAAATCGCCAAGAAGGAAAAGGCCGACGCCATCGCGCACGGTGCCACCGGCAAGGGCAACGACCAAGTCCGCTTCGAACTGACCGCCGCCGCGCTCGCGCCGGATTTGCAGGTCATCGTCCCGTGGCGTGACGAGCGTTATCGCGCGGAATTTCCCGGACGGCAGCAGATGATTGATTACTGCGCCAAGCACAAGATTCCCGTGCAGGCCAGCGCCAAGAAACCGTTTTCTTCCGACCGCAACCTGCTGCACATTTCCTACGAGGCGGGCATTCTCGAAGACCCGTGGTTTGATTCCAACGACCTGAAGAACCGCGCTTACTTCAATACCCTCTCCGTGTTCCCCGAAGACGCGCCGGACAAGCCGGAGTTTGTGACGATTGAGTTTAAGAAAGGCAACGCCGTTGCCGTGAATGGGAAGGCCCTTTCCCCGCTCGGCGTGATGAAGGCGCTCAACAAGCTCGGCGGCAAACACGGCGTCGGCCGCGTGGACATGGTTGAAAACCGCTTCGTCGGCATGAAATCGCGCGGTGTGTATGAGACGCCCGGCGGCGCGATCCTGCATTTCGCGCATCGCCAGATGGAATCGCTCACGATGGATCGCGAAGTCATGCACCAGCGCGACGCGCTCATCCCGAAATATGCCGAACTCGTCTATAACGGCTTCTGGTATGCGCCCGAACGCCTCGCGCTCCAGGCCTACGTGACCGAGAGCCAGAAGAACGTGACCGGCACGGTGCGCGTGAAACTCTACAAGGGCAACATCATGGTCGCGGGCCGCAAATCCCCGGTGAGCCTCTACAACCCGCACATCGCCACGATGGAAGCCGACCCGACCAAGGCCTACAACCAGGACGACGCCACCGGCTTCATCCGCTTGAACGCACTCCGCCTGAAAGTCGCGGCGAAGGTGCATGGGAAGAAGTGAATGCAAACAATCTTTAAGGTCACAATTTGTGACCTTGAACGAAGTCAAAACTTGATATCGCAATTTGCGATGTCAAAACGAAAGACGTATGCGGTCACAAATTGTGACCGCATCAGAAAGTGACGAACATGAGCAAACAAATCGTTTCACCTGTGGATAGAATCAGTTTATTGATTCGCACAATTCGTGGTCAGAAGGTGGTTCTGGACACCGACCTTGCCTTGATTTTCGGCGTTCCGACATTCCGCTTCAACGAAGCGATCAAGCGCAATCGCGAACGCTTTCCAAACGATTTCATGTTTCAACTTACTGCCGCCGAAGCGGAATCTTTGACATCGCAAATTGCGATGTCAAAAGTTGGTCGTGGTGGAAGGCGAACATTACCCTACGCCTTCACTGAGAACGGCGCGATCATGGCGGCCAATGTTCTCAACAGTCCCGAAGCCGTGCGGATGAGCGTGTTCGTGGTGCGGGCGTTCGTGAAGATGCGCGAACTGCTCGGCAGCACGAAGGAACTGGCGAAGCAACTGGCCGCGTTGGAAAAGAAATTGACCGCGCGGCTCGACGGGCATGAGGTCGCCATCATCGAAGTGCTGCGGCGCGTGATGGACATTCTTGAACCGCCGCCACCGCCGTCCGGACCGCCACGGCGCGAAATCGGTTTTCACGTCGGCATGGCGGAACAAAAAGCCAAAGCCAAACGGAAGAAAAAATGAATTTGAATCGAAACGTCAAGAACCGCGTTCTGATCAGACCACCAAATTCCGGTGACTGCGACGCATTTCTCGCCGTCGTCCGCCGGAGCCGGGCGATTCACCGCAACTGGATCAGCCCCAAAGCCAAGACCCCTGCGGCCTTTGATAAATATCTGAAAAAGTTCGAGGCCGGCCCGCACCACGGATTTCTCGTAATCCATCGGGACACCGGCGACATCGTGGGAGTCATCAATCTGAACGAAGTCATTCGCGGAAATTTTCAGAGCGCCTTCGTCGGCTATTACGCATTCCAGCCCTACGCAGGCAAGGGATTGATGCGTGAAGGACTGCGGCTGGTTTTGAAACATGCCTTTCATAAGCTCAAGCTCCATCGCGTCGAAGCCAACATCCAGCCAAACAACCACGCCTCGCTTGCTCTGGCCAAAAGCTGCGGATTTGGCCGCGAAGGTCTTGCACGGCGGCTGGCGAAAGTTTGCGGACGCTGGAAAGACCATGAGCGCTGGGCGATCCTTGCCGAAAATTTCCCCGTTGCAACCCGCCGGTGAGCTTTTACAATTGCACTATGGAAGCCAAAACCAAAGCCTACACCCAGGACGACGCCACCGGCTTTATCCGGCTCAACGTCCTGCGCCTGAAAGTCGCGGCGAAGGTGCAGAGGAAGAAATAACGGCTGTCATGGATTCAAAAGTTAAAAATCTTCTTTACCGAAATCCACAGCTTTACGAATTGGTTTATCCCGAACCGAACGACGAAACGCCGACGATGTGTCGTCGGATGTTTTCGCGTTTTCTGCCCAAAACTCCACGTTCCATTCTGGACATCGGTTGCGGCACGGCGCGTGATTTGGATTCTCTTTCGCGAAACGGTGCAGAATGTGGGGCGTGGATTGCCTGCCAGAAACTATTGAATACGCAAAGTCGCTTCGACCACATTTGCATTTGAGAGCAGTTGATATGCTCACGGTTCGCCTGAAGCGAAAGTTCGATGTGGTGATGAGCATGGGTTCTGCACTGATGTATGCGTTGTCAAATGCTGAAGTGAACGCAGCGTTCAAAACTTTCGCGGCTCATTCGCGCAAAGGAACGTTGCTGATTATTGACATCAACAATGCGGCCAGCTATCTCGGCGGGGAAAATTTCAAGCCGACGGCGAAATTTAAGGTTCACATTCCCGAATTTTCAGCTGAAGCCCGCATTGCTTATTCTTTCAATCGGCGCAAACAATTTCTGGTCAGAAAAAGACTTTGGAAAATTAAAGGTCGCAAGAACGTTGAAGATTTTTGCGAGTATCGGCTACTTTTTCCGGCGGAGCTTGAACAACATTTGAATCAGCATGGGTTTGAAGTGCGCGGAATGTTCGACAACAAAGAACTTCGCGCAACGGATTTGACCGGATCGAGATTGTATGTTGCTTCAATTTTCAAAGGATAATTTATGCCCACCGACCTCATCCATCGCATTGGCAGCGCCGCGCCGGCGGAAACGATTTATCGCGCCCTCACCACCGAGGACGGCATCCGCGCGTGGTGGACGACCGATGTGAAGATGGACGCCAGCGCCGGCGGCAGGGCGGTCTTCGGCTTCTTCGGCCATTCGACCGATTTTCAGATGCGCATCGAGCAGTTGACGCCGCCCGCGCTCGTGCGCTGGCAATGCACCGGCGGCAGCGCGCCGGATTGGGTCGGCACGACGCAGGAATTCATCCTCGAACCGCAGGCCGACGAGGTGCTGCTGAAATTCTGTCACGGTGGCTGGGAACGCGGCGGCGACCATTGCTATTTCTGCAACACGACGTGGGGACATCTGCTCGTCTGCCTGAAGGATTACGCCGAGCGCGGCGTGAAGAATCCTTATTTCAAGTGATTCAATCTGTCAGCCCAAGGTTGGCGCGGAGCGACTAGGGCGCCGCTTTGCGTGTGGTTTTCTGATGCGAAAACACGGATAAATTGTATGTTAACAGCATGAATTTTTCACGGTGGCTGGGCGGTTTAATTTTTTTCGCAGCCATGGCGTCCGGACTGGCCGGAACGCTGGCGCAGTTTCGCACCACGTATGGCGACCTCGAGGTGGAGCTTTACGACCAGGACAAGCCGGCGACCGTGCAAAACTTCATCCGCTACGTCCAGAGCGGGCGTTATACGAATGCATTCAGCAACCGGCTGGTGCCGGGATTTGTTTTGCAGGCGGGCGGCTTCGCCGTCACCAACCGGGGCGCAACCAACTGGGCCACGCCGGCGGTGGCGACCTTTCCGCCGGTGACGAATGAATTCAACCGGGGGAAATTTTACAGCAATGTTTTCGGCACGCTTGCCATGGCCAAAAACAGCGACCCAAACTCGGCGACCTCGCAATTCTTTTTTAACCTGGCCGACAACTCCGCCTCGCTCGACAACACCAACAACAGCGGCGGGTTCACCGTGTTCGGCCATGTCGTCGCCGGCACAAATGTCCTGGCGATGTTCAACACTTTTCAGTATTGGCTGCCGCAGTTTGGAATTATGCCGCAGCCGACGAACCTCGTGCTTGAGTATTATGCCGCGCCGTTCAACACGTGGCCGCTGCTCAACCCGGGCGTCACGGATTCCAACTTCGTTTACATTGACATTTCACTGCTCACCGTGCAGATCGCCGCCAAGACCAACCGCACCTGCGACATTTCCTGGAACAGCGCGGCGGGGATGACCAACTACGTTGAGTTCACCACCAATTTCCCGCCGGTGTGGCAGTTGCTCCGCACGACCAACGGCAACGGCAGCACGATGAAAACAACCGATTCCATGACCAACAATGCGCCGCGTTTCTATCGTGTCCGCGTGGCGAATTGAGGACAACCCACGCGCCGGCTGCCGTCCGCCAAAATCCCCAAGTCCCATCCGGGAAGAAACAACTGAAAATAGAAAACGCCCCGCTGGTTTCAGGGGGCGTTGTGCGATTTAAGAAACGGAGTTACTTGCCAGCATCAAGCCTTGGGGGCATCAGCAGCCGGAGCGGCGGGGGCTTTCTTTTTGCCCAAGCCAGCAGCGGTCATCTTGTCCTTGTCTGCCTGAGACATGGCGGCTTTCTCGGTCTTGTCGAGCTTGCCGTCCTTGTTGGTGTCGTATTTCGCCAGCATATCGGTCATGACCGTCTGCTGTTCAGGAGTCAATGCTTTCTTGGCTTTCTTGGGGGCGGCGTCTTGAGCTTGAACCATGATGGCGGTGGGGCAGAAAAGCGCGAGGGTGGCGACTAATAGTTTTTTCATATTCTTACAATGTTTTGGTTGTTGTTAATAACTGCATAAGGGGAGACGCCGGAGACGGCGTCCGGTTACAGCCTTTTTACCAGTGCAATTCTCCGCGCCGGCAAAATGATCTTCATTCCTGCGCGGCGCGGGCGGCCGGTTCTGCCCGCGCACGGCGAAGGCTTTCCTGATCGAGGCGGTCGCATTGAATTTCCTGCGACATTTTCCCGGCGGACGCTTTTCTGGCCGGAATGGGGATCTACGACCGTGTGCGCGAAGCCATTGAGTCCGCCGGAGCCAGACTCCGATACCTGCCGCCCTATTCTCCCGACTTCAACCCGATTGAAAACATGTGGAGCAATATTAAACAACGCCTCCGCAGTCTGGCACCCCGCACCGGCGAGGAACTGCTCCTGGCCTCCGCTCACGCTTTTGCCGCCCATCTCCGCCGCCGACTGCCAGATAGTGCCTTAATTTGAAATCGGGAATCCGTTTACCTTGACGGTGGTTGAAGCATAGAACATAACCACTATCTAATTG
>Ga0075520_1000780_pt1 | contig 14606 bp, 11 predicted proteins | sample NGEPerB_FD_75100 | JGI IMG/M metagenome (GOLD analysis project Ga0075520, IMG submission 75100) | Arctic peat soil microbial communities from the Barrow Environmental Observatory site, Barrow, Alaska, USA - NGEE PermafrostAB12-B | ecosystem: Environmental > Terrestrial > Soil > Wetlands > Peat ... | reverse complement strand
TGTACACGCGCCCGGCGACCGGCGACGGCTCGTAGATGGAGCCGGCCAGGACGTAGACACCGAGGCCGGCCGCCAGCTCGGCCAGAGTGGAGCTGCTCGGGCCGTCCAGCGGCTCGGCGCTGGCCGCGATGCCGGCGTGGCCGCCCTTGTAGGCCCACGTCTCGGGCAAGGCGATGAGCCGCGCGCCTTCGGCGGCGGCCCTCCGCACGAGCTCGCCGGCCGTGCGCACGGTGGCGGCCGTGTCCTGCCGCGTGTTGAGCTGGACGCAGGCCGCGCGGAGCTTCATGCGCCCTCATCCGCGCGCTTCACTTCACGTCCTCCGGCCGCTCGACGGCGATGAGGCTGAGAACCTCCCACGCCACCGTGGCGGCCAGCGTCGCCGTGAGGTGCGAGCTGTCGAGGTCGGGCAGCACCTCGACCACGTCGGCGCCGACGATCTCGAGGCCGCGGCAGGCGCGCAGCAGCGCGAGTGCCTGCATCGATGTCGGGCCGCCGCACTCCGGCGTGCCGGTGCCCGGCGCGTAGGCCGGGTCGACGAAGTCGATGTCGAACGTGAGGAACGCCTTGCCGCCGGCGCGATCCACCGCAGCAGCGGCGGCCCCCGTACCCAGCTGGGCGACGTCGTCCCACGGCAGCAGCGTGAAGCCCATCTCGCGCGTGTCGTCGATGTCCTGCGGCCCGTACAGGCCGCCGCGCATCCCCATGAGCGTCGAGCGCTTCGGGTCGATGAGACCCTCCTCGAGCGCCCTCCGCACGACCGTGCCGTGCGTGTACTTCTCGCCGAAGTACTCGTCCCAGGCGCCGCTGTGCGAGTCGAACTGGACGAGCGCCAGCGGGCCGTGCACGGCGACGGCGGCCCGAAGCTCCGCGAGCAGGACGCTGTGGTCGCCGCCGAAGCCGATCGGCACCACACCCGCCCGGTGGACGACGCTCAGCACCTCGGCCATCTTGTCGTAGGAGCGGTCGGTGAAGCCGGGCACGACCGGGGCATCGCCGTAGTCGACCGCCGAGACGCGGTCGAACACGGTCACCCGCTGCGCCGGGTTGTAGTCCGGGCGGATAGCGAGGGATCCCTCACGGATGGCCTTGGGCCCGAACCGGGCCCCGGCGCGGAACGTTACGCCGGTGTCGAACGGGAGCCCCACGAAGGCAACATCGACACCGTCGAGGTGGAGCGTGTGCGGCAGGCGCAGGAACGTCGAGATGCCAGCGAACCGGGGCGACTGCAGTGGATCTGTCGGGCCGTACCCCTTCATCCTGACCTCCTCGAGCGTGGATCCTGCGTCGTCGCTAGTCTAACGGGTAAACGTTTCTCGCCTACGCGCCGATACACCCGGTGCAGCGGGCATCTCACTGGGGCACACCGAGGGGGAAGATGAGCGAGCAGAGGATCTCGATCCTCGTCATCGACGACGACCCTGAGCTGACGCTCACGCTTGGCGCCACGCTCGAAGCGGAGGGCTACGACGTCCTTGTGGCCAACAGCGGCGAGCTCGGCCTCGAGCTCGCCTACACGCGCCGCCCCCACCTCGTGCTTCTCGACGTCGCCATGCCCGGCATGAACGGCTACGAGGTCTGCCGGGAGCTGCAGTTCGGCTACACCAAGGACATCCCGGTCGTCTTCCTGACCGCGAAGACCGGCCTCGCCAACATGATGGAGGCCAACCGCTCCGGCGCCTCCGCCTACATCACCAAACCGTTCCGGACCCAGCACCTGCTCGAGACAGTGCGCGACGTGCTGCGCGACGCCTCCGCGTACTACGACGAGATCACGGGCCTGCCCACGCTCGCGCACGCGCAGGTCGAAGTACAGCGCTTCATGCACGATCACAGCCAGCTGGGCGTGCTCTACGTGACCGTGGACAGCGTCCACACGCTTGAACAATCCCAGGGGTTCGAGGTCGTGGACGAGATGTATCGGGCGATCGGCCGCCGGCTGCACGAGGCGCGCGGCCGGCTCATCCGCAATGAAGACTTCGTCTCCATCTCGAGCCTCGGCAACGCCTTCCTCGTGATTCTCTCGCCTGCCCGCGATCAGGCATTCGTGGGCGACGACGACCTCGAGGTGGTGCGGATGCGCCTCAGAGACCGACTCCTCCGGACCATCGAAGAGGACCTCGAGGCGACGCTGCTCGCCAAGGTGGACCTTCGCGTCGGCTGCGCACGCCTCACGCAGTCGCCCAAGGTCCGCTTCAAGCGCGCGCTCATGGCGGCGATCGAGGAGGCCACCCGGGGGATCGAGCGCGAGCGGGACGAAGCGCGCCACCGCCTCTCGCTGGAGTTCGGCCGGGTGCTCGACGCTGAGGAGATCTCGTGCGTGTACCAGCCGATCGTCCACCTGCGCGACTTCGGCGTCTTCGGCTACGAGCTGCTCGCGCGCGGGCCGCGCCAGAGTGAGCTGCACTGGCCCGACGCGCTGTTCGAGGTCGCGCGCGCCGAGGCGCGCGTGCCCGAGCTCGACCGCATCTGCCGCATGACGGCGGCGCGGGCCGCGGCGGACCTGCCCCCGGAGTGCCTGCGCTTCATCAACGCGGAGCCGCTCAACCTCTTCTTCCACCCGGACAGCGACGCCTTCGTGCACGAGTTCGTCGAGGCGACCCCGCGAGCCCTGCGCGCCCAGACGGTCGTCGAGATCACCGAAAACGCCGTGATCGACGACTTCGCGCACATGCGCGAAGTCGTCCTGCGGCTGCGCGAGAGCGGCTTCCGCATCGCCATCGACGACGCCGGCGCCGGCTACGCCGGCCTGCAGACGATGGTCGAGATCGAGCCCGACTTCATCAAGCTGGACATGAGCCTCACGCGCGGCATCGAGTCGTCGATCGTCAAACAGAAGCTCGTCGGCACGCTGCGCGATTTCTGCCGGCAGGCGTTCATCACGCTCGTGGCCGAGGGCATCGAGACCCGCGCCCAGCTCGATGCCCTGGTCGCGCTCGGGATCGACTACGGCCAGGGCTTCCTCTTCGCCCACCCTGGGCCGCCCCATCCCGAGCTCACGACGTGCCCGCCGGTGGACGGAGCCCAGCCCTCGCGCCTTCCGGTAAAGGGAGCTGCGCTCGGCAGTGCCTAGCTCCGGCGGCTTGCATGTTCTCCGCGACCGCGTGGTAGAATCCCGCCCACGATGACGACCACTGACGCCAGAAGCCGCACTTCCTCGCGCCCCCGGCGTCGCTGGCTCTGGCGCGCCTAGCGCGCCTATTCCGACATCCCGCGTGGGCAGTGCCCACACCCCTGACCGCATCCCCGTGGTCGTCCCGTCCCCCGAACCGGAGCGCAGGACCAGTGCATCTTCCCCCAGCAACGAACCGTCGCAGCAAGCGTCATTCGAGAGGAGGTAGGTCATGAGCGAGTACAAGAAGAAGTTCGTCCTTGACGAGGAGAGGATCCCCAAGACCTGGTACAACATCGTGGCCGACCTCCCCACGCCGCCGGCCCCGCCGCTCAACCCGGCGACCCTCCAGCCGGCCGGCCCCGACGACCTCTCGCCGATCTTCTCGCCGAGCATCATCGCGCAGGAGGTCTCGGCCGAGCGGTACATCGAGATCCCCGAAGAGGTCCACCAGATCTACCGCATGTGGAGGCCGTCGCCGCTCATCCGCGCCACCGGCCTCGAGAAGGCGCTCGACACGCCGGCCAAGATCTTCTTCAAGTACGAGGGCGTCAGCCCGGCCGGCTCGCACAAGAGCAACACCGCGGTCGCGCAGGCCTACTACAACAAGAAGGACGGCACCAAGCGCCTGGCCACCGAGACCGGCGCCGGCCAGTGGGGCTGCGCCCTCGCCATGGCCTGCCAGATGTTCGACCTCGAGTGCATGGTCTACATGGTCAAGGTGAGCTACCACCAGAAGCCGTACCGGCGCAGCATGATGGAGCTGTGGGGCGCCAACGTCATCCCCAGCCCGAGCGACCAGACCAACGCCGGCCGCGCCGTGCTGGCCGAGGACCCGGAGTCACTCGGCAGCCTCGGCATCGCCATCAGCGAGGCGGTCGAGGACACGGTGACGCACCCCGGCTCCAAGTACGCGCTGGGCAGCGTGACCAACCACGTGCTGCTGCACCAGACGATCATCGGCGAAGAGGCGCTCCTGCAGGTGCAGGACGCCGACGCCTATCCCGACGTCGTCGTCGGCTGCGTCGGCGGCGGGTCGAGCTTCGGCGGGATCGCCTTCCCCTTCCTGCGCGAGAACCTCGCCGGCAAGACCGACACCCGTCTGGTCGCCGTCGAGCCCACCGCCTGCCCGACGCTCACCAAGGGCAAGTTCGTCTACGACTTCGGCGACGAGGCGCAGAGCACGCCGCTGTTCAAGATGTACTCGCTCGGGCACGACTTCATGCCGGCCGGCATCCACGCCGGCGGCCTGCGCTACCACGCCATGGCGCCGCTCATCAGCCACGTGTACGACCTGAGGCTGATGGAGGCCGTGGCCGTGCCGCAGACCAAGGTCTTCGCGGCGGCGCAGCTCTTCGTACAGACGGAGGGCATCGTGCCGGCGCCAGAGAGCAGCCACGCGATCCGCGTCGCGATCGACGAGGCCCTCAAGGCCAAGGAAGAGGGCGTGAGCAAGAACATCCTCTTCAACCTCACCGGCCACGGGTTCCTGGACCTCGGCGCCTACGACGCCTACCTCAGCGGCAAGCTCGAGGACTACGACCATCCGGAAGAGGCGATCGCCGCGTCGATCGCCAAGCTTCCGAAGGTCGACTGAGCGGCGACCCGCTCGTGCCTGTGCTGAGCGCGGTGCGCTGACGGGTCCCGCTCACCGAGTACGCCGACCGGACAACGGCCGGGGCCTGAGAGGCCCCGGCCGTCTCCTTTGGCCGTCCCGTTCGTCCGCCGGCCCGGCGTCAGTGTGCCCGAGGCAGAAAGACGGTGAAGCGCGCGCCGCCGCCGAGGCCGGCGGCGGCCTCGACCACCCCGCCCTGGGCCTCGACCAGGCCGCGCACGATCGCCAGCCCGAGCCCGACGCCCTGCGTCCCGCGGGCCGACTGGCCGCGGTAGAAGCGGTCGAAGACGAAGGGCAGGTCGATGGGATCGATGCCCGGCCCGCTATCGGCGACCGAGAGGGTCGCCCACGGACCACGGCCCGCGGCCGCGTCGACCGGGCCGGGGGCTCCCTCGGCGGAGCCGGCCGCGGAGACCGCCAGCACCACGCGGCCGCCCTCCGGCGTGAACTTGACGGCGTTGTCGAGCAGGTTGCCGGCGACCTGGAGGAGCCGGTCGCGGTCGCCCCTGACGACGACGCCGGCGAAGTCGGTCTCGAGCGCGATCCGCTTCGCGGCGCAGGCGGCCCCCACCCGCTCCGCCGCGTCCCGGCCGACATCGGCGAGGTCGAGAGGAGCGAGCTCCACGGCGAGGTCCTCGCTCTCGAGCTCATTGAGGCTGCGGAGGGCGCCGAGCAGGCCGCCCAGCCGCTCCACCTCGGCGCCGACAACGCGCAGGTTCTCGGGCGTGGGCGGCAGGACGCCGTCCTCGAGCGCCTCGACGCGCGACTGGATGGTCGCCAGCGGCGTGCGCAACTCGTGTGACAGGTCGGCGGTCATGTCGCGCCGCCACTGCTCGTCGCGTGCCAGCCGGTCGGCCATGAAATTGAAGGCGGTCGCGAGGGCGCCGACCTCGTCGTCGGCGCGCGGGGCGACGCGCACGTCCAGGTTGCCGGCGGCAACGTCCTCGGCCGCGTCGGTGAGCTCCTCGAGCGGCGCCGTGACGCGGCGGCTCACGAGCAGGCTGATGAGGAAGGCCACCACAGCGGCGATGGCGGCCGCCAGGATGAGGTTGCGCGTGAGCGCGCTCTGATACGCGGTGACGGCGGGGGAGTCGTCGTGCCGCGGCGCGTAGACATCCACGGTAGCGGCCTCCTTGCCACCGACAGTGAGCGGATACGTGTGGACTTGGAGGTCGCCGGCCTTGAACAGCGCCGCGGACGGCGACGGCAAGCCGCCGGACTCGCCGCCCGCCGTGCCGATGCCGCTCATCATGCCCTGGCTGCCGTTGAGGCCCGTCGCGGTGAAGATGAGCTGGCCCTCGGGCGAGTACACCGCGAGGTCCACGTTGTCGAGCATGGCCACGCGCGTGATCGCGTACACGGCGGACGCGTCCCACCCGTCCGGCGCCTTGTAGGAGTCCTGGAGGGTCGCGACGACTGCCGCGTCGCGTCGCGCCTGGACCTGCTCCAGATAGGAGTCGAAGCGGCGGCCGCCCACCGCGTTGACGATGGTCGCGACGATGACGATCGCGAGGAGCGCGACAAAGGCGTGAGTGATCGCCAGCCGCAAGCGCAGGCCGCGCCTCACGACCGGCACCGGACGGATCGCTCCTCGTCCTCGACGGGGGTGATCGTGGCTGCGTTCATGGATGCATCCTACCCCGGCAGGCCGGGGCGCCGCGGAGGCCCGGAAGCAATCTGATAGGATTCTGCCACGCCCAAGGAGGTCACCCTGCCGAACCTTAAGGTGTATCGCGCCGCTTGGGTCGCCAGCCTCATCCTCGTCATCGTCGCCATGTTCACGCTGGGGCACGCCGACACCCCTAAGCTCAGCACCGAGCCGGTATCGTTCGACGGCCCTCGGGCGGCTGCGGACATGCGCACCATCGTCCAGGACTTCCCGCAGCGGGTCGCCGGGTCCGACCCCGACAACCGCATGGCCATCTGGGTCGCGCAGCAGTTCAAGGACGCCGGGCTTCAGACGCACCTCGACGGCTACGCCGCCACCGTGAACGGCAAAGGGGTAGCCCTGCAGAACGTGTGGGCGACCTCGAAGGGCGACACGCCCGGCTCGATCCTTGTCATCGCCAATCGCGACGTCCAGGGGCTCGCGACTCAGGGTGCCAACGACAACGCCTCCGGCGTCGCCGCCATGCTGGAGCTGGCGCGCGCCTTCACGGTGACCGCTCACCACCACACCATCGTGTTCCTCTGCACGAGCGGGGACACGTTCGGCGCGCTGGGCGCGCACCAGTTCGCCCAGGCCCACGCGTCCGCCGGCCTGTGGGCGGTCATCGCGCTCCGCCAGCTGGCGACGAAGGACACGACCGGCATCGGGCTGGACGGATGGAGCGCGGCCCCCAAGGTCGCGCCCCCGTGGCTGTGGCTGGTCAGCGCGCCGGCGGCGCGCGTGAACGCCAACCTCAAGACACAGCTCCCCACGATCGCCTCACAGGTCGTGCGTCTCTCGGTGCCGGCCAGCTCGGGCAGCCAGGGACCGTTCGTCGCGCTCGGCGTCCCCGCCATCACCGTGTCGGCCGCCGGTCCCAAGCAGCCGCCCGTCTTCGACACGATCGACGCGACATCCTCGGAGACGCTGACGAAGCTCGGCAACACCGCCCAGGCGATGATCATGTCGATCGACGCCAGCCCCACCGTCGGCGCGCCCAGCGGCGGCACCATCTTCCTCACTCGCGAGCGTACGCTGCCGGGCGGCGCGCTCGCCGCCATCCTCGCCGCCCTGCTCGTCCCGCTTGCGGCCGTCACGGTCGACCTGTTCGCGCACTGCCAGCGGTCGCGCATCCGCATCCGGCCGGCCCTCGTGCGCTCGCTGCTCCACCTCGCGCCCTGGCTGGTCCTGCTGGCGATCGTCTACCTCGCCAACCTGATCGGGCAGCTCCCCAAGAGTCCGGGGGCCGTGATCCCGCCCGGCTCGCACATCGTGGACACGCCTCGCTACCTGCGCGTCGTCGTGCTGCTCGCCCTGCTGGTGCTCGCCTACGCCTATGCGGTGGCCGTGGCGCGGCGCCTCGAGCGGCGCGTGCCGACCGACCCGCGAGCGACGATCTTCGCTGCCCATCTCCTGCTCGTGCTCATCGCCCTCCTCGCCTTCGTCGTCAATCCCTACGCGATCCTGCTGGTCGTGCCGGCCGCCGTCCTCTGGCCGCTGGCGCGGCCGGGAGGCTGGATGCGGTCGATCCTGCCCGCCTACCTCGGGCTGGCGATGGTCCCCGTCGTGCTCGCCTACTACGCCTCCCGCCTCGGCCTCGGCCTCAAGGTGTGGTGGTACTTCTTCCTGCTCCTCGAGAACCGCACCATTCCGGCTGGCGGCGTGCTGCTGGGCATCGTCTTCCTGTCGACGGCCGGGCTGCTCGCGCACACGCTTCACGAGCGCGGCCTCGCGCCCGGGGCCCTCACGTGGCCGGCCGTGGACCGGCGTGCCCTCGACCGGCCGAGCAACACGGAGTGGGCGTCGGCCAACACGGATGAAGTAGAGCGCCGGCGCCGCGCCAGGGCGCCCGTGCGCCGTCGCCGGCCGCGGCCCTCAGGGCGCCGGCGCCCGCCGCGGCCGGGCGATCAGGCGCCGTAGAGACGCGTGGGGCCGGCGCCTGCGGCGCCGGCCCCCCGGCCGTACCCGTCAGCTGTTCGCGGACGACGCGTCAGGCGTCCTCTTGTGACAGCGACTCGTCGATGGTGCTCTCCACATCGTTGTCGAGCTTGATGTCGTCGGCCGTGGGCACCGGCTTCTCGCCGCTGTCGCGGGAGAGCAGTGCGGACTCGCCACTCATCATGGCGTCGAAGGCCTTGGCCTTGAGACGCGCGCGCGTCTCCTCGATGCGCCGCCGCATCTCCGCCTGGTCGATGTTGCCGCTGCCCTCGCGTGAAGCCGGGGGGGCCTCCTCGACCGGGGTCTCTTTGGCCACGGAGGCCGGTTCCGCGACGGGCTCCGGCTCCACGACGGGCTCCGGCTCGGCGACCGCGTGCGGTTCCGCGACTGCTTCCGGCTCCGAGAGGGCCTCGGGCTCAGGCTCGGCCTGCAATCCGGACTCCGGCAGCGCGGCGGGCTCCAGGACAGCTGCGGTATCGGCGACCAGGTCGGAGACTGGTTGAGGGGCGTCCTCCTCGATCACTCCGCCTGTCGACGTCGCTTCCGCCTCGAGCTCCGGCGGCGGCTCCACCTCGGCGGTGACCTTGGCGGCCCCCGACTCGTCAGGCTCGTATGGGATATCCCAACCGTGCGGCACGGGCGCCGGGGCGGCCGACGTGAACGGCTCTTCCTCGACGACCTCTGCGGCGACCGGCTCCGGCTCCGGTGCGGGAGCCTGGTACACCGGGCCCTCGAGCGCCGGCTCGACCGCGGAGCTCTCTTCGTCGGCGAAGGGCTGCGCGATGTCGCTCTCCACGGCCGCGCGCGTCTCCTCGATGCGGGGCCGGAGATCCTCGCCGCTGACCCCTTCGGCGACCGGCTCCGGCTCGGCGACGGGCTCCGGCTCCGCCTCGGCGACCGGCTCCGTGACCTCTTCGGCGACAGGCTCCGCGACCTCTTCGGCGACCGGCTCCGCCTCCGGCGCTTCCGCCTCGGGCGCCGCCCACGTGGTCGTGTCCGTCATCGTCACACTGTCCGTGACGACGCCGTCATCCGAGATGCTCGCCGTCTCGGCGACGGCGGCGACCTCCTCGACGCCCGGCTCGTCCACGGCCACTTCCGCGACCGCTATCTCCTCGACGACGAGCTCTTCGGCGACCGGCTCCTCGGCGACGGCCTCTTCGACCATGACCTCCTCGGCCAAAGGCTCCGGCTCGGCCACGGCAGTCGCGACGCTGCCGGTGTCCCAGGGCCTCTCCGCCTCCGGCAGGGGGAACTCGTCCGGCGCGGCGGGGAGCAGCTTGCCGCTGGTCCCGCCGATCAGCTGCTGGCGCAACTCGCGCCCGCTCTTCGGGGCGAGCAGCATGGCGACCGCCGCTCCTACGGTGAGTCCCAGCAGGAACTTCATGAGTCGCTTCATCGCTGCCTCCTCGAGCGCTGCCACACGTCATGCCGGGCTCGCGGGCGTGCAAGTCCGGCCAAGTGTTCTTCGGTAGATAGTGGTCTCGACTTTACCAGTGTACAGACCTGTATACGGTCCCCCGCCGGCCAGTCCTGCACACCACTTCGGCGCAGACACCGCACGCCGGTTCAGGCCAGGCGTTGCACCGTGGCCTGGCCGTCTTCGCCGGGGCTCAGAAGCACTACCCAGACCGCCCCATAGCGCTCCGACACGGCGACCGCCGCCTCTCCGAGGGCGGCGCTGACGTCCTGGCCCACGAAGGCCATCAGCGGCATCATGGGCCGGTGCTCGATCTGGACCCGCACGCCCTCGTCGCTCTGCTTGAGCAGGATGGGTTCGGCGCTGAGGCGGCGCAGCTGCTCGATGCTCTCCGGTCGCAGCTCGACCTCGCCACGCGCTCCCGGCACGATCCCCGGGTGGTCGAGGTCCGTCTTGACGCGGCGGGCGTACCACCACAGGACCACCAGCGCGATCAGCACTACCGCGAGGAACAGCAGGACGACGAGGTACGTCCTACTCATCGCTGTCTTCCATGGTCTCGCCCTCCTCGGGCTCGGCACGGCCGTCCCGTTCTTTCAGGAGGGCCTCCATCTCCAGCTCCACACCGCGTATCGGCACGTAGTAGCGGCGCCCTGAGAGCTTGTCCGGCAGGTACTGCTGCTCCACCCAGCCCCCGTGTGCGTGCGGGTACTTGTACCCGATACCATGCCCGAGTTCCTTCGCGCCGCGGTAGCTCGCGTCGCGCAGATGGGGGGGCGGCGGCTGGTTGCCCTCGCGGCGCACGTCTTCCATGGCCGCGTCGACGGCCTTGTACGCGGCGTTGCTCTTGGGCGCGAGCGCAAGGTACGCCGCCGCCTGGCTCAGGTTGATGCGGCACTCGGGCAGGCCGACGAACTCCACCGCGCGCGAGGCGGCTATCGCGACCTGCAGCGCCTGCGGATCGGCGTTACCGACGTCCTCGCTGGCGAACACGATCATCCGGCGGGCGATGAAGCGCGGGTCCTCGCCGCCGGCCAGCATCGATGCCATGTAGTAGATCGCCGCGTCGGCGTCGCTGCCGCGCATCGACTTAATGAACGCCGAGATGGTGTCGTAGTGCGAGTCCTCGCGGTCGTAGCTCACGGGGCTCTTCTGGGCGGCGTCGCGCAGGTCGTCGACGGTGATGGTCAGCAATGCCGGCGTGTCGCCGGGCGGCCGCTGCGCGGCGAGGGAGCGGTACGCGGTCTCGAGCGCATTGAGGGCGACGCGCGCGTCGCCGCGGGAGATCTCGGCGAGGAACGCGGGTCCGCCGTCGTCGAGGGCGACGGCTTTGCCGCCGAGGCCGCGCCCTGCGTCTCCCAGCGCGGCCTCCACCACCTGCTCCACCAGCCCCGGCGGCAGCGGCTCGAACCGGTAGAGCTGGCAGCGCGACAGCAGCGCCGAGTTGACCTCGAAGTAGGGGTTCTCGGTAGTCGCACCGATGAGCGCGACTACGCCGTCCTCGATCGCGGGAAGCAGCGCGTCCTGCTGCGCCTTGTTGAAGCGGTGGATCTCGTCGATGAAGAGGATCGTGTGCGCCGCGCCGAGAGAGCGCGCCTCGCGCGCGCCCTGGATGGCGGCGCGCACGTCGGCTGTGCCTGAGTTGACCGCCGAGAGCTGGACGAGGCGCGCGCCCGTCTCGGCGGCGATCACGCGCGCGAGCGTGGTCTTACCGCAGCCCGGCGGGCCGAAGAAGATCATGGAGAACAGCTCGCCGCCCTCCACCGCCGCGCGCAGCACGGTCCCGGGGCCGACGATCTGCTCCTGGCCGACAAACTCGCCCAGCGAGCGCGGCCGCATGCGCGCCGCAAGCGGCGCCTCGGCCGCCGCCTGCTCGTCGCTCATCGAGAAGAGGTCCACCGGCTCAGTCTAGTGCGTTGACCACAGGCGCACACCTTTCTGCTACCATCCGGAGACATGCGTAAGGTGCTTGTCTTGAACACCACCTACGAGCCGCTCAATGTGTGCAGCGTGCGGCGCGCTCTGGTGCTGGTGTTCAAGCAGAAGGCGGAGGTCCTCGAGCACTCGGGTTCTTCGTACCGTACCGAACGCGCCGTCTACGAGCTCCCCCACGTCATCCGCCTGCGCACCTACGTGCACGTGCCGCGCCGCGCCGCGTCCTCGCGGATCTCGCGGCGCGCCGTCTTCGCGCGGGACCGGCATCGCTGCCAGTACTGCGGCAGTGAGCGCCACCTCACGGTCGATCACGTCGTGCCGCGGTCCAAGGGCGGCCCGGACACGTGGGACAACCTCGTCACCTCGTGCGCGCCCTGCAACCGCAAGAAGGGCGACCGGCCGCCTCACGTGGCCGGGCTGAGCCTCATGAGCAAGCCGCGGCAGCCGGAGCCGTCCACGTTCGTCTTCCTCTACGTGGACCACATCCACGAGAGCTGGCGGCCGTACCTGAGCTTCGCGTCCTAGCCTGCGCCGCGCGGGCGCCGCTATCCCTCCGTCTCCGCCCGGCGCCGGCCGCGGCGACGGCCGATCCACACGACGACGCCGGCGCCGACCACCGCGACGACCACGACGACGACCCACGCTGTTGGGTTCCTGCTCCCGCCGCCTCCGCCACCCTCGACGGCCGTCTTGGGATGGACGTACAGGTACGTGTCGACCGCGGTCGTGTAGAACACTCCGCCGCGGCCGGCCGGCGAGCGCACCCAGCCGGTCCACGAGCCGGTGTTGTAGGACTCGACGTCCTTGGGGTAGACGAGCACGATGTAGGGCGACTGCTCGTAGAGGGTCTGCTGCATCTGGTCGACGAGCTGGAGACGCTTGTTCACGTCGAGCGTCGTCTGCTGCTCGGCGAACATGCGGTCGTACTGAGGGTCGGACCAGCCGCAGTCACTCCACGACCCGATCTGGCTCGTGAGGAAGACCGAGAGGATGAAATTGGGGTCCATCTCGCCGACCCAGCCCCAGAGGAACATGTCGTAGTCCGGCGTCAGCTTCCCCTTGACGGTGTTGAGGATGTGGTCGGTGATCGTGTTCTCGTCGATCACCGAGAAGGTGATGCCGAGGCCTAGCTGGCGGAACCAGCCGGTGATGAAGCGGCCTGAGCTCTGGCTCTGGTCGCTCTGGGTGCGGGCCCACAGTCGCAGCGAGATGGGCTTGCCCTGCTTGTCGACGCGCTTGCCGTTGACGAGCGGGTAGCCGGCGGCGGTGAGCAACTGGCCGGCCTTGGCGAGATCGAAGCCGTACGACTGCGCCGCCGCCGGCTCCCAGTGCCAGTCCGGCGGGCTCTCGTAGTAGCCGCCGGAGATGACGCTCGTGCCCGGCGCCGAGAAGCCATTGTAGGCGATGTCGCTGATGCGCTGGCGGTCCACCGCCCAGTTGAGCGCCTGGCGGAACTTGGGATCGGTGAGCACGCGGTTGCCGAGCGACGGCCCGGTGTAGCAGTTGAAGGCGAGCTGGTCGAAGCTCAGGTTGGCGCCCTTGATTGAGGTCAGCGGCGCCTTGCCGAGCTCGCCGAACTGGGCTTGCGGGATGCCGACCGCGGCCTGCAGGCTCCCCGTCTTGAGGTCCTGCGCCATGGTGTCGGTGTTCTGGTAGTTCTGGAAGATGACCTCGTCGACCTTGGGAGCACCGCGCCAGTAGCTCTTGTTGGCCACGAGGAGTACGTACTCGTCCTTCTTGCGCTCGACCACCTGGAACGGCCCGGTACCGACGATCGGCGGGTCGTTCTGGAACGACGCCGCGGCGGCCTTGTAGGAGACCTTGCTCCAGATGTGCTGGGGGAGGATCGGGATCGCGAGGGAGAGCATATTGGCCTTGGGCTTGCTGCAGTACATCTTGACCGTCGTCGCGTCGGGGGCCGTGACGCGGGTGATGAACTGCGTGTAGCTGGTGAAGTTCCCCATGTTGCCCTTGATCACGTAGTTGTAGGTGAAGGCGACGTCGCGAGCCGTGAAGGCCACTCCGTCCTGCCACTTGACGCCCGAGCGGACCTTGAACGTCCACACGAGGCCGTCCGCCGTGTGCGACCACTGGTAGGCGAGGCCCGTCGCCTTGTCGAGGCCCTGCGGCCGGCTGAGGTCCGCCGCATCGACGCCCACGAGATAGTCGTAGTTGAGCGCCCACACTTCGTAGGAGGATTGCAGGAAGCCGATGAACGGGTTGAGGCTGTCCGGGTCCGTGGTCCAGCCCAGGCGCAGGATGGTCTTGCCGGCGGACGGCGACGGGCTGCCGCTGGTGGCGAACGCGCTGGTCACGCCGGAGGCGAGACCGGCGCAGAGCATCACGGCGAGCGCGGCCAAGAGCAGCCGGCGCCTGATCGAGCGGGTCGTCGTATGCACGGTGGCTCCTCCCCCAGAGAATGCAGTACCCCGCGCAACTAAAGCACGGATGCGCCGCCCGGCCAAGACCGCGCCGGGCCGGGCGGCCGGCCTTCGTCGCACAGGGCGGCCGACCTTCGTCGCACCGGGCGGCCGACCCCGGATGGTATACTCCGCCGCGTGATCATCGACTCCAGCAGAGAGCCTCGGCTGCAGTTCGGCGACGACGAGCCGTTCGCGATCGACGGCTGCGAGGTCCAGCGGGACATCGAGCGCTCCACCCTCACCAGCATCGTCCGGGACGGGTCGCCGCTGTCGCTGCCGGTGGGCGAGCGCGTGACGCTTTGGGCCGGTCCCAACGTGGTCTTCGTCGGCAAGGCGGTGGACGAGGCGAACGTACTCGACCTGCTCTCCACCGAGAGCGACGACGCGCTCGACGACGACGAGACGATCTGAGCCGGCGCCTGAAGGGAAGGCCGTGAAGGGATTGGTCCTCAGCGGCGGCGCCGGCACTCGCCTGCGCCCCATCACCCACACCTCGGCCAAGCAGCTCGTGCCCGTGG
>Ga0075520_1000779_pt1 | contig 14611 bp, 11 predicted proteins | sample NGEPerB_FD_75100 | JGI IMG/M metagenome (GOLD analysis project Ga0075520, IMG submission 75100) | Arctic peat soil microbial communities from the Barrow Environmental Observatory site, Barrow, Alaska, USA - NGEE PermafrostAB12-B | ecosystem: Environmental > Terrestrial > Soil > Wetlands > Peat ... | reverse complement strand
GTTCAGGGCCGGGAGGAAAGCCTTCCGCCTGTCGGTGGAAGGGGATACGTGCAGCTTTGTTGGGCGATAACCAAGCCCGGCACTGTTTGGCAGCACCAGCGTTAGACCGCGCCAGCCCATGGGCGTGGGCAGCGCGTGGAGACGTGGGAGTTCTGGCCCTGTCTGTGAAGCGCGAACCTGGGCACGTTGCCTCCGGGTAGCAGTTGGAATCCTGGCCATTCATGGCCGGGAGGATGTCAAGTGGAAATTATCTTCACCAGAGGCAGATTCGCGCAAGGGTGCAGATGGCCTCATCGGAAGAGTTTGCGCCTGTCTCGTGGCGCCTGCCACGAGACAGGCGCACCGGATCGCGCTGACTCTGGGGCCTTTGGGTGAACACCGGCTGCTGATCGGCCGCGGCCGGCTACCCGCCTTGTCGACGCGCGATCGGTCAGTTTTCCTCAGTGCAGCGACAATGACCGGTCATTGGCCGCCTGCAACACGTAAGACCCGTGACACCGAACCGGTTCTGCCAGGAGATGACCAAGAACATGTCCTTTTCGCGGGCGTGCCTCGTGGCTGCCCGCGAAGCCGGTTGGGGTCCTGTACCGATTTCGGCAGCCGGCTACGGGCGCAGATGATCTCGGGTGTCAATGGTCCACTGGTCGACTCTGATCATCGCGACGCAGCCTTGGGCTGGGCACCTACTCAGCCACGTAGGGATGCCACCTACGACCTGGTAGACGCGGCCCGTCTCGACCGCGTCAAGCAAGGTGCCGTCAGCCGGGTACGCCCGCAGGTGATCCAGAGCGCTCACGGTCCACGCGTTGACGTTCACCAGCCCGGAGCACTTGTCGACGCATGAGCTCAGCCACAGCGGAGCGCCGCCGGCAACCCGATAGACGCGGCCGGTCTCCACTGCCCGCAGGAAGGCGCCGTCGCCAGGGTGGGCTCGCAGGTGGTTAAGGGTGTCGACCGTCCACGCGTTGACGTTCACCAGCCCGGCGCACCTGTCCACGCATGAGCTCAGCCGCAGCGGCGCGCCGCCGACAACCCGATAGACGCGACCTGTTTCGGCAGCTCGAAGGAACGTGCCGCCTGCCGGCACTGCCGGCAGGCGGTTGATCACCGACTGGGTCGTGTTCGTCAGTCCAACGCACCCGTCAACGCAGGAGCTGAGCCACAGCGGTGCGCCACCCACGATCCGATAGACCCGTCCGTTGTCAAGGGCTCGCACGAAGGAGCCGTTGGCGAAGGTGGGAATCCCGGCCCCAATCATTGCGGAGCTGACTCCCTCAACAATGACGTCTCCTGGTCGTGTGGCGCGGATCGTGGCTACGACGGTGTTGTAGTCGGTCGAGATGCAGCCAGCAGTGGTGCCGCCCGTTGAGACGTGGAAGAAGATGGCGGACCCGTAACCGGCTCGGATCGGCTGGGTGTTGTAGTTGATGAGCAGGCCCTGCTGATACGCCGTGTTGATGTACTGGTACATGGACTCGTCGGCTGGCCCGCAGACGCCCCTGAAGTAGCGGTTGTAGCTGGCGGCGCCCACCGTTGATCCCCAGCACGAGTTGGGCGCCAGCGTGAGGTATCCGTTGGCGGAGCCAGGGTTACTTTTGCCGAAGGCTGTCCCGAAGGTGAACACCCCGGTCGGCGTCTTCCCATCACCTTCGCGTTTGGCCCCTGCGGACGCGAAACCCCGGTAGCCGGTGCGGCCAGCCGACTGCCACGACGGGGAGTAGGCGCCGGTGCTGGTCTTTGAGCACTCGGTGATCGAGACGTTGGTGGAACCGTAGGACGATGCCAGCGCCAGGGTCACGTGTGCCGGCCGGGTGCTCAGCCCGTGAACACCCCCGGCCGCAATGGACCCGCAGACCGACGACGCCGCCTGGGCAGGTGCTACCGGCGAAAGCAGCGACAGTGCGCTCGTGGTCATCATCAGGGCGATTGTTAGGAGGCGTCCGCCGTGACCAACCATTGGCGATATCTCATCTCGTTATGAGGTGGTGTGGCGGGCGTTGCTGTACAAGGGACGTTACGGCAACGCGGCGTTGAAAGAAGGCTTGGCTGCTCAGGTTTCCGCCCCAGTGGGTCGCCCCGGCAGCTGGCGACTTGCGTGCTTCGCGGGTGATGATCGGGGCGATGTGCAGCCCTGGACGGGCGGACATGCTCCCGGCCATCGGTGCGGGGTCGGGACCGCGACCGGCCTGCGGTACAGGTCGAGACGGTGACCGGCCTTGACGCCCTCGGGAACGCGGCTGGCGAGGGCGGTCTAGCTCTTGCTCGACCGGACAAAGCGTCCGGGGTGGGCACCGAGCGACCTCAGCGAGCTCGCGCTGGAGGCGAGCTCGCCCGGGTCAGGTCGTCGAGGTCGCTGACTCGATCCGTGGCAGCGCCCCGCCTGGAAACCACCGCAGGTACCAGAGAGACCGTCCCGGTGAACACGAGGCCGAGCAGGCTGGTCCTGGTCCTTGCCCACATCGCCGTCGTGCATATCCCCGCAGCGGTGCTGACGTGGCGGGACCTACGGGAGCGGCCGGACGCGCAGGTACGGGGGGACAAGAGGATCTGGCGGGTGGCAAGTATTCTCAACACCAGCGGGTCGCTCACCTACGGGCTGCTTGGGCGGCGGCCGACGGCCTAGTCGCCGGAGGGTGTGCGCCGTGGCGTCTGCCATCGGCGTCGCCTCGGTGACCGTCTGGGCCTGCTGTGTTCCGTGATTCGCACACGCCAGTGCGCGCTGCAAAGTCGCCGCTGGAGGGTCTCGGGGATCTCTGCTAGGCCGCCCCTGCTGGCGGTCAGTCAGCGCGCAACACCACAAGGAACTGTCCACCGCCTGCCTCGACCAGCGCGCTCACCGCTAGCTCCGGCGCGAACCTGGACAGCCGGTCCACGAGCCAGGTGGCGGCTTTCTCTGCGTCCGCCCGGCTGGGGCATCGGGCCACAACCTCTCGTCCGCCCTTGCGGGCCAACCGCTGGACGGTCGCCACGATCGGGGCCGGCTCCACGACAAACAGCTCCGAGGACCAGGCCACTACGGGCTTGAGCGCACCCTTGCGGGTGTTGCAGGCCCTGTGGGCAAGGCGTTCCGAGCCGGCGGCCGCCTTCTTGCCCTTCGGCGAAGCGCCACCGTCGACGCTGGGGCCCCGGGCAGAGTTGACCGACGCTTCGGGGTCAACCCGTTCGTCGCACAGCCAACAGCGCCAGGCATCGCGCTCGCCGACCTCGCTGAGTGTGCTCATGCGAGCATGCTACGGGTTGCCCGCTGCCGATCCCCACGTGGCTGACCGCAGCGGTCGCTGGCGCGGTCCGTGTCTACCGGTCGGCGTTGCCTGGCAGCCATCTGCCGCACTAGCTCAGCGACGGGACCCCCACGGGGAAGGATCTTGGCGCACCGACATCCACGGTGCCGCCGCCGGCAGGCAGTCCCTGCGTCAACCCAGAGCGGGGAACTCGGTGGCCAGGGCTGCCATGATGATGTCGTCGTGCCACTGGCCGTCGAGCCAGCAGCTCTCCCGTTCGCGGCCTTCCTGGACGAAGCCGCACTTGCGGTACGAGGCGATGGCGCCATCGTTGAACGCCAGGACTCGAAGGTCGACACGGTGGAGGTTCATCGACCGGAAAGCATGGTCGAGGACCAGCCGCGTCGCTTCCGTCCCGAGCCCGCGTCCCATGTGGATCGGCGAGAACATGCCGATGACAAGGTGTGCCTTGGCGTCCGTCTCCCTGAGCGAGTCGAGGCCCACGCGGCCGACAAGGTGGCCTTCCGCCTCGATGAGCCAGTGGCGCCGGGACGGGTCGGCGGCGTGGGCCAGCTGCTGCTGGTACCAGGTCCGGGCTTCTGCAGGGGTCATCTCGCGCGTCTGGGCATGCTGTCCGTAGTTGCGTTGGATGCCGGCGTGCCACCTGAGGCTCAGGCGGGCCCGTTCGTCCTCAGGCTGCACCCCGCGCAGCGTGACGTGCTGGCCTGTGAGCGTGGGCACCTTCATGGCGTTCATGGTGTCATTCCTGTTGCCTCTTCGCTCGGGCATTGGCGCTGCTCGTTCTTGGCCTCCATGGGCCGCACCCCGATGGCGGCTTGCGCAGAGCCGTGGCCTTGTGAGGGTGCTGTGGCGCGGCCACCGTCGTGAAGTAGCAGTGGCAGGACGGCGCGCCATGGTGGCGGGTGTTCTCAGTCGAACTCGGTGGGTAGCGACGGGTCGCGATGGTGGGCGAGCACCCGCTCGATCTCCCAGCGGTTCACCCGTCCTGCTGAGAGCTCCGGCAGCTCCTCGATGCCGAACCACCCGATCTCAAGGGTCTCCAGCTCGTCCGGTGGTCGTTGTGCGCCCGTGGCGTGGCACAGGAAGAACAGCTTGTAGATGCTGTTCGGCAGCTTGGGCACATGTCCGCGCCGGTCGCGGTCCCAGCACCCGACAAGCCTGATCACCTCGACGCCGTAACCGGTCTCCTCAAGGACCTCGCGGACCACGGCCTCGCTGGGGGTATCCAGCGGATCAGCGAACCCGCCGGGAAGCGACCAGCGCCCGTCGGCGACCTCGCGCATCATCAGCAGCCGGTGCCGTTCATCGACAAGGGCGCCACGAACCTCGATCTTGGGAGTGACGTACCCGACCATCGTGCCCAGGTCCATCTTCAGCTCATCCAGTGACCGCTCGCTCAGCAGCGTGAACATCTCAGCGGCGATGTCGCGAAGCTTCTTGTACCGGTCAAGGTCGAACCGGTTCGTGGAGAAGGTCAGGCCGTTCTCGGCCAGCGCGGCGATGCGCATGGCCGCCAGTCGCACGATCTCGGAGCTGTTCCCCAGCGGTTCTGGCTCTGAGCTCACGGCCGGACCGCCGGCAGGCACCCGAGATGGTAGGGGTCGGCCTGGGACAACAGATCGGGATGCACGGGTTCAGGCTGCACCAACGGCGTGAACTCTGCCACCTTCCCGCCTGGATGCGCTGGGGTCAGGCCTTTCCGATGAGTCTTGCCAGCCCCTTACCGTTTCGAATTCGCAGCGGCTATCATCGCGTGCAATGAGGACAAGGCCCCGGCAGCTTCTGCCGTCATGAGCAGCAAGCCCAGAGCGTACTCAGGTTTGCTCGTTGCTGTGTTGGTGCTGCTTGCAGCCACGGCATCGTGTACCTCCGCCCCGTCCACCAGTCCCGGGCGCAGCGGTCAGTCTGTGACGGCAACCCCGACCGTGTCTGCCCGCCAGCCCACGCCGAGAACCACCCTTGGGCCTAGCGGAGTCGAGTCGAGCGCGGTCGTGGCCGAGAACAAGCGGCCAGGAACGCCGTCATGGCAGATCACTGGTTCGGGAAAGGGTGTCATCCAGGGGTTCGCCGACAAGAACTACGCGGCGACCGGGGACACCGTGGGCCTGCACGTGTCGACAGATGCCCGCAGTTTCCGGGTCGTCGCCTACCGCATGGGTTGGTATGGAGGGCTCGGCGCGCGCCAGATCTGGAGCTCCGCGCTGGTGGCTGGACACCGTCAGCCTGCGTGCCCCGTCGCACCCAGGACGAACATGGTCAGCTGCGCCAACTGGGCCCGTTCGCTGACGATGACCGTCACCTCGGACTTCGTCCCTGGCGACTACCTTCTCAAGCTGGCCAGCGATGGCAATGCGCAGAGCTATGTGTTGCTGACCATCTGGGACCCGAGCAGCACAGCGACCTATCTGGTGATGAACCGCTCACTGGTGGAGCAGGGATGGAACACCTTCGGCGGGTACTCCTTCTACCAGGGGAAGGGCCCCTGCATCCTGGGTTCGGGTACGTACCCCGTCTGTAACCGCGCCCGGGTGGTCTCGTTCGATCGGCCCTACGACGTGCACGGTTCGTCGGACTTCCTGGACAATGAGTACCCACTGGTCCGGTTCATGGAGGAGCACGGCTTGGACCTGACCTACTGCACTGATGTGTGCGTCTCCGAGCATCCCCAGATCCTGCTTCGACACCGGGCTCTGATTGGCCTCGACCATGACGAGACCTGGACGAACAGTGAGCGCGTGGGTGCGCTGAATGCCCTGCACGCCGGGGTCAACATGGCCTTCCTGGGCGCGGCGACACTCGTTCGCCATGCGCGCCTGCAACCATCCCCCCTTGGGCTCGATCGCCAAGAGGTGGACTACCGAAACTCGCAGGAAGACCCGTTGAACGGCCGAGGCGACCCGATGCAGGTTACCGGCAATACCTGGAGCTCTCCTCCGACCAGCTGGGAATCCAGCAGCTTTGTCGGCCAGATCTACGCCGGGTTCATCAGGGACGGCCAACCGAGTGCACCGTTGGTTGCCTCCAGTGCCTCGGCGTGGATCTTCAAGGGCACTGCGATGGCGTGGGGTGCGCCACTACCAGCGGTGATCAACTCCGACTTCGACCACATCTATCCGTCCGGACCAATACCCCCCAACCTTCAGGTGCTCGCGCATTCTCCGATACCGCTGTCGACGGCCTTCACCGGCCAGGGCACGTGGGGCAACGTCACCTACTCAGACATGACCTACTACACCGACCCCATAAGCAAGGGCGGTGTCTTCGACAGCGGTGACAACACCTGGGTCGGGACACTGCGACCGTGCCCCTCTTCTGCGGTGAGCTGCCCACGCTCGACGATTCGCCGCATGACCGGCAACCTCCTGTGGCTGTTCGGTCAGGGTCCGGCTGGCAGGTTCGTGGCGCCGGTCACGAACTGGCGCCATATCAGACCCCCAGGCTCCTGACCGGCGATATCCCAACCGGTGCACCCGACCGGCCGCACCAGCGAGCCGGCCACATCGCCAGGGACTGCGACCCCGGCGACGCCGGACGGGGAATGCGGGGGGAGTCGCCCCGCAAGAAGCGTGCGCTGAAGGTCCATCGCGCACGGGAAGTACGAGAAGCAGCGCCCTTTGGTCAGCTTTGCCCGACCAACGATGTGGGCTGCTGGTGTCCCGTCGAAGCCGTGCGCCGCACAGAGGCCCTGGCCATGTCGAGGATCGGTTCTCGCGCCTGAGCTCTGCCCGGCACATCGTTGATGCTCGCCGGGGCGAGGTTGGGGCTGATGGAGCTCATCCGGTGAGGGCACGGGCCCGCAGCGACACTGCCGCGGGCCCGCAGTCGACCTACCCTCGTCGGTGCTCACCTGCTAGTGGGTCACCAAGCCACGGTGTTGTTCGGTGCGGGTCACCTGCACGTCCGCGGCGCCTGCCACCAGCGCGACAACGCCAACGATCCACGCGGTCCACGCGAACGTGGTGAAGCCGTCTCCGGCGGTGAAGCTCATGACCCACGGCGAGATGATGAAGAGCACGCCCATCAGCGCCACGAGTCCCTCGAAGGCGATCCTGCCCGGGCTAGCCAGGGAGACCAGCGCCAGAAGTGCGGTAACGACCCCAAGGGTGATCACCGTGTACATGGCCTTGCCGTCTGGGTGCGTCGTCCAGATCGGGGACAACCCCGCATAGACACCCGCAATGAGCGCGGCCAGACCCTGAGGGTGCGTCCACTTGTTCATGCGAACCAACCACCTTTCGTGCTGTTGGCCCGTCGCTCCCAAGGCGGACCGATGAGTTCAGTTTTCACCTGACTGACCGAGCGGTCAACACCATGTAGCCACCGATCTCCAGGTCCGCACAGCGGGCTTTGGCCGCATCGTCGGTGAGCGTCCGCCGGCCCTACGGAGGCTGGCATCCCTGCGGCCATGGCGCGTTGGGCATGGCTGATTCTGCTTCGAGCAGAGTCCCTGACGGCGTCAGGCAAACCGCCCTCGCCGGTGTTCTGCAGCCAGAGACCGCCGGCCTTGGGGCGTTGCCCGGCCAGGTTTGCGGCGATGGTCATGGGCGATGGTCTCACCCTCAATCTGGCCGGCAGGACGCTCGTGGTTGCTCGCAGGTACAGCCCCTGCCCGCCTCGCTGAGCCCAGCGACCCGGGGGTGAGCGCGCTGCGCGCCTTGCCGTGGCGCCGTGGTGTTGCGCCCTCCGGCGGCGGCTGCAGAGGTGAGCGACCCGCGGGTCAGGCAGGCCCGCCGATGCCCCAGTTCTGGATCACGTAGTCCATGTCCTTGTCGCCACGGCCGCTGAGGTTCACCAGGATCGTGCCGGTCTTCATCTCGCGAGCCTTGACCAGGGCGTGGGCCACCGCGTGGGCGCTTTCCAGTGCCGCGATGATGCCCTCCTTGCGGCTGAGCATGAAGAAGGCGTCGCGGCACTGCTCGTCGGAGCTGGTCACATAGCTGACGCGGCCCGTGTCCTTGAGGTAGCTGTGCTCGGGGCCGACGCCGGGGTAGTCGAGGCCGCTGGCGCAGGAGTACACCGGGGACGGCTGACCGTCCTCGTCCTGTAGCAGGTAGCACTTGAAGCCGTGGATGATGCCCTTACGGCCGTAGGTCATCGTCGCGGCGTGCTCGCCGACCGCGGTTCCGCGACCGAGCGGCTCGACGCCGATCAGCTCGACGGGGTCGTCCAGGAAGGCGGAGAAGATGCCGATCGCGTTAGACCCGCCGCCGATGCAGGCCTCGACGACGTCGGGCAGGTTGCCCGTCATCTCCTGGAACTGATCACGCGCCTCGATGCCAACGACGCGCTGGAAGTCGCGCACCATGAGCGGGAAGGGGTGTGGGCCAACGACAGAGCCGATGCAGTAGATCGAGTTCTCATAGTCCGCCAGGTAGGCCTCGAAAGCGGAGTCGACGGCCTCCTTGAGCGTCCTGAGGCCGTGGGTGACGGGTACGACGGTTGCGCCGAGCAGCTGCATGCGGCTGACGTTCGGCGCCTGCTTCTCGATGTCGACCTGGCCCATGTGAATCTCGCACTCGAGGCCGAAATGAGCTGCGGCCGTCGCCAAGGCGACGCCATGCTGGCCGGCGCCGGTCTCGGCGATGACCTTCTTCTTGCCCATGTACTTGGCGAGCAGGCCTTCGCCCATGCAGTGGTTCAGCTTGTGGGCGCCGGTGTGGTTCAGGTCCTCACGCTTCAGGTAGATCTGTGCCCCGCCGTTGTTCAGCGACATGGTTCGCGCGTGGTAGACGGGTGTGGGCCGGCCTTGGAAGTGCTTGCGCAGGTAGCGCAGCTCCGCGATGAAGGCCGCGTCGTTCTCGATCTCGTGGTACGCCTTGGTGATCTCGGCGAAGGGCCCCTCCAGCTGAGGCGGCAGGAACTGGCCGCCGTACTCTCCGAAGAACCCCAGCTCGTCGGGGACACTCTTTCGCCCGGACATCTGCCACGTGCGGCCTTGCTCAGCCATGTCTGGCCCTCCTGGTCTCTGGTGATCGCGTACACCAGGGGGAGTCTATGCACCAGGGCCACGACGGGACCCGCGTACGCACACCGGAGGCGCGGCGGCGCCGGGCCCCAAAGCGCGAGAAACCCGAGGCCGACACGCTGGCCGAGCTCGAGGTCGGGCCCTGGGCCACCAGTCGCGATCAGCCGGCCACCGCCCCCATCACCGCATTGCCTGGTCGCGGTCGGTCCCCTTTCCTTTGGCCACAGATCCGGCTGCGTGCGGGCCCAGGTGGGCTGGGTCGCCCTGCCAGGAAGCGGCCGTGCTACCTGCGTAGGGTGTCCAGCGGGCACGTGCAGCCCGCGTCGAGTGCCAGGAGACTCCTCCATGCCCAAGAACGCTTCCGCTGTCTCGACCACTGTGCTCAGCGTGTTCCGCCTCGCGGCCCTGTTCACCTTCCTGGCCGTGGCAATGGGGGCGGTGGTGTGTGCCACCGGGTCGGGAGCCTCCTGCCCCACGTGGCCGGGATGCCGTCCAGACGAGATCGCCCCCCAGTGGGCGCTGAGCCCGGTCATCGAGTTCACCCACCGGGTCGTGGCGATGTCCGCCGGCCCCCTGGTGCTGGCTGCCGCGGTGATGTCCAGACGCCTGCCCGGATCTCACAGGTGGGTGCGGATCCTGCCACTGGTGGCGCTCGCCGGCGCCGTGGCAGCCGGCGCCTTCGGCAGACTCGCGGTACTGAGCAGCCTGCCGACCTGGCTGGGTGCCGTCGACCTGTTCTGCGCCCTGAGCGCGATGACCGCCATCGGCGTGGCCGCCGTCATGGTCAGGGCCCTGGCAGCCAACTCGTCGTCGCGACCGGCCGCCCCACAGCACCCGGTGCGGGTCGTGCGCCTGGCAGCCGCGAGCGCGGCCGTGGTGATCGCGATCCATGTCAGCGGCATCTTCGCAGCGGGACCACACTCGTACACCCGATGCCTGGGCTGGCCGATCTGGGCGACGGTCAACGGCGACCTCCACCCGTGGCTGCAGGACCGTCGACTGGGGCTGGCGGGCCTGGGAGCCGCGCTCGTCGTCGCCACGGCGGTGGCTGCCGCGCGCGACCGGCGGCTTCGTTGGTGGGGCATCGCCATCGCGGCGCTGCTGGCGGCCGAGATGGTGCTGGGACTGGTGATTCGCACTCGCGAGCTGAACACTGGTGTGGCCGCGGCGTACTCGGTGCTGGCGGTCGCTCTCCTGTACTGCCTCGGGTTGCTGATGGCGCTCGCATGGCCAGCTCGGGCGGCCACTGATGTCCCGCCGCTGCGGCCGCCCGTGCCCGCCCGTGAGCCTGTCGGGCCGGGGCTGGCCTAAGGGGTCAGGGTGGTTGTGCCCGCTCGGCCGAACCTGGATCAGGGGAGAGCATCGGCACCGCAGCCACGGGATCAGGACCTGGTCCCCCATGTCGTGCCAGCGAGGCCCTAAGGGCGCATCTCGTAGGCGCCCGCCAGGTTGCGGACCTGCTGCCACACCCGGTCGTAGCGATCGGCGGCGGCCGCCGGCTTGCGGACGTGCTCCAGTGCCCACAGTTGCTGCGCCTTGGTCGAGGAGGCCTTGCCGTGCAAGTCGACGGTGTAGGCCGAGAAGTCACGAACGAGTACGTCAAAGATCTGGTCCACCAGGTCGGGGTCCAGACCGGTCAGGCCTGCCTGCTCGAGGATGAGCTGACCGTAGACGACAAGGGTGAACAGCTCGCCCAGGGCAAGCAGCAGGTCCAGGTCCTTGGCTTGCTCGGCGTCCGGGCCGGCGTTGGTGAGCAGGTCGACCAGGCCCTCGGCCTGCTCCCGGAAGACGGCGACGTTGGGCACGTCAGCAAACGCGTCATACGGCTTCCGCCAGTTCGCGAACCGGACCTTCCCCAGGCCCCTGGCAGGTCCCTGGTGGAACAGGAAGGCGTCGTCGGCGCCGTCGCGGCGCCTGGGCACCTCGGGCAGAGTCGTCGGCGCCAGCAGGTAGTTGGGCAGGAACTTCAGCACCAGGGCCATGTTGACGTGCACCGTGCCCTCCAGCTTGGGCAGCGCACGGATGTCCATTGCAGCCTGCTCAAAGTACGTGTCCTTCTCGAACCCCTTGGCGGCAACGACATCCCAGAGCCCGTCGATCACCCGCTCACCCTGCGTGGTCACCTTCATCTTCGTGACCGGGTTGAACAGCAGGTAGCGCCGGTCATCGGCGGAGGCTGAGCGCACGTAGTCGATCGCCCTCTCTCCGAACAGCTTCATGGCGACCAGTCGCGCGTACGCATCGGTCAGCCCCTGGCGCACGTGCGGGAAGTCGGTGACTCGCCTGCCGTACAGGATGCGGTTTTCAGCGTGCGTTATCGCCTCGTAGAAGGCATGCTCGCAGATTCCGATGGAGGCGAAACCGAGGTTGAACTTGCCGATGTTGACGGTGTTGAGTGCGGCATCGAACGCGGCAGCCCCCGTGTGCAGGACGTCCTGGGCCTGCACGGGGTAGTCGTGGAGGCTGAACTCGCTGACGTACATCTGTGACGACACCACGTTCTTGACCAGCTCGTAGGACGGGTGCTGGCTGTCCGCGGCGAAGAAGACATAGCCCTGCGCTCCCTGGACGTCGGCGATGCGGCCGAAGACCGAGACCATGCCGGCCACGTTGCCGTTGCCGATGTAGTACTTGCTGCCGTTGGCGCGAAAGCCCGAGCCATCGGGTGTCAGGACCATATCGGTGGTGTAGATGTCGGCGCCGTGTGTCTTTTCGGATAGCCCGAAAGCGAACACACCCCCCTGGCTGAGGATCTTCGCGGCCCGGGCCTTGGCTGCCTCGTTGTCGCTCTGCCAGACCGGGCCCAGACCCAGGATGGTGACCTGCCAGGCGTACCAGTAGCCGAGGCCGTAGAACGCGAGAACCTCACCGAACGCGCAGATGCGCGCGGTGTCCCAGCGCCCGCCGACAGATCCTGGCGTCAGGAAGGTGGCGAAGGCCTTCTCTGAGGCCATGAAGCTCAGGAAGTCGTCGTACCACTCGCGCTCGTGATGGACGCGCTTGAGCTCAGTCTTGCCCCGCGCCTCGAACCATCCGATCGTCGCTGCCAGGAGGCGGCGTGCCTCAGGGTCGAGGTCGGTGGGGTCGTAGGTCCTCGGGTTCAGCAGCAGGTCGGTCATCACGGCACCCTAGCGGTTCTGAGCACAGATCGGGCCAGCCTGGATCGGCCAGCCAAGGCGAACCTGGAAGGGTCGGGTACCGAATCGTCCTTGAAGACGTTTATCGCTAACGCCCGCGCTGCCAAACTCAACGAACGGTTCGTCTTCTGCCAGATACCCCAACTCCCGTGAGCAGCCAGAGGCCGCCTTCGTTGCGATGATCGATGACGACAACCGGCGGCTGGTCGATGAGGCTGCTGCGGCATCGACATCACGGTCGCCGGTCTTTGTCACCGACGCCGACATCATCCCCACGACCGACCTGTGGGACGGCACCCATCCCAAGACACGGGGCGAGCAGAAGATCGCCGCTGGCTTCGTCGATGCGTTTGCCAGTGACCTCGGTATCGGAACCAGCTGCCCGCGGGCGTACCACGCTGTGCCGATGGGTCCCCGCACGAGTCCGGTGTTGTCGGTCCAGCCCGGCGTTGGGCAGGCCCGGCTCACCTGGACCACGGCGCCAGGGGCGACGGGCTACGACGTCTACCTCACCAACATCACCAGGCCAGACGCGAGCTTCACCAAGCTGCCCTTCCCCGTCGCGGGGTTCGTCCTGGACCGCCGGTGGGCTGGTTGAGGGTGACACCCATGAGATCTACCTCGGCACGACCAAGGGTGACCCAGGGCGTGCTCCTCCACCACGCAGCGCTTCACGGTGAAGCACGCGCCAGCGCCATCAGTGCCGAGGTGACCTCACAGATGCACACGCTCAGTTCGGGGCGTCTGCGTCTCGTGGTGGGCCCGAGCCGCCCGCCGTGGGAGGCAGCGTCACTGTCCTGCTCGCTGTCGGCGGTGTCACCGCCGTCTACCAAGGTCGGGCAAGGACATCGCCTGGCCTCCTGCAGCAGATGACACGTGTGCCAAGGCCCACGGCGGCCAGCTTGCAGAGCGACTCACTGTGGCCGCCTCAGAAAGCGGCCGCTTCGCCCCCTCAGGTGGGCCTTGTGGTGCGATGATGCCTGTGGACCTAGCGGAGGACACGATGACCGACAGTATCTGGCCCACGATCCATGCTGAGCGCCACTCCTTGGCCGATGACCTTGCCGGTCTCACCGCTGAGCAGTGGGCTACCCCGTCCCTGTGCACCCAGTGGACCGTTCACGATGTGCTCGCGCATCTCCTGTCGGCGGCCAAGATGACACCGCCGAGATTCTTCACACGCTTCGCCGGGGCCGGGTTCAACTTCGATCGCTTCGCAGCCAAGCAGGTGCAGATCGAGGGTGCGGCAGGTCCTGCGGCGACGCTGGCAGCGTTCCGGGCCGCCGAGCCGCGAGAGACCGCGCCACCGGGGCCGAAAGAGACCTGGCTGGGGGAGGCCTTCGTGCACGGCGAGGACATTCGCCGGCCACTGGGCATTACCCACGTGTACCCGTTGCCGCAGGTAGCCCGTACCGTCGCGTTTTACGCCAGAAGCAACGCGATCATTGGGGGCAAGACACGCGTGGCGGCAGTGATGCTCAAAGCCACCGATATGGACTTCTCGGTCGGTTCTGGCCCTCTTGCGCAGGGTCCGGTCATCTCGTTGCTGCTGGCCGCCTCCGGGCGGAAGTCTGCCTTGGACGAGTTGTCTGGACCGGGGGTCCAGGTGCTGGCGGGTCGCCCCTGAAGGCGTGCACACGGTTCCGCCTCACGCGCGAGCTCCGGACACAGCTGACGGCCTCCGGTAAAGGGGCTCCATGGCGCGCGTTGAGATGTCGTGATGCTGCCGAGTGGGACTCTGACGTCCGCCTCCGACCTGAGGCGCGACCGAGCGGACGGGCTGGGCGCAGTCACACACCACGGGTGTGGGCGACGTGGGGTGAAGGCCCGCATTCCCGTGTTAGACAGGCAAGTAGATACTTGCCTGTGGTCGGTTGATGGGCGACGGCTTCAAGGCTCTGGCCGACCCGAGTCGACTCAGCGAGCAGCTGCTCACGCCGGGCCCCGAGGTGGCGCAGCCGGCCCCACGTCTCATCCACCGGTTCCGGGACGTAGCAACGCAAGTGCGCGGTCAGGCGGGCAATCAGGACCGCGTCTTTCTCATCGGTCTTGTCGAACGTCAGGTCCTCAGAGCGCCGCGCCCACGACGTCATCAACGTCTGAACACCCACGAACGGCAGGCCCCGTTCCGCGGCCAACTGGCCCAGCACCCGCCACCGGTGCCCGGTCGGCTCACACGACACCGTCACCTCGACGAAGCCGGCCCGGGCCGGCTTCGTCGAGGTGACGGTGTCGTGTGAGCCGACCGGGCACCGGTGGCGGGTGCT
>Ga0075520_1000778_pt1 | contig 14626 bp, 11 predicted proteins | sample NGEPerB_FD_75100 | JGI IMG/M metagenome (GOLD analysis project Ga0075520, IMG submission 75100) | Arctic peat soil microbial communities from the Barrow Environmental Observatory site, Barrow, Alaska, USA - NGEE PermafrostAB12-B | ecosystem: Environmental > Terrestrial > Soil > Wetlands > Peat ... | reverse complement strand
GTGCCGCGCTGGCGGGCTCCGGGCCGGAGGGCCCCCCCGGCGCACCCGACGGGGCCAGGATCCCCTCGTGGCGCCAGCGGGCCGAGACGATGGCCTCGGTGCTGGCCCAGGTCCGGCGCCAAGGGGCCCGACGATGATCCCACGCCTTGCCGTCGCCCGATCCGCCCCCGCCGTCCCGGTGCCACCCGTGCACGAGCGCACCGGGATGCAGGCCGGTGCCCCCGCCAAGTCGTATCCTCGCCGTGAGGCACGACCGAAGAAAGCGAGCATCCGCTGACGTTCCCCCAACTCCTCTCCGCGCTCTGGCGCAGACGTCTGACCATCCTGGTCAGCGTGGTCGTCGCCGTCGCGGCAGCCTTGGCGTACTCGAAGATTGAGACCCCTAAGTACCAGTCGACGGCGCTCATCCAGATCAACAGTGTGGGCCAGACCGGCCAGACGTCGGCCCCGGTCACGCTGCCCGACCCGGTGCAGGAGTTGGGGAGCACTACCGTGCAACTCGGCGCGGCGAAGATCCTGAGCAATCCGGACGTGGCAGGGGTCGCCTCCGAGGTGACCGGGACCGTGGAACCGAACACCGGGGCGTTGACCATCACCGCGACCGCGTCGAGCCCGCACCAGGCACAAGCAGTCTCCCAGGCCTACTCGCAGGCCTTCGTCAATCAGACCGGGGCGTTCGTCCAGACCCAGATCACCAAGATCAACGGCCTCCTGGCCGGCTTGACCGCCAAGATCGCCGCCCTGCAACAGCAGCAGGGCAACCCACCCAACGCGCTGATCAGCACCCAGATCGCGGCATTGACCCAGACTTACAGCACACTGCAGTCCGAGCAGTACAACATCCAAGCCGGCGAGCCCTATGCGTCCATCCAGGTGGCCGCAAGTGTCCCGGGATCACCGACCGGCCTGAGCAAGAGCAAGCTGATCGCCATCGGGTTGCTCACCGGGCTCCTGGTCGGCACCGGGATCGCCCTGTTGCGGGACCAGTTCGACACCCGGGTCCGGCGGAACCCCGAGGGCGAGGACGCCTCGGAGGCACCCATCCTCGCCGAGCTCCCACAGGACTCCGACGTGCGCTCCGGCAAGGTCGCCATCGCCATGGTGCAGGCACCCCAGTCGCTGATGGCCGAGGCGATCCGCGAATTGCGAACCAGCGTGCGGGTGATCCTCGGCGACGCCCCGTGTCCCTTCGTCCTCGTCACCAGCCCCGAGCCCGGTGACGGCAAGACGTTCGTCACCGCCAACCTCGCCGCGGCGTGGGCGATGAGCGGCAGCAAGGTCATCGTCGTCTCGGCGGACTTCCGGCGACCGAGGCTCGAGGAGATCTTCGGGCTCCAGGCCACCGGGCTGCCGGGCCTCGCCGATCTGATCAAGGCGAACTGGAAGACCCCCGAGGTCGACACCCGACCGAGCGCGCCCCGGGAGGAACGTGGTTCCGCCAAGGCGGACGGTCGGCTTCCGGCCCGGGGGGCCGCTCCGGCGCCTTCCCGTACCGGGCGGGGCGTCAGCCTCTCCCGGGACGATCTGTCGGTGTCCTCGCTGTTGGTGGAGACGGGGATCTTGGGACTCCAGCTGCTGCCGGCCGGGATCGCCCTCGACAATCCCAGCGAGCTGCTGGGCAGCCCGGGGATGAAGCCGGTCGTCGACCAGCTCCCCCTGTTGGCCGACGTCGTGCTGTTCGACACTCCCCCCGTGCTCTCCGTCCCCGACACCGCCATCCTCGGGAGCATGACCATGGGGGCCATCGTGGTCGCCTCGGAGGGGCGCACCGATCGCGGCGACCTGGAGCGGACGATCCGTCGGCTGGAGACGACCAACTGCCGAGTGCTGGGCCTTGCCCTCAATCGTGTCCGTCGCTCCTCGTCGGACACCTACCAGTCCTACAACTACAGGCAATGATGCCGCCGGCAATGGATCGACACTGTCGGCCGATTGCCGGACCGCAGACGGCGCTCCCGGCGCACCCCGCCGTCGGAGGGCGTCCGGGCCCGGACCTGCAACGGGCATCAGCCGGTTCGGGAGTCGCCTGATGCCCGGCGCGGTCGTGGTTCTGGTGGTGGCCTACGGCGTGCCTGATCTGTTGGACCGGTGCCTCGGGGCCCTCGGCGGAGCGTTGCCCGTGACGGTGGTGGACAACTCCTCGGAAGCGGCGGTGGGCGCAGTCACCGCCCGCCACGGGGCGATCTACGTCGATGCCGGAAGCAACCTCGGCTTCGCCGCCGGGGTCAACCTCGGGCTGTCGCTGCGCAGCCAGACCAGGTCCGATGTCCTGTTGCTGAACCCCGACGCCACCATCGCCCCCGAGGGCGTGACGGAGCTGCACACGTTCCTGCACGCCCGACCCGACCTGGCTGCCGTGGCACCGTTACAGGTCGACCCGTCGGACGGCAGCCCGGCCCGGGTGGCCTGGCCGTTCCCCACTCCGTCGGGAGCCTGGGTCGAGGCGGTCGGGCTGGGCGGCCTGCGTCGACGGCACGACTTCCTGATCGGCTCGGTGCTGCTGCTCCGCGCCGCGGCGCTCGACGAAGTGGGACGGTTCGACGAGCGGTTCTTCCTCTACGCGGAGGAGACGGACTGGCAAAAGCGCGCCCGCGACCTCGGGTGGAAGGTCGCGCGCTGCCCGAGCGTGACCGCCACCCACGTGGGAGCGGGGACCGGCGGGGACACCACCGAGCGCGATGCCCACTTCCACGCGTCACTCGAGCGGTACCTGCGCAAGCACCACGGCACCTCGGGATGGTGGGTCTACCGGTGGGGGACGATGGCGGGATCCATCGCGCGCATGCTCGTGGTGCCCGGGGAACGGGGCCGCCGGGCTGCGGCCAGGGTGCGTCTCTACTGGACGGGCCCCTGCCGCGTCGAAGCGCGGCTGCATCGCCCGGGGACTGCGGTACGGCCACCGGACGGGGGCATCGACCGGGCTGTGCCAGCGGGAGGACCTCCGTGAGCGGTCCCGGGGCCGGGCCGGCGGCTGCCCCGTCCGGGTCGACGGACCCGCCGGGCCCGACGAGCCTCTCCGTCGTCCAGGTGGCCCTGACCGATGCTTTCGCCGGGGTGGAGCGGTACGTCTGCCAGGTGGCTGCCGGGCTCGCTGCCCGCGGCCACCAAGTGGTTGCCATCGGGGGTGACCCCCGACGCATGCCGGCCGAGTTGGGCAGCAGGGTCGGCTATCGGCCTGCTGCGTCGCTGCTCCGTGGAGCCGCGACCTTGGCACGCGAGCGTCATGTGGATGTCGTCCACGTCCACATGACCGCGGCAGAAGGTGCGGCGTGGCTCGCCCGACCGGTCCAACACGCCCCGATCGTGGCCACGCGCCACTTTGCCAGGGACCGCGGATCGAGCGCGGTGGCCCGTGCGTTGGCACAGATCACCGGGCGGGCCATCTCGCTGGACATTGCCATCAGCCGGTTCGTGGCCGACTCGATCGCGGGGCCGTCCGTCCTGCTTCCCAATGGCGTCCCCGATCGGCCCCCGGCCCTGCTGGAGTCGAATACTGTCGTGATGCTCCAACGGCTCGACGAGGAGAAATGCCCCGACGTGGGTATTCGGGCCTGGTCGGCCAGCGGCCTCGGCGCCCAGGGGTGGCGGCTGGTCGTGGCGGGGACCGGAGACCTCCGACCGTCGCTGGCCCGGTTGGCCGAACGCCTCGGCACGGCCGAGAGCGTCGAGTTCGCCGGGCAGGTGGTCGAGACCGATCGCCTCCTCGCCGGATCGTCGGTACTGCTGGCCCCGGCTCCCCGAGAGCCCTTCGGGCTGTCGGTGGTCGAGGCGATGGCCCACGGGGTTCCGGTGGTTGCCGCCAGGGGTGGCGCCCATATCGAGACCGTCGGTGACGACGGACTGCTGTTCGAGCCCGGCGACACGGTCGCCGCGGCCCGGGCGTTGGTGGCGCTGAGCGAGGACGTCGCCCTGCGCCGACGAGTCGGGGACCGTCTTCGAGGCCGCCAACAGGAACTATTCTCGCTGGAGCGACACCTCGACCGGCTGGAGCTCCTCTACCGTGACGTGATCCACGCGCCCGGGCGGCAGCGGGCGTAGGCGGGCGACGTCATCCTGCAGTGAGCCGGTACAGGCCGATCTGCGTGTCGGCGACGCTTTCCCACGAGTAGCCCGGAGCGGCTGCGAGCCCCGACGCCCGGAGGCGCTGCCACAACCCAGGTTCATCGAGGAACCGGTCCAGCGCGTCGCGCAAGGCACGCGGATCGTCGGGAGGGACCAGGAGGCCGCACTCCCCGACGACGTCAGGGAGTGCGCCGCTGGCGCTGGCCACGACGGGCACACCGCATGCCTGTGCCTCGACCACGACCCTTCCGAACTGCTCGATCCATCCCGGGAGCGGCACCGACGGGACAGCGAGCACATCGAAACGGGGATAGGTGGCGGGGATGTCCTCCTCCTCCACATGCCCGTGGAAGGTGACCCGGTCCGCTATCCCGAGCCTGGCGGCCAATGCCGCCAGGGCGTCGGCCTCGGGTCCGGCACCGTAGATCTCGGCGCGCAGACGCCCGTCGAGGGCCACCGCTTCGAGCAGCACGTCGACCCCCTTGTGGCGGATCAGACGTCCGACGAACCCGACGCCCAGGGACGTGGACGGTGGCGCGCGGTCGATCGGGTGGAACCGCTTGACGTCCACACCCAGCGGGAGCAGGACCAGCTCTCCGTGCAGCCCCTTCTGGGTCAGGATCCGGCCGGCCTCGACGTTGCACGTGTAGGCGCCGGCGGCGCGGCGGAGCGACCACGCCTCGAACCAGCGGAACGGGGGCGGAAAACGCTTCTCGAGGTTCTGCGCCGAGGCGACGACGAAGGGCACGCCGCGTGCTCGAAGCCGGCGCAGCAGGAGCACCTCGGCGACCGCAAGCCCGAAGGGCTCCTCGTGCACGTCAATCAGGTCCCACCGGGCCGACCCGAGGATCCGCCAGAGCGGCCTGGGGTCGTAGAGGAACAGGTTCGGATGGCGACCCACCGTGCCCACCGGCACGACGAACCCGTCACCGGCCGACGCGAAGTCGACTGTCGCTCCGCCTTCCTCCCAACGGGCGGCGGTCACCAGCGTGAGGTCGGCTCCCCGGCGTCGGAGCTGCCGCTCTCGCTCGCGCCACGCCGTGACCACACCGCTGTGCGAGATCCGGAGCACCTTGATCGGTCGCTGCGGCGACGGGGACGGAGAGTGCTCAGGGGAAGTCGCCACCCGGCGCATCGTACCTCCACCAGCAGGTACGCCCCTGGTCAGACCAGCGTAGCCAACACTTCTCACTGACGGTGACGGGGCTTTGGTCATTCTGAGTGACGTTTATCTCAAGATGTCGTGGGGCCCGCCGATGGGAAGGTGTGGAGTGGGCAGGCCGGAGAAGCCAATTGGTGCGCCCGCGAAAAGGCGCCATCATCGGCATCGCAATCTGTTTGATGGTCACGGTGCCGGTTGCCGAAGGTCTCGCCGACACGGCGCACGCCACCGTCCCGTCCCCCCAGATCACCGGGAGTGTGGCTGCCCCGACCGCTGTGGACATCAGCCCGATCTGTGATGCTCCGGATGCCTCGACCACCCTCGGGCCCGCTCCGACCGTGCCGTCCAACCCGACCCGCACGGTGGTCACCCCGGCGGGCGGCGTCTACGACTTCACCGTCACCTCGAGCGGGATCTACGTGTACACCGGCACCATGCTCGACACCTACACCCTCTCGGGCAGCCCGAACGGATCGTTTGCCATGCCGGCGCGGTTCGGCTCGAACGACGAGGTCTCCCCGCCGGTCGTCGACTCGTCCGGCAACATCTACCTCTCCAGTTACTACGGCAAGCTCGTGGACAAGTTCTCACCGTCGGGCACGGTGCTCTGGTCGGTCGACCCCCAGTCGGGCAACCCGACCGGCCTGTTCGGGGTGGGCAATGGCTCGGGGTTCCAGCTGGTGGTCAGCGTGATCCAGAACACGAAGAGCAGCACCCTGCTCAATCCGTCCACCGGAGCGGTCAACGGCACCTTCGCCCTGGTTGACGACTTCGACTCCGTCACCCAGGAGTCGAACGGGAACCTCCTCTTCTCGGGCAACGGCTATGTGGAGACCCTGGATCCCACCGGATCGACGGTCCTCTCCACCTTCGGCTCCGCAAGCACCGAGGGGAAGAACCTCCACACCGGGTCGGGGACCCAGTTCTATTACACGGCCCAGGCCGTGCAGGGCCCGGACGGGACGATCTACACGGCCGACCCGCTCAACACCATCGAGAGCACGAGTTCCCAGGGCCACCTCCAGGGCACCACCGACCTCGGCGGGAACCTGAGCATCGGTGGTGACAACTTCTACCTGGTCGGCACCACCCTCTACTACCAGGGTGGCCCGCCCTTCAACGGCAGCGCGGACAACATCTCGTCCGTCCCGCTCGCCACCCTGCAGGCCTATCTCGGCGCAATCCACGTGCCGACCGACAGCCTCGGGTGGGGTGCCGGCCTGTCGTCGGCGGCGTCGGGCAACTACTTCGCCCCCGGGACCACCCCGGCGGTCAGCGCCGACTTCGATCCATGGTGGGCGGGGCAGGCCGCACACCTGCAGCTTTCCTACTCGGTGGAGGACATCTCCTCGCTGAACTCCGAGACGGTGCCCGCGCCGACCACCCTCGTGCTTCCCACCACGGCCGCTGGCCTGGCCAGCATCCCCTTGACCATCCCGGCGACCGACCAACGGCCCGGTCCCTACCAGGTGCAGGCGTCCCTCTTCGACACGACCACCTCGCCCCCGACCCGGCTCGGGACCACCTGCATGCCGTACACGGTGGGTGCCATCGGAGACGGCCTGAACCTGGCCGGCCTCCCGTCCGGCATCGGCGCCGGAGGACCGGCCGACCCCCGGGGCGTGGTCCTCGACTCCCAGCTCGGCCTCGACGGGTACCGGGGTGCGACGGTCAACTGGGGAACCTTCCTCCCCAACTGCTCGGCATCGTCGCCGACGGCGGCCACCTGCGGGCCGGCGGCCATGACCTTCGCCAATGCCTCGACCGACTACTTCAAGGCTGCCGCCCTCGCCGTGGCCGATCACGTCGCCTTCTGGGTCCAGGCCAGCGGCGGCGACCCGGTCTCGTCGGCCCTGGTCAGCGACGGCTGGTGGCAGGGAGACGTGGCCGCACTCGTCAACTACTACGACCATCCACCGGTCGGCTGCGGTGCGTGCGCCCCGGTGACGATGTGGGAGCCATGGAACGAGTCGAACAACACCGGGTGGGGCAACGCCGGCCTGTACGTCACCCAGGTGCTCCAGCCCTTCTATGCGGCCGTGAAGTCGGTCGAGCCGGGCTCGACCTCGACCGTCATCGGCGGCTCGACGATCGACGTGTCCATCGGCTGGTGGCAGCAGCTGATCAACGCCGGGGGCCTCTCCTCGCTCGACGTGGCCTCGATCCACCCGTACACCGGCAACAACGAATCGTTCGAGGAGTACGGCAACATCCCTGAGATCCAGCAACTCGAGGGGATGCTGGGCGGCAAGCCGTTGTGGTTCACCGAGGTGGGGTGGTGGAGCGACGGCGACTACAACCTCCTCAACCAGGCCAACGAGGTGTCCAGGGCCATGATCTGGCAGAAGGTGCTCAACATCCCCGTGTGGAGCTACTTCTACAACGAGGGCAACTGGGGCAACGACGGGGTGTCCTTTTCGTTGATCCAGGCCAGTAACGTCGACGACTGGGTCAAGCCGGCAGCGCTGGCCACCATGGCCACCGCCTCCGAGATCGCCAACCGCCCCTATCTCGCGCTGCCCCCGACCGGGGTCCCCCAGACCCATGAGGCCACCTTCGGCCCTGCCGGCGCAGGGACCGACCAGCTCGCCGCCGTGTGGTCCGACGGACTCTCCGCCACCGGTGCAGTCACGCTGACCGCCCCGGGCGGCGGCCCGATCCCGGTGACGGTGACCGACGAGTACGGCAAGGCCACGACCGTGTCGGCCGCCTCGGGCACCGCATACAGCCTTCCTCTCTCCGACCAGGTCACCTACATCACCTACCCGGTGGGCGACACGCTTGCCGTCGGCCCCACCCAGGCCTACGGGGTTGACCTGGCGGCGTCATCCAGCCACGCCACAGCCGCTGCCACCTCCGGGAACCCCTCGGGCGCCATCGCCGGGACCACCACCGGAACCGGCTGGACCTCGGCGTCCGGCGACACCACCCCGAGCCTGACGGTGACCTTGGCCGGCCCGTCCACCATCAACCGGGTGGTCGTCGACACCCAGTCGGTGGGGAGCACTGCCACCAGCGTGCGGGACTACACCGTCTCGGTCGATCGACCCTCGGTCGGATGGACGACCGTGGCCACCGTCGACGGCCAGTACCGGAACCACGAGATGCAGCTGGCCTTCGACCCGGTCGTAGCCAGCGCCGTCAGGATCTCCGTCACCGAGGTCAACTTCGGTGGGTACTATGGAGGGGGCATCCCGCCGTGGTGGGCGTCGGGCCAGGTCGGCACGGCATTCCTCCATGCCCTCCAGGTCTATGGAGGGTCCGGTACGGCCTCCCAGGTCAACGGGTCCGGGCTCACGCCCCTGACCCCGGGCAACTCGGGATCGTCGCCGCCGACCACCACCACTACGGCGCCGCCGACCACCACCACTACGGCGCCGCCGACCACCACCACCACCACTACGGCGCCGCCGACCACGACGACAGTGCCGCCGACCACGACCGCTTCCCCTCCTCCGACCCGTACCTACAGCCCTCCCAGGCAGCTTCAGAACTTCAACGGCTACTGGCTGACCACCAGCGACGGCAGCATCTACACCTTCGGAAGCGTCGCCTCCTACGGCTCAACCGGAGCGCTCGCCCTCAACAAGCCCATCGTGGGCATGGCCGCCACTCCTGACGGCAAGGGCTATCGCCTGGTTGCGACCGACGGCGGCATCTTCACCTTCGGCGATGCGGACTTCGAAGGATCGACCGGTGGGCTGGCTCTCAACAGGCCGATCGTGAGCATGGCCACGACCCCCAGCGGCAACGGTTACTGGCTGGTGGCCTCCGACGGCGGGATCTTCGCGTTCGGGGACGCCTCGTTCTACGGGTCGACAGGCGGGATGGCCCTCAACAGGCCCATCGTGGGCATGGCCTCGACCTCCGACGGCAACGGTTACTGGCTGGTGGCATCCGACGGCGGGATCTTCTCGTTCGGGGACGCCTCGTTCCACGGGTCGACCGGTGCCATCACCCTCAACCAGCCCATCGCAGGGATGCGCGGGACCCCTGACGGCAACGGCTACTGGCTGGTGGCCCGGGACGGCGGGATCTTCACCTTCGGTGACGCCTCCTTCTACGGATCCGTCGGCGGGCTCGGTCTGAAGAAGCCGGTCATCGCCATCAACTGACCGACGCTCCGGATCGGTCCCCGGAACCCGCGGCCTACCCGCCGACCGCCCCGCGGAGAGATGTCCGAAAGCGGATCGGCCGGGCCGGGACGCCGACCGCCACGCAGCCCTCGGGAAGGTCCCCGGTCACCACAGCGTGTGCCCCGATCACGGAGTTGGAGCCGATGGACACCCCCTTGGTGATGGTGGCCTTGGCACCGATCCAGACGTTGTCCCCGATGCGCACCGGCGCCGTGTCCCGTCCCTGGTCGATGGTCGATGCGCTCGTCGACGAGAACGCGTGGTCGTGGTCGCGTATCGACACCATCTCTGCGATGAGGCAGTCCCGGCCGATCGAGATGCGCTCGTCGGCTGCGACGGTGCAGTGATGGCCGAACACCGTGCGTTCGCCCACCTCGATCCGACCCCGGTTTTCGAGGACGAAGCCGTGCTCCAGGACACACCCCGCGTCGAAGCGCACCGAGCTTCCTTCTGCAACGAGGAGGTGGGCACCCTGGTGCACGTCGCAGAGCGGACCGAATCGAACTCGGGGGTGGCGCAACCGTACCCATGCCAGTCCCACCCTGCGGCGCAGGTAGCCGCGACACCGATAGAGGGCGCCGAACTCCGAGGCCGCCGCCCCACGCCCGCTCACACGTCCACCCGATTGCCGCAACGCCACCTGTCAACAGTACCGGCTGTGGTGGAGCGGTATCGGGGAACGAGGATCATCGTGTCCGGTCGGAACGAGCCGATGCTCACCAGGTGATGATCTTGGGTGCAGTGTCGGTGAAGGTCTCACCCGCAAAAGTCCACTGCTCCGCAGGGATGCGGGCGGAGGGCACCACGGTCATCGATCCATGAGCCGCAGGCAGCCGGAAGCGGATCACCACCGTCGCCGAGGCACCTTGGGGGATGGTGATCGGGGCGGCCACCAGCCAGGTCGGGCCCTCACCGCTCCTGGCAGCCAACGGGCCGGCACCGGTCATGGCGATGTCGGTGGCGGCGGCCGGCAGGTTGGCCGCCACCAGCCCGGTGTAACCGCCGTAGCTGACGGGAACCCCCGGGAACGGACCGGCGATGAACTGTGATTCCCCGTCAGGCGTGGTGTTGGCCAGGTGGGTGGTCAACGTGACCGCCATCCCGGACCCGACAGGCTCGGTGCCCACCGCCACCTGCACCGGCAGGTACTGGTCCAGTTTGTTCCCGCCCCTGTTGATTACCGCAACGTCCACCGAGTGCGGGGTGAGGCTACCGCTCACCCCGCTGGCCACCCATGCCGCCTGGGCGACCGGACTGCTCGACCAGATCATCAGGTGACGGCCGGCGACGGCGCTCGACACGGCACTTCCGAGTGAGCGCAGGTCGCTGGACTGGCCCTGCAATTGGCGCAGGACGGTACTGGCCAGGGCCCCGAGCGCGTCCTGCCTCCCGCCCGCTGCCGAATTGTCGGTCAGGCCCGCGTACTGATCGTGGAGCAGGTACTGCTCGACGTTGTCCGCGCTGACCGTCTGGCCCCCGGCCTCGACCGGACCGGTCGCCTCGAGCAGTTGGCGCAGTCCCGCCACGTCCAAGGCCAGTACCCCGTTGACCTGCTGGCCGGTCGAGGCGGTCCACATGCGCGCCGCCAGAGGGGCGGTCACGTCGAACTGCGGCGTGAGTCCGAGGTTCCGCCAGTCGACGCCCGGTCTCAGCCAGCCCCAGTTGCGCTCGAGGTCTCCCGATGCGGTTACCGTTCCCACCGGGAGCGTCAGATCCCCCGAAGGAGCCAGGTCGCCCAAGTGCACCGATCCGTCCTCGGTGGTGGCCACTCCGACGTCGAGAAAGGCACCGGATCCGGCGCGCATCTCCGCATTGTTCGAGGCCAGCACCAGGTAGGTCTGGGGGCCCTGGAGGATGGTCGCCGCCACGGCGGAGACACCGGCCGCTGTTGCCAGCCGCTGGCGGGCGGTGTCCAGCTGGGAGACGAACTCGGTGCGCTTGGCGGCCAGGGGGCCGACCAGCGCCTGAGGGGGGCCGGTGTCGATCCGGGCCAGTTGGGCCAGGGCGGACAACGACAGGGCCGACAGCCGGCGGAGGGATGCCACCCGTTCGGGACCGGCACCGTGCGGTTCGTCGAGGACGCCGTGGACCTCGGTCAGGAAGGACGCGCCCACCGTGGACACCGTCCCCGCCGCCGCGCTCAGTGCCCGCACCGACCGGAACTGCCGACCGAGAACGGGCACCACGGTGACCGGCGCGAACAGCGGTGAGGAGAGGTCGGACCGGGCGGCCGCGAACTCCGCCCGGGCCACCTCGAGCGTGTGCACCGAGCCCGAGGACGTCAATTCGCCCGGGGTGAGATTGGACTTGACCAGTTCGAGTGCGGCGAGACCCTGCTTGTCATGGCGATAGGCCGAGAAGGTCTTCGCCGCCGACACGCCGCCCCACACGGCCACCACGACGATCACTCCCGCGATGATCAACCATCTGCGTCGCCTTCGACCCCTGGTATCGCTCACGGCTGCCATTCGATGCTCATGGCGCCGGCGAACGGACCTGCATCGCTGCAGGCACCGCCGACGAAACGGATACGAACTTCCGATGCTACCGGAGCGGGCTCCGGCAACGGCGTCAACGCACCCGGGGCCGCGCCGTCCGAGCACAGTCCCATGCCGCGGCCCGATCCCGGGCTGCTGCACCACTAGCATCGCCCCGTGTCGTTCACGACCATCCGAATGGCCGTCGGGCGGGCAATGCTGGTCTCCGGTGTTCTGATTCTGCTGTTCATTCCCTACCTGCTGTGGGGCACCGGCCTGCAGACGGCCCGGATCCAGAACCACCTGCGCGGGGAGTTCCGAGCCGCCCAACAGCGGGCGGGGGCGCTGCCGACGACAACCCCCACTGCCGGCAACGGTACGGGCCAGGCCGTCCAGGTGGCACCGGTCGTACCCGACCCGCCGACTGGCGGCGCGGTGGGTGTCATCACCATCCCGAAGATCGGTGTGTCGATGGTGGTGGTCGAGGGCACCGGCGAAGCACAGCTTCAGGCCGGCCCCGGCCATTACCCGGGCACGCCGCTACCGGGTGAAGCGGGGAATGCCGCCGTCGCCGGGCACCGCACGACCTACCTGCACCCCTTCTACAATCTCAACGACCTCGTTCCGGGCGATTCCATCACCATCACCACCCTGCAGGGGATCTTCCTCTACCACGTGACCGGGAGCATGGCCGTAAGTCCGAGCGACGTGGCCGTCGTCGGCCCGTCGACAACTCCCCAGCTCACCTTGACCACGTGCAACCCGCGTTACAGCGCCAGCCAACGATTGGTGGTCCACGCCGCACTGGTGGCCAGCATCCTGGTCCGCCCCAAGGCGGTACTGGTCCCGGCCCCTCCCCGTCGTCGCGCCGCATCGACGACGCCGGCTCGGAACTGGACGGCCGCCATCCTCTGGGGCGTCGTGGTGGTGGCGCTGACCGCAGGGCTGTGGATCGCCGCCGGCCGGACACAGCGGTCGCGACGGGCCGTGGTCATCGGGGCCGGGCTGGTCGTCTGGCTGGGCGTCGTCTTCTACTTCTTCGGGTCGGTGGCCCCGCTGTTGCCTGCCAGCTTCTGACCCCACCGGGGTTCGCCCTGGTGGGGCCGCGCCGGTTGGTCGCCGGCCACGATCTCAGAGGAGTGAGGTGGTGCGGCGTCTCTTCACTCTCCTCGCATGCACTCCACAGCGTCGATGCCGCGGGCCAACGCCCGACGATCGGACGAGGTGCGGAACCGCTGGGGACGGTGGTCGGCTCAGGCGACCGAGCGGCGGCGGCGGAGCAGGAGCCCGCCGGCCAGTACGGCGCCGACACCCACGACCGCCAACTCCTCCACATCGGCACCGGTGAAGGGGAGGCTCGACGTGCCTGTCGCTCCCGTCGTGCCTGTCGAGCTCGCACCGCTCGACGCCGAGCTGAACGGCAGCCCGCTCGACGGACCCGTGCCCGCGTTGGTCGAGGAGACAACTGGCGGGTTGCAGTTGGTGTAACAACCGACGTCAGCAGCACCGGCCACGCTCGGGACCATCAGCAACGACGCCACCGCCAGCCCGGAACCAACCACCAATCGCTTCGCCCACATCACGTTGCCCTTCTTTCCGTGGAAGTCTGCCTCCACGTACCCCGACCGGATCGCCGGCATCCCCGGGATGCCACTTCCGGATACTTCCATCTTGCCCGGTTGGAGTGCACCAGGCAATCGCCGCGCGCTCTGCGTCGCAGGTCCACCACTCTGCGTGTTTGGGCCGTCGAGGGGCTCCGTCGGCGGTCGAACGCGTTCAGCCCGGCACCAGCTGGCCGAACGTGCTGCACAGGCCGAATGCCTCGATGATCACGAATGCGGCCACGATCACCAGGACGACGGGAACCTGCCAGCTCCTGCTGTGGCGGGTCATCGGCGAGGGCATGTACCAGGTGGGCAGGAGTCCGGGTTCCTGGGCGAGGTAGACGGCAACGGGCACGGCGTCGTCGTCGATGGGCCCATTCGGATCTGCAGCCAGCGCCAGCTCGGTCAGCTCCGCCTCGGTGAAGCCCAGCTCCGGTGGCTGACGGCCACCGGGTCCCACGTCCCCGACAACACCCTGGTCGTGCACCGGTGACCTCCTTCCTTGCCGGGGCGCTACAATCTCCGATCCACCCTATCGCCCTGACTCCCTGACTCCCTGACGCCCTGACGCCCTGACGCCCCGCCGCTACAGCAGATGGACGGCCAGTTCGAGCAGCACGATGGTGATCCCTACCGACACCAGGCCGACGACGTAGAGCGCCCTGCGGACCACCGATCGGTTCGCGCTCCCTGCCGTACCGATTCCCACGACAGCCAGGGCGAGCACGCCCACCGCCTCGGCCAGGGCGAACGCCGTCCGCATCGACCACAGATGGGCGCCGGCCAGGATGAAGATCACCGTGGCCGGAATGGCGGCGGACACGATGGACCACGAGCTCGCGAGCTCGTCACCCACCTCGGCCCACGTCAACCGGAGGTGCTGCCACGACCTCCTGATGACCAGGCGGGACAGCGTGTGGGCCGACCAGATGGCCACTGCTCCGACGATGACCACTCCCGCAGTGGTGAGTTCGCCGGGGTTGGCCTCGAAGGTCAGGCCGGCGATCGCCACCAGGGTGGCAATGGTCCCGTACACGTAGTCGGCCAGCCAGTGCACCGCCCTCTCGTGCTCGGGTGCATCTGGGCCGGGCGGCGGCTCAGTCATCGTGGTGTCCGGTCATCGTCGACGTCATGGGGACTCTCTCCGTGGAGTGCGTCGAGCCGGCAGCCGACGGTCGCCGGTCG
>Ga0075520_1000777_pt1 | contig 14628 bp, 15 predicted proteins | sample NGEPerB_FD_75100 | JGI IMG/M metagenome (GOLD analysis project Ga0075520, IMG submission 75100) | Arctic peat soil microbial communities from the Barrow Environmental Observatory site, Barrow, Alaska, USA - NGEE PermafrostAB12-B | ecosystem: Environmental > Terrestrial > Soil > Wetlands > Peat ... | reverse complement strand
GTGCTGGAGCGCGACGACCATCGGGTTGAGAATGAGCGCAACGAAACCACCAATGAGGCCAAGCAGCAGGAGGACGCGAAGGTGATAGATCACCTGTCCCGAGATGTAGACCGCGACCACGGCGAAGATGGCGAAGAGGATGGAGAGGACCGGCACCGAATTGAGGTCGGCGGTGCGCAGCAATCGCCGGCGACGCGTCTCGGGGAGGCCCTCGTCCTCTTCTTCTTCCTCGATCCTGGGCGTGCGCGAGCGAGGCGTTCGTCTTACCGGCATCGCACGTCACTCGTGGTCTGACGTGCACTCAGCGTCGGCTCGAACATGCAGTCACTTTAATCACACGATCACGGCTCGCCTCTCTGCGTGCACGTGAGATGGCAGACTGGACACGTGGGAGGTCACCATGGCTGAGAACTCGTTCGACTACACGATCTATATCGATTCCACGCCCAAAAAGCTGTGGAAAGCGTTGACCGAACCGGCCAAGACCCAACGCTGGTGGCACCTCTCCTACGTGACTGACTGGAAGAGCGGCTCCGTGATGGACGTGCGGCAGGGCGGTATCACCATCAAGGACCCCGAGCAGGTCGTCTTGGAATCGACACCGCACTCTCGCCTGAGTTACACCTGGCACACCTTCTCTCCGGAGTGGGCCCAGGTGAACGGCTTCGACGAGGAGACGCGCCTCAAGTTTGCGAGCGAAACCCGATCGAAAGTTGCCTTCGAAATCGCCAAGACCGATCACGTCGTGCGACTCACCGTGTTGCACGACGGCTTCGATGACGCGAGCAATGTGCTCGACGCCATCCGCCAGGGATGGCCACCGCTGTTGTCGAGTTTGAAGACCTATCTAGAGACCGGGGAGCCACTCAACTTCACGACGTGACCACAACGTTCACCCAGAACCTGTGGGGCTTGGATGAGCAACCGGCACCGCAGTTGGGTTTTTGCGTGGCCACCAACTTTGTCCGCCCCGATGTGCGAGCGACGAAGAGACCATCCGCCGATGCGCCGGCGCGTCCCGAGACCCGACGCATAACGGTCGACGCCGCCACACTCGGGGCGCTCCACGTGTACTTTGCGACAGCGTTGAGTGACACGACGAAACGATCGCCCGGTCGCACGTTGTAGGTATTGTCAATGTCCGCCGAGGTGAGGTGGAGCGTCAACGGCGCTGACGCACTTTTGGTCACGATGACCTTCAACGTCCAGAGCATCGCAAGATTGGGGCAGACCTTTCCCGGTGCGCAGTAGATCGTTCCACTGACGTGAATGGTCGCGACACCCCCTGATGTCGCCGTCAACACCGCACTCGCAACGCCCTTTGACGACTTCTTTATATCCGAGACAACGACCGACTTCGAGGTGCTCTTCGGCGTACCCCAACTCCAACCTGATCGAAGAACGATCTCGAACGACCCTCCGACGTACGTCGCAACGGTACAGGGCACATCAGTCGTCACCACGCGGACGAGGTCACTCGCAGCGACACCGCAGGCTGACAGTGAAGAGGCGGCGATGGTCGTGGTCGTGGTCGATGCGTTCGCGACTGGCGCCCCTATGACTAACGTCATCACCATCGCCGCGGCGAGAAGTAGCCGTCGCCCTCGAAGGAGGCCGGTCGATTTCATAACATCAGTCTCGCACCGATGGCGCGAAATAGTTCGGCGACCTTCAGCGCGGTACTACGGCAAATGGAAGGCAGCCGTGCGCTGCAAGACAACGAATCAGAGTTGGCGCGACGACCAAAGTATTGCCGCCAAGACAACTGACACCAAGCCGACCACGAGTCCGACGATCCAGCCGTGCACGTGATTCGCCGTGAGGATGGCGCCGAGTGCGACGTCGACGCCGATGATGCCGCCGGTCGCAAGAATGCGCATCGACATTCGTTCGAACCAGGAGCGGCGGTGTCGTCGAGCGGGAATCATTCCCCGCGACCCCTCATCGTCCTCCGTTACCGGCGTCTCGACGTTTTTGTCGGACGTGTCGTCCTGTTCGTCCTTGTCGTGGTGGTGAAACGCCATGTGTGCAGATTACATTCGAAAGTCCCCCACGTCGAAGTTGGTCAGCCACACCGAGACGTCGATACGGTCGACGCTTTCTTCAAGTGCAGCGTGATCTGTACGTGGTCGATCCGCTGTACGTTCCACGATGACGGCACTCGGTCTCTTCGGCCCCGCCCTTCATTTCTTCGGCTTTCTCGTCCACGCCACTCCCGTGGCAACTGTCACCCGCTGAAGGAGCGGCGTCCTCGTACGGCGGTTGATTTCCCGGGGCCGTTCCTGGTCGACCACCAGTGTTTCAAGGCTTTTGCCCGCTGAATGAACCATTTGGCCTGCTCGCGCGTAGAACAAGGGATGGTCGGATCGCTGTGAGAATCTATGTCGAGAGGAGATGACGAATTGATGTTGTCGCAGTCCCCTCTCCACGGTCCTTTCGACATGCTCACGGCCTCCGACCATTGCTCGCGCGTTGACGCGTCATGAACAGCAACGCCACGCCATCGGACGAAGCCCTCCTCGCAGGCATGGCGTCGGGCGATGAGGCCTCCACGGTCGCGTTCGTCCGTCGTTACCAACGCCGGGTCTTCGGTCTCGCGGTCGGCATTCTGGGTGACCGAGGCGCCGCCGAAGACGTTGCGCAGGAGGCACTGTTTCGGGCCTGGCGTCACGCGCCCGTCTTTGATACTCGTCGAGGATCGGTCGAGAACTGGGTCCTCACCATCACCCGAAATCTCTCCATCGACGCGCTGCGCAAGCGACGCTCCACACCAACCGACCCCGACGAACTCGTGGCGCTCGCGCGAGCGTCGACGTCAGCCCCGATGGAAGAAGCAGTGGACAGTCGATCAATGTCAACGTCCATTCTGCACGCGCTTGAATCGATTCCGAATGACCAACGACGAGCCGTCGTCCTCGCGTCGCTCTACGGCCGAACTGCCCTCGAGATCTCCGAGATCGAGTCGATTCCCCTCGGCACGTCAAAGACCAGGATTCGCGCGGGCCTCACCAAACTCCGGAGCATCCTCGAGAGTGAAGTGGAGAGTTCACGATGACGATGGACGTCCACTCGCACGACGACTTTCAAGACGAACTGGTGGAGTTCACGCTCGGCATTCTCGGTGGCCGCGCCCGCGCGGCGCTGGTCGATCACGTCGAGAGTTGTCCCGAGTGCACTGAGCGACTCCAGGAACTGAGCGCCACGGCTGACCTCTTGATGTACATACCGGTGGGTGTTGAGCCGCCGCTCGGCTTTGAGTCGGGCATCATCGAGAGAATCCGCCAGTCCCAGCCGCTCCCGAGTCGTTGGCGACCGCGAGGTTGGCAGTTGCTCGCGGCGGCGGCGGTCATCGTGGTCTCCTTCGGGCTCGGTTGGACGCTCGATCACGCCGTCTCCAAGCCAACGACACCCGTGCAGGCGGCGGGCGCGATGAAACAGCACGTCCTCGAAGCCAATGGCCACGACGTCGGTACGGTGTACGCCTACTCCGGTTCACCGGCGTGGATGTTTGTCACCCTCGACGTAAAGGGCGCTCCCTCCACGGTGCGTTGCACCATCATCACCACATCGGGCACGCACCGATTCATTGGGACCTTCGCGCTGGCGAGTGGCCGAGGGTCATGGGGCGCGGACCTCCCGGTCAGATTCAAATCGGTGCGAAACGTGGTGCTCAGCTCGCAAAGTGGCGCCGTCGTCGCGCAGTTCGACAGTTCCACCTGGAACTATCCGAACACGACCAACTGATTGTCCGACGCTGACTGCTCTACGAACCCAAGCACCCCGTGGCGCAAGCGCGCGTAACGAAGTCGCTCCCCAGTCAGTTCGACGCCACGGTCGGAGCCGTCGTGATCCTCTGGCTCAGCAACGCCGCCGACACCACACCGGCCAGGGCGAAGAAGCCGATTATCAGCAGCACGCCGTGCTGAAACGTTGCGAGAGGGTCGCCGGCGTGCAACCCGGTGAGAATCGCGATGAGTCCGGCGACGCCGAGGACCGTACCAATCTGGCGAGCCATGTTGAGTACGCCGCTGCCGGTGCCGAACCTCGCCGGGGGAATCGACGCGGAGCCGGCACCGATCAGCGACGGAATGGTGAGACCGACGCCCATGCCACCGAGCAACTGGATGGGCAAGAGATGTGTGGCATACGCCGAGCGGGACTGAATCTCCAAGAGCCACCACGCCTGGGCCGCGACGTTGACGAAGCAACCAATGACGGCGACGCGCCCGGCACTGCCAAATCGTGCGGTCAACTTCGGCGCCACGATACGAGCGAATGGCAGGACCATGAGCGGTCCGGGAGCGATCGCGAGACCGGCTTCAATGGCCGAGAAGTGCCACACGTTGGTGAGGAACTCCACGGTGTTCAAGACGAAGGCGCCAAAACCCGCGTAGTAGAAGACGGACGCCAACGTCGCTCCGTTGAAGGACCGTGACTCGAGGAGCGCAAGATCGACCACGGGTGCCGCGTGACGGGCCGATCGCACGACGACGCCAATCGCGGACGCGACGGCGACGAGCAGTAGCCCCAGGAAGTCGCGCGACCCCCAGCCCCACGAAGGTGCCTTCACGAGTGCGAGCGCCAGTGATCCGGCGGCCGCGGCCACGAGCAGCGCGCCGAGCATATCGGGGCGACCAGTCACGGACTCGTCCCTACTCTCGGGCAGGACCTTGAAGGCGAGGATGATGGTCGCGATGCCAACGGGGATGTTGATCCAGAAGACCCAGCGCCACGAAAGTTCGACGAGGAAGCCACCAATGACCGGACCGAGTGCAGCTCCCAAAGCGCCGATGGCGGACCAGGTACCAATTGCTTGCGCGCGCTGAGGACCGGGGACGGCGGCGAGCAGCAGGGACAGTGACGCGGGGACCATCATGCCCGCACCAATGGCCTGAAACACGCGAGCACCGATCAGGACGGCAACGCCGGGGGCAACGGCGGAGAGCACCGAACCGAGTGTGAAGACCACGAGCCCCGCCACGAACATCCGACGACGACCGATTCGGTCAGCCCAACGTCCGGCCGGCACCAACACGGCAGCGAACATGATCGAGTAGCCGTTCAGAATCCACGACAGCGAGCTCAGGTTCGATCCGTGGAACTCTCGCCCGATGTAGGGGAAGGCGAGATTCACAATGAAGAGGTCGAGGCTCGACATGAATATCGCAAGTGACAGCACGCCGACGATCAGCGACACTCTCCTCGTGGACAACCCCTGGCCTGGCGCATTCTCTGTCGACACGGTCTCCACGCTCATCTCGGTCTCCTAGTCAGTCTGATTTCTGGATGTACCCTACCAGGAGAAGATGGTGTACATCCAGATTTCGAACTTACTGGTATATTGGACCGATGGCCACTCTTTCGACGGAACCTCGCAACTGCTCGGTCGCCCGCACGCTCGAGATCGTTGGGGAGAAATGGGCACTGCTCGCCCTGCGCGAGGTCTTCCTCGGCAACCGACGCTTCGACGAGATGGTGCGCAAGACCGGCGCACCGCGTGACACCTTGACCGCTCGACTAAAGACGCTGGTCGCCGCCGGCGTGCTCGAGCGCCGACCGGTCTCTGAGCACCCGCCGCGATTCGAGTACCGCTTGACGCAGTCCGGGCTCGATCTGTACCCCGTCATCGTGTCACTGATGGAGTGGGGCGATCGCTACCTCACGAACGGTGCTGCGCCGCCCATGGAGCTGACGCACCACTGCGGTCATCGTCTCGGGGCCGTGACGGTGTGCTCGTCGTGTGGCGAGGCTGTACTCGCCCGCGACGTACGACCCACTCCCCTTCGCGCAACGCCCTAACGCGTCAACGTGGCGCTACCGCGAGACCTGGCACCGTCTCGTTAGTCGGCGAGCCCGAACTTCTCAACCACGGACTCGCCGTGCGAGGTGTAGTGAAAGTACGCCTCAGAGAACAGTGGCCCGAACTTCTTCGTGTCAACGACCTTGGTCAGTGTGACCGTCGTGACGTAGCTGAGCACCTTGCCCGACACACAGTTCGGTTTGCAGTCGTTCTGGCGGAGAACCCCTTGGCCGCGGGCCGACGAGGATCCCCACGTCGACCACTTCATAGAGGCGAACGCGGCGTTGGCATCCGCGCAACTCAACAGGTAACTCGTTGGTTCCGTCGTTGTCTTGGACGCGCACGTCAGCAAGTGGGTGGGCGCGGTTGTTCCGGCTGCGCTGGCCACGCCGCTCAACCCGATGACCGGACCAAGGAGCGCTGCTGTCACGAGTGCGGTAGACCGTAAGGCAATTCTCTTCATTTCTTCCTTCATTCCTCTATGAGCCTCCGCCCAGTCAATATATGTCCGGCACTCGCGAAGCATTACTGACGTTTCTATGGAATTCGAAGGAGCTGCGAAGTGCTCGCCAGGGCTGGCCATCGCCGCAACGGGCCGGTGCTAGCGTTCCGGCCAGGGCCGATGGACGCGGTCGACGTTCGAAAGACGACGACCAAATCGGCAAGAAAAGAGGGAAATCGTGCGAAAGACACTGCTCCTACTCGGCGTTGTGGCATCCACGCTCGCACTGTCGGCGTGTGGCACCACGACCAAGGCCACCATCGATCAATCCGTGGCGTCACTTGGCGCACAGTCAACCGTACAAGTTCATTTGACCGCAACGGCCACCGGCTCTGGCACTGCGCAGGCACAGGCGGTGCTCAAGCTCGTGTCGATGAACTTGGACTATGTAAACCCCTCTGGCGGCCCACTATCGCAGGCCGGGAGCACGCTCGCCGAAGACGTCACGTTCAATGTCGGTAGCAAGACACTTGCCGATATTCGTGAGATTGATGGGAATGGCTACCTCAACGTCGACCTCACGGCGCTCAGTTCACTTCCCGGCGTCAACCTTCCCGCCTCGCAACTGGCCGCACTGCAACTGGTCATTGGCGGTCGTTGGTTCGAGATTCCAAAGAGTTTGATCGACTCCCTTGCGCAGAAGGACGCGACGGCCAACAAGACGCAGGCCGCCGCGGACGTCGCCCTCGAGCGCAAGATCATCGACGCCGTCTCCCAGGTGATCGACAATGCCCCGGCGAAGGCGCTGAGCGGCGGCGGCTACTCAGAGACCGGCAGCCTCGCATCAATAGTGAAAGCCGTGTGGCCAACGATTGCCAGCGTGACCAAGACAACGCTGCCGGCATCTGCGGCCGCGGTCAAGGGTACGTACACACTGACCCTTACGAACGCGGGCTCAACGGCCACGGGGGCGTCCATCACTATCACCGCGCCCGGTGGAGCGCCGCAAATCACGAGTATTGGTCTTGTTGCGGACATCACGCATAACAGCGAATCCATCACCGCCCCGAGTGGTGCGACCGTCATCACACCGGCCCTTCTTAAGGAATTGGAGTCGTCGGGGGCGGCCGGAACGCTCTAGGGCCTTCACCCTTCAGGTTTCACAGGAAGTTCGCGTCAGCTCAGATGCCAGCCAACGGATGCTGACTCCTCCAACGCCCGCTCGGCGAACTGCGAGTAGTTAGCGAGTTCAACGTCGGGTTCGGCGTCTTCTTCGAAACTCGGCTGCGCGACGAAGAGAATGAGACGTTGCGCGTTGGCGAAGACCAATTGATCGTCCAGTTGCGCCCCCGCAACCAGGTCATCCATGTTCGCCTCGTCGGGAAACTCTGCGACGAACACCGTGAAGGAACCTTGTCCCTTCGTCGAATCAACGACGAAGCTCAGACATCCCGTCGTCTCCAAATACGAACCGGCAACCTGGATCGAGCACAGCGTTCCCGCCAATTGGTCCTGCGTAATCGGACCAGTGACCACACTCCCCTGCGCGTCCATGACGTCGGCCAGCGTGACCGCTAATTGGGCGAGATTGGTCGCTGGATGAAAGACGATGACGTCATCACCGGCGCGCGGCGCGGTGTAGAAGGCATAGGACGACTTGTCGCGAAAGACCAACGTTTCGACGTAACCAACACCGTGCGTCGTCGTGACTTCGCTCATTCGACACTGCGCAAGTGACTCGACGCGGTTCATCGACTCCAGCGCAATGTCGAAGCGGGCCAGTGCATCCTGGGACGCCACGTCGGAGAATCGCTCGCCCACTGAGGAAAGATCGCGGCCGAGGGAGCGGGCCACGAACAACGCCGCCTTCATCCACGAGTCCCACGGGACATCAACGATCGACGGCAGCAGGGCGAAACCGGCCATGGCGTCATCTATGAGATTGAACGATCCTCGCCGGCGCGCCTGCAACGTGGCGCGCATCGCGAACAGCCGCAACGTATTGGTCGACTCCTCACTATGGAGCCGTCGAAGGAGGTCCCCTTCGGGCTCGCCGCCCGCCACGACACCATTCACGATCGTTCGAACGGTGTCGTCGGTCGCATCATCGCGAAAACGAACGAAGTCGGCGGCTTGGTTGTCGTAGCGAATTGACTCGAGCCGGACCTGCACGGCGCTCAGTCGCTCATCATCGCTCACGCCGTGTGCCCCTGACCGCTTGGGGCAGCGTCAGCGTGGGACGAGAAGTACACACTAGGTACTGTACGGCACGCGCACCCGCGCTCGAAAGGCCGACACCCTTCGCGAGTGGCCAGTTCCGGGTACCGCGACAGCCATTGAGGGACCGGCACCTCTAGGATGGCGAAGGCATCTTTTCGATGGAGGTGATCATCGAGAGTGTCCGGCGATTCATTGTCGTACCGCAACACAGCAGCAACGCGAAGTCGAGTGGACTTCGTGCCATAACTCTTAACGGGAGGACGTACACAATGAGACGTTTTATGACCAGTATCGCCATCGGGACTTTGATTCTGGGCGGCGTTACGTCGCTGGGACTGGCGACGACCGCGACCGCGGCCGGACCGAGCATCCAGTTGACACCGAGCACGGGATTGCAGAGCGGTTCATCAGTGTCCGTCTCCGGCACTGGCTTCCAGGCCAATGAGACCCTCTACGCCCTCGAATGCATCAACCTCGGAGCCTCGACCAACGAAACGGACTGTGACACCAACACGGTCGCGATCGCGACGTCGAGCGCCACTGGCACCTTCACAACGTCGGTCACTGTGGTCACCGGAACGATCGCCGCCTCAGCCTCGCCATCGACGTGTGGCACGTCGGCGACCGACTTGACGAACTGCGCCATCGTCGTGAGCACCAATCCACCGAGCGCGGATGCGGCCATTGCGCCGATCACCTTCGCGCTGCCGGTGGCGACGACGACGACCACCACCACCACCACCGTTCCGGTCAATCACGGACCGCGGCGTTTTCATGTCGCGCCGGCGACCGGGCTGAAGAACGGCTCCAAGGTCAAGGTCTCGGGTACGGGCTTCAAGGCGGGCGACCACGTCTACGTCGTAGAGTGCCTCGCCACGTCCACGAGTCAGGCCGGATGTGACCTCAAGACTTTGAAGGCCGCCACGATCACCGCATCTGGTGTGCTGCACGCCTTCTCCTTTAAGGTCCTGACCGGAAAAATCGGCAATGGCACCTGCGGCACGAAGGCTTCGAACCTGAAGTCCTGCGCCATTTCAGTCGCCAACGCGTCGAAGGGTGACTCGGCACGCGTGCGCATTACCTTCAAGTAATTCGCCGCGAACTCAACACGTAACACATGGAACAACGATCACGCACTCGAGCCGCGCGCACGCGCGGCTCGAGTGCGTTGGTCGCCCTTCTTCTCGTCGTCGGTGGCGCGTCGTTGGTCGCCACGCAGCGCGCCTCGGCCACGTCGTCGTCGCAGGCACTTCAGTGGGTCGATCAGAACGTCACCTTCCTGTCCGGTGGGATGACGATCTACGCGACGTATCGACATCCCGCCAACAGTGCGACGAAGGTTCCTGGCGCACTTCTCATTGCCGGTAGCGGACCGACCGACCGTAACGGCAACTCAACGCTCGAGAACGGCAGTATCAATACGCTCAAGACACTCGCGGTCTGGTTCTCCAGCGACGGCGTCGCGACGCTCCGCTACGACAAGCTCGGCAGCGGCAAGACCGGACTCGGCAAATACGCCGCCAATCCAAATTCCATCGGCGTCTCGGTCTTCGAACAGGAGTCGCGCAGCGCGCTCGAGTTCCTCGCCGCGCAAAAGGGTGTCAACGCGAACGAGCTGGGCGTCTTTGGCCACAGCGAGGGTGCGCTCTTCGCGATGCTCTTGGCGACGGGGCACGACGGCTCGGTGCCACCGATTCACGCCGTCGGTCTGCTCGAGCCGCTCAGCGTGCGATACCTCGATCTCATCAGCGACCAAATTGACGCCTCACTCAGTGCGCAGGTGAAGTCCAAGGCAATCACCAAGTCACTGGAGAAGACCGTCAGGGGCCTTGCGGCGAAGGCCATCGTCCAGATCCGCACCAAGGGAACGGTCGCCGCCAACCTCCCCTACGGGCTCGCGCGCATTCTCAATCCCGCTGACGCGCTCTTTCTCTCCCAGGCCGACCGGTACGACCCCGAGGTCTTGGCCGCGCAACTCGCGAAGCACACTGAAGTCTTCGATACCTGCAGCAACGACGACATTCAGGTGAGTTGCAAAGAGGTCGACCACATGTTCGATGGTTTCATCAAGTCAAAGGCGACCTTGGACTTCGTCTATTTGACGGGCGTTGACCACGTCTTGAAGGTTGACGCCAGCAAGACGGGCAACGACTATACGAAGAATCTCCCCTTCTCGCCCTATTTGCAAAAGCAGCTGACCAAGTTCTGCGCGTACGGCTTCAAGAAGCCCAAGGACTTCGGCGTCAGCTAAGGGTGACCGGCGTTGCGTTGGTCAATGCCACGAGTTCGTTAAACGTCGTCGCAAAGACCGCGTTCGGCGTCCCGCACGCCGACCACACCTGTTCGTAGGCCGCGAGCGAACTGTCGATGAAGACGCGCAGTGCACCGGGCCAATTGACGGGTGAGACGCCCCCAATGGGTTGGCCGGTCGCGGCGCGCACCTCGTCGGGCGTCGCTCGGCGGGCGTCGCCGCCACCGACCAATGACGAGAAGAGTGCGAGATCGACGCGGAAGGCGCCGCTTTTGAGAATCACGATGGGCTCGTCGTCAAGGACGAACACGAGGCAACTGGCGATCGCGCCAACGTCGCAGTCCAGTGCCTGCGCGGCGTCGGCCGCGGTCTTCGTTGACGCGTCGAACTCGAGGAACGGACCGGTGACGCCCGCCGCGATGAGGGCGTCGGCGACGACTTGGGCGCTGGGGTGCAGATGTGCGCTGGCTTTCACGCGTGCCTCGTGGTTGCGTGATAGCTCACCGGTGACTACGACTGCCTACTGGCCGAGGTAGGCGCGTCGAATTCGGTCGTCGTTCAACAGCGCGGTCGCCGTGTCCTCGTAGAGAACGTGTCCGTTCTCGAGCACGTAGCCGCGGTCGGCGATCTTGAGCGCCTGGTTGGCGTTCTGTTCCACCAGCAGGATCGTTACGCCCTCGGAGCGAATCTGGACGATGATTTCGAAAATCGACTGGATGATCTTGGGCGCGAGGCCGAGCGACGGCTCGTCCAACAACAGGAGTCGGGGCTTCGCCATCAGTGCGCGGCCAATGGCGAGCATCTGCTGTTCGCCCCCGCTCAACGTGCCGCCCAACTGTTTGCGGCGATCACCTAGCACTGGGAAGAGGGTAAAGATATGGTCGAACTCATCGCTGTAGCTGCCCTTGCGACGAAAGGCGCCCATCTCAAGATTTTCGATCACCGACATCGTGGCAAAGATCCGCCGGCCCTCGGGGATGTGACTGAGTCCCATGTCGACGAGCTTGTGCGCCGGGGTCGTCGTGATGTCATGGCCCTCTAACTCAACGGTGCCGGCGTAGGGGCGGTGCAGACCCGAGATCATTCGTAGGGTCGTGGTCTTGCCCGCGCCGTTGGCCCCCAGCAACGTGACAATCTCGCCCTTGTCGACGTTCAGCGAGACGTCTCGAATCGCCGGAACCGCGCCGTAGCGCACCTCGACGTGGTTGATTTGGAGCATCGCTTCACTCATGACGCGTCATCGTCGGTCTCGGTGGTTCCCAAATATGCGGCGATCACTTCGTGATTCTGTTGGATCTCAGCCGGAGGACCCGAGGCAATCACCTGACCGAAGTTGAGGACGTACAGACGCTCGGCGAGGGACATCACGAGCTTCATGTCGTGCTCAATCAAGAGGATCGAGGTTCCCGTCTCCTTGTTGATGGTGCGAATGAGTTCGGCCAGCGCCAACTTCTCGGATGGGTTCGTTCCGGCAGCCGGTTCGTCGAGGAGTAACACCTCGGGGTTCGTGCCCAATGCCCGCGCGATCTCAAGACGCCGGCGATCGCCATAGGGCAAGGAGTCAGCCATGGTGTTGAGGCGATGCGTGAGTCCGACGAGTTCGAGCAGGTCCAGCGTGCGGTGATCGGACTCGCGCTCTTCACGACGAGTGCGCGGCAGATGCAACATGGCGCCAATCGGGCCAGTCTTTTGTGCCGCCTCGACACCGATCTTGATGTTCTCGAAGGTCGTGAGCGCGTTGAACATGCGACTCGTCTGAAACGTCCGAGCCACGCCCAAGTGGTTGACCCTATGTGGCGGCTTACCCACGAGATCGATCGTCCCCTTGTGCTGAGCGTGGAAGTTGATGACGCCCTCTTGTGGTCGATAGACACCGGTGAGGCAGTTGAACAACGATGTCTTGCCGGCGCCATTGGGACCGATGACCGCCAAGATCTCACCTCGACGCTGCTCGATCGAGACGTCGTTAAGGCTGGTGACGCCACCAAACCTCAAGGTCACGTTCTTTACCTCAAAGATGTTGTCGGCGGTGACGTTGGACGCGCTCACCTGGGTGACGTCACTCATTGTGCGGCCCTTCCATGAGACTGCCCGTGGCGTTGATGTTCGTCATGGCATCGGCCGAACCGAGACCCTGCTCGGCGTCTTGGAATTCTCTCTGTCTGCGCTTCGAGGGGAACATGCCCTGTGGACGAAAGATCATCGTGAGGACTAGGAGCGCACCAAGATACATGTACTTGTCCGCGTCCTGATAGTCGATGAACGAGTGGAACGTCAGGTACTGGAGAATCCAATTCAAGAGCGCGGCTCCTACAAGGACGCCGCCAATCGAACCCATACCTCCGAAGATGACGAGCACCAGGACGGTGATCGAAACCTGTAGGGCGAAGTCCGAAGGGAAGAGCGATCCCAGTTTCGCCGAGGAGAGGACGCCGGCAACACCTGAGGTCGAGGCGCCAATCGCGAAGGCCATGACTTTGTACTTCAAACTGTTAATCCCGAGCGACGAAGCTGCCACTTCATCTTCTCTAATCGCCGCCCATGACCGTCCGACCTTCGAATGATTCAGGGAGTTGAAGAAGAAGAGAATGGGTATCAAGAACGCCAACAACAGGTAGTAGAAGTTCAGGTCATCACCGAGCGCGAATCCACTGAGCGCGAAGTGGATGCCCGGAAGGTTCATTGAAAAACTTCCAGATACTCCTGTCCCTCCGGCGCCGTCGGTGACACCCGTGAGATTGCTCGCGAGGACATAGACAATCTCACCGAACCCGAGCGTCACAATCGCAAGGTAGTCACCGCGAAGTCGAAGCGTGGGCAGTCCGAGCAACACGCCCGCGAACATGGCCACGAGTATCGCGATCGGTACCACGAAGAAGGTATTGATGGTGAAGGGCGGATGAATCGGCAATGCTCCGCTGAAGTACGCGTTCGTGTAGGCACCGAACGCGTAGAAGGCCACGTACCCGAGGTCGAGCAGGCCGGCGAACCCAACGACCACGTTGAGGCCAACGGCCAGTAAACAGAAAATCCCGATCTGCTGAAAAATCGTGACTTGCCAGAAGGCGGAAAGGAACTTCGGCGCCTCGATAGCAATGAACAAACCGGCGCCGTAGAGGGCGAACCTGGTGTTCGCACTTACCTTGATGTGTCGCGTGCGCCATCGACTCGCCACAACGGCACGTGACCTCGAACGTTCCATATAGGCCGCTCGCACACCGATGAGAAGACCGCACCCGATCCAGGCGTAGGTCGTCCAGTGATGGAAGAAATTGTTGTCACTGGAACCTTTGAAGTCAAAGTACTTGATGCTAAATCGCACCGGCATCCATGGGTCGGCGCAGGCCGCGAAGAACAGGCCGCCGATTCCTCCGGCGACGATTTTGAACCACTTTGCGTCGAAGAAACTCGGCGCCTGGGACTCATCGGAGTTGTAGCGTGCCGCGACGCGCACCGTGTTTAAGAGCCAAATGAGAATCGCGATGTAACCGTATGTCCTCGTATGGAGCAATTGACCGACTACCTGATTCCACGACAGTTTGTTGTGGACGTAGGGGCCCGTGAAGTCCGCGACGAACAGTGCGACGATCACCGCAATCACTCCAATGATCAGTTGTCGGGTGATGCCGGCGAACGCAATGAACTCCTTGAGCGTCTTTGGAAATTGCCGTACCGCTCTTACCCACGACGCTTCAAAGATGCCCATGCGGACTTTGCGTCCGTACACCATCGCGAATCCGAGGAGTATGCCGAAGATCAGGAATCCCCATACGTGGCTGGAGAAGAGCGAATGGGTGAATGAGTACGACGGCGTTGTGAGGTCGCCCTCGGGTCCGGTCATCAGCGCGAGGAGCAGCCCGCCCGCAAAGCACGTTGAGAAGAGTCGAACGTCGAAGTTGTCGAATTTCCACTTCT
>Ga0075520_1000776_pt1 | contig 14635 bp, 5 predicted proteins | sample NGEPerB_FD_75100 | JGI IMG/M metagenome (GOLD analysis project Ga0075520, IMG submission 75100) | Arctic peat soil microbial communities from the Barrow Environmental Observatory site, Barrow, Alaska, USA - NGEE PermafrostAB12-B | ecosystem: Environmental > Terrestrial > Soil > Wetlands > Peat ... | reverse complement strand
GTCACGTCCGAGATCGTCTCACAACGCATCTCAGAACGTCGAGCGGTCAGACACGGTTGTGAGACGCCTTGTGGACACGAAGATCAGGTTTGCGGCCAGCGTGTGCGACCGTCTCACAATCCTGGGGTTCTGAGACGGTCATGGCCGTTGTCGTTGCAGGGTCGCCGTCAGGCGTCCGGGCGCTCGTGTGGTTGTCCCTGGGGGCAGCCTCCGGTCCGCTCTGCATGGCCAGGTGGTCGATGTCGGTCACAGGCTGTCGCTGCCCGCTTCCTATCCGGTTCGTCGGCTGGAAGACGACGGGACGGGTTGGGTCCAACCTGGCATCGCTACTTCTGTCATGCCGTTGTGCGGGGACAGCGTGTTGCCAGTGTGGCCAGGCACACGGGATGCCGTTAAGGAACGTGGCACCAACCGACAAGTAGGGCGGGATCCGCCGCGTACGCGCCGGTGGTGTTGCCCCGGGCCTACGACGAGGCGATCACCCGGTTCCCCGTCTGATCAACACCGCTACCTTGCGGCCCGGGCCACGTTCGGGAGAACTGGGCCGAGGCAGACGGATTCGTGTCGGTGATGGTCGTGCTCGTGAGGGTTGTGGCGGCCAAGGCGGCGGCGAAGGCCGCGCCACGCCGTCGGTGGTGCTGCCGGTCACCGACAGGCCGACGATGGTCAGCGTCGCGCCTCGGGCGCGGATGCTCCATGTCGCCCGCTACGGTCGGAGCATGGGCCACTACCTACCAGAGACGACGGTCGCAGAGGTGCTGCTGGGCATCCAGCAGGGGGAGCTGATCCTGCCGGCGATTCAACGCGAATTCGTCTGGAAGCCTCAGCAGGTCATCGGTCTCTTCGACTCGATCATGCGCGGCTACCCCATTGGCGGTTTCCTGTCCTGGAAGGTTCAAGCTGAGACCGTCAGTCAGTTCCGGTTTTATGGTTTCCTCAAGGACTTCAACGAGTTCAACCAGCGCCACAATCCGGTGGCTGATCCCGTGCTGGGACAGAGCGTCACTGCCGTTCTGGATGGCCAGCAGCGCCTCACATCACTCAATGTCGGGCTGCGCGGTTCCTACGCCTACCGGCGGAAGTGGGGCTGGACCAACAACCCCGACTCCTACCCCAGGCGTCGTCTATACCTCAACCTTCTCGGTGAGGCTGAGCCGAACGAGTCGGGGCTCCGCTACGACTTTCGCTTCTTCACTGATGCCGAGTACAAGAACGCACCCCCTCAGGAATCCCGCTTCTGGTTCCCAGTCGGCAAGGTGCTCGAGTTCACTGAACCTGGCGACGTCTGGGACTTCGCCGCGAGCGTTGGGCTGGCAAACGACAAGGCGGCTAGGACAACGCTGAGCCAGCTCTATGAGGCTGTCCACAAGGTGGAGAGCATCCACTTCTACGAGGAGACCGACCAGGACGTCGAACGGGTCCTGGATATCTTCATCAGAGTGAACTCCGCCGGCACCGTGCTGTCTTACAGCGATCTGCTGCTTTCCATCGCGACGGCGCAATGGAAGCAGCGGGACGCCCGGGACGCCATCCACGGCCTCGTCGACGCGCTGAACGCCACAGGGTCGGGGTTCGCGTTTAACCAGGACAACGTGCTGAAGTCAGGACTGGTGCTCGCCAACATCGGCGACGTCGGGTTCAAGGTGCAGAACTTCACCGCCGCCACCATGGAGAAGCTCGACCAGGAGTGGGACGCCATCAGTGACTCGCTGAGGGTGGCTGTGGGCTTGCTCAGCGACTTCGGGCTGTCTGCCGCCACGCTGTCGGCCAACAGCGTGCTCATCCCTGTCGCCTACTACGTACATCAACGCGGGCTCACCCATAAGTACCGCGAGTTGGTGGCGGACAAGCAAGATAGGAACGAACTTCGCTCGTGGACGCTTCGTTCGCTGATCACGCCCGGCGTCTGGGGCGCGGGCCTGGACACCCTGCTGCGCGACCTCCGCCAAGCCATCGCTGAGCAAGGTGGACAGGGGTTCCCGACCCAGGAAATCGAGCGCCGCATGGCCTCCCGCGGCAAGTCGCTCGTCATCGACGATGGCCAGATCGAGGGCATCCTCGACCTCGCCTACGGGGAGAAGCGGACGTTTGCGGTGCTCGCGATCCTGTTCCCGCACGTGAACACGCGCAACGTGCACCACGTCGATCACGTGTTCCCTCAGTCGCTCCTTACCCGACCGAAGCTGAAGAAGGCAGGCTTCACGCCGGACGCAGTAGATCGTCTGCTCACACTGCGCGACAAGCTGCCGAACCTGCAGCTGCTGGAAGGCCCGGAGAACGTGGCCAAGTCGGACAGCCTGCCCGCGGTGTGGGCGACCAAGGAGTACCCGGACGCCGCCGGTCGGGTCGCCTTCATGGACCGGAACGCGATCCCGTCGCTCGCGGATTCCCTGGACGACTTCGAGTCGACATTCGCCGAGCGTCGGGCCGCGCTCGCCCGGCGCATCAAGCTGATCCTCGGTGGCGACAGCACGCCGGGGCCTGAGATCGCGACTGCATCGCCGTTGCAGACCAGCATCGATGACCAGATGGCCGAGGCCGACGCCGGCGCGTAGCCGCCCGTCACGTGCGAGGAAGCAGTGGCGGTTCGGCGACCGCGGAACAGACGGTCGGGGACAAGCCAAACAGGCCCCGAGGCACCCAGCTTCTGGATGGCTCCTAGTCCCTCTCACGCAAGTACGTGACCCCGAAGGCCTTGAGTTCTCGGTATCTCTGGTACTTGGTGGCGAGGTCGAAGGGGCTGTCGGTCAAGCGCTGGAAGATGTCCAGGCCGCGACCGAGAAGGATCTTCCAGCCAGTGTCGGTCGTGATCGAGCGATCGTGGATCGCCTGGGGTTCGGCGAACTCGACGTCGAGGACAATCCCGAGCACCCCGGCGCTCTTCTGGATCTGAAGCAGGTACTCGTACTGCTTCTGACGCTTGACTGGATCGTCTTGGAACTCGACCGTCACAAGTTTCAGGTTGACCTCGTCGGCCGGATCCTTTCCTCGGGCGATGCCCTCGACGAGTTCCATCAGGTTCCTGGCCTGGTGGAACAGCCTCACGTAGGGATCCACGATGGTGATCTGCGAGGCACCACGGAGGTAGGGAACGATCAGCGCATCATACGAGACGCCCCGCTGGCCTTCGTTGTAATCCCTGTGTCCCTGGAAGAGTGCGGGCTCGGGCGCTGGCTGGGCCCTGTTGGCGGCCGTGGGTGCTTCGGTCGAGGTTGGGGCACCGCCGAGCGGGTCAGGATCGGTGGTCGTCTCGTCTGGCTCGGCCTCCTTCATGCGCCTGCGGTGGTAGTAGGTGGGGTACTCGTCTTCCTCGAGAGTGGCGACGCCGTGCCATGCGCCACCCTTGTCGAGGTAGCCGAACTTGACCTCGGCCATGGTCGAGTCGATACGCAGGATCTGGTCCTTGACGCGCTTGCGGCCTTCGATGGCGAACCGGAGGATCTCCTCGATCTCTTCCTTCGTGGCCTCGCCGCCTGGGTAGAGGATCTTCATCAGGCCGGAGAAGGTCTTGTGGATGCCGTCGCGGTCGCGGGTGGAGATGTCTGGCGACAACGTGAAGTGCTGCTGATAGCGGTCGGAGTAGTCCTGCGACCGCATCGACTTCAGAACCTCGGCGATGTAGTCGACGACGAATCCGTAGCCCTCGGAGAACATCTCGCCACGGATAATGTCGACTTCCCAGCCGGGGATGTAGCAGTGGAGGCGGTCAAGGAACGCCGGGTCGTGGTAGGCCTCGGGCAGCTCATCGAACAGGTCGGAGTTCTTGAGCATGTACGGCACGGTGTGCGAGGTGTTGCCGACGAAGACCATCGAGGCCTCCGCGCCAAGCGTCTCGACGCCGCGGGAGAACGACTTGTTCGCCATGTAGTTCTTCATGATGTCGACCAGCGCCCTGTCCGTGCGCTTCTTCTTGCCGGCGAACTCGTCGAACGCGACAACGTCCCAGTAGCCCACGAGCCCGATGCGCCCGTTGGAGTTGTTGACGAAAAGCTTCGGGACGGTGACCTCGCCGCCCGAGATGAGCATCCCGTGGGGTGAGAACTCCGAGAAGATGTGGGACTTGCCGGTGCCCTTGGGTCCGAGCTCGACCAGGTTGTAGTTGCGCTCGACGAACGGGATGAGCCGCACGAGCTGGAAGAACTTCCCCCGCTTGCTGAACATCTCGGGGTTGAACCCGATCGACTGCATGAGCAGGTCGATCCACTCTTCGGTGTTGAACCCACGTCGAGACTCCAGGTACTGATCAACGTCGAATCTCGAGAGTTGGATCGGTTTGATCGAGCCGAGGATCCAGGGCACGACGCGCTGGTCGTCACTGTGGAAGTACTCGATGTCGCAGATGCACCACACGCCGCCGACCAGCAGTTTGGGGTGGGCCTTGATGATCGGAGAGTCGACGATGACGCCCTTGATGCCGAGGTTGGCGAACTCGGCCTCGTAGACGTCAGCCTTCTCGTTGAGGGTGACCGTGACCTTGTCAATGATCCGGTGCCGGCCGCGCTCCTTGATGGTCGACTTGACCAGCTCAGACTCGCTGCGGTGCACGTAGTGTTCGGCGAGGATCTTGCGGACGGTGTCGATGCCGGCCTGGATGGTGGCCTCATCGTTCGATGCCGCGTACTGCCCGAGCAGGTACTCCAGAACGTAGGACGGCACGATGGCGTTGCCTTTGACGGCCTTGACCAGGTCCTTGCGGACGACGACTCCGCCGAAGAGGAGATTGATCTTGTAGTCGAGGTCGCTCTCCTGCGGCGTGCCGGCGGCGGCCGCCTCGTTCTCGGTCTCGCTCATCTCAGCTCCCTCCTCCTCAGAAGTCGAAGTCTGACGTGAACGAACGCCTCAACGTGTAGACCGCCTTGGCGAACACCCGCCACTGGTTGGTGTTGGGGATGCGCTCTTCGAGGCGGAACTCGACGGAACGGTTGTTGTAGTCGTTGGCGTCTTGGCTGAGCAACATCCGCGCACCTTGGTACCGGTCGCGCTTGTCCGCCGACGTCTGGTCGAACGTCAAGGTGATCTGGTTCGAGAGCAGAGTCTCACCCACGTACAAGCCAGCACGCACCACGCGCGGCTGGACCTTGTCGCTGACCCGCTCGGACTGGACCAGGCGAACCACCACCTGTCCGGTGGTGATCTTGTCCGACTCGGGCCACACCTCGACGTTGACCAGCCGGGTGTCGCTCCTGCGCTTCTTGTTGACCGCCAACACTGGGACGACGACCTCCTGCAGCGTCGCCCCGCCGTGCACGAAGCGCGATCCCCCGCCGGCCAACCTCAGGCGGTGGATCGACTTGGGGATCTGCACTTCGAGGTCGCTGTCAAGGCCGAGCTGGGCCGCCTCGAAGGTGATGAAGGCGTTGTCGGTCTTGAGTCCCTTGCCCAGGACGAAGCGGCGGTTGACGAGCTTGATGTCGTCGCCTTGTGGTTGGGTCGACAGGAAGAACTGATCGGCCAGTGCCTCGTCCTGGAAGAGGAAGCCGTGATCGGCGGTGATGAAGATGTTGGTCGCGTTGGCGCTGGTCAGCTTTTTCACCAGATCCACAAGGTCACGCAGCGTCTCCTCGGCCGCCTCGAACACCTGCCGCTCAGTGCCGGGCTTGTCTCCCGTGGCGTCGATCCTGTTGTGGTACAGGTACAGGATCCGGTTGGCCTTGTAGAGCTCGCGTCGCTCGTCGGCGTTCAGAGCCTTGAAGTCTTCGGCCTGGATCGCGGTACCACCGACCCTTTCCAGGAGCTTGCACCGCAAGGCGGTGTTGGTGGTCGGCTGGTGGTCGGCGAGCACGGTCTTGGCATCGGCCGAATGCTTGAGAATCGAGTGCGGCAACAGCGCGGCCATCCCGAGCTGGGTGTAGCTCGGCAACACGCCCAGAACGGCGTCGAGCGTGGCGCCGTACTTGTCCTCCTGGCGGATCCGTGCGCCGAGTTCGTCGGCCACCTCGTAGCGGAGCGCGTCGGAGATGATGACGACAGCCTTCTTGTCGCCGTCGCGCACCAGCGGCTCGACGTACCGGGCGTAGAAGGCTGTCTGCGAACGAAGCGCGGTCGAGCGCCACACCTTGACCTGGTCGACCTGCTGCTGCCAGGCGTTGCCGAGCTCGTACAAGTACTTGTTGGTGTAGCGCTTTTCGACCTGCTCGCGCAGTGCTTCGAGGGGCTTGGGGTACTCGGCGGTGCGAGCCGCGAAGACGAACTGCCGGTAGAGCTGGTCGATGCGGAACCACTCTCGCCGGTACCGCTCCAGCCCATCATCGAAGGACTGCATGGCGAGGTTCAGGGAGGTCAACTCACCGAGCAACTCCGAAGCGCTGGCGACGGCCATGTAGAGCTGCCTGTAACCGTCAATCCAGACGCTGCTCTGCCGTGCCCGGACGACTTCGGCCACCTCGCGCGGGGTAACGGTCTGCTCGGCCACCGCACGCGCGAGATCGCTGATGATCTTCTGGTCGACCTCCTCGAACAGGTCGGCCGCCACCAGATCACGGAAGCTCGCGGCCTCGATGCGCGACTTGTAGTCGAGGTCACGGGCCGCTCGCTTGGCGAGCGTGGCCATTGCTTCTTGACTGCGCCGGTCGTTGCGCAGGCTCGCGAAGTCCAACTGGATGTTCTGCAGCCCGCCCGGCTGGTCGGACTTGAAGCCATCGATCGCCTTGCGGAAGATCCACAGCACCAGATCCTCGATGCTCGGCGACGCCGATTCGTAGCTGTAGATGCTGGCCACGCCGCGCCAGTAGAAGTCGTCGAGGCCGAAGTCCACCAGCGTGTCGTACTTGGCGTGCTGGTCCTTGGCGTTCTCGCTCAGCAGGGCGCGCGTGATCTCCAGCAGGCTGTGCGAATCCTTCAGGCCGAGTACCACTGCGGTCATCTTGGCGCGCAGGTCGGTTGCGTCGTCGTCGGGGTTCAGGAGCGCCTTGAGGGCCTGGACCCGCTTGGTGGCATTGAAGAACTTCTCGTGCGCCTGAACGACCTCGTTCACCCCGGTGACGCTGAGGCCGAGATCCTGCGCTACGAGAGCTGTCCGGTCGGCCGTGAAGACCCCGTAGGCCAGCTCCAGATCGAGCAACCAGTCCCCGATACCGCTCGGGACCTGACCCGAGCGGTAGACGAGGAACTTGCCTTCCGGCTCGTCGTGCAGCAGCCGGTTCTTGACGGCGAACTCGTCATTGGCGACCCGGATGGTCTGGATCCCCGGCAGGTCGAAATTGTCCAGGTCCGCGGCGTACTGGCCGTCCGGGTCGTGCCAGAAAGCGACGCGGCGACTGTCGAACCAGCGCACGAGATGCGGACGGACCGCGTTCGCGTCACTCATCTGCGGCCTCAAGTCCGGGAATCTTCTTCAAGGCGGCACCGAGCTTCGGGTAGTTCGCCTTCACGCCATCGTCCAAGTCAATCGCCAGCTGCCGAGACGCCAGCGGATAGAGCACATCGTGCTCGTACCCCTCGAGCTCCAGCAGAATCCTGCGGAGCCGGTCAGCTTCCCTAGCATTGTTGGAACGCTCGGCATGCTCAAGGCTGGCCTTCAGCTTGGCCTGGAACTCGCGCAGGTACTCGTTGAGGACCGTCGAGACGGTGGACGGCGTGTATCGGTGCATGTAGATCAGAGCGTTGAACGACCCCTTAGGGCTGGAGAACAGCCAGTAGAGCGGGCGCTTCTTGTACCGCTGGACATGGTCCTTGTAGAACGACCGCGCGAAGTAGTCGCGGATGTCCTTCACGCCAAGGGACTCGGTGACGAAGCGCAGGTTCTCCTCGAAGTGTTGCTCCCCGAAGGCCACACGGAGAAACTGACGGAACCGCGCTACGACGTCGTCCTCGAACCAGTCGCCATCCACGATGGGGATGACGTTGTCCTTGTCCGGAGCGAACGTCGGGTTCGGCACCTTGGCCAGGTAGTCCAGGACCGTGGCACCCTGATCGGTCAGGATGAGCCCCGGCTCGTCCAGGCTGTAGCGACCGAACATGCAGCCAACGGCATACGAGACCAGGTCACGGATCGCGTCCTCACGCTGCGCCTTGATCGCATCCTCTGAAGACATTCCACGGTAGGTGAAACTGGGGTTCACAGTCAGCGAAACTCGCTCGAGCGGTGCCATCTCAATCTCGCCGTCGAAACCAAACAACTTTGCGAAGTGCAGATCGTTCTGCTGCTCGATCTCATGCAACTCAGCGACCCATGACGACCATGTGCCCTCCGCGTCTTGGACGGCAGCGAGAAGTGAAGTCCCTCTGCCGACGAGCGGACTGAGTCCAAAGTCCCACGAACGTTCCTGGGTGTTCCAGTCCGCCTGAGAGAGTTCAACCGCGCGGGCGGCCCGAGCCCGCGCCACGTCGCGCCCGGTGTCGACCGGCGCGGGAACTGCACCGAGGTACCCAGGGTGGAGGTTCATCGTTGGGTTGAGGCCCGCAAGGACCTGTTTTACAGACGAAGAGTTCAAAAGCGCGAGTGTGTACTCGTCATCTGTCGATTGGCAAAGCCCCGCCGCAGCGTCGAACAGGTACCCGGCCTCGACCTTGCGGAATGACGGATCATTCGTGGTCACAACTGTCCAAGCGATGCCCGGCTTGAAGATTCGGTCGAGATTGAAGTTGGTTGCTCGCACACGCGAACCATCGTCCGTCAGCGTCGTCTGGATGAGATGCCCGTCCTTCTCCCAGTTGACCACCGCCTCGAGGTTGCCGGCCCAGCGACGGAAGTCGCCACCCTTCGCGTAGGGGAACCAGCGCATGCCCGACGCCTTGGCACTTGTCCTGTCGGGGTAGCCAACGCCGATCCTGGATTGGGAGACCTCCCACCATTGCCGAACAAAGGTTGCATTGTCTGCTGTGACGAGGCCCTTTGCAGCACGGGCAGTGGCGTTGAGTGATGGCGACGTCCTGAAGGCTTCCAGAAGTGTGCTTGGGAACCAGTACGCCAGCGGCGCACCGGGCAGCGAAACAAACGATTGCGACCGCACGCGGTAGATGCGAGGATCGCCCGGGACTTCGATCGCTCGGCGAGCGAGACCTGCCTTCTCCGCTTCGTTCCTCCCGTCGATCAGGCGCAGATACACACCATCCTGGGTCCGTCCTCTGCCCTCTTGGAGAACGAAGGCTGTAGTTGAGACGACCGAGCCGCCGATCGTGTCGAAAGCGCGCTCTCCAAGATGTGCCATCGTCGCCGGAGGAGCATCACGGAGGAGCTTCGCTCGGAGATTCTCGAACGATGCCAAGAACATCCAGGAATGCATGGTGATCATCGCGACTAGCCCACCCCGGGAGGCGACAAGTCCGCGGCATCGCTCGATGAACATGGCGAAGAGGTCAGCCTTGGAATCAGGATAGCGTTCCAGTGCGAACTCAACGAGCAGCGCAGCCATGTTCTTGTTGCCCATGTACGGAGGATTAGCAATGGCGATGGAATACCTCGGTGTGAGGTACTCGGCCTGGGTCACCACTCGGCCAGCCCGCTCGATGACATCTGCCTTGAGCATGTCCCCGGCATAGTCCAAAGTCCCCAAATGCTGCGCTAGACGCGCGGTCAAGGCCGGGTCCGGCTGCACGAGTGACCCAAACGTGTCAGCCTCGGCGAACTGGTTCAAGAAGTCTTCCTCCGCACGGCGATCACCGACCCGGGTCATGAGGAAGTGCAGCTCGTCCGGGCTAAACGAGATCGGGGCGACCACGCAGATGTTTGGGTCGGTGGGGCTCCTGAGGAAGAGCTTCCGTCTCGCGACAGCCTTCATCGTGAGCGCGAACGCGGCTAGCGCACCGGCCCGGGGGTCGATCTCGTTGCCATAGAGGTTGTTCTTGAGGATCAGGCCGGGAATCTCGGCAGGGGCGTAACCCTCCTCCTCATAAATCGAGTAGAGCAGGTCGAAGGCGTAGGTCAGCATGTGGCCCGAACCGCAGGCCGGATCGATGATCTTGAGCTCTTCTGGCCTGGTGATCTTCAGAAAGCCTGACTCCTCGTCAACCGGGGCGATGTAGTAGTCCATTTTGTTGACCAAGCCCGACGACGTGCGGTTGAGCATCCAAATGCGGCCGAGCGAGTTCTCGACGAGGTAACGGACGATCCAGTGCGGGGTGAAGAGCTGAGTGGCTGCGGGAATCTCTTCTGCGCCAGCTCGCTTCTTTCTCTGGAATGCCGCGAAGACCTCGTCCTTCCGTTCCGAGATGTAGAACTGGTAGAGCCAGCCGATGACCTCAACGTCCTGGCAGACGTCCTTGGTGAGCACCCTGGCCGCGCGGCTCGGGACCGAGTCGTCGGCCAGCAGGTTGGCCGGGATGAGCAGCTCGGTGAAGTCACCCTCCCGCTCGAACATGAACGGCATGGCCCGGTTCCAGTAGCGGCAGTAGTCCGCGAGCAGCAGGGCGTAGGCCTCGCCCTGGGCGTCGTGGCTGCGGCGGGTGCCGTTGAGCAGGCCCGTGACGGTCTCGCGGGTCTTGCCCCCGACCACCTCGGTGTCGATGTTGCCGCGTTTGGCGTCGGCCAGGATCTCGGGCTGACCGGTCTCGCCGCCGGCCCGCGGAGAGACGACACCGGTGCCGGTGTAGCCGTTGGCGTCCATGAAGCGCAGGGCGATGATCCGGTTGAACCAGGTGTAGGCGACCTTGTCCGCGACCGCTGCCTTGCCCTTGTCTCCCCCACCCGCTGCCGTGACGGCCTTCTCCAGGGCTTCCACGGCCTTGGGCTGCTCCACCCGCTCGGGCGAGGCAGGAGCCAGCGCCACGGCAATCCGGGCGGTCACCTCGCGGATGAGCGAGGTGCGCGCCCAGGTGGCGAACGACTTCAGCGGCGCGGTTTCCATCAGAGAGAGATCCGCTTTCCGTCGTTCAGGGTCTTCACGAGCGCCGTACGCAGGGCTTCGAGGTAGCGGTCGACGTCCGCCTCCGTCTCCAACACCCCGGAAACACCGGTAGCGGAGATGGTCTTGACCGAGACGGTCTGCTTTGGTGGTGGCGTACCGCCGGTGCCGCCGTCCCGACCATGCTGGGAGGCAACCAGATGGTCGAGCAGGCCCGGGTAGACGCTCTCCTCGAAGTTCGAGCCTGTCTCCCGGATGAGGGCGATCTGGTTCTGAGCGCGGACGCGGGAGATCGTCTGGTCGACCTGTCGCAGCACGCTCTCCTGGGCTTCCATAGTCGCCTTGGCGTAGAAGGCGCTCTGCTCGATCTCGGCCTTGCGTCCCTCGATCGCCTGTATGACGTCGGCGCGGTTGGTAGCGACGACCTGGTCGATCTGGGCACGCAGCTGGTCGGTGGCTCGCTTGAGCTGGGCCATCTTGCTGCCACGGAAGGCGTTCGGGTCGTCCAGTGCCGCGCGCACCGTGGCGTCGCTGCCGGAGGGCAGGTAGCCGAGGTTGCTGCTGTGGGTGGTCAGCAGATCGGCGGCCTGGTCGTAGATAGCCTTCTGACCGCCGCTCAGGAAGGCCTGGATCGGGTCGATCGTGGACTCCTTGGCGTCGAGCAGGTCGTCGCCAAGGGTGAAGTCGGTCAGGTACCAGTCGTCGGGCTTGCCGACGACCTGGTCGAGCAGGTCGATCGGGGCGGACAGCTGAGCCACGAACGGGTACTTCGAGCCCGTCATGGTGGCCTTGAGCTCGTCGCGCTTGGCCCGCAGCTTGTCCGCGCCGTGACGGGCCAGCTCCAGCGGGTCCTTGGGCGTGTTGCCCTCGTCGAAGAAGTCGGTGCATAACTTGCGGAAGGCGGCCACCTTGCGCTCGTCGAAGGACTTCTGCGGTGACACCACGGCGTGGGCGTGCTTCTGGGTGTTGCGCAGTGCAGTGGCGACCTCGGACCGCTTGAGAAGATTGCCGTCGACTGTGAGGGTGACCTTGGAGGTGCCGATCAGGTAGCCGATGAGGACTTCGATCGAGGCCAGGTCCCAGCCGTAGGGCTTGGCCGTGAAACTCTCGACAATGGTCTTGACGGTGACCTGTTCGCCGAGGGCTTCCTTGCGCAGGACGAACGACAGCACTTCCTCGGACGGCGCGAAGAGCTTGCTGGCATCAGCAGGGTCGAACAGGCCACTGTCGGGGTTGGCTGCCCCGGCGACCTGCTGCTCGCTGTAGGTCCGGCCGTCGAGCAGTTTGAGCTGGGTGTAGGTGCGGCTGATCAGGTCCTGGAACCCGTCGGCCACGCGGACGAGGGCGTCCTGGGAGCTGGAGGTGATGTCGGCGGCGTTGATGACCAGGGTGGACTTGCCCACCGAGGCCTTGACCCGCTCGATCAGCTCCTTCTCGCGGGCGATGTTTTGGGCGCCCTTGGTCTGCAGGATCTGGCCTTCGATGGCCGAGATCGAGGTGCCCTGCTTGCGCTTGATGTACTTCTCGGTCTTGATCAGCAGGCGCAGGTCCGCGAGCACCCGGGCGTCCGGTTCGAGGATGACGCTCAGCTCGTCCTTGCCGGCGCTGTGCATGCGGATCTCTTCGGGCGAGTACGGGTACTCCGGGGAGATGAAGTGGACCGCCAGCTCCTTCTGGGAGCCGTGGGCTTGGTCGTCGAGCTTGAAGCCGAACGGGAAGTCCTGCGCGTTCTTGGCGTAGCGGATCTTGCTGGTTTTGATGATGTCGCCGGACAGGATCTTGAACAGCCGGCCGCTGACCTCGGAGGCGTCGATGTCGACGTTCTTGATCTCTTCCTCGATGACCTGCTCTTCGTTGGTCAGGTAGTCGTAGGTGTTGCCGTTGCGCTGGATGTAGGTCTGGGTCTCCAGCAGCGTCAGGGCTTCCTTGACCTGCTCCGACAGTGCCGGCAGGTCGAGGCCGAAGCGGTCGTAGACCAGCACGGTCAGGTTGCGTGGGGTGGCTTGGAAGCTCTCGACGTACTTGACCAGGAACAGCGCCTTGAGCAGCCGGACCGCGAGGGGGTTGTCGAGGTTGCGTTCGGCGACGTCGATCGAACGCTGGGCGGCCGACTTCAGTGAGGCGCGGATGCCGGCGAACATGCTGTCGAAGGTGGCGAGCTGGCCGACCTCGACGTTGCCGATGTCCTTGGCGACCTGCTGGACGACGCCGAGCATCGAGCGCTCACCGACCGAGCTGTTGCGGCCCTCGAAGACGTTGTGGTCGGAGATTCCCTCGATGGCGGCCTGGAACAGCGGGAACTGGTAGCTGACGAACGGGTAGGTCCCGACGAAGTGGGCCTCGCCGGTGTAGTTGCGGTAGGTCTTGGCGCCGTCGACGAAGTCGAATAGCGTCTTGAAGTTGGCGTGCTGCTCGGCGTAGATGACGCTCAGCGCGCCGAGACCGGCGTCGTTCTTCTCGAGCAGACGCTTGCGGATGACCTCCTCGACGTCGGCGCTGGTCAGCTTGAGGCGGGTCTTGAACCGGGCTTGGATCTTGGAGAAGTCGTTGCCTTGCTGGCGGGTGCGGTCGCCGAGGACCTTGTCCATGTCCTCCTGTGAGGTCACGAACACCCACGCCCGGCCGGAGCACTTGGTGTTGAGCGACTCGGCGATGGTCTGCAGGTTGAGCATCAACCTTGCGTCGGAGCCGATGAACTGCCCAACCTCGTCGACGAAGAAGTTGAGCCGGAAGGTCAGATCGCGCTGCCTGTCGAGCCAGGCCTTGACCTCGTCGGCGAAGTCCTCGATCGAGACCGCGTACGAGGCGCTGTACTGCTTGATGATGTCGTCGGCCGTCCCACCGTTCACTTCGGCGAAGGCCCGGTCGATGCTCGGCCCCTCGAGCGCTGTCTGTTCGCGCCCCTGAGCCCAGGGGATGCCGGCGATGCGCTCGAAGGCCTCCTGGAAGGCCTGGTACTGGCCGCGGTTGTCGAGGTCGCGCTCGAAGCGGGCGACGTGGCCCTGGTTGCCGTAGTAACCGCGGGACTCGTCGAAGACCTTGACGAACACCTTGAGCAGGGCGTCGGTCTGGTCCTTGGCGATCAGGGTGGCCTTCTGGTCGATGTTGAACAGCAGGCTCTTCGCCGGGATGCGGTCGGCCTTGTTGAGCAGGCCGGGCAAGAACGCGTCGGGGGTCTTGTCCCGGAAGCTGTCCGAGACGCTCTGGCGCGGGTAGTCCTGTCCTTCGACGTCACCCAGCAGGTGGGCGAGCATCTTGAGCATGTGCGATTTGCCGGAGCCGAAGAAGCCGGAGATCCACACGCCGTTGGCGTTCGTGTAGGACGTGTACTCCTCGAGCAGGATCTCCAGCCCCTTGGCGGCCTCGTTGGTCAGGACATACTCGTCGACCTCAGTGCCTAGGTGCGTGGCGTCATCGGCCTTGATGACGCCTTCGATCGGCCGCTGGATGTCCTTGGCAAAGATCTGGTCGAGCTGCATCGAGCTCACGCCTCCTGTTCCAGGATGTTCTTGGCCCGGTAGTACTGGTCGTCCTTGAGCCGGCCGAACAGCACGAGCGATGAGCCCAGCGTGTCCGACTGTTCATAGCGGCCGGGAAAGAACATGAGCATCGGTTTGTCCTTGACCACCGACTGCAGGTTGTTCAGCACGTTGTGCGAGCGGATGTACGGGAACACCTCACCGATGCCGGTGAGGAAGAGGATGTCGAAGTCGACCTGCGCGAGGCGCTTGCGGATAGCCGGGGCCAAACGCTCTTGCGGGTTGAGCATCGATCGCAGTATCTCTTTAAAATCTGACTTGTCCTCAGATGACTCAACTTCGAGCACTTCATCCCAGTCGCCCTGCTCCTTGAGT
>Ga0075520_1000775_pt1 | contig 14636 bp, 8 predicted proteins | sample NGEPerB_FD_75100 | JGI IMG/M metagenome (GOLD analysis project Ga0075520, IMG submission 75100) | Arctic peat soil microbial communities from the Barrow Environmental Observatory site, Barrow, Alaska, USA - NGEE PermafrostAB12-B | ecosystem: Environmental > Terrestrial > Soil > Wetlands > Peat ... | reverse complement strand
CTCCTCACGTCGGCTGCTACCCTATTTTGAGGTGTTTGTTCTTTGTTGGAATGGTTTTCAATCGGCAATCGTAAATCGTAAATCAAAAATTGAATTGGTCGCCCGGGAAGGTTCTGCCCCCTCGATTTCTGGGTGTAGGCCAGACGTGATGCTATTTCACCACCGGGCGTTTTTGGATTTGCGATTTACGAATGACGATTTACGCGACTCGCTGCCGATTTGCGTCTGGCTCGTAAATCGTAAATCCAAAATCGTCAATGAAGAATGGCTGCCGGAGCTGGAATTGCACCCGCATTCGCGCCTTCAAAGGGCGCTGTCCTACGATTAGACGACCCGGCAAGCAGAAATGGGGCAATGGAGTAGTGGCGTGATGGATTGATGGGAGGCAGCCGCCGGAAACAGTTGACGCATTACTCCAACAATCCATGACTCCATCATTCCAATCCGAAAATGGTGGCCCGCCAGGGTAACGCGCCCTGTTCTGCGGATTAAAAGTCCGCTGCATCACTTTAATGCTTGCAGGCCAAAAATTGGCTCGCCGAGCCGTAGCTCGGAGAGCGAAGGCTGGTGCTCGTGGCAGGGTTTGCACCCGCACTGGCGACGCTCTCGACGTCGTGCCTCTGCTAATTTGTCTACACGAGCGGAATAGATGGATTGACCGGCGACCACGGAATTGGTTACCTCGTTGCCATGTCAACCCACGCTTCTCGGCTGCACTCGCTCCGGCGACTGGCGTTTTCACTTCTGGCCGGTTCCATTTTCACCACGATCACAGCAGCGGCGGGATCGCCACGCGTCCACGAGACGCTCGACTTCGGCTGGCGCTTTCTCCAGGGCGACGCCCCGGAGGCGACCAACGCGGCGTTCAACGACAGCGGCTGGCGAACGGTGGACGTGCCGCATGACTGGAGTATCGAAGGCGATTTCAATCGCACCAACGCGATGTCCGCTGCCAGTGGTTATCTGCCTTCCGGCATTGGATGGTATCGTCAAACCATCACCGCGCCCCCGGCGTGGAGCGGCAAGCGCGTGATGGTTGAATTCGAGGGCGTTTATATGAACGCAGATGTCTGGCTCAACGGCGAGCATCTCGGTTTTCATCCCTACGGCTACAACTACGCGCTCCGCAACGCCCCGGCCGACCACACACGCGCGCCCAGCCACATCATCGTCTGCACTGAATCTCTTCCGCGCGCGACTTTCGAGTCCTGGTCGCATGTCCACGACGAAAGTTATGTCATCGGCGATTTTGTGTGGACGGCCATTGATTACATCGGCGAGGCCGCCATCGGACGTTATTCGTATTCGACCGACACGAACACCGCCAACCGTGGTTTCGGCGGACGCACCACGCAGTTGTATCCTTGGAATGGTTCATTTTGCGGCGACCTCGACCTCGCGGGCTTTCGCAAACCGATCTCGCATTATCGCAACATCATTTTTGAGCGCGGCGAAAAATTGTATATGGCCGTTCGCGAACCGGAAATAAACGGCAGGACGATTCGTCTGGGAAACAACTGGAGTCTCTGGCCGATGTCGGAGAACTGGACCTGGCCGGGATTGGAAGGCACGAACATTTCCGTGGAGGTCTATTCGACCGCCGAGAAAGTTCAACTTTATCTCAACGACAAACTGATTGGTGAACAGCCGACAACCCGCACCCAGCAATTCATGGCCACGTTCAAAGTGCCCTACGCGCCCGGCAAACTCCGCGCCGTGGCGTTGCAGAACGGTCGCAAGATCGCCGATCAAGTCCTGGCCACCACGGGCGACGCCGCGCGCATCAAGCTCACTCCCGACCACACAACCATCGCGGCGGACGGACAGGATTTGTCGTATGTCACCGTCGAAGTGACGGACAAATCCGGCCAGCGCCAGCCGAACGCCGACCAGTTGATCCATTTCAGCATCAGCGGGCCGGGCGTGATTGCCGGTGTGGACAACGGCAGCGACCGCAGTGAAGAACGCTACCAGGCCGATCAACGCAGTGTGTGGCAAGGGCGCGCGCTTGTCGTCGTTCGTTCCACAAAAGCAGGCGGACGAATCCAATTGACCGCATTCGCGCCGGGGCTGGCGAACGCGACGGTGACGATTCGGTCACGATAGAACGCCCATCAAAGGGCTGTTGATTTTATGAAGCGGACTTTGACTCTCGTTGGTCTCCTGCTCGTTTGCCATCTGGCAAACGCGGAACTTGCATTCAAGGAAATCCGAACAGCTTCGGACAACGTGCTCGTGGCTTACTTCAAAAGCACGATCATCAAGGCCGATGAAGTGAACACGACGGATACGAATTTGTGGAAGCTCAACGGCGAACCCGTTGCTGCGATCAATAAATTCGTGACCGAAGCGGACGCCTGCGATCACCACATTTATTTGCAAGTGCCGACGCTGGTCAACGGAAAGTCCTACACGCTGGAGACGCCACACTGCAGCACGAACTTTGTTTTCGACGACAAGAAAATTTTCTGTGAGTCCATCAAGGCCAATCAGAATGCCTACAGCGCCTTGTCCAAAGTCCGCTACGCCAACTTCGCCATCTGGCTCGGCGACGGCGGCGGCAAAAAAATCAGCGGCGACCTCCCGACCTACACGGTGTTCAGGCAATTTACCGGGCGGCAGGTCGCCAAGGGAACGTTGAAAGAAATCGGGCAGGACCAATCATCAGGCGATTTCGTCTATCGCATTGATCTGTCGGCGGTGCCCGCAGGCGGGCCTTACATCATTTCCGTGAAGGGCTATGGCTGCTCGTATCCGTTCGGCGTGGGCGACGATTTCTCGCGCCGGCTTGGCTATGTGTCGTTTCGGGCGCTCTACTACCAGCGCTGCGGCTGCCCGATCATGGAGCCGTATGGTTGGAACATCAAACCGGACCCGTGCCACACGACGATCTGGCAGGTCAACGGGCCAATCGCCGAAGCGCAACTGGTCGTCACGGGAAATGAACCGTCGTTCACCGCATACGGCGGTTATCACGATGCCGGCGACGCGGATCGCCGCACGTATCACATGGACGTGCCGGTCACGTTGATGACGACGTTCGAGGCGTTCCCAAAACTGTTCACGGACGATCAATTCAACATCCCCGACAAGTTTGATGCGACATATCATATCGTTGGCAAAGGAAACAAAATTCCGGACATCCTCGACGAAGCCATATGGGGCACGATGTTCTGGGAATACATGCAGGAAACCAACGGCGCGATCCATTGGGGAACTGAAACGCGAGGTTATTCTCCTTTCACGACCTACGAGAACGACGCCACGCGCTTTGGAACTGAAGTGCTTGATTCGCGGTCGGCTGGTTACGCGTCCGGGATGTTCATGCAACTCGCCCGCCTGATCAAACCGTATAACGCAGTCCGCTCGCAGGAACTGCAGAAGCACGCCGAAATGGCGTTCGCGGCCGCGGGAGATTGCATTCGCCCGACGCATAAACTTTATTACGCCGTCCAGAAATATCTTCTGACCGGAGACGAAGCCGCCCATCAGATGATCAAAGATTTGGCGGACAACGCCGCTGCCTATGCCACAACTTACAACGGCAGCCCCGAATCGTTTGCCGGCTCCAACCGCGCCAACGGTTCCGATGGTTGGTTGCCTTCATTCTTTTTCTCCTACATCGTGGCGAAGAACAGACCCACCGACCCGGTCGTTGTCGAGAAATTCAAGGCGGCAATCAAGGCGGCTGCGGACAAAGAAATCGGCTATCTTCAAACCAATGCCTACCCGGTCGGCACGCCGATGAATCTGCGATGGTGGGGCAGCAACGTGGCTCAAGGTCAGTATGCGTATCCTTGTTTGCTTTATTGGGCGTTGACCAAGGAACAAAAATACATTGATGCCGCAAGCCAGCTCATGGACTACACGCAAGGTTTGAATCCCATCGGCAAATGTTTTGAGACCGGCATCGGGTTCGACAGCGTCCATAATCCACACGACCGCGAATCAGCATATACAAAGCAGCAGGGCTGGGGTCCGCGTCCGGGCATTCTCGTCTTCGGACCGGGCGGCACTGGCCGGGGCGTATCAATTCCTTCCGTGACCACGCTCCCTCGCGAGCGCCGATACATTGACAATCTCCCGTCCATTCAATGGAACGAGTTCACCATCTATCAGACCCTCTGCTTCCCGGCCTCGGTGTATCCGGTGCTGGCCCAAGGCGGCAAATGGGACGCAAAGAAGAATCCATTTGCCAAGCAGCAATGATCTGACGCCGCGAGTTGGCCGGTTCAAGTGTCTTCCATATATCCGAGCAAATGAAAACTTATTTGAACACGGCGCCGCTCCTGAAGCGCGCAAGGCTATGCAGTGCGCCAGGGGTTGTTTTAATTCTGACAGTTTTGTTTGCTGTTTCTGTTTTTGGGGCGGATCAGATTTCCCGCCCGATACTCGGTCGCAATCCCACCATTCCCGCAGTCCAATTCGCCGCGTCGGAAATACAGCGCGCATTCGCGGCGAAGTCAGCCATGGCCGCCGGACGCTCGCTCGACGACGCGCTGAAAAATTCCCAAACCCAATCCACGCGCATTTTGCTGTCTTTCAGCGACGAAGATAACCGACGCATCACCGCCGCGTTGAAAATTGCGCCGCTACGTTCGACCAATGCCAAGCCTACGCGATCCGTGTTCAACGCGACGCCGGGCGCGTGACCATCGCCGTGCTCGGCGCGGATGCCACCGGCGCGATGTATGGTGGCCTGGACGTGGCCGAGTCGCTTCGTCTCGGCACGCTTGATTCGCTGGCGGACTCGGATCATTCGCCGCTCATCGCCCGGCGCGGAATCAAATTCAACATCCCGCTGGATTTGCGCACGCCGAGTTACACGGACAACTCCGACGCCGCGCAACAAAACATTCCCGAGATGTGGAGTCTGGATTTCTGGCGCGACTTCCTCGACGAGATGGCGCGCGACCGCTTCAACGTTTTGACGCTTTGGAATCTGCATCCGTTCCCGTCGCTCGTGAAAGTGTCGGAGTTTCCCGACGCGGCGCTCAACGACGTCTGGCGGACGCGGAAAAAATTCGACGACACCTACTCGCATTCCGGCTCGGACATGGTTCGCCCGGCATTGCTGCAGGACGTCGAGGTCGTCCGCACTTTGAGCATTGACCAGAAAATCCAGTTCTGGCGGCAGGTGATGCAACTCGCGAACGATCGCGGCATCGAGGTGTATTGGTTCACCTGGAACATTTTCACGTTTGGCGCGGAAGGTAAATACGGCATCACGCGCTCCCAGACCAATCCGAAGACGATCGAATATTTCCGCGACAGCCTTCGCGAAATGGTGCTCACGTATCCGCTGCTTGCCGGCGTCGGCATCACTGCGGGCGAACAAATGTCCGATCGCACCGACGAATTCTCCAAGGAAAAATGGCTCTGGAACGCCTACGGCGAAGGCATCCGCGACGCGTTGAAACAACAGCCGGGGCGCGAGTTCCGGCTCATCCACCGCTATCACCAGACCGTTCAGGAGGAAATCTTGAGCGCGTGGAAGGATTATCCCGGCCCGCTGGACTTGAGTTTCAAATACGCCATCGCCCACATGTATTCGGCCACAAACCCGCCGTTCATCACGCCCGCGCTGCCCGGCCTCTCGCCCAAGCTCCGCTCCTGGCTCAACGTGCGCAACGACGACATCTACAGTTTTCGCTGGGGCGATCCCGAGTTCGCGCGCGGTTTCATCCGCGCGATTCCCGGCGCTGACAAGGTGGCGGGATTTTACATGGGACCGGACGGCTACATCTGGGGCCGCGACTTTCTTGGCAACGAACCCGACTCGCCGAAGCAATTGGTCATCTCCAAACAATGGTATTCGTTCATGCTCTGGGGACGATTGAGCTACGAACCTGATCTTCCCGACGTTTTGTTCCGCCGCACGATCGTCGAGCGACTTTCCGCAAATTCGCCAGACGAACTGTTCAAAGCCTGGGCCGAGGCTTCTGAAATTTTTCCGCAAATCACGCGGTTCTTCTGGGGCGACATTGACATCCGCTGGTTTCCCGAAGGCTGCCTAAGCGATAAAAGCTATAAAGGATTCTACACCGTGCGCGACTTCATCGAAGGCGGCACGATGCCCGGTTCGGGAATCATGAACATCGTCGAGTGGCGGCGCGGCATCATGGAAAAACAGTCCGCGACCAATCAAACGCCGTTGCAGGTGGCGGAAAATCTCCAGCGAATGGCGACGACCACGTTCAGCCTGCTGCCCGGTTTGCGCGCCGCGAATCCGAATCCATCCAAAGAACTTCGCCTCACGCTGGGCGACCTAGAAGCCTTCGCACACATCGGAAATTATTACTCAGAAAAAATCCAAGGCGCGTGCGACCTCGCGCTCTTCGATCTGACAGGCGAAGCGTCGCAACGCGATTCAGCCGTGCGCCATCTCGAAGCCGCGAGTGATCATTGGAAGAAATGCGCCGCCGCCTACACGCGCCAATACGTGCAACCCGTCCTCTACAACCGCGTCGGCTTCGTGAACATCCCCGCCTTGCAATCAAAAGTGGATGCCGACATCACCCTGGCGCGTGATTGGAAACCCGGCACCATCAAAGATGCCGCCATTCGCCGCTCCGCCGCCGACACGCCGTTTTTGCGATAGAGTGGCTGACCAGCAGGAACTTGTCTTGCAGGAGACTTTCCATCTGTCATGCACCCGCTTGGAGTTGCTCCTCTGTTTCTCCTCGCACTGGTGGTTCGCCGCGTCAGCTTTCGTTGGTCGCTGCTCAACAAGCGAATACTGGTGGCCCGCCAAGGTAACGCGTCCTGTTCTGCGGATTAAAAGTCCGCTGCATCACTTTAATGCTTGCAGGCCAAATTGGTGCTCGTGGTCAGATTCGCACTGACACTGGCGACGCTCTCGACGTCGTGCCTCTGCTGGTTGGGCTACACGCGCAAACACCTCCGGCCGGTCTCTTTTACCGGCTTGATCCCGTAGGGCGGAACCTTTCGAGCTACGCGCGCTCGGAGGTGTAAAATGGTCGGCGTGCCGGGTAACGCTCCCGGACCCGGCACTCATCTAGTGCGATTCCGTTTATAAGACGGACGGTTCTCTTTGAACTACACGCCGGAATTGATCTGGTAGGAGACGAGGTGACGAGGCTCTAACTTTGCTTCGAGTTCCAATTTTAAGAATGAGCCTCCTCACGTCGGCTGCTACGTTTCGGAAAATGGCGGAATGCCGTGGGCTTGCGCCACATCCTCCATGAGAAGGACGCTCTCGTTAGCACCGAGGCCCGGCTCGCTCGTCCGGTTGACATTCCAAAATGGCCTGCCGAGCCGAAGCTCGGAGAGCGAAGGCTGGTCCGCGTGGCAGGACTCGCACCGGCAACCTTTCCGTCTTGAGCGGAACGCCTCTTCATTGGGCTACACGCGGATCGGCAGGTGACATGTGCCGCGTGACGAGTGACAAGAAAATCCGGCGCGTGTCGGCGATTCTTGTCACCTGTCACTTGCCACTCGCCACTTCCAACTGGTGCTCCCGGTCAGAGTTGCACTGACACTGTGCGGGGTTTAAGTCCGCCGCCTCTGCATTGGGCTACGGGAGCAAATTGAAATTGGTGCCGCGTGAGGGATTTCCACCCCCAACCTCTCCGTTCTAAGCGGAGCGCCTCTGGTAGTTGGGCTAACGCGGCATGAATGGTGCATCCGGCAGGACTCCCACCTGCAAACTCTCCGTTCGAAGCGGAGGATGATAATAATTTCAACACGGATGCGAAATGGGGCCGACGGAGAGACTCGCATTCTCGTGGGGCAATGTCCGGCAGTTTACAAAACTGCTGCTGTCGCTGCTGAACCACATCGGCTTTTTAAAATTGGCTTGCCGAGCCGAAGCCCGCTGTTCGGCAATCAGAAAAGTCCGCCTACGCACTTCGTGCTTCGGCGCGACAGCCTTCGCCCGTCGCTGCGCAACGGGCGAAGGCTGGTGGGTTGCCACGGATTTGCACCGTGTTCTCGCCGGTTAAGAGCCGGGACTTCACTATCAAAGTTTGCAACCCAGACGCGACACGAAGGCGGAGTTGAACCGCCGCAGCCAGGCCTGTGAAAGTCCTGGCCGGCACCGGTGTTCGCGTCGCGTGAAATTCAAGGTAGGGCCGCGTTGCTGCGCAGCCCAAAAATTGGGGACGCGCGGCAACGCGTCCCTACCAGCAAGAAGTGGACAGGCATCAGGGAATCGCGCCCTCTATTCCGGTTTGGAAGGTGTTAGCACACGGCCATCATGCGCGTGTCTTTCAACACCTATGCCCAAAGGAAAATTATTCAGCGTCATCGCGCTTGCGAGTTTTCACCCGTCGCGTGCAATATTGGCACATGACGATTCCGGTAAAACTGATCCAGCATCTCATAGCCGCAAAAAGTGTGGCGGTGCTTACCGGCGCGGGGGTGTCGGCCGAGAGCGGTGTGCCGACGTTTCGCGACGCGCAGACCGGGTTGTGGGCCAAATTCCGTCCCGAAGAACTCGCCACGCCGCGGGCGTTCCGGCGCAATCCGCGTCTCGTCTGGGAATGGTATGAATGGCGACGGAAACTTGTCGCCGAGGCGAAACCAAACCCGGCACATCTCGCGCTCGCGGAGATGGAGAAACTGTTCCCGCAGTTTTTTCTCATCACGCAAAACGTGGACGGCCTGCATCAGCGCGCCGGCAGCCGTCGCGTCGTCGAACTGCACGGCAACATCACGCGCACAAAATGTTTTGACGAAGGCACAATCGTTTCCAGTTGGAAAGAGACCGGCGATGTCCCGCCGAAGTGTCCGAACTGCGGCGGCTTGTTGCGGCCCGACGTCGTTTGGTTCGAAGAGCCGATGCCTGAAGCGGAGATGGAACTGGCCGCGACGGCCAGCACTAGCTGTGACGTTTTCTTCTCCATCGGCACATCCACAGTCGCTTATCCCGCCGGCGCGTTGCCAGCGGAAGCGCTGCGCAGCGGTGCGACTGTCGTCGAGATCAATCCGCTGCCGACGCCGTTCACGGCACAGGCGCACTTCGTGCTCGCTGGCGCGGCGGGAGTTGTGTTGCCGGAATTGGTGATGGCGCTCAACGCCGCGCGCGGTTCTTGAAAATGGAATCCCGTGCTGGAATCGCACCAGCCTTTGCGGCTTTGCAGGCCGCCTGAGCTAATCGGCCAACGGGATTGCAAATGGAATGCTGCTCAGAGCGCAATATGGACAGCCATGTCGCCTAACGATTCCTCGGGTTGTGTGCCGACCGAAACCCCCAGCTTGCCCAAAAAATAGTCCGCGAATCTATCTTTCGGATGTCGTCTGTCTCCAGCCGCATTTAACTGGCGACCAGCGCTGCTGGTGAATAGATCGGTCAGTTGAAGCAGCAATGTAGATTGCAGAGTGATGGTAGCTGGCGCGTTTCTTCAACGCATTGCTGCGTTCACCGTCCTGCAATTGCTTGCGGTGTTTTTTGACCTCATCGCTCGCTTGAAAAAGATTCAACTTGTTCTGAATAGTCGCGCGGGCACGTGCTAAGGTGGTGAGCTTGGCAAGACGATAATAATCGAGGATCGAAACAGGCCCGCCGGTGAAGTGATCGGACTGAAAAGTCTGCCAATAGCGGATTTGTAAGGTAAGGTCTGAATCGCGAGTTTTCGGAAAGTGATTCAGCAACCACGCCACTCTCGTTTCAATTGTATTTAGCTGACACGCATTAACCGCCTTCAACACAGCCTCGCGTTTTTCGCCGGTAGACATGGCGGCGACTTCATGTGCGTTCGTCAATTCTAGTTGAAGTGCATTTGGATCATTATCTGCGGCCATAGTAGTTTTCATCTTAATAAAAATTTCCGTTTTATTCACTCAAATTGCAAAAGAAAGTGCGGACGGAAGCTTGCGCCTCCGCCCGCGTTGTTATGCCGCAGCCGATGTCGCCGCCGATGAGGTGCGGATAGATTTTGCCATCCGTCACGAAGGCCGCGCCGACCGGCGAGTCTTTGCCCGGATGCAAATCCGGGAAGCCAACTGTTTGGCAGACGCCGTCGAGTTTCGCGGTGGCGTAGAGCTGGCGCACCGCTTCACCTTCAATCCAGCTTTTGGACGAGACGAAAAGGCGCACCTGAGTTTCAATCAGTGTGTTCATGTTTCCTTTGAGCCCGCCAAAGCGGGTTGGGTTGTGGTTGGTCCCCGAGGTTGGTATCGCACCAACGTCTCGGCTTTTTCAGAGCCGCGCTAATCTGCCTCAGCTACTCGGGGGAAATTGGTCGTCCTGGCAGGTAACGCTCCTGCGTCTTCCGGTTATCAGCCGGGTGCTCTGCTTTTGAGCTACGGGACGGTCTTGCGGACGGCCATCATTTGGCGGAAGGCGTCGGTAATGCTCCGACCTCGGCGATGCCGATCCTGTTTTCGAGACAGGTGCAGCCAGCTTATATCTGCCTGCCTTCCAGAAATTGGCTGCCAGAGTTGGACTCGCACCAACACCGCGCGGCTTAACAGGCCGGCGTGCTACTTTGACACTACCTGGCAATGGGCTATTTATTGTGCGGGGTAGCCACACTTTAAATAGCACCACTTGGCGCTGCCGGCAGGATTCTCACCTGCATTGTTCCGTTTAGAAGACGGATGCCTCATGTATTCGACCACGGCAGCAAACTGAAATTGGTCAGCGCGACAGGATTTGCACCTGCGTTCCCTCGGTCCCAAGCCGAGTGCGTTGCTACTACGCTACGCGCTGTTGCTCCGAGCGATTTTTAGGAACGCTGGAGTGGAGATGCGCAAAGCCGAAACCCTGGTAATCAGCCTCACGGTAAGCTTTGAAATTGGCGGACCCGAAGGGACTTGCACCCTCAGCCTTCCCGCAGACAACGGGCTGATCCTCTGATTGAGCTACGGATCCGAAATGGTGGGAAGTGCTGGTAACGCTCCAGTTCGTCGCTTCCGACTTTGTTTTGCGACACCCGATTTACAGTCGGGCAGCCGGAACACTTCCCATATATATATGGTAGCGGGAGTGGGAATCACACCCACCTGAAGAAGTTTATGAGGCTTCTCTCTGTGCTTTAGTCGAGTTTCCCGCAGTTAAAATTGGTGGAGTCGGTGGGTAACGCTCCCACACCGGCTTGCTTGCAGGGCAAGTGCATTGCTTGTCTGCCACGACCCCGTTAAAAATTGGCAAGCCGCCTTGGTGCTGCCCCAAGCAGACTGAGTTTTGGAGACTCTGTCGCGCAAGCTGGCGCGCGGCCTATGAACAAAGTTGGTGCGGTTGCCGGGAATCGCACCCGGACATGCTCCTTGGCAGGAAGCCATTCTGCTGTTAAATCACAACCGCGAAATTAAAAGGGCCGGAAGCGTCATTGCGCCTCCGGCCCATGCCATTTCAATAAAGAACAAACACCTCTTGGTGATCTATGCGATCCCAACCCGCGGTTTCACGGCGGCTGTTTCGGTGTTTATGGGCACACCGCCTGCGAAGCCCTTAATATGTAAAAGCGTTTCAAACCATCTTGGCGCGCTAATCAGCGACCTGCGGGCAGACCCCACCGGTGGAAAGCGATGGCTTTCCTGCGCCTGAATTCGTTTTGTGCTGTCGGACATCATCAAGACGTCGTTGGTTTATCGTTCACAGACTGTTCACCTTTCGTTGCTGCCGTTCACCGTCAGTTTCAGGGCAATAAAAAACCCTGCTTACACGAGGTGAGCAGGGTAGTGGAAATCCTATTTCGATTCTTTACCTGCTTACCTCCAGATTATCCAAATTGGTTTCGGGGTTATACCCGCGATGCCATCTGGAAAGACCAAGGCTAAATGCACAGCCCTGGCTTAACCGGCTATGCCGTGTCGCTTTCGCGACCGACAGCGTCGGCCAAATCGTGGCTGATATTTTCATGCAAGTTTTCATCGAACGTATTAGACGTTATCAAAACAATGTGGTTACAGTCCACTTATACTTTGAGGGGGTGCATTATCTTAAACCTTAATATGCGGATGCGATGATTATTTGATAACATAAGGAGTGTCTTGCAGACGCGCCACTTGAGCTGGCGTGCTCGCCGGCGCGCTTTGCGTGAGCGCTTAAATCATTTCACGAAACGCGAACGTCCCATCCACACGTCGCACAAACCCGGCGCAATAATTTGCACCGACAAATTTTGCCGTTTGAAACCACGGCCACGCTTCGGTCAGCAGTGAATTATCAACGACTGAAACTTGCGCGCACAATTGCGGCCACGGCGGATGCCAAATCCACCGATTTGCCCGCCAGATTGATGACGACTTCCGCGCCATCAATCAAATTTGTCCAATCGCCAAGTGATTTTGCATCCCAAGCAATTTCTTTCGCGCCATCGCCGCGCCCACGCGGCGAGCGCGTTAGCACGACAACTTCGTAACCACCTTTGAGCAATTCTTTGGCTAGTGATTGCCCCAGAAATCCACTGTCGCCTGCGAGAACAATGCGTTTTTATTTGTATTCATTGCACCGGCAGCATAGCGAACTTGAAGTCGCCCTTTTGTAAAAAAATTTTGCGCGCATGAATCGGCCGTGTCATACTCACCCCCGACATTCGCGCTACCCCCGCCCCCCTTCCGAGGACGGGACAAGACGGGACAAACAATCGGTAATTTTGTGCGTTGTGGTGCGCGATGGCAGTCGAACAACAAAAAACATAAACCCGCACGAACGCCATTATTGACGCCACTTTTATGACGCACCGCGCACGAACACGAAAAGAATTTTTAATCGCCTGACGATTTCAATTCCCGCCGCCTCCACCATTTTCTTCTGGTGGAAAAATGAAGCGCTGAAAGTTCAGCGTCTTCCTGCGCCAGAAATCATCGCGCCGGATTTGAAAGAATTTACGCTTGGATCACTCACTCACTTTACAACCCATCGGCTTCATCCGCACCCGGAAGCAAGTGAAGTTTCAGGCGTTGCATCAGCCTTCCGAAGTTGAACCGGAGCGCAATATTCTGGAACTGCTGCCGGACTGCGGTTACGAACCGGCCTTGCAAGATCTTGCCGGCTTTTCACGCGTGTGGCTGCTGTGGTGGTTTCATCGCAACAAAACGTGGCGGCCGCTCGTGCTGCCGCCGCGCGGGCCGGCGCAACGGCGCGGCCTGTTCGCCACGCGTTCGCCGCATCGCCCGAATCCGCTGGGCTTGACGCCGGTGCAATTGCTCGGCGTGGACGGGCGGAAACTCATTCTTGGCGCGTGCGATCTGGTGGACGGCACGCCGATTTTCGACATCAAACCTTACATCGCCGCCTACGACGCTTTTCCTGATGCAGTCGGCGGCTGGACGGATGAAGTAGAGTCCGCGCTCAACGTGCCGCCGCAATTTTCCGTGTGCCTTTCGCCGCTGGCCGAGACGCAGGCGGAGTGGTTGCGGGCGAACTGGCAGATTGATTTTCGTCCGCGCCTGTTCGAGTTGCTCGCGCGCGACCCAACGCCGCATCGCACGCGGCGGATCCGGCGGCGTGGCGATTCAAAATTTGTCATCGGCTGCGGCGCGTGGCGCGCAGTTTTTTCCGTCGCCGGAAAAACCGTGAACGTGCTTTCGCTGGAGACGGGCTATCCGCCGCGTTTTTTGAACAATCTCAAGCTCGATGATTTGCCTGACCGCGAGGCTCAACTTGCCTACTTGAAACTCTGGCCGCAGTGGTGAAACTCTGCGCAGAATCTGGGTTCACCGTTTCATCATGCCCGGCATCAGGCCGCCCATCTTGCCCATCATCTTGCCCATCTTGCCCATCTTTTTCATCATCGTCTGCATCTGGAAAAACTTGTTCAACATCGTGTTCAACTCCGTCACGCTCACGCCGCTGCCGGCGGCGATGCGGCGACGGCGGCTCGCGTTGAGGATCACCGGATTGCGCCGTTCTTTCAGCGTCATCGCGCAGACCATGCCTTCCATGCGCTTGAATTCTTTTTCCTGTTTGCCGACATCCATCTGCTTCAATGCGTCGGCACCGCCGGGCAGCATTTTTACAATGCTCTCCAGCGAGCCGAGTTTTTTCATCGCGCGCAACTGCTCCAGAAAATCTTCGAGCGAGAACTCGCCCTTGCGCATTTTTTCTTCCATGCGCCTGGCGTCTGCTTCGTTGACGGCATCAGCGGCGCGTTCGACGAGGCTGACGACATCACCCATGCCGAGAATCCGCGAGGCCATGCGTTCGGGATGAAACGGCTCGAACTCATCGAGCTTTTCGCCGGTGCCCATGAACTTGATCGGCTTGCCGGTGACAGCCTTTATGCTCAAGGCCGCGCCGCCGCGCGCATCGCCGTCGAGCTTGGTCAGAATTGAACCGGTGATGTTCAGCGCCGAATCAAAATGCGTGGCGACGTTCACGGCTTCCTGACCGGTGGCGGCGTCCAGCACCAGCAAAATTTCCGACGGCTTCACGAGGTCGCGAAGCCGCACGAGTTCCTGCACGAGCGGATCATCAATTTGCAAACGCCCGGCGGTGTCGAAAATAATGACATTGCGATTATTGGTCTTCGCGAAGTTGAGAGCTTCGCGCGCAATTTTCAAAACGTCCGTTTCGCCGCGCTGGAGAAAAACCGGAACTTCAATTTGTTTGCCGAGCGTTTCAAGCTGGTCCATCGCCGCCGGACGATAAACATCCGCCGCCACGAGCAGCGGCGCCCGGCCTTGTTTTTGCAGCAGCCGCGCGAGCTTGCCGCTCGAAGTTGTTT
>Ga0075520_1000773_pt1 | contig 14644 bp, 11 predicted proteins | sample NGEPerB_FD_75100 | JGI IMG/M metagenome (GOLD analysis project Ga0075520, IMG submission 75100) | Arctic peat soil microbial communities from the Barrow Environmental Observatory site, Barrow, Alaska, USA - NGEE PermafrostAB12-B | ecosystem: Environmental > Terrestrial > Soil > Wetlands > Peat ... | reverse complement strand
CCGCTGCAACGCAGGCATGATGGTGCGCATGTTGGCCATGCCGACTTGCGGATCGTTGCGCGGTTCGCCGAGATTTCCCGTCGCCCATCCCAGCACAGCCGGCGGCCCGGCACACAATGAAACCTGGTGGCGCGCACCTTCAACGCGTTCCAATACCTCAAAGGAGCCGTCTTCCTGCGGAGTTATTGCATCAACGCCCTGGAACTGATCGATAATCCCAAGCTCTTCACCTATGAGTTGCAAGGTTACGCCCGCGCTACGGCTGGCGGATTCCCATCCTCCAAACAAGAGCAGCCGCGACAGATCGATGCCCGCGATGCCACGAATTGCCGCCGCCAGCGCCGTCGCTGTCTGATGGGCATCGGCGAAGCCGCTGGAGGGGCCGTCCACGGCAACCAGTTGCAGCGGAACTTTCTGCGCAACCGTCATCATGACCTGCTGCAGCTTGGCCTTGGGCGCCATGCTGACCAGCCAGAGCTTACTGCCGGCAATGTGCTTCACCAGGTTGGCGCCTTCGTACAGCGCGTGCGACGCCCAGGGATCGAGGATCGCGGGCAACATCATCTCGTTCTTCAGCGCCGGTCCAGACGGCCCGGTGACAGGCTCCAGCGTTTGCAACGGATCGGGAACGACACTGGCGCAAACTACAACGTAATAGGGAGTGGTCATTTTCTTCTCTTTCCAGTTTTTCCCCGCGAGATCGAAGGACCCGCTTTGCTTACGGTCATGAACCTAAGGCGAAGAGCGAAAGGCCGAAGAGCGGCTCTTCAAATCACCACTGTCTCCTGGTACTCGCCGTAAACGTGCCGCATGGCATCGGAGATTTCGCCGACCGTGGCATTGGCCTCAACCGCCTCCACAATCGGCGGCATCAAGTTGCCAGTGCCGCGTGCCGCGTCTTCCACCTTCTTCAGCGCCGCCTGCCATTTCGCCGGATCGCGCTTGGCGCGCACGGCCCGCAACCGCTCCACCTGCTTGCGTTCCAGAGACTCATCCATGTGTAGCAGCGGGATCGGCTTTTCTTTCTCCTGTTCGAAGGCGTTCACGCCCACGACGATTGCCTCCGTCCTGTCCACAGCCTGCTGATACTCGTACGCCGCGTTTTGGATTTCCTGCTGAATGAATCCACGCTCAATCGCCTTCAAGGTTCCGCCCATGGCGTCGATCTTGTCGAGGTATTCGCGCGCCTGGGTTTCGATCTGGTTGGTCAGCGATTCGATGTAGTACGAACCCGCCAGCGGATCGACGGTCTGCGCCGCGCCTGACTCGTAGGCGATGATCTGCTGGGTCCGCAGGGCAATGCGCGCCGACTGTTCGGTGGGCAAGGCCAGCGCTTCGTCGAACGAATTGGTGTGCAGCGATTGCGTTCCGCCCAGGACGGCTGCCATGGCTTGCAACGCGGTGCGAACGATGTTGTTCTCAGGCTGCTGCGCGGTGAGCGTCGAACCTGCCGTTTGCGTGTGAAAACGCAACATCAGAGATTTTTGGTTCCTGGCGCCGAAATGGTCGCGCATGACGCGCGCCCACATGCGGCGGGCAGCGCGGAACTTCGCCACTTCCTCCAGGAAATTACTGTGCGCATTGAAGAAGAACGACAGCCGCGGCGCAAAGTCGTCCACCTCCAGCCCCGCATCAATGGCCGCCTGCACATAACTGATGCCGTTGGCCAGCGTGAACGCCACCTCCTGCACCGCCGTGCATCCGGCTTCGCGCATGTGGTAACCGGAAATGGAAATCGTGTTCCACTCGGGTACGTTCTCGCGGGCGTAGGAAAAAATGTCGGTGATGATACGCATGGCTTGCGCCGGCGGATAAATATATGTCCCGCGCGCAATGTATTCCTTCAGCACATCGTTTTGTACGGTGCCGGAAAGCTTGCGCACGTCGCGACCGGTGCGCCGTGCCGTCACGATGTAGAGCGCCAGCAAGATCGACGCGGTGGCGTTGATCGTCATCGAGGTGGAAATCTTCTCCAGGTCGATGTCGTCGAACAGGCGCATCATGTCGTCGATGGAATCGATGGCCACGCCGACTTTCCCGACCTCTCCCGTAGCGAGGGGGTTGTCGGAATCGAGCCCGATCTGCGTCGGCAGGTCGAAGGCCACACTCAATCCGGTGGTGCCATTGTTCAGCAGGTACTTGTAGCGGCGGTTCGATTCTTCGGCATCGCCCATGCCGGCGTACTGCCGCATGGTCCACAGCCGCCCGCGATACATGGTGGCTTGCACGCCCCGAGTATAGGGGAATTGCCCCGGAAAGTTGAGATCGCGGTCGTAATCCCAACTGTCCAGATCGGACGGTGTGTAGAGCGGATGAACACTGATGTGGGAGGAGGTTTCTTGCTCGGGCGCCGGCTTGGTGGCCACCAATCCCTTATGTTTGTTTTCGGGCATAAGAATCTCAGTCAGTTTCGAGTTTCAAGTTTCAAGTTGAGCCGTCAAATCTTACGTTCAAGTTTCCAGTTTTGAGTTTCCAATAGGAGCGAGAAGCTAAAGGTGATGATGCGAGAACACATCAACTGGAAACTCGAAACTTGACTATCTTCTTCGTGACCTCGCGAACGAACTCACGCCGAAGTACAAGAAAGCCAGAGCGAATGCGGCCGCCAGAAGCACCTTGCCCGCTCCGCTGGTACCGTTAGCGTAACGATGGTATTCGCGCACCGCAGCCCCGCCCCCGACCATTGCAATCACCAGGAAAAGTAGTCCCGCTACCTCCAGCCAGAGCACATGCAGCACCCGGCCTACGCTGCCGAGGGTGACGCTGCCTCCCCGGTAAAAGGCGCGCACCCAGCGATTCTCGCCAGTCTTGCGGCCGGCGACGCGCAGAAACGCCCGGCTCTGAGTGCCAAAATTGTGGGAGGACACGCTTTCTACCTTTCACGCTGCGCGGTTGCTCGTCTAACTCCTCATTCTATCAGCGGATTTCCGCGAAAAACGCTCTCATCGGTGCGCATCTTATCCCCGGCAACCACGAAACTCGGCCCCCAGAGATCGCATCCAACGTATTAAGCCGGGCATTAGCGGGCGGCCAAAAACTTCTGGCTATTCTAAGAAAGCATTGAACGGTCCGGTCGCAACCAGCTAGCTTAGGTGCAATCGTGAATCAAAGACTAAAAAGCCTGATGGAACAACTGGGGCAAGCGATCAACAACTCGCTTTCCGATTCCGACCAGATTGCAGAGGTCATCACTCGGATTAAAGACGGGGGATATGATGTGTTTCTGGTACTCGAGGCGACTATAGGATTTAATGAGCGTGACCACGCCGCCGAGCCGGCTCCGATCCACCACCCGCGCTCGACCGCCGATTTTCAGGTCACGTCCCGGGATGTGACGTTTCTCAAGTCCCTGCGCATCAGGGTCGATGAGGAGAAGTAGCCTCGCAGCCTGGAGTCAGGCCCGAGAGGCCGCGCATCGCCATGCGGTGTGCTAACATTCGACTTCGCCTGTGGGCCGGCACGCGTCACCAAAGGCGCTGTCAGCCCTCCAGCAAACAAGCAGTCTTAGGTCCCCTCGGGGAAATTTGTAATCGGAAACCATCAGGATGAGAGACACCCTCGGAGTCTTACTGGCGGGAGGAGCGGGCGAGCGTTTATATCCGCTGACGCGCGATCGCGCCAAGCCGGCCGTCACCTTCGGCGGCATTTACCGCATCATCGACATCACGCTCTCCAACTGCATCAACTCCGATCTGCGAAAAGTCTATATCCTGACCCAGTACAAAGCCCTGTCGCTGAACCGGCACATCCGTGAAGGCTGGGGCAACATTGTGGGACGCGAACTGGGAGAGTTCATCGAGATCCTGCCGCCCATGAAACGGGTCAGCGAGAACTGGTACATGGGCACGGCCGACGCGGTGTATCAGAACATCTACTCCATTGGCTCCGAGCAGCCGCGCTACGTGCTGATCCTGTCGGGCGATCACATCTACAAGATGAACTACGACCTGATGCTGCGCCAGCACCAGGATTCGGGCGCCGACGTCACGCTGGCCACCATCCTGGTCGATCCGGCGGAAACCAAGTTGTTTGGTGTAGTCGAGATTGATCGTACCGGCCGGGTCGTCGGCTTCCAGGAGAAGCCCGAGCAAACCGATCTGCGCTCGCCCTACAACCCGCGCATGGTTTCAGCCTCGATGGGCATTTACCTGTTCAACACCGACGTGCTCATTCCGGCGCTGCTGAAAGATGCCGAGGACGCGACTTCGCGCCACGATTTCGGGCACGACATTCTCCCCCGCATGGTGGACGACTACAAGGTTTACTCCTTCAACTTCATCGACGAGAACAAGAAAGAGGCGTTGTACTGGCGCGATGTGGGGACCTTGGAAGCTTATTACGAGGCCAACATGGACCTGGTCTCGGTGGCGCCGGTTTTCAATGTGTATGACGCGGCCTGGCCGATTCGTACCCATATGCGGCAGTACCCTCCGGCCAAGTTCGTGTTCAGCGATCCCGGCCGCACCGGAGAAGCGCATGACTCCATCGTTTCCATGGGCTGCATTATCTCGGGCGGCTCCGTGCGCAACAGCGTGCTCTCGCCCGACGTGCGCGTGAACTCCTACTCGGAGGTTGATACCAGTATTATTTTTTCCCATGTGAAAGTCGGCCGGCACTGCCGCATCCGCAAGGCCATCATCGATCGCGATGTGGATATCCCCGAGGGAACGGTCATCGGCTACGACACCGAGGCCGACCGCCAGAAGTATCACGTGACCGACAGCGGCATCACCGTGGTGACGCGCGATTATTCGCTGTTCGAGAACCCCATCACGGTGGACTACTTCACCTCGGAGTGAATTCGAATCGCCGGCGACATGCGCCGCAGGCGGATTGCCTCATTGTCTTTGGGCTGATTCCGCCGTCGCAAAATAGCACGCCGATTGCGGGCTGCCGCGCAGGATGGCATAAATCTTCACCGGCGTCTCCGGCTGAACCACTCGCGCATATCCCGCATAGCCAAGGTAGCCGTCCTTGATCCGGCGATTGTCCACCAGGGTCATGGGACGCCATTCGCCGACCACGCCCAGGCCGGCGATGATTCCATCCTCGGTGATCACAATTGCAGAGGGAGGACGCTGCTGTTCGCGGTCCCAAACCCAACCCGAAATGCGAAGTGCCTGCGATTGGCCGCTTCCCTCCACCGTGGCGATGGATTCCACCAGGCCCGTACACTCCGCGGAAGAAGCTAATGCGTAGATCGATTGCAAAGGCTTGCCGAGTTGGGTATAAGCATTGTCGGAATAGGCTGACAACCCGTTCTTTTGCATGAACTGAGTTTCGGCGGACACGGCGGCCGGATTCGGGATGAATGCCTTCGCGAATTGCACGTCGTCGCGTGCCCCGACGAACATCGCAGTAGCCGCCACATTGATCCGGAACCCACGTATCCTTGCTCCGCGCACGTCGTTGCGGGTGATGTGGGACGACCAAACGATGATGGTAAGGATGCACCCTTGGACAACCAGAAAACGCGTTCGCTTATTCGCCGTGACCAACTCAGACATCAACAACAGCAGGCCCAGGCAGCACCAGAACAAAAGAGCAAACGTGTGATAGCGCGAGGCGAATGCCTGCCGCATGCCGAAATTCAAGCGGCCTAATGACGTAAGAAAGGCGGTCCCCAGGCAGAACGCCAAGATCAGTACGAGCAGAACCGGCAAGGGGCGGCCGGCTCGGAGGTACGCCCGCAAGCGGAAGAGCACGAAAAGCGCAATAGCCAGGCCAGCAATTCCAATGCATGTCGCCAGGCGAACGTCATGCCGCACCCAGGGGCTTCCGAGGTACGTGGCTATGTATTGCACGATTTCGAGTGGCGTCCGGATCGATGAAGCTGGATTGCCGTGGCCCAGTGGACGATGGTAGTGGTGAAGATACAGCGCCGTGCTGATTGCTCCCGTCACCAGGAAACTCAGCACGGCTGCCAGACGCAACCGGAGCAACAGCGCCGCAGCCACCAGCAAGGGCCACAAGAGATTTCCGTTGGCCAGCGAGTAGGTCGCCGCCAGGGCTGCCAGGACCGAGAGCAAGAGATACATCCATGCATGCCGGTCGCCAGGTTGTCGCTCGGAATGCTTCCAGTACAGCATCAGCTCAACCAACGACAAGGTGGCAAATAATTCCAGGAAAATGAAGCAGATCGAAAAGCCGATGATCAGGTTCTCCCATTGCGTGGGCCAGAAAAGGCAGAAAGCCGCAATGCCCACGCCGCTGCGCCACATCGTCCCTCGCCAACCGCCCAGCACTCGCATGCTCCAACCGAGCACCATCAGGAGCAGGAATTGCGTTGCCAGAATGCTGGTAAGCAAGAATTTTTGTTTGGCTCGAAACAGAAGCAGGTCGGCCGCCAGGAATAGCTTCGGAATTACTATCCTGTGTTCGTTGTGTTGCTCCCATAGCCAGGCGGGCGACAGCGGATTCACCCCTTGCAGAGCAACGTCGATCTGTTCCCATCCGTCGGTCGATGGAAGGCTCGAGTAACTCGCAATGACCATGTATACCGCGGCGCCCGCGGTCAGCAGACCGGCCAGCAGGATGGCGTAAGAAAGGGCGACAGAGGCGCGGGAGAACCTTCCCTTACCCGTGAGGTCAACGTCATCTGTGGCGTAGGCCGAGTTCACTGCGTGAGCATCCGCGCTTTCACCGCTACCGCACCCACGCACCACAGCAAGGCATCTTCTACATGCTCGCGCAGCGACGGGTTGGTAAAAATATTTCCCAGTTGCGCGCCTTCCGTCAGGCGCGCCGCCAACTCGGTCAAGATGCCCTGATAGCGGTCCGGCATGTGCAGCTTGGTGGCGCGCACCAGGTCGTCAAAGACCAGCAGGCAATCCAGGATCACGCCGTCGGGATCAGCTTGTTGGGAATTGACCCGATAGAGTGCCTCCGCGATATCGCAAAATGTTTCGATTGCGTCCGGCGGAGGACCAAGCCGCGCCATGCTGGGATCGAGCGTTAGCGCCTTCGCAGCTAAGCCGGGGTGTGCGAAGAATACGATGCGCCCGTCGGATGCAAGCGGGCGTTCATCATCGCCGCCGACTGCCAACAAGGTGTAAAACTGCGGACCATCATGACCGCCGTCCACACGGAAACCAATGAGGATCAGCTCTTCGTGCGCTCGTGGGTGAAGAACGGATAACTCGGGCATGGGGAAATAGTACAGTTGCCGGTTGCCGGTTGCCAGTGGCCAGGAAAAGCTGAAGCAGGCCCGTCAAGACTGCACCGCGCAACTGGCTACTGACAACTGGCAACTGGTAACGGAATTTCCAGCAACCCGACGCGACCGGCATCATCTACTCAGTAGATATGGGAAACACCTTTAAGACCGCGTTACTGCTGACCGCATTGACGCTTTTCCTATTGTTGATGGGACAAATCTTCGGCGGCCAGCGAGGCATGGAGATTGCCCTCGCGCTGGCCGTCATCATGAATTTCGTTTCCTATTTCTACAGCGACAAAATCGCGCTGGCCATGTACCGCGCGCAGCCCGTCACCCGCGAACAACTGCCGCGCGCTTACCAGGCGGTCGAGCGGCTTACGCAAAAGATCGGTATCCCCATGCCGAAGATGTACGTAATTCCCACCGATTCGCCCAATGCCTTTGCCACCGGACGCAATCCCCAACACGCGTCGGTTGCGGTGACCGAAGGGATTTTGAACCTGCTCACCGACGAGGAACTGGAAGGCGTGCTGGCGCATGAGTTGGGACACGTGAAGAACCGCGACATTCTCATCAGCTCGATCGCCGCAACTCTGGCGGGCGCTATAACCATGCTGGCGCGCATGGGCTATTGGGCGTCGCTCTTCGGCGGTATGGGAGGCCGCAACGATCGCGACCGCGGAGGCGGCGGCTTCGTTGGGCTGCTGATGTTGATCCTCGCGCCCATCGCAGCCACCCTCATTCAGCTTGCGGTTTCGCGATCGCGGGAATACCAGGCCGACGCCACCGGCGCGCAGATCACCGGCAATCCCTATGCTCTGGCTAGCGCGCTGAAAAAGCTCGATGCTGCTTCGAAGCGCATCCCGATGCAGGCTTCGCCGTCGAATGCGCACCTGTTCATCGTTTCCCCGCTGCTCAGCGGCGTCACCTTCGCGAATCTGTTTTCGACCCATCCGCCGATCGCCAAGCGCATCGAGCGACTTACCGGGCGGCCAGCCGAACTGGACTATTGATCGTCTTCCCGTTAATAGCGTGCAGACATTTCGAGCACCGTATTTCGCCCTGTAGATCTTATATCCCACAATGTCTGACATCGGCAAATAGCCGCAGCAAAGGTGCGCCTCAACCTAACCGAGGCTCGTGGTCCAATGAGGCTGTGAAAAAAGTGCGACTGCCTCGGGAGAATCATCCCCTGAGTTTTTTGGGGCACGCCACCTCTTGCGCGCGAGAGAGAAAATGCTCTCCTTTATTTTCTTGCAGTTAGCCAGCCGCGACGTAAATGTGAATTTTAAACGGGAATGCGGAGCTAAAGGCGCTCCCTTGACCGTTTACAATCGGACCGCCGCGGTTCATACTTATGTTTGAGCAATCGGTCGATCCCAGGGCACTCACCTTTCCAAACTCACCGAGATGTCTGCATGTCCCACGTTGTGGGAGGAGAGTCATGACACTAAATTCCGGTAATTCTACAGAACCCAACCCTCGCGAACGTATTTGGTTTTTTCCGGACAAGTTTTGGCGGGCCACGGAGAACATGCCTCCGGACGAAGTTTCGAATCTAATGGCAGAAGTTGAGGGCTACGCCGCCGCCGGCGATGTGCAGGCGCTGCGCAAATATCCTTTTGTTGTGGTTGGAGATCCTTACAAAAAGAAATCGGTTGCCTGATTCAGGATCAAGCGCTTGATCGCGAACCGGCGGCCACTTTACGCGCATGTCCCGCAACGTGAGATGCAGCCGCCGGCTTGATTGCCTGCGGACGAACCATGATCGGGCACGCGCAGGTCGTTTCCAGCAAGTATCGCGCGCGCGCTAGACGTTCCGCCACCGGGCTTATTTCTCGCAGGCCCCGTCCGTAAACAATCAGCATTCCGTCCCGTCGTTCCACCGCGACCCGATCGATCTGCCGGTCGTGAGAGAAATCGAAAGCGTCCGCCAGTCTCAGAATGCCGGCGATGGGAAGTAGGGCCCTTCGCCGTTTTGGGGTGAGTCCCACAAACGCGGAGTTGCTGGTTTGCGGAAGCGCCCCTCCATGATAGCGGGCAACCACGGCGACGCACTGAAGTTCCTCCGCGCTCCATCCCAGGGGCGGCTTGAGCCGGCGAATCATGGAATAGGCGCGCTTGCGATGGCCCGCGGGGCCGCGGCTTCGTCCCACCTCATGCAGGATCGCTGCCGCCTCCAGGATACGGCGGTACTGTGTTTCAGCAATCATCATCCCCTGTTTCGACAAGCCGTCGTAAAGTTGCAGCGCGAGCCGGGTCACATGCGCCGAGTGGCTCACGTCAGGGTCCAGGAAGGACGCCCAGGTCCGCAGCTTTTCCATGGCGGCCTGTTGCAATGTGGGACCGCCGGGCAGTTCTGCGCGCCACAGGGGCCAAAGCGAATTCTTGCCCAGCATTTTCTGCCGATAAAGATTCAGTCGCTGCTGCCGCTCTTCCGCGATCCTCTTGTTCCAGCGCTCACGATCTTCGCCCTCAATCCCAGGATGCACCCTGATCGTCGCCTTCAGTACATCGAAGTCATGCACCTCGCCGAGAGCGTCCTGCAGTTCGCGCAGGTCTTTGGCCCATTTTTCATGGCGCTGCGGAAGGAAATTTTCGCAGGTGTAGCGGAAGCGCTTGATCCCGATTCGCAACTGGTGATAGCCGACTTGCGTGCGGTTTCGCAGTGCCTGCCGGTGCAATTGATGTGCGTCCGTCCAGCGCTCCAGCGCGAGATGCTGGAACACCAGCCCTTCCACGGGAACCCGAGCTGCCCGCCTCGCTAACCGCGCATTCAGTGCAGTCCATCGCTTGCGGTCGAAGTTGTAGAGCGCCTGTTGCGCGGCCACCTTGAGCTGGATCTCTTTCTGGCCGAGGGCTGCGAGCAGAACCGGACGAACAGGATCGTCAGGCGCCGAAAGACGGGTGACCCATTCCACCATGACCTGCACATCGCGCAGATCGCCCAGGCTGCTGAAGAGGGCCTTGCCCAACTTCTTCATCTCCTTCCATGCGGGATCGGGATCGACGGAAAGGAAGCCGTCCGCCATGGAGCGGCAACGGCGAATGGCGACCCGGAGATCGTGCACGGGATCGGCAGCAAATTCATGGCGGGCTTTGTCACACTCCTCCAGCGTGCGCTGCGCCCAATAGGCGAGCCCAGCCTTGTTGTCGCGTGTGCGAGGGGCCGGCGGCATGAGATTGAATCCTGTTTGATTTTACGGCACGCGACTTCTCGCGGGACACCGTTAACGCCGCCTAAATCTGGGATTATTCACAAACTTGAGGATGACAGTCCAAGAAACTATCTTACGAAGGCCAATGCGCCACAACAAAACTTGTGGGCCCTACAGGTACACTCGTTCCCCGCTGCGCAGGTTTCGATAGCGCTCGAAAACTCTCTTGTCGCTTTCCAGGCCGAGCAGCGATTTGATGGAAGTCCCGCGGAAGGTGTGCGCCAGCATCTTCCACCAGTTGCGCAACACGAACAGCGGTTCATGCGCCATCACGGCTGGCATGTGCCGGATCTTCATCCAGCGCTCGGCGCGCCATCGCTCGTACTCAATTTCCTCGGGTTGCAAGTGCTGCGTGGCGACTACGGCGGTGGTGCCGTCGTACTCCTCCATGTTGTCGATGACGATCAAATTGCGCGCGCGAAAATCCTTCGTCATCGGCGTACCCGGATAGGGAGTCGGATGCTGGATGTAGGGCCAGTCCACATATTTGTCGGCAAACTCCAGATTGGCGCGGATGGATTCGCGGGTGTCATCGGGATTGCCGACGATGAGTCCGCCCACCACATACATTTTGTTTCTGTGCAGGTGCTCAATCGCGCGAAGCGTCGCATTGCCCGTGGTGCGTCCGTCTTCGCGAAACTCGTTCTTGGCCGCCGCTTTCAGGAAGTGGAGATCCTCCTCGAGGATGTTCTCTATACCGAGGAACACGTAGCGAAAGCCGGCCTGGCGCATCAGCGGCGCCAGGGTTTCTCCATGCATGGCAATGGGCGACGTCATCGCCTGCACGGTGTAATCGATGTCGTTCAAGCCCGCGTCGATAATGGCGCGACATAGCGCTTCAAAGCGGCGGATGTTAAGGCTGATGTTGTCGTCCACAATGAAGATGGAGCGCGCACCGTGCTCCCTGGCGTCGCGAATGTCGGCCAGCACGCGATCGAACGAGTAGGTATGAAAGTTGCGCCCGCGCATCTCGATGATCGAGCAGAAGCCGCAATCGAAGGTGCATCCCCGCGAGGTCTCCACCACATCCACTCCGCGGCCAAGCATGGTGTAGCCCGCGAGGACACGGGCGTCGCGCTTGGGCAAACGGATCTCATCTCCCTCGAGCGTATGCACGGGCCGCGGAAGATTCTGATGCCAGCCATCCGCGGCGTGATGCGACAGTCCCTGAATCGCAGCCAAGCCCTCGCCGCTTTCGATTGCACGCAACAGTTCGCGGAAGGTAATCTCGCCTTCGCCGCGGACAACGTAATCGATGCCGCAGCCGGCTTCCATATAGGCTTCGGGAGCGAGGCTGGGATCATAGCCGCCCACGACGACGCGAGCAGCGGGCCGCAATGAGCGCACCAGTTGGATGATGCGCAGCGCCGTCTTGCGCTGAAAGGTCATGACGGAGAGGCCAACTACGTCCGGTTGATTTTCGCGCACCAACCGCTCCACGGTTTCGCGCACCTGGTGCTGAACCAGAATCAGATCGGCGACCGCCGCTCTGTGATGCGGATCGATGTTTCCGGCCAGGGAACACAGCGCGCCATTGGGCATCCGCACCGCGACCGTCGGCATGTGCTCGAACGAGTCGGGCATGGAAAGGAGGAGTACATTCATGGCACGGTCCTTGCTGACACAGTTGGTCCCCACGACCTGACAAGGTTGGCATACATGCTACACCGGAATTGGCGGCAATTGACGGGAAGAATGGGATGAGCGAAGCAGGATAGCAAGTAGCAGGCTGAAGTTATTGGTGGCGGCGGCAGGACTCGAACCTGCGACCTACGGATTATGAGACCGTCGCTCTAACCACCTGAGCTACACCGCCAAAGGTCAGACACGGGCCGCCCCGCGTCGGGGCCACAGAGGACGCGAGCAGATAACCGAAGTGCCCGCTCGAGTGCGAAAAATCGTTTACCGCGCTCGATTACACGAAAGGCCGGACGTGACCGCGTCCAGCCCACTCTTGATTCTAGAAGCGGCTCTAGGGGCTGTCAAACCGCGGTTCCCACCAGAATTCCAGGCTGGACGAGATGCCGACGATCAGAACTCCTGGGGTCTGCAAACTCTGTAACCCCGCTGTAATAGAGAAGTGTGAAACTCCAAGATTGGCTCGCGCAGGGAGCAGACGTGCTCCCTTACAATGTGCGGGAGATAGGAGCCATGCGCGGTCATCTTCCAGTTCGACCAGTTCGGCCTCCGACGGATACCCGGGGGCTCAGCCGGAGTTTCCGTCGGAGCCTGGTGATGCTCGGCCTTGCTGTCACGGCACTGGTCGTATCTTGTTTCGCGCAGGATGGCCCGGCGGGCGACGCGCCGCAAGCGCCTGCTCCCGAGTCCAAAGCAACTTTCTTCGAGCACTCGCAGGCCTCGAAGTGGTGGTTTTCCGGCCAGGCGAACATCGTCTTTCAGGCACACGGCGACTTTTACGCCCAGTACAGTGGCGCCAACAGTCTCCATAACAAGGCCGAAACCGCGACCTCGCGTGTCCTGACCTTCTTCAGCGGCTACGAATTCAACCCCAACACGATGGCTTATCTCGATGTCGAGGAATCTGGCGGCAAAGGACTGAGCACCGCGCTAGGGCTGGCGGGCTTCACTAACCTTGACGTGGTGCGCAATCCTTCCATCGGAACCGCGCCCTATGTCGCTCGGCTGATGATGGAGCAGATCATTCCGCTGTCGAAGGAGAAGATGGAAGTGGAGCGCACCGCGTTGTCGCTCCCAACCCAAGTTCCCGTGCGGCGATTGGAAATGCGCTTGGGGAAATTTGCGCTGGCCGACTTCTTCGACCTCAACGTTGGGGGCACCGATAGCCACTACCAGTTTCTGAACTGGGTCATCGACAACAATGGCGCATGGGACTATGCCGCCGATACGCGGGGCTACACCGTCGGCGCCATCCTCGACTACGAAGACCGCAACTGGGGCCTGCGCTTCGCGGAGACGTTGATGCCGAAGGTGGCAAACGGCCCCAACCTCGATGCTGATGTGGCGCGTGCCCGCTCCGAGAACATCGAATTGGAGCTGCGTCCGAAGCTGTTGAAGAAGAAGGACACGACCATCCGCATTCTGAACTACGTCAATCACGCTAATATGGGCGATTACCAGCAGGCGGTGCAGCTTTATCTGGACCATGTCACGCCCACGCCCGACGTCACCGCCTCTCGCAAGCAGGGGACGGTCAAGTATGGCTTCGGATTCAATTTCGAGCAGGAGGTGTCGAGCGACATCTGGGCGTTCGGCCGCTGGGGATGGAACGAAGGAAAACACGAGTCGTTCGCCTACACGGAAGATAACGAAGGCGTGGAGTTGGGGGCATACGCAAAGGGCACGCGCTGGCATCGCAGCCTCGACCGCGCTGGTGTCGCGTTCGTGTCGAGCGGCATCTCGAAAGCGCATCAGCAATATCTGGCTGACGGTGGCCTGGGATTTCTTCTGGGCGATGGCGGACTCACGTACGGCCGCGAAACCATCGAGGAAGCCTTCTATACCACGCACATCTGGCGCGGTGTTTTCTTCGCGGGCGACCTGCAACACATTAACAATCCGGGGTATAACCGCGTCCGCGGCCCTGTCACCGTGCCTGGGTTGCGGCTCCATCTGGAATTTTGAGAGTAGTTGTCAGTCGTCAGTTGCCAGTTTTCAGTTGGCTACACAAGCTTTGTCATCCTGAGCGCGTCGAAGGACCCCCATGCTGCCCACGCATCTTCTACCGGCAGGCTTTTGCAACTGGCAACTGGCTACTGGCAAGGTAAACTAGTCCGGCAAGGATCCTCCCGTTCGTTCGCGAGAGTAACCCCTCCGTTCGCGTGGCGAAATACTCCTCGTCGTATAATGGTGCAATGCTTGAGGGAGGCGTCCAGCCGGCCCGAAGCCATCAACTCCGAAGTATGCCTGAACACATCAAGAAGAAGCTGTCGGAAGAGATTACGGTTCTCGAGCACGAGCTCAATCACGAGCTGCCCAAAGAGCTGAAGAAAGCGGTGGCCATGGGCGATCTCAGCGAGAACGCCGAGTACCACATGGCCAAGCAGCGGCAGGAGTTTGTCCGCGCCCGTCTGGGTCAACTCAAGCAGCGCATGGCAGACCTCTCGATGATCAATATGGCGAACATTCCCCGCGACCGCGCCGCCATTGGCTCGACCTTGTTGGTCTACGACTCCACCAAAGAGGAAAAAATCGAGTACAAGCTGGTGACCAGCGAAGAATCGGATGTGACCAAGGGATTGATCTCCACCAGTTCGCCGATCGGTCGCGCCCTCATGGGGAAAAAAGT
>Ga0075520_1000772_pt1 | contig 14651 bp, 7 predicted proteins | sample NGEPerB_FD_75100 | JGI IMG/M metagenome (GOLD analysis project Ga0075520, IMG submission 75100) | Arctic peat soil microbial communities from the Barrow Environmental Observatory site, Barrow, Alaska, USA - NGEE PermafrostAB12-B | ecosystem: Environmental > Terrestrial > Soil > Wetlands > Peat ... | reverse complement strand
ATTCAAAAAACATTACCCGCCGGACATTTATTGGAACTACCGGTGCGGTTGCAGCAGGTTTGACCATATTGCCAAGTTCAGTGATAAGCGGCCTTGGCAAGAGAGCCCCGAGCGACAAGCTTAATATTGCAGTTGTTGGTATTGGCGGAATGGGAAATTCAAACATTAAAGCTGTTAAAGGAACAGAAAATATCGTTGCCCTCTGCGATGTAGACTGGGATTATGCAAAACACGTTTTTGACGAGAACCCTAGTGCGAAAGCTTACTGGGACTGGAGGAAAATGTACGACGAGATGGGCAAATCGATCGATGCAGTTATCGTGGCAACTGCCGACCATTCCCATTGTATTGCAGCATCAACTGCAATGACAATGGGCAAGCACGTTTATGTTCAGAAGCCTCTTACTCATTCGGTTTATGAATCGAGACTCCTTACAAAGCTTGCTGTATCCCAGAAAGTTGCAACACAAATGGGAAACCAGGGTTCATCCGGTGAAGGCGTAAACCTTACTGTAGAATGGATACAGAATGGCGAGATAGGCGATATCAGGAAAGTAGAAGCTTTCACCGACAGGCCAATATGGCCCCAGGGACTTAACCGTCCTGCAAAAGGGGAATGGGTTCCGGAGACACTTAACTGGGATCTCTTTATCGGCCCGGCTCCGATGCGTCCTTATCACAGCATGTACACTCCATGGAACTGGAGAGGCTGGTGGGACTTCGGCACAGGTGCTCTTGGCGACATGGCTTGCCACATAATGCATCCGGTGTTCAAATCACTCAAGCTGAGATACCCGATCAAAGCTCAGGGAAGCTCAACACTTTTGCTGACTGACTGTGCTCCGAATGCCCAGATGGTAAGGCTTACTTACCCCGAGAGAGTAGCTCCCAAGGGTGCGAAAATCAAATATCCTGAGGTTGAAGTAATATGGTACGATGGCGGAATTCAGCCACCAAAACCTGCTGGCTGGCCTGCCGGAAGGAACATGAATGATTCCGGAGGAGGTGTTATATTCCATGGAACAAAAGATAAACTGATTTGCGGCTGCTATGGATTAAACCCATGGTTACTGTCAGGAAGAGTCCCTGTTGCTCCTAAAACAGAGCGTAGGCTTCCTGAAACGGTTACTCATGAAATGGATTGGGTACGCGCATGCAAGGAGAACCCTGAATCAAGAATCAAGTCGAAATCCGATTTTTCAGAAGCAGGTCCTTTCAACGAAATGGTCGTTATGGGCGTTCTGGCAGTAAGGCTTCAGGGTCTTAATAAAGAGCTTGAATGGGATGGCGAAAAAATGGAATTTAAAAATATCAGTGATACTGATGTTCTTCAGATAGTCCTTGAGGATAAATTCTCGATTAAGGATGGTCACCCCACATTTGAAAGGCCTATGCTGAAACTCAACGCGAAGCAGTTTGCTTCTGAAATGATTAAGCATAACTACCGCAAGGGCTGGTCATTGCCTGATATGCCGGTATAGTATTGGATATTAAACATTTAATTTATTTAACTATGAAATATGTAACTATTTTATTTGCTTGCCTGGTCATAATCGGGCTTGCAACATCTTGCAAAGTAAAAGAGAAAACATCGAAATCGGCTGATCAGGGATTTGTTTCTATTTTCGATGGTAAGACTGCAACCGGCTGGAGAGGATACGATAAACCAGCTTTCCCTGCAAAAGGATGGGAAGTTGTTGATGGTACTCTTCATTGCATTGGTTCGGGTGCTGGTGAAGCAGGAGGGGGCGGAGGCGATATTATTTATGATAAGAAACTGAGCAACTTTGAGCTTTCGCTGGAATGGAAGATCTCTGAAGGCGGAAACAGCGGGATCTTCATTCTCGCACAGGAGATACCTGATACACCAATCTACGAATCATCTCCCGAAATGCAGGTCCTTGATAATGAAAGGCACCCTGATGCCAAGCTTGGCAAGAACGGGGACAGAATGGCAGGTTCACTTTATGACCTGATACCTGCAGTACCACAGAATACAAAACCGGCCGGGCAATGGAATAAGATAAGTATTATTTGCTACCAGGGTACAGTGGTCTATAATCAGAACGGTGCGAATGTTGTTGAATATCATCTCTGGACTGACGCGTGGAAAAAGATGTGTGCCGATTCAAAGTTCAAAGACTGGCCGATGTTTATCAACACAGCAAAAGAAGGATTCATTGGATTACAGGATCATGGAAACGACGTATGGTTCCGTAATATAAAGCTTAAGTTGATGTAATAATAAACTAAGAGCTATAGAAAGAGCCGGATAATAAATCCGGCTCTTTTTTTCATATATTCCCTTTTAATCCGATCTCCTTTGCGACTGACCTCATTCCCATTATGCAATCGGTTATCAGGTCATCAAGGCTCACACCCAGCATGGCTGCACCCTTTTCAATCACCGATCTGTCTACCCCGGCAGCAAATCTTTTATCGCTCCATTTCTTTTTTACTGACCTTGCCTCCATATCCAGAACGCTTCTTGATGGTCTTACAAGAGCGCTCGTTGCTACAAGTCCGGTTAGCTCATCAATTGCGTATATTGTCTTTTCGAGCCTTGTTACTGGCTCTATATCCGTGACGAGGCCCCAGCCGTGACTTAAAACAGCCCTTATATAATCTTCAGGCCATCCGTTTTCTTCAAGAATTTTTTTGGTCATGGTGCAATGCTGCTCAGGATATATCTCATAATCAAGATCATGAATAAGCCCGATGATACCCCATTTTTCTTCATCCTCACCTGATTTTACCGCCATGTATCTCATCACACCCTCGACGGCCAGAGCATGCCTGTAAAGACTCTCTGACTTGTTGTATTTTCTGAATAGCTCAAGAGCACCTTCCCGTGTAGGTTGAATTAATGGCATAATAAAAATATAAGATGATTATAAACTGACTCTGTTTTACTTTATTTTAATAACAGGTATGGTCTGGGTCTTGGTGCCATATCTTATTCTGAGATAATAAACTGCTGGTTCTAACTTCAGATCACTGACCGTAATGACATTTCTCCCTTCAGTGATCTCCTTCTCGAAATCAGTTATAACCATACCCAGTGTACTCGTCAGGGTGAAATGTGCGGTAGTGTCTGCATTGGAGTTGATCGTAATCTGAAATTCATCTGTAAACGGATTAGGACTTACCGTTAATGGTTCCAGGATCTCGGTAACAATGTTCATCCTCGCGGTGTCATTCTTAAGATAAACATCATTATTATTAAAGCTATAGGCTGTGATGTTATAGATACCATACAGGGATAGGTCTGCAGGGATTTTAAATGTAACCGTCACGGTGTCAAAGGGTACAAGACGCTGGTCAAAATACTGGCTTACAGGAAGCATGTCATTTATTGTGTATGCAAGGTTGAATCCGTTTATCGTATCAGGTGCCACATTAAGCAATTTAACAACCACAGGTTCTGAACCCATAGTTTCTTTCTTAACCGGTGAAACAATCCTTGCTGTAAGTATGTCTTTGGAAATATATCTTACTGAGCTTGACCGGGCAAAATCTATCATATCGACCATTGCCATGTCCGACCCGGCTGAGACATTGCCGTCCTTGGAATAGATCCATTCCATCTTATTATACCCGGCAGGTATAAAAATAACGGCATTTGTCCAGGGGATTTCACCCGATTTTCTGAAATTGGAAACAACAACGTCATTGAGCTTGAAATAGAGATAGTCATAGCCTGATTCGGAGGAAACTTTATACCAGAATTTAAGCGAATCGGGAGCATCGTAATAGGTCTTGATAACCAGCGAAGATGACTGGTTATGGGTTATGGAACCTGACTGGGCGGCATTCCTGCCGTCATAAGGATCAACGGCATTCAATTTCCAGGGGATAGGGCTTCTGTTAATCCATGGAAAAGCGCGGAACGTGGAGGATTCAAATGACTCCTGTATCTGTCCTACTTTGAATGAAAAGCTCCTATTGACATTAATCGATCCGCAGTTAAGTTGTGCCGATATATGAATGGTAGTACCTATGCTTATATTGTCAGAAAGTTTTACAGGCACTTTAATATCTGTCGACGAGTCAGCCACAAGATTTCCTGAGCTTTTTGCAGGCTCGAGAAGAGTGATATCCGGCTCGGAAGAGCTTATTGTAAACATCCCTGAAGAGCTGCTGGATCCAAGATTGCTGACATTGAAGATCAGATTCATAGTTTCGCCAGGATCAGCAATATAATTCCCATTTCCTGTAATTGAATCGTCAAGTAGAAATCCTGTAATATCGAGTTTTGGAGCATGTGTACATATATTGATCTTATATCTTTTCTCTCCAATTGCATCCTTTAAAACCAGATCAATTATGATCACTTCAAGGTCAGGTACATTCCCGGAAATTATGAGTGGAAACAAATTGTTGAGGATCGCTTCTCCTCCTGCTGACAGTGTACCTATCATAACCGAATCGCTCAAAACCGAAACCCATGGCGAGGTTGACGATATCTTTGCAAAAAGACCGCTTGCAGGGTAAGTTCCCGGATTGGAGACTACAAGGTTTACCATTATTCTTTCACCAAAGTCGGCTAAACCATTATTATTGCCTGCTGAATCAGTTATACCGAAACTTTTCAGGTTTACAAATTCTTTATGATTATCTGAAATATATATTTTCTTTATAAGTGGTTTCCTGTTCTGACCTGAAATTACAATCAGGCAGGAATCATTTGATAAACCTGGGAGATCAAGACTTACAGATCCTGAAGCGCTTGCAAAGGAAGCATCCCAGAGCGTATCGAAATGTGAAACGGCTATGTATGAAAATGGTTCTGAAACCAGCGAAAGCCTAGTAAGATTATTTGGAAGAGTATCAGGAAGCACAATTCTAAAAGTATCGGGCTTGCTTATTATCGGTATTACGCTGGGGTCGCCGACAAGATTATAAGTTTCCCAGTAATATTTCTTCCTTGGACTTGTACTTGCGCTGACAGAAAGATTTCCGGCATAATTTACCTGACCCATAGTAATATACCAGTCAGATGCAACCTCACCATGAGTGTGGAAAAGGCGATCCAGGGCTCCAAGGCCGGTGGTTTCGTACTTGGGTTCAGCGGAAACGGCTCCTACACCGACAGCCCAGTAATAATCTTCATCCCAGTACGAGAGCTCTGAACACCCGATAAATCCGATGGCTCCTTTGTTGTGTGCCTTAACCAGTACATTACCAAATGATCCATTGGTATAAAACTCTGAAGTCGAGCAGGCATTGCTGATAATGAATGGATACATTTTCTTGTTCTTCATTAATGAAGTATCAGAAGTGTTGATGTTCATGTAGAGCCATCCGCTCGTCGACCCGTGTCCCGTATAATTCGCAAAGGAAATACCTTTATTTATAATCTTGATTATTGAATCTTTAGCTGAAGAATTAGAGGCCGGATAATAGAAGTGATAATTATTGATACGGTTCGAAGTATTCAGGTAGTTATTGATTCCATAATATACCTGTCCGTTCATATAATCTGAGTAACCGCTGGCATCTCCGGCAGAGATAAAGGCATTGTCATAAAATTTATTGGTGGATAAAAAGTCAAACTTTTCATACTGAATTATTTTGTTCAGGACTGTCTTAACCTCAGTAGTGTCCCTGACCGGCAGCCTTCCTATGAACATATCGGGAATATAATCATTATTGCCATCAAATTCTCCATAGTACATATCGGTGTTCCTGTAGCTTGTGTTACAGGGTATTCTTGAGATGTCACCAAGAATAAGAAGATACTCAGGCGGAGGGTTATCAGCAGTAGACGAATTATAAATATTCGTCAGCGTGTTCTTTATGGCGGTATAGTTGTCGCCGGCAAATTCAGCACCTTTGTATAATACCTCGACCCTGAATCCTTTCTGGGTTTTCCATGTTACAAACGGCTTTATCTGTTTCCTGAAAGCAGTATCGGTAAGTATTATCATTCTTACAGGCTTTTCTGAATAACCAGGAACCACGTTTTCAGGATTATAATTGAGCACACCTTTTCCGACAGTCTCATTAAAAAGTCTTGATTCAGGTATTGATGATTTGGATGATGCTGTCCCGTCAGGAACAAAGGTTATCTCAATTTTCATTGAAGTGATCACCGAAAGACGGTTAGAATGAGGATTATATCTGACCGGTGAAATAATGACGCTTGCGAGTTTCTTATGCCTTACAATTCCAATGGGTTCAATTCTTACCGTGTCTGAATTAAGGTAATTCCTGGCAGCATAAGTGCTTTTATCCAATGTGAAAGGATGTCTTTTCTGCTGACTATCTTTTGTTTCTCCCTCCTGAACGGGGTATAAAACGCCTCTGATCCGTTTCCTTGAAGGTTTCATTTCCGTCGTACTCACGTCAGTTATAATCACCTTGCATGAATACCCTGCGGGAACCTCTATCAGCCGGCTTAAAACCGGAAGTTCAGGTTTGCCTACTTCCGAAGTGGGTATATGACCGGGTATACTTGCCCTGAAATAAGTTCCGTCAGTAGTTGTGAATGATGTGAGGTTAATCTCTGATAATGTGTAGTTTATGATAAGAGAGTGGTCGGATGATACGACAGTATTTTCCTTACCGCCAGGGTTGAATGAATATCTGAAGCTCCTGGAAGTCTGACCCGCCACAGTGGTGGCAAAAGCCATAAAAAGGACAAGTAATTTTACTTGTTTAAATTTCCCTAAACGCATCAGTGTTAAATAATTAACGCTGTACCTAAATTCCCGGAGCAAGTTATTAAAAATTCAATATAAAACGAATGTGAACATAATATATTTGATTAAAATAATAAGATTCGTATTTTTATACGAGATTTAATTGACGATCATAAGAAACGATATGAAAAGATTCGCCATTTTATTGATAGTGAACCTTCTTTTTACCGCATTGCCTGCACAGGTAAATCAATTTGGGACTCCTCTTTCTAAAAGTTACCCTATGCAGGTAACGAAAGGCTCGGATAATAACTATTGTATTACAAAGGATAAATTCGGGGTAATTTATTTTGGCAACGATAATAATCTTGTTCTGAGATTCGATGGCAGTAAATGGTCAACTATTTCGCTCAACCCTGAAAATGAGACATTTGTAAGGGCACTTTGTGCCGATGACAATGGAATAATATACCTTGGAGGAGCCAGTGAATTAGGATATATTGAACCTGACTCTACCGGTAAGCAGATTTATGTTTCTTTAACAGATAGAATTGCAACAGCTGCGGATGTAACTTATACAGGGAAGGATACTTCAGTTGTCCAGGGAAATGCTGATTCCAAGTTTTCGATCGGGGAAATTCAATCAATTATAATCCAGAATTCGATTGTCTACTTTATGAGCCGCAGAAGCCTGATCATTTATAACACAAAAAATGACAGCCTTAGTTATATTAACCTGAGGGGGCTGGGTTACAGGCAATTTGAGAGGATGTTCTTAATTGATGGCAAGATAATGCTGGGTAGCAATGTATTCGGAATATTTGAGTATAAAGGAGGGAAAATAGTTCAGATGCCTGGCGGGGGTTTTTTCAAGCTAAAGACGTGTTTGTCAATTCTGCCATTTTCAGATAATGAAGTCATTGTCGGGACTTACAAAGCAAGTATATACCGTTACAACTATTCAACAGGGGTAGTTGACAGCAGCTTCATTGATCCTGATATGTTCAGGACATTTAAGAATTGCTCAATTTACAACGGAGTCAGACTCTTTACTGGTGATTACATCTATGGCACCATGGACGATGGCTTGTTTGAATTTGATAAGACCGGTAAATATATTGGACATTGGACTGCACAGACCACGAACATGCTCGACAATTCAGTTTACGCTCTTTATACAGATCCAAAAGTAAATTCAGAATTGTGGATATGCACCATTGGTTCAATAACAAAAATATACGTAAACCTGCCGTTTACTGAGATTTCCGAAAAGGAAGGCGTCAAGGGCAGCATTAGCAGTTTCTGCAAGTTCAATGGATCGACTTACGTGACAACAAATACCTGCTTATTCAAGAGCATGGTTACTGATTCCGGAAATGTTGTCTATAAGCCTTTCAAAAATATTTCCTCCGAAATATTTCCTTTGATAAAAGCCACGGTTGGAAAAGACAGCTTTCTCCTTGCAGGAAGTATTGATGGCGTTTACCGGATCGACAAAAATGGTAATATAACACTTATTAAAGGAGATAAAATCGTAACAAGTAATGATTCTATAAGGGGAATAATTAAAAACGGATTTATAGCAAGAAGTATACTTCAGTCTAAAATAAAGCCAAATAGATTCTTCTTCGGGAAAAAAGCCCAGGGACTTATTATTCTTGATTTTGAAAACGGCCGATGGAAATTTATTAATAACATTTCCGGGGCTGATGGGGTGGTCCTTTATATGAGCGAGCTGGACAATGGCAACCTTATCCTGATGTACAAATACCCTGACGGTTTGTATAAGATACCTTTCAAAGGCACCCAGCAGATCAGGTACACTACTGAAAAAGGGTTGCCTGAATCAAACCTTACATGTCTTAGCCAGATCAATGGAGAGGTTGTTCTGTCGACAAGTATTGGTCTGTTCAAGCTGAATGAGAAAAACGATTCATGGGAATCATGTGACAACCTAACCGGTGGATATTCTAAAAACAGATACATTGATGGATATTTTAGTAATCCGGATAGTGGCTTGTGGGTTACAACCAAAGAAGAAAGATATAATGATATCTTTTTTGAACGCCGCAATGACTCAATAGTAAAGCATAAAAGCGGCCCGCTGGCATTAATTCCGGATCAGACTTTTGTAGATGCAAAATCTATTGACGGACGCACCTGGATCCCGAAATCGAAGTCTATCTATGTTGTCGACGAATCAAGGTTAACTGAAACTAACCCCAGCGCCCGGACCCTGTTCACGAAAATTTTAAAGCTATCGCGCGGTACGAGCTCACTTATTATGATAGATAACTTTGTTAAGGTCGATTCTGATAACAGAAGATATCCGATAAACTTTGATCTTTTACCAAAGCCGCAGGAATTCAACTATAAATATAATTCTCTTTCATTCTACTGGACAACACCATATATGATCCAGGAGGAAAATACCATATACAGCTACAAGCTGGAAGGATTCGATAACGACTGGTCGAAATGGGATAAGGTTAGCTATAAAGATTATACCAACCTCCCTTTCGGAAAATATACATTCCATGTTAAAGGACTGACTTACACTAATATTGAAACCGCAGAAGCTTCCTATAGTTTTAGTATTCTTAAGCCCTGGTATCTGACAACATGGATGATAATTCTTTATATTATTGCTACAATTCTCGGCGTACTCGGAATAATTGCAGCATATACCAAACGACTGAAAAATGAAAATATCAGGCTCGAAGGTGTCATTGCGGAACGTACTGCCGTTGTTGTGAAACAGAAGGAAGAGCTTGAATCGAGTATCCATTACGCAAGCCGGATACAGATGGCCCTTCTTCCTTCCCAAAAGGTGCTTTCCGATAACATCAAGAACTACTTTGTCCTATTCAAGCCGCGCGACATTGTCAGCGGAGATTTTTACTGGATGACTAAAAAGAATGAAAGACTTTATGTTGTTGCAGCCGACTGTACGGGACATGGGGTCCCGGGAGCTTTTATGAGCCTGCTCGGCATGTCGTTCCTCGATGAGATAATTGGCAAGCAGCCGGCTCCCCGGGCCGATGCTATTCTTAACCAGCTCAGGTTGCATATAACCGATTCACTGAAGCAGGTGGGCGGCGATGATGAAGCAAAGGACGGCATGGATATGGCGCTGCTGGTAATTGATTTTACAAACCAGAAGATTGAATTCTCAGGGGCATATAATCCATGTTTCAGGGTAAGGCGTCTTGCAGAGAATGAAGCAGCCAAATATGCAGAAGAGTCCGATGAAAGACCGGACGGAACAATGTCAAACGGCAAGTACCTTCTCGAAACAATATATGCCAGCAAAATGCCTATAGGTATATCTTCGAGAATGAATGAGAATTTCGTTTTTTACGACTGGGCGCTTGAAAGGGGTGTATCATATTACCTCTTCTCAGATGGATACATAGACCAGTTCGGAGGAGAGCACGGGCGTAAGTTCATGAAGAAAAACTTTAAGAAGCTGATCCTTGAGATTCAGGATTACCCGATGAATAAACAAAAGGAGCTCCTTGAAAAGAACCTTAAGGACTGGATGGGGCAGGTACCTCAGATTGATGATATCCTGGTTATGGGTATCCGAACTGAATGATGCCTGTCTGTTTTACTCATTACTTTTAATAAATTTTAACCAAATCTTTGACGATGATTGTAAGAATTATTGCATTTTTATCCATTATGACGATGACCATTCCATCATTTTCTCAGGACAACCCTTCTTCTGACAGGTTAACCTCCTCGACAGGAATAATAGAAATGAATTTTATAGGACATGCTTCACTGATGTTCAATATGAACGGCTTCATCGTTTATATCGACCCGGTTAGCTCAATGGGTAATTATAACAACATGCCGAAGGCTGACCTGGTGCTTGTTACTCATGAGCATTCCGATCATTTGGATGCAAGTCTGATCAAAAACCTCAGCAAGCCGGAAACAGTTGTTATCTGCAATGAAGCTTCGCTTTCGAAGATCCCTTCAGCACAGGCAATGAAAAACGGAGAGAGGAAAAATGTTAACGGAATTGAGGTGGAAGCTGTGCCGGCTTATAATATAGTCAACATGCGTGCTCCCGGACAACCTTTCCACCCGAAAGGGAACGGGAATGGATATATAATCACTTTCGGTGACAAGCGTATTTATGTTGCAGGTGATACTGAAAACACACCAGAAATGAAAGCGCTGAAGAATATCGATGTTGCGTTCCTCCCTATGAACCTGCCTTATACAATGACCCCGTCAATGGTTGCCGATGCAGCCATAGCTTTCAGGCCAAAAATTCTTTATCCATACCATTTTGGCGAAACGAAAACAAGCGAGATAGTTGATTTGCTGAAAAACACTGACATTGAAGTACGCATAAGAGCCCTTAAATAGTTTTAGAATGAAAGAAATAAACAGAAGAAACTTCCTTAAGACAGGAATTGCCGGCGCAGGAATGGTCGCCATCTCTCCTAATCTGGTCAGAGCTGCTGCTTCCTTCCAGGAGAAAAATATTACTTACAGGACACTTGGAAAAACCGGACTGAAAGTCCCGGTTATAAGCTTTGGCGTTATGAGATCCGACAACCCTGGCCTCTGCAAAGCGGCTTACGACAAGGGCATCAGACTTTTTGACACAGCCAACGGTTACCAGGGTGGTAATAATGAACTTATGCTCGGGAAATTTTTTAAGGATTTTAAGCGCGATTCATTTATTTTGGCTACTAAGGTTAAGCCAAATACCGACAGGGAGGGCAAGCCAACCGACCAGGCAACACCTGAACGATTCCTTGAAATGTTCAATACGAGCCTCTCAAGGCTACAGATGGATTATGTGGATATTCTCTATATTCATGATGTAAGTAATCCTGAGCTTCTTGAATATAAGCCTATTGTGAATACTATTAAAAAACTGAAAAAGGATGGCAAAATAAGGTTCATGGGATTCTCAACACATAGGAATGAACCTGCCATGATCAGCGCAGCAGCCGATACCGATAACTGGGACGTTATTCTTACCCAGTATAATTACAAAGTAGCATACCTTGCCGACCTTAATATCGCAATTAAAAAGGCCGGAAAGGCTGGCATAGGAATAGTAGCAATGAAAACCCTTGCTGGCGGCGGATACCTCGACCGAGAAAGAACAAAGCCTATGAATACTACTGCTGCCCTGAAGTGGGTTCTCTCAAACCCTGATGTCCATACTGCTATTCCGGGTATGACAAACTTCGATCAGCTTGAATTGAATGCAAAGATACTTGAGGATATTACCCTCAGCGATCAGGAAAAAAGCGACCTGCTTGCTGATAATTCGGTTCCTGGCCTCCTGTGCTCCGGTTGCATGCAATGTGTTCCGTCGTGCAGGAAGAACCTTCCTGTACCTGATCTCATGAGGGCTTATATGTACGCATACGGATATTCCATGCCTTCCATGGCTCAGAATCTTATAGCAGAACTTGGCACCGGCGCCGACCCTTGCAGCAATTGCGGGTCGTGCAATATAAAATGTTCCAGAAACTTCAGCATACGGGATAGGATATCTGATGTGTCGAGACTGGCAAACATTCCTTCAGATTTTCTTGCCTGATCATAGAATTTATTATCAATTCATAAAAGATGGAAAAGAGAATTATCACAGGTTTCCTTTTTATTGTCATCACAGTTGTGTCATTGGGTCAGGATATTTCATTTCCCGAGCTTGAAGGCTTCAAAAAATCGACACAATATCCGGTATATACAAATGCTGATCTGTGGAGCTTCATCGATGGCGCCGCCGATGCATATGTGGCACTTGGATTTATTGATCTCCATATCGCTGAATACAAGAAGGGCAAAGAGATTATCAAGCTCGAAATTTACAGGCACAGCGATCATACCATGGCATTTGGGATATATGCTTCCGAACGTTCTTCTACTTTTAGGTTTATAAGTCTTGGATCACAGGGATATGTTACCGGCGGCGCGATTAATTTCTTCAAGGGAAATTATTATGTGAAGGTCAGGACCTTTTCCGAAAAGCCAAAAACTCTTCATGCCGAAGAATCCCTGGCCTCGGTGGTCGCAAACATGCTTGGAGGCGAGACTGATATGCCTGCGCTTCTCTCGAAATTTCCTGACGAAAACAGGAAAGTAAATGAAGAGACTTTTATAAATGAAAGCGTTCTGGGTCATGAGTTTCTGAATAAAGCATTCAAGGCCGATTACAGCGTTGGAACAGATAACTTCAGCATTTACCTGATAAAATTCAATTCTTCGCAGGCTGCGCTCAAAACAGGCAAGGCATATCTTTCCGCTGCAGGCGTTGATCTTGTAGAATCCAATAATGTGAAGTGTGTTATTTCAGATGGGTATAACGGCACAATTTTTCTCTCCTGGTACGAAGATACGATGGTAATAATTTCCGGACTGGCTAAGGATCAGGCTGACATTGCCGATAAATATACTTCAGAAATAATTAAATAAATATTCAGGAGTACCAGGGTCTCTGCCTGTTCTTCAGTTCTGACAGAACCTGCGTTGCGGTATTGACGTCATCGACTATCTGGAAGTCGAACATTCCAACACATATAAAATCAGCTCCATTCTCAAATGCAAACCGGAACCCGTCTTTTGGTTCTATGGCTCCTCCCGCAAGCACTTTGAATGCTATCCATGGCTTGCCGATCCCTTTCATAAGCTCAGATGTCTTTTCATGGAAGAGGTCGAACATATTATCATGAATCATATCGTGGTCGTCGTACCTTTTATTATCTACGCTCCATTCAACTCTCTGTGATTCGGGATGAGCTGACCAGTAATTATCATTATGGTGTGTCTTGACATAGTAATCGACAGGTATGCCTTCTTTTTCAACAGCTTTGATAACCTCCAGTGAATGTGCTCCGATTCCTGCCAGGTACCCTTTCTTTTTAATGTACTCAATAGCTTCCCCGAGTTTTTTTATATTTCCTTCCCTTACATACCTGTCGCCTTCACCGCCCTGGATATATAAAGTATTGGCTCCATTGCCGATTGCTTTGTCAATGTCACCGAAGAAATCATCAGGTTTAAGGTATGTCTGGCATATAGAATGCATTTTCCCGTTGTAGAGCTTTAGGTACTTGTTGAATATAGGGTAATCGGAGTTGGTGATAAATGTCGCATTTATACCTGCCATTTCAGCAAGATGAAAGGTCTCAAGTATTTTCTGATTGGTATTGTAAGCCTTGAAGAGAGTATTTGCGTAGAGAAGGTCGCGGGCATGTGCCCATCCTCCGATCAGGTTGCAGCCCATTATCATCCTGGTTATCTCAAGACCGCCAAGTTTCCCTTTTGGAAGCGCTCCTTTCAGATCGGAGATATGCTTGTATGTGACCTTTGGCATTGTAGCCCCTGAAATAGCATCCGCTGTGGGTAAGGTTAATTCTTTAATATATGCACCTGCAAAGACTGCCAGGAACGGCAACCCGGCAAGTCCCTTCAGCAATTCCCTTCTCTTGTTCACAGGCCCGGGAAGAGTATCTGGCTCCGGTCTGTTTTTCAGGGCTGGATTAATTTCAATGCTTCTTTTTTTAATAAGCATATCAAGCCCGAAGAAATTTCCCGACCTTGTAAAAGCGAGGACCAGCAGAGCAGCAAGCTCTATGAGGTTTTTGCTGACTATGAGATAGCTGCCTTCATTTATGGCGCCATAGCTGTAACCTCCGAAAGGTGGGTACGCGAGGTAATACATCGAAAGCATTATGATACCGGCCCATGAAGCCAGCCGGGTAAATAATCCGAGCATCAGTGCAAGACCTACTGCAGTGAGTCCCCAGGCATTAAGAAAATCAATTATCTGTATCCCTGTGGTACCAGAGACCATCCAGCGGAAAATATCTCCAAAGATCCATCTTGAGCCTTCGAGGTAAGGTCGTGCACTCCAGGTTGGATCGAGTAGCTTTATAAGCCCCTCATAAAGGAACTGCCATCCGATAAGTATTCTTAACAGGGCAAGCAGACCTGGTACAATCTTGTTTCTTGGTATCGGATTCATAT
>Ga0075520_1000771_pt1 | contig 14656 bp, 16 predicted proteins | sample NGEPerB_FD_75100 | JGI IMG/M metagenome (GOLD analysis project Ga0075520, IMG submission 75100) | Arctic peat soil microbial communities from the Barrow Environmental Observatory site, Barrow, Alaska, USA - NGEE PermafrostAB12-B | ecosystem: Environmental > Terrestrial > Soil > Wetlands > Peat ... | reverse complement strand
CTAACGTACCGACATTCGTCGGCTCATCATGCCATCTGCTCGCCTACAACCAGCCACGCTGCATAAAGTCTTCTGAAAGAGACTCGTTAAGACCTTTACGAAAATTTTATAAAGCCCTTATGCCTGCCTCACGCAGCTTCAAATAAAGTCTCTCCTGGCGAGGGGTTCGTGTGTGAAGAGGCAAGAATGGGTCTCTGGTGGAGGAGAAGGATGTGTAGGACGTTTGCAGCCGTTGCAATCCAGGCCGTCTTTGTCGATCTCGATGCGAGGGACAGTTCTGAGCCCCGCTCGGATTCTTGTTCCGACTCTGTCTTTCATTCTGTGTTGAAGAAGGCCGATGCAAGGAGAAATGCGAAATGAATCTCGCGATTTGGCTGCCGGCAATGTTTTTTCTAGGAATCATAGCAATGGTGTTGTGTTTCCTGTTTCTGGACGGCTGCGAAAAGATATAAGAGGACGCATCACGGAGATGACCCGGATGCAACAAGCTGCTGCCGGAACGCCGAAAGAAGCGTTCGACCGACCGTGAGGTATTTATGGAAAGGGAAGGCACGTTACATATTCTCTGGATGAATTCAGCGGCACACAATGAGGTGCCGTCGTATCACGTGGAATTTGCCGTAGGCAAACGAAGTGTTCGGGCAGAATTCCCACTGATTGCGGCGACTCAGATTTATAGACGCGCCTCGGTGATTGTCACCGCGTCTTGAAGGCGGCGCGAAAGGAGCAACATGAAAATCCTGCTAGCAATTGACGACTCCAAGTTCTCAGAAACTGCCACACAGGCGATCATCCAACAGATGCGACCAGACAACACGGAAGTGTGCGTCTTGCATGCTGTGCAACTGACCTCACCCAATGAGAGTCTGAAGCAAGGCAAACAGCTGGTCGTCCGGACCGAACAGGTGTTGAGCAAGGCGGGATTCAAGGCAAGTACAGCTGTGGTGGAGGGGGATCCTAGAGTGGCCGTCATCGACTACGCTGCGCACTGGAACGCTGACCTGATCGTGGTCGGCTCCCATGGCCGGACAGGTCTGGGGCGATTCCTGATGGGGAGCGTTGCGGAATCCATTGCCCGTCATACTCATTGTTCAATTGAAATCGTTCGGCCTTCTGCGCGCGGATCTCAAGGGTAGCGCCGTCCCGTGGAGCAGGACGCAACACGGAGATGGCGCGGATGCAACAAGCTGCTGTCGGAACGCCGACAGAAGCGTTCGCCCAAGCGTGAGGTGTTTATGCAAAAGGAAGGCACGTTACATATTCTCTGGATGAATTCAGCGGCACACAATGAGGTGCCATCGTATCACGTGGAATTTGCCGACTATCAAAGCGGTGCCGTGAAGAAATTGAGAACGATTATGGGTAACGAACAGCTCAGGTCTTTTCTAGGTCTGGGAATTGAGATCCACTCCCAAGCCAAAGGTTCAACTTTCGAGGGTTTGAAAATAGAATGCATTGCGAACATTCTCAATGTTGTGCTATCCGATGACAAACTCGCGAGTTTCGGACTGGTTTGAACTCTTGTTCGCCGCTCGTGCCGGTCATCATCAATCCACAGCGGCTTGAGTGAAAGAGTATTGCCGATAAGAAATGAGGCAACAACAACCATGATCTATGTCACCGCGATTATCGCGTTGTTCTTGTTTGTTTATCTGTTCACGGCCCTGATACGGCCGGAACGGTTCTGAGCGGGCTTTGTACGTGACACCGAGGAGGGTAAGGATATGTGGTTCCTGCCGCTTTCCATAATCGTTTTCACGATTATCATTGCGTTCCCATTGAGCAAGTACATGATGTGGATCATGGAGGGAAAGTACCACGCGCCGGGAATTTTCCGCTGGGCTGAGAAGCGGCTGGACACGGGGGAGCAAGACTGGAAGCAGTATACAGTCGCTTTGCTCGTTTTTAACACGGCACTGTTCGTTTATGGCTATCTCATTTTGTCGATTCAACCGTGGATGCCGCTTAATCCGCAGCACAAGGGAATCTTGTCGCCGACAGCGATCTTCAACAGCACCATCTCATTCATGACCAATACGAATCTCCAGCATTATTCGGGAGATCAGCACCTTTCCAATTTCAGTCAGATGTTCTTTTGCATACCAAATCTGTTCTTGTCGGCGGCAGTGGGGTTGTGCGCCCTCACAGCGATAATTCGGTTATTTCGCGGGGAAAAGAAGATCGGCAACTTCTTCGTCGATATGTGGCGAGTCGTGATCTACATCTTTCTGCCGATGGCCTTGCTCGTCTCCTTGGTGTTCTTGCAACAAGGCATGCCGATGACCTACCGTAGCTCTTATCAGGTTTCGACATTAGAACCTGCGGCAATGGGGACAACGGACAGCGGCCAACCGAAACAGCAGACGATCGTGGTCGGTCCAGTGGCGGCCTTCGTGCCACAAAAGATGCTGGGAACCAACGGCGGCGGCTTCTATGGAATGAACTCCGCGCATCCATTCGAGAACCCCACAGCGGTGACCAATTTCATCACGACCTACTCCATGATGATTTTTCCTTTCTGCCTGGTGCTGATGTACGGCCGCATGCTTGGAAGATTTCGGCATTCGCTGGTAATCTTTTCGGTCATGTTGGTGATGTTTGCTGGCGGAATTGCCTGGGCGATCTGCTACGACACGTTAAAGCCGAATCCTGGCCTCATCGCTCACCCTGTTGCCCGAAGCTACGAGATTGCCAACGCAAGTGCACCCGGTGGGAAGCTGCCGGTCAATCTGCCGTCGGTGGCCGGACTGCCCGTGGATCAGCACCTCGGCAATCTTGAGGGCAAAGAAATGCGTTTCGGGACATCTGCAGGTGCCACGTTCGCAACCGTGACTGTTGACGTCACCTGTGGGGCGGTCAACGCTGAACACGATAGTTTGAACCCGATGGCCTCCCTGGCTCCGATGGTTGGTATGTGGTTGAACTGCATCTTCGGAGGCAAGGGCGTGGGAATGATCAACTTGCTGCTCTTCCTGGTGATTGGGGTCTTTATAGCCGGGCAGATGGTGGGACGAACGCCTGAGTATCTTGGCAAGAAGATCGGCGGCCGCGAGATGAAGCTGGCGATGATTGCCCTGCTGGTGCATCCCATCATGATTCTGATGCCCACAGGTATCTTTGCCGCTACGAACTGGGGGCTGAAGGCCACAAGCAATCCTGGTCCGCATGGATTTTCCCAGATGGTGTACCAGTTTTCATCGGCCTCGGCGAATAACGGCTCGGCCTTCGATGGACTCGGGGTGACCTACGGCTTTTACAACAATCTAAACCCTGCACCGGAAGCCATCCCATGGGACATCGCCACTGGACTTGTAATGCTGTTCAGCCGGTACCTTCCGATCGTTGCTCCCATCGCATTGGCGGCGGGGCTCGGCGCGAAGAAGTCCTCTCCTTTCGGGCCCGGAACATTGCGTGACGATTCGCTGACGTTTGGGTTCTTGCTATTTGGAACCATCGTCATCATCGGGGCATTGCTCTTTTTGCCGGTGGCCGCACTCGGGCCGCTTGCAGAGCACTTGGGGCCATTCCCGTTCGGAGGCTGACGGCAGGAGTAGAAGTTTGCTAGCGAGGGGTCAAAACTCAGGCAAGCTCTAGCAAGGAGTAAGAGCCATGGAAGTGTTGAGGGTTGCAGAATTACCAGAAAGGCCAGCCTCCCCTGCTGCAAAGCAGAAGCGACAGAAGCCGCAAGGCTTGTTTGCAGCGGGGACAACTGGGCCGGCATTGAAACAGGCATTTGGGATGCTTCGGCCAGACATACAGTGGAAGAACCCGGTCATGTTTGTAGTCGAGATCGGCGCCTTTCTGACTCTACTGTTTGTAATACGGGCGGCATTGGGTCATTCGGACAGTCTAGTTCCGGTTACTTATTTTGTTGCACTTGATGCATGGCTCTGGCTCACGGTTCTTTTTGCGAACTTTGCCACGGCCCTCGCCGAATCGCGCGGGAAAGCTCAAGCCCAATCGCTGCGACGGGCTCGACACGAAACCGTCGCTCGGCGCTTGAGTGCCACAGGGACTGTGGGTGAAGTCGCTTCTACCGAGCTGACTCCCGGCGACATGGTGGTCGTGAAGGCGGGAGAGCTTATCCCGGGCGACGGAGAAATCATTAAGGGGATTGCTTCGGTCGACGAATCTGCCATAACCGGCGAATCCGCGCCGGTGATTCGCGAAGCGGGAGGCGATCGTTCTGGCGTAACTGGAGGCACGAGGGTACTTTCCGATGAGATCACTGTTCGCATCACGGCCGGGGCTGGTGAGTCGTTCTTGGACCGCATGATCGCATTGGTCGAAGGAGCCATCCGCCAACGAACTCCCAACGAGATCGCGCTCACGCTGGTACTGACAGCTTTCACTCTGATTTTCTTGATTGTCGTCGTACCACTCTGGGCGATGGCTTGGAACGCAGAACAGTACATGATGGGCTATTTAGGACTGCAACAGCCCCTGCATAGCTTGGGCACGGACGTTCCCACGCTCGTAGCTCTGCTCGTTTGCCTGATTCCGACCACGATCGGCGCCTTGCTAGCAGCGATTGGAATTGCCGGCATGGATAGGGCTCTGCAGGCGAACATCATTGCAAAGAGCGGCAAGGCCGTCGAGACAGCGGGTGACATCGACGTCGTGCTCCTGGACAAAACTGGAACGATTACCGAAGGTAACCGGCGTGCGACGCAATTCCTGCCAGTCGAGGGCTATTCTGCCGCCCAGGTCCGGGAGTTGGCTGCTCTGGCGTCTGCTGCTGACGAAACGCCCGAGGGTAAGAGCATTGTCAGCATTTACGAGTCCCAAACGCGAAGTCCAGTCAGCGTGCCGCAAAATGCGGAATTCATCACGTTTTCTGCTTCTACCCGTATGAGCGGCATTAATCTTTCGGACGGTCGGCGTATTCGGAAGGGAGCAGCAGATGCCGTGGCGAAGTTCGTTCAGGAGCAGGGTGGCAGCATGCCAATGGATGTCTCGCCGTTGGTGGACGGCGTCGCTTCGCAGGGAGCCACTCCGCTTGTGGTCGCTGATGGCCCCAAGGTAGTCGGTGTGGTGGTTCTTGAGGACATTCTAAAGCCGGCGATGAAAGAGCGCTTTGACCGTTTGCGCAAAATGGGACTGCGCACGGTCATGATCACCGGAGACAATCCGCTCACAGCGGCAACCATTGCCAAACAGGCTGGGGTGGACGAATTCCTTGCTCTGGCCACTCCGGAAAACAAACTGGAATACATTCGAAAGCAGCAGGAGGAAGGGAAGCTTGTCGCGATGATGGGCGACGGCACGAATGATGCTCCAGCTCTGGCGCAGGCGGACGTCGCCGTGGCGATGAATGCCGGGACCCAGGCAGCTAAAGAAGCTGGCAATATGGTGGATCTCGACAGTGATCCCACTAAGCTCATCGAGGTCGTTGAAATTGGTAAACAGTTGTTGATGACGAGGGGAGCTTTGACCACCTTCTCCATTGCAAACGACGTGGCGAAATACTTCGCCATCATCCCTGCGCTTTTCGCAGGAACCTTGCCATGGCTGAAGATGATGGACATCATGCACCTGCATTCGGCGACTTCAGCCATCCTCTCGGCTGTAATTTTCAACGCGATTATCATCCCTTTGTTGATTCCGGTCGCACTCAAAGGGGTCAAGTACGAACCCCTTGGGGCCGACGCTTTGCTGCGCCGAAATCTGCTGATCTGGGGACTTGGGGGCGTAATCGTACCGTTCATTGGTATCAAATTGATTGATGTTGCCATGGTCGGTCTGCATCTGGCTTCCTGAGTCGGGAGGTTTATCATGTCACGATATATTTCCAAGAGCGTTTTTCTGCTATTGATCACGGTCGTGATCGTCTGCGGTATCTATCCGGGCGCGGTATGGGTCATCGGACACGTTTTCTTTCCCTTTAAGGCGGAAGGCAGCTTGTTGAGGGGCCCCGATGGGCAAGTGGTCGGCTCCAAACTGATCGCGCAACCATTCACGAAGGACGAATATTTCCAGCCCCGACCTTCGGCAGCGTCATACGACGCATCTGCATCCGCGTCTTCGACTCTCGCTCCCTCGAACTACCTGCTGCGTGATCGGGTTGCCCGCACGATCGGCCCCATTGTCAAGTATCAAAGCGGACCCAAGGCTGGACAGCTCGTAGCCCCAGATATTGAGGCTTGGTTCCAGCAAGACCGGTACCAAGGAAATCCGGGAATTGTGGTTCAATGGGCCGATCTCCACAACGGCCTGGCGACTGCCTGGGTGGGTGCAGATCCCACCCATGGCGCATATGTGGACTCCTGGGCCAAGGCGCATCCGGCCGTCGTCGCCGGCTGGGTGAAAGCCAACCCGAGCACCCCGCAACCCAAGGCTGCCGATTTGGCGGTGGTTTTCTTTGAAAACTTTTCCAAGGAAAACCCTGGCCGGTTCCCTTCCGCGGTTACGCACACAGGTGCCGACGGTAAGACTACAACTGCGATTGAACCTGCCAAGGATGGTTCGGATATTCAGTCGATCTTCTTCGACATGTGGCGGCAGGACCATCCTGACGCTGATCTGCAGAACGTCCCTGGTGATTTGGTAACGACTTCCGGTTCTGGCCTCGATCCCGACATTACCCTGCAGAACGCTGAGTACCAGATGGATCGAGTCGCTTCCAAATGGGCTGCTGACACCAAGCGGGATCCCGCGGCAATCCGTGGAGAAATCGACCAGATACTTCAGGCTAATGCCAAAGCTCCGTTTGGCGGGCTGGCAGGGGAAAAGATGGTAAACGTATTGGAGGTCAACCTAGAGCTTCGCAAACGCTATGGAGCACCTAGGTAAGTTCACAATTATTCATTTCGCTGCAAGTATCAGCATAAAACAGCCCCGGTATTTATTGGTTCCCTGGCCACATGCCGGGGACGTGTTCGGCCCGGAGTATATTGCTGATGAGCACGATGAAACAGTGATATGGAAACACCCACTCTGAGTTTCGTCATTCCCACCTATCGCCTGCGAAGTGTGAACGAAACCGTTGAATGCTACGACCAGCACTTCTGGAGGAACGGTCACTCAGTGCGAATCGTCGTCTTCGACGACTCGATCCCCGCGAATCAGGGAAAATACTTCCCCTTGCTGGAGCGGACCCGCACGCACAATGAGCTTTATTACGTCGGGCCGCGGGAAAAGGAGCAGTTCCTCGCCTATCTGAATGGACGGCTCCGGGACGCCCGGCTCGAAGGAATCGTGAAGAATCTGTTCCGGCCTAGCTACGGTGGAAATCGCAACTGCGCGCTGATGTACACGCTAGGTGAGCTGGTGGTCAGCTCCGACGATGACATGCGGCCTTACGCTTTGATGGAAGACAGCCCGGAATCGCTCGAAATTGATGAGATTTGCCGTGGCCGCCTGCACAAGGCAGGCAAGGGGCATTACGTTCACAAGTCTTTCGATATTCTGGCCGCGTTCAAAGACGTGCTCGGTAAGAGCGTTGCTGAGGTGCCGGAAAACTACGAGCGCGGCCAACTGCTGATCGACACGGCGACGGACCTGAAGACAAACGTCACTAAGGGCTTCGCGCAGGAAAACTCCCTGATGCTAAAACGTGGCCAGGTGTTAGACGCTGACGTAATCAAGATTGCCCAAACATTCCGGTCGGGCACCAACGACATCGACGCCATTGACTTCGTTGAGATGTTCCTTGCTGACGAGCAACAGGTCGATCCCGACGCGCTGAACGACCTATACGTACTCGTCAACTTTCGGCCTGTAATTACGAACCAGAACTGGCGGATGGATTGCGGTATCGCCGGCTATGACAATACGTTCGGGTTACCCCCGTTCTTCCCAACCCGGCTGCGATTTGAGGACTACATCTACCGGCTCTGGATACAACAGGAGGGGGTAGTCGCCGCTCACGTAGATGCGGCGCAACATCACACCAGAAGCAACTACATGCGCAATCCGCCCGCGCTAGAGATTTTTAGTGAGGAAGTTGCAAACCTGATTAAACGGAAGATCAAGGCGAGCCTCGTGCGTCTCGGACCACTGGGAATTGATTTCGATTACGACGGTCATGTCACGGCCGGCGACGCCCAGGAGGTTCTCGACAAAATTGAGTGCCTTCATCGCCGGGCGCTAGATGCGATTCCTCAAGCCAGTACGCCTCAACGGGCAGACGCATTACTGCTTTTTGCGGGGAATCTGCGCAAGGCGTTTTATGGTTTCGAACCTGACTTTTTCCAGCAGAACTTGGTCCGCATTGTTGATGATGTTATTAGCGTCATCAGAAGCGCACTTGAACTATGGCCTACTCTGGTGGAAATTAGCTATTTCCAGAAAGCGCGGCAGGATCTTCCGCAGCTCCGAGTACAGAACCAAAAGGTGTGAGCCGGAGCAATACTTTCGTCATTAGAGCTTGTGAACCGCCCTTTATGCGAATCGCTCAAGTTGCGCCACTTAATGAATGTGTGCCGCCTTCTCTTTACGGCGGCACCGAACGTGTAGTCTCATATCTCACCGAGGAGCTGGTAAGGCTCGGTCATGAGGTGACCCTGTTTGCGAGCGGAGGCTCGCAAACGGCGGCGAGGCTCGTGGAGGTATGCCCCCGGGCCCTCTGGCGCGATCCCCAGGTGCGCGAGGTGCTTCCTCACCATGTTCGACTGCTTGAACTCGTATTTCGAGACGTAAGCCAGTTCGACGTGATTCACTTTCACTGCGATTATGTTCATTTTCCGTTGGTGCGCCGATATAAAGTCCCTACAGTCACTACCATGCACGGAATGATGCACCCGCCTGATTTGTGGCAGTTTTTCGAGGAGTACCGGGAGGTGCCTGTGGTATCAATCTCGAACGATCAGCGCGTTCCAATTCCCCATGCAAACTGGCAGCGGACCATCTACCATGGACTCCCTCCTGCCCTGTTCACGTTTAGCGAGGATGGAGGGGACTACCTCGCGTTTCTGGGGAGAATGTCGCCGGAGAAGCGGGTGGATCGCGCCATAGGAATCGCGAGAGAAACCGGAGTGCCACTGAAGATTGCGGCCAAGATCTATCCTGAAGAGCGGAACTACTTTGAAAGCACGATCACGCCGCTCCTGCGCGCGGCGGAACCGCTGGTCGAGTTCGTCGGCGAGTTGGGCCAGCGCGAAACGAACGAGTTTCTCAGCAAGGCCAAAGCACTGTTATTTCCGATCGATTGGCCTGAGCCCTTCGGACTTGTCATGATCGAGGCCCTTGCATGCGGCACACCTGTGATTGCCTGGCGGCGAGGGTCCGTCCCCGAAGTTCTGGCTGACGGTGTAACCGGCTACGTCGTTGAAAATGTTCCTGAAGCCGTTAATGCCGTCGGGCGCCTGGATCAGTTGAATCGCCGCGAATGTCGCCGGGTATTCGAAGAGCGCTTCACAGACGGGCGTATGGCGCGTGACTATCTGAGAGTGTACGGGCGGCTGGCAAAGTCGGCAGATCCGGAGTTGGATCTGACTTTATGACCTTGCGTGGAAGTTGCGCAACTTACTTCGAGTCGTGAGAGTCATGAGTTCCGTCGGAGTTGCGCATTGGGCGTGCCGGCGGTTGGTACCGGCCCGAGCACTCTGTTGCAAACCCAGATGATCGATGCATAAACCGCCTGGCGGAGGGTTACGCAGCGCTGAGGCTTAACCGTGTACTTCCTCCGACGCTTACTGGGGATGCCAACTACGATTACGGCGCTGGGTCTGACACCCGGCTCGCATTCTCCATATCCCCTCTCGCTCGGCGCGCTTCCCAGATCGTATTCTACGCAATGTTTCGGCCTCCCACTCCTATTGGGAATTCGATGAATTCAGAGGACAAGGTGGTCGACACCGAAACTTCTGAAGCAGCGTTAGAGTAGGTTTTTGCACCCAAGAGGCCGCTGGGCCGAGACGTCCATATGCTTCAGCTTCTCGCAGGCGCCGACGGCGAGGTTTCGATAGATGTGCAGGCCGATATCGGACCGAAGGCGGATGAGTTCGCCAAGATCGGCATGCTCGAGCACAGCGGTTTCGACATACGTGCGGGCAGTGGCGGTGGCGGAATGAGGGGCTCCGGTGAGAAGCGACATTTCACCGAGACATTCGCCATCACGGACCACGCCTACAAACGTGCTTGATCGCGCCACGGAAATTTGCACTTCACCTTGCAGTACGACGTGCATGCGGTAGTCGGTTTCACCTTCACGGAAGATGGTTTTGCCTGGTTCGAAGGAGGCAGTGCCGCAGACGCCTGCGAGCCGAGTGACTTGTTCGGAGATGAGTCCGGCGAAGAGCGGCAAGTGGTGAACTGCAGCAGCGACACGGGGAAGTACGCTGCGGGTCCGGAACCGGCGCAAGACGAGGTCGGCCAGAGTGCGGTTGCGCGGGGTGAGGGCTTCGATATTCACTTCGGGCGGGGCTGGCAGGCGGAACATTTTGACGACGTCGAGACGTTCCACTTCATCGAAGGCGAAGGCCGGGATGTAGGCAACGGGCAGGAAGCCGAGTTCGAGAAGTGTTCGCTGCATGCGGGGAGCGTAGGCGCTGACGTCGATTTCAACGAGCTCGGCCGGCCCGCCGAGTTTGCCGGTCCAGGTGCGCTCGATATTGGTGAGGAGAAAACGGATCACTTCGTCGTGCAAGGAGATGAGCTCGAAGATGCGCACGGCTTTATCGTGCGGGTCGATCGTAAAGCCGACGGCACCCGCAATGCGGCCATCCTCACGAGCGATGAGATAGCTGGACCGCCGTGACTGCAGCTTGAAGACACCATAGTGGAGGCGCATGGGGCCGAATATTTCGCGATGGCGCACACGGCCGCGCTCGATGTGGAGAAGCGTGGCATAGCCCCCCGTGGTGAAATCCTGCTCTTCAAAAGTTCGTCCGAGCGGGTAGGCGGGTGCGTCTTCGTCGACGATTACGTCCGGAGAGATGGAGCAGTTTTCGAGAGCGAGGTGGGCGAGCGCGTAAATCTCTGGAATGACGTGCGGGTCATTCTTGCGCAGTTGTTGCGCGTTCCCGAAGTGGCGGGCTAGGAGGACGAGATTCTCGCGCTGCTTCAAGCGCCAGCGTGACGGCAGAAAGCCGATGAGGGCGAAGCCATGAAGTTCAGCGATCTGCAAGGCGTAGGGGTGGGTCATGCTAGTCTCGACGAAGCCGAGTTGAATGCGGTCCTGGACGCGGAGGAGCCGCTCGGACATGAGCAGATTTCCGACGCCGCGGTGACGAAATGCGGGGTGAACGGCGAGGCGACCGAACTCGGCCACGAGGTCCGAGCGGGCACCCACTTCAAGATCAACGGAGGCAGTGCCGATGATTGCTCCGCTTTCCGTGTCTTCGGCCACAAGCAACAAGCTGTCGTCAGAGTAGACGAGCCGGGTGAGCTGGTCTTCGTCGTAGTATCGGGGACTGTAATCGGTGCCGTAACAAGCGAGAAAGATGTCGCGCATGGCGCCAACATCTTTCGCGGCGGCCTGGCGTACGGTGATCATGATTTTCCCTCCACAGGCGACGCGTGGAGTTCGGGCGATGCGAGCAGTAGAAGAACCAGCAGAGCGGAGCGTTCCGTCATGCGAGCGATCTGCGTCTGTTCATTTTCGGCATGCGCACCATCGCCGACTGCGCCGAGTCCATCGAGAGTGGCCGTGTATTGACTGGTGGTATTGCCGTCGGAGGCACCGCCGACAGAGGCCTGTTCGAGTTCCAAGCCAATTTGCCGACCCAGGTTCTGCGCCAGATGCCATAAGGCTTGATTGCGGGGAACGGGTTCCATGGGCGCCTGATCAATACCGCCCTCCACTTGAATCAAAGTGACGGGATTGACGGGCGTGAGGCTCCGGATGGCGGTTTCGACTGCAGCGGCATCGGCGCGTGTGCGGACGCGCACATCGATGCTGGCGCGCACTTCGGGCGCGATCACGTTGGAGCGCAATCCACCATCGATGGTTCCGACGTTCACGGTGATGCCGCGGGAAGCGTCGTTGAGCGCGAAGAGTTTCTGGATCTGGTAGGACATCTCGAGGATGGCGCTGGCACCCTCTTCGGGATTGATGCCCGCGTGAGCGGCGCGACCTTTAATGGTGATCGTGAATCCACCGGAGGCTTTGCGGGCTGTTTTGAGTTTACCGGCGCGGCTGAAGGCGGGCTCAAGGATAAAAGCGCGGGCAGAGCAGCGGGCCAGACGACGGATGAGAGGGGAAGAATCGACGCTTCCGATTTCCTCATCGGAGTTGATAACGACCAGGATGTCGGCAGGAGGCCGCAGGCCGAAATGATTGATGGCCCGCAGCGCGTAGATCATCTGAACAAGGCCGCCTTTCATGTCGAACACTCCGGGACCCCTGAGCACGTCGCCTTCTACCTGCACGGGCATGCGACCGAGCATCCCGAGCGGCCAGACGGTATCACAATGGCCGATTAATAACTGGCGGGGAAAGTGTCTTCGCCGGTCTGGCGTGCGCGCAAACAGAATGCCCCCAGAGACGCGGCCGCGGAGGAGGCGAACCAAGAGGCCGCACTGTTCGATTTCCGATGCGAGAAGTGCAAGTACGAGAGCCACGGCGGCGGGTTCATCGGAAGGTGATTCGGCGAGAGCGAGGCGAGTCAGGAGATCGACCATTCCTTGACGCTGCCGTTGGAGGTAGTCAAGCAAGCATCTGATCTCGTCGGTCGTCATGCTGCACCTCGGCCTCCGATGGTTCCTTAACGGGAGAACCCTTTTGGAAACGGGAATGCCCGGGTCTGCCTAATTTCGGCGAAGCGACCCGGGCTCAGATACGCGAGCAACGGAGCGGTGAAGATCTGATCGCTATCGTCGAGATCTTCCGAGCGCAACGCATCCTCCTCAGCGGCGGCGGCGATTATCTTGCCGGTGATCAGGCTGTTTGGTCCAAAGCCGTCAAAGACGGTGTCTAGCGTGCATTCCAGGAAAAGGTAAGAGCCTTTGACGAGGACCCCGTCTACCTCCCGCGCGGGAAAGGTGGGGAGCACGAGCAGGCTGGGTTTGGACTGGTCTTCGCAGCGAGGCGCGGCGGCGAGGCTGGCGAGCAACACATCTGTCGGGCGAGGATAACTGACCGTGAAGACGCCATGGCGGCGGATGTTGTGGTACGTGGTGTGGCGAGGACTGCAGACGAAGCAATAACGGTTTTCCCAGCCGAGCGGCATAGCCATGTGCTTAGGGGCGACGTTGTAGCGACCGTCGGATTCCTTACTACCGATGATCACCAGCGGGGAGACGCTGAAGAAGCGATCCCAGATGGGGCGGTCAACGGGGAGCGGAATCAACGTGGATGAGTCGGCCGGGGTCATGGCGTCGACCTCACTTTCGCTTTGAGTAGCCTGGCGCTTTGATCTTTCCACGGTGCGCTCCAAACTCTCGTTGCCCGGGATGCGGATGGCATGCTTCACACCGCGTTCCTCCAACGCCTCGTAGACCGATGTGGCGATTGATGACGATCCGATGATCGAGATGATCTACATCAAGCGAATTGGGTTTCGGCGAGCCTCTTCTATTGTGCCCGACAAAATGCCCTCGAAACAAGCCCGGTTTGGGGTCGGCGGTCGGCCGCGCTTGCCGCGCCGCTGCTTCGGCAGGGGAAGTAGCGGCGCAATCAGTTCCCATTGCTCGTCCGTCAACAGCCTCTGCCGTTTCTTCATGACAGAAGCTCACTCGACCGCTGCCTTACATAGAAGTACCTATCGTGAGGCCGAACCTATTCTTGAAACACGCTCTAGTGAAAATGCCTGCCGCCCGGCCCCAAGATGGTCCGGACGCGAATTGGATCCGGGCGAAATCCAGCGAGGTGGATCAACGTCACCGCCGAAGCAATCCGCCAGTCGCAACCGACCCTAAGGAATGGGTGTTCGTACCGGTCCCGGGACTGGTGGATGAAGCACTGTTCCGAGCGGCACAGGAGCAACTACAGGAAAACCGTAACCTCGCCGCTGGACAGATCAACATCGGCCTGAGGCTTTACGTGCCGCACGAACCGACCGATCCAGTCCTTCACCTTCTCCCATGGTCCAGCTGCGCGCAGCACACGGTCGGCGAACTTCTCAAGGAATTGGGTATAGCTCGCGTAACTGCTTACAGGGATGATGACCGTCCGGACGCCGTCCTTCTCCAGCCGGCGAAACGCTACCGACACAAGTGAGCTCTTTCCAAAACGACGTGGCGAAAGCAAGAAGACTTTCTGTCCCTCCCCGACGTCTCGCGCCAACTGCCCCAGCTCCTCCGTTCGGTCTACGAAGCCGGATTCGGTGATGATTTCGCCAAATATGAATGAATTCTCTTCCGCTCTTCGTCTCATGGCACTCGCATCTCTCGCGTTACGCTATTTAGGGTAACGCCAAATGGCGTAAAGGGCCAAGTCGCTACTTGGATCCGACCACCCTATGTTCGGGCTTCGCAAAGGCCGCACGCGTTGAGCGGTTCAGCCCGAAGAAAGTTCAAGTAACAGGCAGAATGCCGGTATTATCTGCACAGCGCCGAGGTCGCTATGTCACATTGTCGCGGGTGTATAGTCTCCGTGAATTGTCAGCGGCAGATCTCCCACAACAAGACCTCGGGGGAACAGTTAAATTTTACTTGTTCGGTAAATGCGTAAACGGGCCGGAATAGTCGGCGACCGATACCAACTACCGGAGAACACGGGCTGCAAAGGGAGGCGGCGGCACGCGCTCGGCTGGCGCCATGCAGCACCACGCCG
>Ga0075520_1000769_pt1 | contig 14660 bp, 13 predicted proteins | sample NGEPerB_FD_75100 | JGI IMG/M metagenome (GOLD analysis project Ga0075520, IMG submission 75100) | Arctic peat soil microbial communities from the Barrow Environmental Observatory site, Barrow, Alaska, USA - NGEE PermafrostAB12-B | ecosystem: Environmental > Terrestrial > Soil > Wetlands > Peat ... | reverse complement strand
TGCCAGCGCATCGGGATCATTGATCACGGCCGATTGCTGGCGGAAGGGACGCTGGGCGAACTCCAGGAGCGGCTGGGTGGCGACCGCGTGTTTGTGCTGGAGGCGGATTTCAAAGACTCCTCGCCCGACTCGTGGGATGGATTTCAAAAGCGCTTTCGTGTGATTCAAAAATCGGAGAAGCAGCTTGTCGTGGCAGCGATCGGCGCTCGCGATCCGTCCGAATGCCTGAAGGATTTGCTCGGCCTGCCGGTTCGCGTGGAGAACGTCACGCTGAAGCGGCCCAGTTTGAACGATGTCTTTCTTCAACTCACCGGGCGGGATTTGAGGGAATAGCATGCTGCGCGTGCTTTTGTCCAAAGACCTGCGGCGCGCCTGGCGCAATCCGCTGCCGTGGCTGATCAACCTCATCGTGCCGCTGGCGATGACCGCGCTCTTAGGCATGGTATTCGGCGGCAACTCCGACAGCGGCGCCCTGGGACGCATCCGCTTTGCCGTGGTGGACGAGGACAAATCGATGTTGAGCGATTTTCTGCGCGGCGCGGCGAACCAGGGCGAAGGCGGCAAGCGCCTGGAGCCGGTGTTCATGGACCGCGACGATGCGATGCGGCAGATCAACGACAGCAAGATCAGCGCGGTGCTCGTCATCCCGACCAATTTCATGCGCAATTATCTCACCGGCCAGGACGTCGTAACCCTGGAACTGGTGAAGAACCCGGCGGAATCCATTCATCCGGCGGTCCTGGAGGAGTTGCTGGGAGCGGTCGTGACAGCGATGAATGCCGTATCACGAAATTTTCAGTCTGAATTTCCCGAATGGAAGACGGTGTTGGAGGGCAAGGGCGACTATCACAAAGTGTCGTTCCTGATTGAGCGGGCCGGCAATAAGTTAAAGAACGCCAAACAATTCATAAGCCCGCCGCTCGTGTCTTACGAAAAGGAAGGCGGTAAGAGCGAAGCTGGGGCTGGCGGTGGCCTCGCGAAGCGCAGCCCTACCGACAGTGTGTTCGCGTATTTACTGGTTGGGTTGTCGGCGATGTTCCTGCTTTTCCTTGGAGGCATCGGGATGTCCGACCTGCACCGCGAATTGAGGAATCGCACCTTTGAACGATATCAAACGCTTCGGGATTCGCTGGCACCGTTTATTGCGGGCAAGGCGGTGTTCGCGGTGGTCATGCTGTTGATCTGCGCCGCGGTCATGCTGGGCGGCGGCGGCCTGATCTTTCGCGTGCATTGGCAGCACCCGGCAGGGCTCGCCGCGCTGACCTTTGGCTATGCGTGCTTCACGGCGGGATTGTTTGCCGTGCTGGCCGCCCTGATGCCCGATGAGCGGCGGGCGGGCGCGATGAACAACATCGTCGGGATGGCTTTTGGAATCCTGGGCGGCTGCGCATTCCCCGCACAGAATCTGCCGGCCTTTATTCGCGATCACATCACCCGCTGGATGCCGAGTTATTGGTTTGTGGATGCCGCGCGGCAACTCCAGTTCGGCGGCGCCAATCCCGGATGGGGGCTGGTGACGCTCAAGCTGGTCGGAATCAGCGCGGCCTTGATCGTCGTCGCGGCGCTGCTGTTCCGGCGTCGATTCAAAACCGGATTACGGGCATGAAGCGCATTCTCGATATTGGGCACACAGAGGCGCGGCTCTTTCTCAAACACAAAAGCGCTTATATCTGGCTGTTCTTCGTGCCGATGGCGTTCGTATATTTTATGGGCTTTGCCAACCGCGGCCCGGGCGATCCTTACAATCACAAAGCCCCCGTGCTCATCGAGAATGCCGACACGAATTACCTCGGGCGCATTTTCCTGGATGAACTGAGCGCGCAAAACATGTGGCTCCTGAGCCCCACCAATCGTGAAACCGCAGCGCGCGTCATCCGTATCCCCGCCGAATTCACGGACAATGCCCTGCACCTCAAGCCGACAAAACTGCAATTCCTTCAGCGCGGCGATTCCGGCGAAGCCGACGCCGCGCTCATCGAAGTGCGGCTGGTGCGCGCCCTGATCGCGATGAACGGCCATCTGCTCGAAGCCGCGGCGGAGACGAACACGTTGGAAGCGGTTTCGGAAAGCACGCTCCGCGTAATCATGGCAAAGCCCAACCCGGTCCAGTTAAACGCCCGGTTCGCCGGTCGAAAGCCCCTGCCATCGGGCTACAACTTTTCGCTGCCGGGCAATCTCGTGATGTATCTCATGATGAACTTGCTCATCTTCGGCGGCGCCACGGTGGCCGCGGAACGGCGCAGTGGCGTCATCAGGCGGCTGATGACCCATCCGGTCACCCGAATGGAACTGGTCACGGGAAAGATCTACGGATTGATGTTGCTGGGAGGGGTGCAAATCCTGTTTTTTCTCCTGGCCGGAAAATATCTATTTCATGTCAACCTGGGCGCAAACCTGCCGGCTATCACGCTGACAATGCTCGTTTTCGCCTGGGTGGCCGGATCGTTGGGCGTGCTGGTCGGTTCGCTGACCGCGGCCGAGGACCGCGTGACGGCGATTTGTGTGCTCGCCAGTTTGCTCATGGCAGCCTTGGGCGGATGCTGGTGGCCGCTGGAGATCGGGCCGCCTGCCCTCAAAACCATCGCGCTCTGCACGCCGTCTGGCTGGGCTTTGCAGGCCCTCCATCAGCTCATCAGCTTCGGGAGCGGCCTGGGCGCAGTGCTGACTCCACTGGCTGTGCTGGTGGGCTTTGGCGCAGCGGCAAATATATTGGCAGCCCGGTTCTTCCGCGCATAATCTGAAATTTCAAATTTCAAATTTGAGATTGTTGGTCGAGTCCTGCAACCCTCCGGGTTGGTGTTGGTTTTTCCAAATTGGATTGCCTGCACAGGTTGCTGGCGTTATCTGTAAAGTCGCTTTATCGCAATACCACAATGAAATATTCCCGCTCGATCCACGCGCTTTGTCTTTGTGTTCTTTTTCTGCCCGGACTCCACACTCGCGCAGCCGCGAGCGAGACGCTTCTGTCGCCCGACGGATCGGCGAAGGTCAGCGTAGACACCCGCCAGCTTCCGGACAGCCAGAGCAATTTGTGTTATTCGGTCCAGTTTGGAGGGAGGGACGTGTTGCTGGATTCCCCGATTGGGTTCGAGTTTCGAAACGCCGCGGCGCTCGGCGGTGGTCTGGAGATTCGCAAAGTGACACGGCGCGAGGTGGACGAGAATTGGAAGCGGCTTTATGGCAAACGCAAACAAGTGCGCGATCATTTTAATGAAATGACGCTGGAGCTCCAGGAACGCGCGGCGCCTCATCGAAACCTGGGACTGGTATTGCGGGCTTACGACGACGGGATAGCGTTCCGATATGCGCTTCCAAAGGACTGGGGCGATTTCGAAATGGCCGCGGAACACACGCTGTTTCGATTCCCTGCGGATGCGGCTGTGTGGGCGGCGAATTTCGGCAAATTCCATTCCCCGCAGGAGCAGCAGTTTAAATCGCTCAAACTAAGCCAGCTCGAGACCAACGGCCTGTATGGCTGTCCGTTGCTGGTGGAAGTGGGTCCATCCTTGTGGGCCGGCATTACGGAAGCCGATCTGACGGATTGGGCCGGGATGTATTTTAAAACTGTGGATGGGGAATCCAATGCGGTCGGAACCGTATTATCGCCTCATCCGGATGACACGAACCTGGTTGTTCGCTCGACGGCGCCGCGATCCTCTCCCTGGCGGGTGATCATGCTGGGGAACCGTCCGGGCGCGCTGATCGAATCGGATATTCTGGAGAACCTCAATTCCCCCTCATCCTTTAGCGCGCGGTGGGTGAAGCCTGGGAAATCGGCTTGGGACAAATGGTGGAGTGGCGGGTATGCGCCGGAGGCAAAGTTCAAAGTGGGCATGAACACCGCGACCATGAAGTATTATATTGATCTGGCGGCGGAGATGGGCTGGCGGTACCAGATTGTGGATGAAGGATGGTATGGGGATGCGTTTGCTCCGGGAACAAGGGGCAAGACATGGGAGCCCAATCCCACAGGCAATTTAACCAAACCCATTCCCGACGTGGATTTGCAGCAGCTCATTTCCTATGCGCACAAGAAGGGCGTCAAGCTGATCCTGTGGCTGCATTGGGGACATGTGGACCGGCAGATGCAGGCGGCGTTTCCGCTTTACGAGAAGTGGGGCATCAGCGGAGTGAAAATCGATTTCATGGATCGGGACGATCAGTACATGGTGGAGTTTTATGAGCGTGTGGCGCGGGAAGCGGCCGCGCATCATTTGCTGGTGGATTTCCACGGGGCATTCAAGCCGACGGGCTGGCATCGCACGTATCCGAACGTGATTACGCGCGAAGGCGTGATGGGCAATGAATACAACAAATGGAGCACGAATGTCACACCCGAGCACATGGTGACGATCCCGTTCACGCGGGGAATGCTCGGGGGGATGGACTTCACCCCGGGCGGGTTTCGGGAAAAATCATTTGAAAACTTCCGCGCCGTTGGGGGCGATGCGCCTGGTCCGTTTGTGATCGGCACGCGCGTGCACCAATTGGCGATGCTCGTGGTTTATGAGAGCGCGCTGCAGGTCCTTTGCGACAGTCCCGACAGCTACCGTCAAAGCCCCGCGGGCACAGACTTCCTGAAGGTCGTTCCCACGACGTGGGACGATACCATCGTGATTAACGGTGAGGTGGGCAAATACATCACCGTCGCGCGGCGCTCGGGCAAAGATTGGTACCTGGGCAGCATGTGCGGAACGGATGGCCGCACGCTGCAAATTCCGCTGAGTTTCCTGGGCAAAGGAAAATACCAGGCGGAAATATGGAAGGATGCTTCGCAATCGGCGGATGACCCCGAGCGATTGATAAAACAAAATCAGAAGGTGACGGCGAGGGACACGCTGGAGGCAAGTCTTGCGCCTGCGGGAGGGTACGTCGTGCGGTTCCGTCCGGAGTAGTCCGCGCGCAGCGACGGCCCTACCGAGGGAGAGGTGGGTGAAAGACAGGAGTGATTTTTGATTGCGTAAGAGTTGAAGAGCTGTTGAAAAGTGACGATAGTAAGTGAGCAACTATGAGTGAATCGCTGGATATACGGCACCTTCTCGAAAAATGGCCTTACGACCCTGAAGACGACATCCGGATTGTCAACGGGGATGACGGACGGGAACTTCTTCAGGTGCGAACCCCGGTGGGAATCGAGCAGCTTGAAATGAAAGGCAGGCCTGATGGCGCCCGTCCACACGACAAGGAATCCGCGCTGGAGTTTCAATTGCAACGGCTGGAGGAGTCAAGGAAGGCGGGACTCACTGCCGAATTCGAGCTGGATCCGGAGGACTGCGCGGAGTTGTTTGCCGAAGGAACGCTGTATTATTTCCGGTACGTGCGCCTGCTCCAGCTCAAGCGCTGGGCCGACACCCTCCGTGACACAAGCCGCAACCTGCGCCTGTTCGATCTCATGCATGAGTACGCGCAACAGGAAGAAGACCGAAACCATTTGGAGAAATGGCGGCCGTACATTATCCGCATGAATGCGATCGCCTCCGCGCTCATGTCGCTTGAAAAGGGAGCGCATGACAACGCGGTGGAAATCGTGGAGAAGGCGATTGCGCGGATTGAGGCCATCGAGGATCTCGATGACGAGACGTTTGCGTTTGAACGTTCCCGGTCGGTGGAGGCCTTGCATGAGCTGGAGGATCAGATCAATCGCACCCGTCCATTGTCGACGCTGGAAAGGCTCGAACAGCAATTGACCCGGGCCATTGACCGGCAGGAATTCGAACGCGCTGTGGAATTGCGGGATCGAATCCGGTCCTTAAAAGGCCAGCAGCAGCCTGGAAAACCCGCCAGAGATCGCAAATCCTGAGGGAGGTTTGATATAGGGGCGCACTGTGTGCGTCCGGCTGCGCGCAGCGCGGCCCTGCCGGGAAAGCTCCACACGCTCGCGCGCTCGCCTTATGCCGCGGCGATTTGACTAGCGCGCAGCACAGCCCTACCAGGGACACTCTACGGCGAATACACCTCGAACTCACGCAGCGCGTATCCAAGACCTGCGGCGCTTTGCATTGCGTTTAGCTGGATGTAACGTCCCGAACCCGATACCAGGAAATCCTCCAGCCCTCCGGTTCCACCCGTGGTTGTGTGCACAGTGGTCCAGGCGCTATTGTCGTTGGGGCAAAACCCCAGAAAACAGGAAAATGGGAACCACCCTGCCATTGAGGGTTGGCCGATCTCGTACGAGCGGCGGTTGACACTCCACGGGCCGGTCTCTACTCTGTGGCTGAATCCCTGGCGGCAATGGAGAGTGGAGCCGCCTTGGCATTGAAACACAACAAGCAATCAACAACATGAAAAAAACAATAAGTTGTCTGTGCGCGGTCGGATTAGGCGGACTCCTGAGCGGATGCGTTTCCCCCATCGGGCCGATTGGGGCTGTAGGTGCGGGAATCTATACGGATGTGTCCGGTCCTGTCGCTGTCACGAGCAACACAAGAGGCAGCAAAATGGGTCAAGCCTCATCCACCGGAATCATCTGCTTCGCCACTGGCGATTCCAGCATCAAGACGGCTGCCGACAACGGTGGCATCACGAAGATCTCGCATGTGGATTACCACACGACCAGCGTGTTGGGAATCTATGCCAAGACGACGGTGACCGTGTATGGCGACTAAGCCTGCATGGCATAAACTGCTTTAAACGAAAGGCCGTTTCCGCGAGGGAACGGCCTTTTTGGTAGGGACATCGCTGCCGCGATGTCCCGCCCGCGTTGAGCGGGCGGAAAGGAATTATTCACGCGCGCCAGCCTGGCCCGCAGATTGCGCCGCTGAACGCGGCGCGAACGGCGCGGCAGCGCCGTTCCTACCGCGTCAGCGCACTGGCTCGACCAGCACGCGGCCGGTCTGGTTGTTGGCCTGGAAGAAGCCGACGCCGAGCAGCGTTTCATTCTCAAAGAGAAATCTTTGAAGCTGCCGTAGTTTCTCTAATCACCGCCTTGCCGTTTGAAACCCAGCAGCCGTGGTTGCAGAAGCCATTCGAGAGTGGCGCCTCCCTCCGGAGTCGGCGCATGCATATCGAGACGGCACAACGCTCCTTTTTTTAACGTCAGGGAAAGTTTTGGGCCGCCGACGCACAGCAGCGAAATAAACACGCTGAGGTACGGCTCATGCCCGACCATGAGAACATTTCTGAGACTGGGCTGCAGTTCATTGAGTTGCGCCAGGAAATCTTTCATGCTGCCGGAGGGCGTCAGGTCGTCTGTAAACCTCAGCTTGCCGGGCTTCATGTGCAGTCCTTCGGCAACCAGTTCCGAGGTTTCCCTGGCGCGCGTCAAGGGGCTGGAGAGAATCACATCAAAGGAAATCTCCATCTGCCCCAGCGCATGCGCCAACCGCTTGGTTCTCTGGATTCCTTTGCGCGTCAAAGGACGCTCGTTCTCTTCGTAACGCGGATCTCCATGCTCCACCGCGTCACCGTGTCGAAGTATATACAGTTTCATTCGCGCCAGTTGGGTTTGGAATCGGAAAGAGGCCTTCACCGCTGCCCTCTCCCGTCCGACGGGAGAGGGAGTAGTAATTACGCATCATAGACATATTCACTTGGAATTCCGGTTCGTGCCAGCGTTTGTTTTGGCTTGGCGGCCGACCCGGGACTGTTCTAATGAACTCCTGTGAAACCCGATCGGCGCGCTGTCATCGATATCGGCACCAACTCCATCAAGTTGCTGGTGGCGGATGTCGCCGGAGATCATGTTGTCCCGCTTTGGGAAGGCAGCGAGCAAACCCGGCTCGGTGAAGGTTTCTATGAGTCGCAGCGGCTGCAGCCCAAATCGATTGCGGCGACCGCCGCCGCGGTGGCCCGGTTCGCAAAGAAAGCCCGCGAATGGGATTCGGTCCGGATTGCCGCCATCGCGACCAGCGCGGTGCGCGATGCCGCCAATGCCGGCGAGTTGCTCTCCGCCGTCCAACACGCTTCGGGTCTCGAGGTTGAAATCATCTCCGGCGACCGCGAAGCGGAATGGGTTTTTCAGGGTGTCACCACCGACCCGCAGCTTGGGCTCGATCCGCTGATGCTGCTGGACGTCGGAGGCGGCAGCACGGAGACGATCCTGGGCCAGGGGCGGCGCAAGCATTTTCAGGCGAGTTTCCCGCTGGGAACGGTGCGGCTGATGGAGCGACTGCCGCCCAGCGACCCGCCCGCGCCCGAACAGCTCAAGGCTTGCCGCCGGTGGGCTCGGGACTTTGTCTCCACGCAAGTGCGCCCGGTCCTCATGCCACGGATGCAGTGGGAAACCAAACCGCACCGGAGCAAAGGCGGAGTCCAATTGATCGGCACAGGCGGCACCGCAACCGTGCTGGCCTGCATGGAGGCGAAGCTCGAAACCTTTGACAGGGCCCGAATCGAAGGCGTCCGGCTCAGTCGCGAGCGCATGGGTTGGCACACCGAACATTTATGGAGCCTGCCCCTTGCCGCGCGCCAGGAAATCGTCGGACTGCCTCGCAACCGCGCGGACGTCATCCTGACCGGAGCCGTCATTTGCGAGGCGGTGATGGAGGAATTTGAATTTGCCGAACTGCGAGTCAGCACGCGCGGCGTGCGGTTTGGGGCGGTGCTGGAGAACTCCTGAAAGGTGGATCACTGCCTGCGCGCCAGTTCATCCTTTACTTTGGCAAGGTCGGCTTGGAACGCGGGATTCGCCTTGAATTCACGCACAATAGCCTGGGCCAGAGTCCGCCCGGCGTAGATGTCGGTCGGGTAATGCCTGCCAATCTCAACTCGATGCCAGCCGATGTTTCTTCCCTCCTCGAGGATGGAGTCCTTCCTGTCGGGAAACAATTCGGCCAGCAACAGGCCCAGCACCATTGCCCGGGTTGAATGGCCGCTTGGATAGCTGTAGCTCTTCTCCAGCGCGCCCCCCGCGGCCGCAAGTTCCAGATCGAGCATGTAAGGCCGGGGCCGTTTCCAGAAATTCTTGGCTGAATCCGTCACGGCCGAAGTTTCCCGCTGCACCTGTTGAAAGAAGGCCTCGGTGACGGGGAATTTGCCGGGTTGAAAGAAAGGACCAATGACGGGGGCGAAACTAAAAATTGTGAATTTTGTTTCAGACCTGCACAGCAACTCCTCTTGCGGCGTGCGGGCTTTGAAGACGGCCACGGTTGATGCCATGTCAGCGGCCTGTTCCGTGGATATTGCGAGCGGCGGCGGCGCCAGCAGCGCGACAGGATCGGGCAGGCCTGCCGGCAGATAGCTCTGCGCAGCGGCCTGGATGCTCGCCGTGGCGCAGACCAACACCAACGAAAGGAGGGCCCGGTTCCGGCGCAACGCCGGGAGGGACAACGAGAGGATTAATTTTATGGAATTCATGAGCGACAGAAATCGGGTTCACATATTTCGAGCCAGGTAATGATCTGCCGTCACTACTATGCGAAAAAAAAAGCGCGCGCAAGGTTCCGGCCGCTCTGTCACCGTAATGTAACAAAGTAGACATGGTTTTGACACGCGCGAGTCCTAGTGTCGTGCAAACACCCGGCGGCGCGTCAGCGGACAAACCCGTTTCGCCGGCTAATCGGGAAGCTAAAACACATGAAAAGATGCATTGTTGCGATGTTCACTCTCTCCGCCACGCTTTTATGCGCGCAGGCTCAACTGGCAATCACCGAAGTCATGACCCAGGAATCGACCAACAACTCCCTGGGCAAAGGATCTGACTGGTGGGAACTTTCCAATTTTGGATCCAGCGACATTGATTTGACGGGTTATCGCTGGAACGATGACGCGCACAATGGGGCGCTGGGCGCCGACCCCTCGCCGTTCACGGGCGTCATCATTCATCAGGGTGAAGCCATCATCGTCACCGAAACCAACGCGGCCATTCATGATGCTGCAACATTCCGGCAATGGTGGGGAATTGGAGCCGGTGTCCAGGTTTTGGTTTGTCCATCGACGGCTCCGGGCCTGAGCCAGAGCGGCGATTCAGTCCGAATCTGGAACCCGAACGCGGCCGGCGCCTCGGATCAGTTTGATGATGCGGACATGGTGGATCGCGTGGATACGGGGGCGGCTCCGCTTATCATGGTTCCGACGTTTAATTACGATACGAACAACGGGACATTTGATTGGCTGAGCACGAACGGGGTTCGGGGCGCATTTAACGCCGCCACCTCGGACGAGGTGGGCTCGCCGGGGGTTCACACGGCGGCAGGTCCGATTGTCATCGTTAAGCAACCCACGCCGAAGACTCTCACGGCGCCGGTGGGAATTCCGGTCAGCTTCAGTGTGGCGGCCATTGGCCTGCCCAAGCCGCGGTTCATCTGGCTCTTCAACGGCTCCCCGGCCAATCTCGGCGCTCTTGGCGCAACGGTTTATTCGGCATTCACCAACAACCAGAGCGTGAGCACGATCAGCTTCGCGAGCGTGCAAACTCTGGACCAGGGCACCTACAGCGTCATCGTCAGCAACGGTGTCCAGGCAAACCTCACAAGCTCCAACGCCGTGCTTACCGTGACCGCATCGCCCCTGGCGCCCGAGGTCAGCTCCGCTCCGCAAAGCGTCTGGGCCTACATTCCGCAGAGCGTCACCTTCAGTGTCGACGCGTTCGGAAGCCCATCGCCCACACTCCAATGGAAGCATAACGGCGTCAATATTTCCGGCGAAACGTTCCCCGATCTCGTGCTGTTCCTCTCCGACTCCAATGCCGCGGGAACCTACACCGTCGGCATCACCAACTCCGCCGGGTTCACCAATGTCTCCGCCACACTGACGATCACCCCCAAGCCCAATCTGCGCATCACGGAGGTTGAGCCCAACGAAGCCCCCGGCGGACATGGTGATTGGTGGGAATTGAGCAACCTTGGGACGTTCCCCGTCAGCTTGCACGGCTTCCGCTTCGATGACAGTTCGTTTTCGCTCGCCCAGGCGTACACAATCACCAACGATATTCTCATCGCGCCGAACGAATCGGTAGTTCTGGCCGAGGACATGACCCCTGCCGACTTTGCGACCTGGTGGGGTCCGGATCAGCTTCCTCCCGGGCTGCAGATCATCGATTACCATGGCGCGGGCCTCAGCTTCAGCAGCGCCGGCGACTCGCTCTCAGTATGGAATGCCGCGGCAAGCACCGAATCCGATTACATTGATTCGGTCGCCTTTGATGTGTCGGAGTCCGGGGTGACATTCACGTATGACCCGAGCACGGGCAATTTCGCCGGGACGACGAATGACAGCGCGGGGATCAGTGTGGTCGGGGTCAACGGGGCATTTACGGCGGCGATCAGCGGTGACATTGGTTCGCCGGGCAGCGTGGTAAACACGCCGCTGATCACGAGAATTGGGAAAGCCAACCCAGGTTACACGCTAACCTGGGTCAGCCAGCCAAACTTCCGGTACGCCGTGCAGTATAAAACCAATCTGGTGGATGCAAGTTGGAGCACCCTGACGACGGTGACGGTCGGCAACACCAACCAGTTCAGTTACACGGATGGGACGGCCACCGGCAAGCAGCGATTCTACCGCCTGATTTTGAATCCATGAAACAAAGCACAACATCCCGCGGATTCACCTTGATTGAATTGCTGGTGGTCATCGCGATCATCGCGATCCTGGCCGCCCTGCTGCTGCCGGCGCTGAGTCGGGCCAAAATGTCGGCCCAGCGCATTTCGTGTATGAACAAGCTGCGGCAGTGGGGCATCGGGATCACCATGTATTGTCAGGAAAACGACGGCAACCTTCCCCGCGAGAGCGCGGGTGGGGGCGGCTCCATGTTGAATAACTGGACTCAAGTCATCAACCCGGCCAATGCCGACGTGTGGTATAACGCATTGCCCCCGATGATCCGCGTGCCTCCGGCTTCCGAATTCGGCTCTTCAAAAGCCAACTGGGTGCGCTTTTATGACACCAGCAGACTATTCCAATGCCCCCAGGCCCATTTTCCAAACGGCGTGGCGGCAAATCCCAATGCACTTTTTTCCATTGCCATGAACTCGAAATTGATCCAGGGCAGCGCCACAACGATTCGAGTCGAAACCGTTAAGAAAACCTCGCAAACGGTGTTCTTTCTGGAGAATCGGCTTGCGGGCGAAACCAAGGTGGATCCCGCCCAGGTGAGTGACAATGATCCAAACGCCAATCTTGGCCAGCCCAGCAGCTTCGCCAACCGCTTCGCAGCGCGCCACTTCGGCAGCGGAAACATTGCCTTTGTGGACGGCCATTCCGCCGCTTACAAGGGATCCCAGGTCGTTGAAACACAGCCGGGCCCCGATCGGGGCAAGGCCATTTTACCACAATTAGAGATTGTATGGACGGCGGATCCGGATGATAATCCCAACTAACTTTGATCGCGTTTTCTGCAGTTTGGGCAGGGCGCGATCGAGACCCAATGCAGAAGAGAAGTTTAGTCAGTTTGAAGAACCTTCTTAGTACAAGCCTAACCCTCAATACTGAAATACCATGAAAATACATTTGCTGCCTCCCCTCATGTCCCTGGTGCTTACGGCTGCCCTGATGCCGGCGAATTCACAGGCTCAACTGAAAATCACTGAAGTCGAATCCAGCGAAGCCGGCAGTGGCAAGGCCGATTGGTTCGAACTGTCCAATTTCGGCAGCACTTCGGTGGATATCACCGGCTATAAAATAGACGACAATTCCCACACGTTTGGGCTCAGCGTCCCCCTCACGGGCGTCACGATTCTCACCGCCGGCGAATCAGCCGTCTTCTTCGAAGTCTCCGGAGGCACGCCTTTGACCGTGTCGGGATTTCGCACTTGGTGGGGGCTGGGCTCGAGTGTCCAGGTCGGCACCTATTCAGGCTCGGGAGTCGGACTGAGCGCAGCAGCGGACGAAGTAAACATCTACGACTCAACCGGTACGCTTATCAACGGCGTTGGTTTCAATACGGCCACCCCAGGCGTCACCTTCGGGTGGAATCCCACGACTCAAACTTTCGGCGCGTTGAGCTCCAATGGAGTCTTCGGAGCTTATGTGGCCCCGGTGGATGGTGATATCGGATCCCCCGGAGTGGTGCCGGAGCCTGCCAGCTTCGCGATGCTGGGGTTGGGCGCGGCAATGTGGATCGCCCGCCGCCGGTTGGCTTCACGCTAATCTGACAGCCTTTGCTTGTCGCAAAACGCGCAGGTTCGCCTGCGCGTTTTTTTTACCCCCTAATTCATGAAGGGGTGGGGACGGCTCGTCCCCACTGAGGTTCTAAATACCCAAGGGTTCTCGGGGACGAGGCCGTCCCCGCCCCGCTGGCGGCTCCGCAAATAACGTTGCGCCCGAATTGCCGGGCTCGTAATCTTTTTTCGAACCTAAGACGCCGCCATGTTTGCCGAGGAGCATTGCTGAATGAAACGAAAGAATTCCTCTCGCATGAAGACCGCCGCCGCCTTCGGAAGTCCTCCGAAGAACGTCGCTTCGCAGCCGGCGCCGAGCGCGGAAACTCATTCGGTTTCAACCCCGCCCGCTGCAGAACGCGCCCCCGTGATCCAGCCGGAGAAGCGCCCTGGCATTGGTTCATTGCGGATTCCCGCCATTCTTTTGGAGGGAGATTTGGCCCCCGCCGCCCCGGCCAGTGGCACAGGCCAGCGTTACGCCCTCGGGCCGACAGTGCTCGCGGCCCGCATGGAAATCAAAGGAGAACTCCCGGACGCTTACGGCACCCGCCGGCTGCTCCTGACGGCGCGCGATCCTCACTGGCTGTACGCGCATTGGGATCTGACATTGGACCAGCAGCGGCAGTACAACGCGCGCTCCGCCGATCGGCATCTGATCCTCCGCATTTTTGTCGAAACTCCGGAAAACCGGCCCGTGACTGAAGTCCACGTGCATCCTGAATCGCGCCACTGGTTTGTGCATGTGGATCGCGCGGGGACACGGTACGTCTCTGAATTGGGGTTCTACGACACGACTGGGAATTGGGAATCGATCTCGATGTCGGGGGCTGCTTTGTTGCCGCCGGACAGCCCTTCCAGCAATCTTTCCGTCAGGTTTGCGACGATCCCATACGATTTGACGTTTGAACAGATGCTATCGCTTCTAAAGGGCGGGATGGGCACAGACGCGCCATTTGCCGGGCTTGCGGAGCTGGCGAGAGGCGAGGTCATTCCCGAAAGTGCCGGCGTGCCGGGGCAAGCGGAATTCAGGACGGCCCAGCCGAAACACACGGGTGTCGCCGGCCGCGATCCGGCGCGGGTTGCGGCTCTCATTTCCTCCGCTATTGCCCAATTGCTTCGGCGCCACGTGGCCGGAAGTCCGGGAGTTGGCGCTCCCGCATCACTCGAAGCCGCCCCCTCCAGTCCGGCAGGCGGGCAGCCGGCCGCCCAGGGATTTTGGCTCAACGTCAACGCCGACCTGATCGTGTACGGCGCGACCGATCCATCGGCCACGGTCGAGATCGGAGGCCGGCCCGTCCCGCTCCGGCGCGATGGATCGTTCAGTTGCAGGTTCGCGTTGCCCGACGGGTATTATGAATTATCCGTGGTCGCTGCTTCGGCCGATGAAACCCAGGGGCGATCGGCTCAACTTACTTTCAGCCGCAGCACGGACTCTCAAGGGGTGGACGAACAATCTCCCGACCCGTCCCTGGGTGTGCCCCCGCCGGGAGTTGAGTGATGCATCGGAATGAAACGCGCCGTCCGCGTCATCCTCATCCTGATTGCCTCGGCACTGCTGGTATTCGGGCTCATGGTGGCGGGCCTGGAATATTTTCGGCACCGCCTGCAGAACATTCCTTTTGG
>Ga0075520_1000768_pt1 | contig 14661 bp, 10 predicted proteins | sample NGEPerB_FD_75100 | JGI IMG/M metagenome (GOLD analysis project Ga0075520, IMG submission 75100) | Arctic peat soil microbial communities from the Barrow Environmental Observatory site, Barrow, Alaska, USA - NGEE PermafrostAB12-B | ecosystem: Environmental > Terrestrial > Soil > Wetlands > Peat ... | reverse complement strand
GCGTAGACAAACACGGTCCCCATCAGCGCCAGCGCCAGGCCCAGGCTGCCGAGAATCACATATTTCCAGGCGGCCTCCAGCGAATTGCGCCGATTGTAAAGCGCCACCAGCAACACCGATGACAGCGCGGTCGCATCAACCGCCGCCCACATCACCCCCAGATTGTTAGCAAGCACCACCAGGAACATCCCGGCGCCAAACAGCGGAGTTAGGACAAAGAATTCGCGCACGCGGCCCGGTGTCACCACGCCCGCCGCGGAGTCGCGCCGGAAATAGCGCCCGGCGTAAAGACACGTGGCGAGCGAGACCACCGAGATGAGCAGCACCATGAAGGCACTGAGGGCATCGGCGCAAAAGAACTGGTTCCACTCCGTCACCACGGTGTGCTCCAGCACCTGGTGCAGGAGCCGGATGCCCAGCACGAGCGTGACGCCGAATGCCAGGACGCCCAGCCACTCCATGAGGCGGCGCCACGGCAACAACAGGCACAGAAGTGCCGCCAGGACCGGAGCCGCCAGGATGGACGTCAGTAGCATGTCAGCCTTTCAATTGATTCAATTTGCTCGTGTCCATCGAGGCGAAGTTTTCGCGAATGCGGTACACAAGGATGCCCAGGACCATCACGGCCACGAGAACATCGAAGAAGATCCCGAGCTCAACCACCAGCGGCATGCCGTAGGTCGTGAGGGCGACGGCGGCAAGCATGACCCCGTTTTCGACCGTCAACAGCGCGAGCACCTGCGTGAGAGCTTTGCGACGGTTGATCATCAGGAAAAAGCCCGTCAGGAGCAGCGTCAGGGCGATCCCCAGCGTGTTGTTGCCCAGACGTTGGAGAGATGTGAATGGCCGCGCCACGACGTATCCCAGCAGCGTCAGGCCCCCGCAGATGCACATGGAAGTAGGCGCGTTGAGCAGCGGTTCAATCTCCTGATGGATCTGGATCCGATGCACCAGCCGGTTCAGAAGCCAGGGCAGGAACAGGACTTTGCCGATGATCGTCAGCACCGCGACGACATACACATGGCTGGCGTTGTGATAATAGGCCACGACAGCGGCGATGGCGGCGAGCAGGAGCGATTGAATGGCGAAAAGCCGGATGCTCGTCAACAGCATGCGCTGGGCGATCATCAGCAACTGGGTCACCAGCATCAACGCCGCCATCAGCGTGATCAGTTGCGAACCGATTTCATGTGAAGCAGCCGGGTCCATGTTCATTGTGGCAATTGAATGTGCATTTTATTGGAATAAAAATGTGGAGAGCAGTGCAAGCGTCGCCAGGACGAACGCGGCGCTGAGCAGGTCCGGCACCCGGAACAGCCGCAGCTTCGCATTGGTCGTTTCAATCAAGACCACGACACCGCAAAGCGCGAGCAGCTTGGCGAGATACGCTAGCAGGCTCAAACCCAGCGCGGCCGGCGAGGCGCTCGTCGCAATCCCCAGCGGGAAGAAAACATTCACCAGCAGCGTCATTAACACGAGTTGCTTGATCGAAGCGCCCCATTCCATGAAAGCCAAATACCGCCCCGAGTATTCAAGCAACATCGCCTCGTGAATCATCGTCAGCTCCAGATGCGTGGCCGGATTGTCCACCGGCAGCCGGCCAGTCTCAGCCAGCAAGACGATGAACAAGGCGGCAAAGGCCATGACGTGAGTCGGATTCAGCAGACTCCAGGTCGCGCCCGGCGTCACCTGCACCATATGACTCAGGTCCGTGGACCCCGCCGTGATCGCCACGGTGAAAATAGCCAGCATCATCGCCGGCTCGGCAATGGCCGCAATCGTCATCTCCCGGCTGCTGCCCATGCCGCCAAACGCGCTTCCCGGATCCAATCCGCCCAGGGCCAGGAAAAATCGCCCCAATGCCAGCAGCCCGACAAGAGCGAGCACGCCTCCAAACAGGCTCAATGGCGCCTGGTCGATGATGGTCGGGACCAGCAGGCCGGCCATCAGCGCGGTCAGCAGCACCACATACGGGGCAAAGGAGAACACCCAGGATGCGTGTTCGGAAATGACCATGTCTTTTCTCAGAAACTTGATCCAATCCAGGTAAGGCTGCCAGATGCGCGGGCCGCGGCGGTTCTGCAGTTTGGCTTTCCAATTCCTGATGCAGCCGCTCAGCAACGGCGCGAGCAGCAGCAGCAGCGCCGTCTGCAACACGATGGCAGTCACATTGAGGTTCATAACGGGCTCACTGGAATCTGGGCTGAGTTCATAACGCAAATATCAGCAGGAGCAGCAGGGTGATAAAAATGTAAATCAGGTAAGCCTGGATGCTGCCCGCCTGCAACGCTCGCAGCCGGCGCGATATGCGCAGCACCAGCCGGTTCAATGGACGGTAAATGCGCGTCTGGAAAACCTCTTCGACATGACTCTCAAACCGGATGGTCGTGGCGAAATAAGGCGAGAAGTCGTATTCGCGCTGCACTTCGCGCCTGGGACGAAAGAGCGTCTTGAAAATCATGCGGATGGGTTTCGAAAATCCCGTCGCCGTGTATTCCATTTGCGGTGTCAGTCCGCGCAGGCCGCAGTCCCAGGTTGGACCGATGCGAGTTTTGGAGCGTCGGGCGAAGACCAGCCACAAGACGCCCGGAACGGGCAACAGGCACACGAGCATGAGCGTGATGCCAAGAGTCGAGACCGTCCCGCCATGTGCGGTCGCGCCCGTGAGCACCAAACCATTGGCAAGGCTGAGTTGCCCGCTCAACTCCTGGCCGAGGAGCTGTTGGGTGACCGGATCCAATAATTTAAGAAACGACGTGGGGAACAAGCCAAGGAACACGCATGCCGCCGTGAGTATCCCCTGGCCCAGAAGCATGGTGACCGGTGCTTCGTGCGCCTTTCGGGCATGATCGCTGCGCGGCTGGGCCAGAAACGTGATTCCAAAAGCCTTCACAAAACACGCCGCAGCCAGCGCGCCCGTAAGCGCCAGCATCGCCCCGCTCAACGGAAACATCAGCCGGACCAGGCTGGGAGTGGCGCCGAAACCTTGCAGCAACGACTGGTAAGTGAGCCATTCACTCACAAAACCGTTGAGGGGCGGCAGCGCCGAAATCGCCACCGCTCCAACCAGAAAGAAAAGCGCCGTCCAACGCATGTTCCTGGCCAGGCCGCCCATCTCTTCCATGTCCCGCGTATGGGTCGAATGCAGCACCGCGCCCGCGCCCAGGAATAGCAGCCCTTTGAATACGGCGTGGTTGATCGTGTGATACAATCCCGCGATCAGCGCCAAAGACGCCAGGGCAGGGTGGCCCGAATGCAGAAACATCAGGGCAGCTCCCAGCCCCATCAGGATGATGCCAATGTTCTCAATGCTGTGATACGCCAGAAGCCGCTTCAGGTCGTGCTCCATCAACGCGTACAACACCCCCAGCACCGCCGACACCGTGCCGATCGATAACACGGTCACGCCCCACCATCCGGGCGGCGTCCCCAGAAAATCAAAGAACACGCGCGTCATGCCGTAGATCCCTGTCTTGATCAGCACGCCTGACATCAGGGCGGACACGTTGCTGGGGGCGACCGGATGCGCTGCGGGCAGCCAGATATGCAAAGGAACGATGCCTGCCTTGACTCCGAATCCGGCGAGAAACAGGAGAAACGCGGCGTCGCGTTGACCCGGAGATAAGTGGGCGCCGATGCCGTGGAAGAGGTCGAAGCCATAACCGCCGGAAGCTTGAAACAAAAGAAGGAAACCGAGCAGGATGCAGCCCGTCCCGATGTGTGACATCACAAAGAAGAGAACGCCCGCCTGGCGAGTCTCCTCTTTCTCGTGCTCGAAGCTGACGAGGCAGTACGCCGAGAGGGCCATGATCTCCCAGACCATGAGGAAGAAGAAAGCGTTGGCGGCGAGGAACACGAGCGTTATGGCCAGCAACAGCAGGTTGAAGAAGGCGCCCAGCACGGCGACGTTCTTGCGGCCAAAAAAGCCGCGCGCATAGCCAAAAGAATAGATCGAGAGCGCAAGCCCCAGGAGCGACACAATCATTCCGAAGAATGCCCCCAGCGGATCCAGCCGCACCGTGAACTGCACGTAAGGGACAAGCGAGCGGAATAATTCAAAGGATTGGTTGGAGGCGGCTGTCCCGGAGCCAAGGGCCAGCGCGCACGCGATCAGTCCACACAAAGCCGCCACGGAAGAGCAGCCAAAGGAAACGACAGTGGCTGTTTTTTCATGCCTCAGGAACAGCAGCGACGCCACTGCCCCGGTCGCATAGATGATCAAACAAAAGTCCAGCAGGGTTATGGAGAGATCGTGCATAAGCGCGTTGGTCATTCAGGCCCGGCAAGTCTCCGCCCCGGCGTCAATGGGCACCTTCTTTCGCCGGTTCCGCTGCGACCGCCCAATTGCCGTTGAGGCTTTTCACTCCAGCCAGAATTTCATCGCGGCCGGCCTGGCGTAAAATGAGGGCTTTGAAATCCGCATTCCGCAGAGAAAACGCCAGGCGTGAAATCAAATGCAAATGCGCTTTCACCGTCGGGCTGATGATCGTGAACAGCGCCTGCACGGGCTGGCCATCCAGCGCCCCATAATCCACCGGGGTTTCCAGAAAACACAGCGTCACTAAAGGCTGGGGAACATGCAGCACAATCGGATTGCGAACGTGCGGTATGGCAATGCCATCCCCCACACCCGTCGATTCCAGCGCTTCCCGGGCGAGCAACACCTGCAGAAGAAACTCACGATCAACTTCTTGTGGCAGTCTCAGAACCTCAACGACACTCTTGAGGGCAGATGGCTTGTCCCTGCTGGCCAGGCGATAAAACACGCCTCCCTGCTGCAAGGCATCGGACAATTCAGGAAGTAATCCAGTTCCTTCCTGCGGTTCCTCGAAAATGCTGGGGGACACATTGATCCGATTGGCAGTGGCCCATTGGAGAAGTTCGGCGCGGTTGAAGCGATACTGGCCGCTTAAGCGGTATCCAGGCAGTTTCCGCTCATCCATCCACCGATAGACCGTCTTTTCTGAGATGTTCAACAACCCAGCGACGTCCTTGACCGTAAGTTGCATATGGTTGACGGCCAAAGACACTTTGATGTGCCATGGACATCTTTGGACATAATTCTAAATAGCGACCGAAATGTCAAGAGAAGTGAGAAGTCTGGGTGAGATTTAATGTGCCGGTCAAGTTTTCGGGGGCCAAAAAGCGGTAGAGGGCTACCGCAGTCCAAAACCTGGCGGACCTTCCCGCTCAATTTCAAATTTGAAATCTAACGCAAATGCGCAAAGCTCCCGGGATCAAACCGAAAAAGGCCAGCCGCATTTCCAAACGAGCACCGCGACTCTACAAACGGCCCTTGATCATCGGCCACAGGGGCTTTTCTGAAATCGCGCCTGAGAACACATTGCCGTCCTTCCGGCTGGCTCTCAAAGCCGGCGCCGATTTTGTCGAGCTGGATTATCAGGAAACTCGCGATGGTGTGGCCGTTGTTTTTCATGACGCCACACTGGATCGCACCACCGACGTCCGCAAACGCTGGAGCGGCCGCCGGTTCAAAGTCAGCGAACACACCGCGGCACAAATTCGAAACCTGGATGCCGGGAGCTGGTTTGGCCCCGCATTTGCCGGCACTCCTGTTCCGCGTCTGTCCGAAGCCGTGTGCACAATCGTGCGCGGCGGCGGACGGGCTGTTATCGAACGCAAGTCGGGCAGTGCGGCCCGATGCGTGAAGCTGCTGGCCCGCCGCGCGATCATCAAACAATGTATTTTGATTTCGTTCGACTGGTCTTTTCTGGCGGAGGTCCATGCATTGAATGACGGAATCCGGCTGGGCGCCTTGGGCCCGCCGAGCCGGCTGGCGAATGGAAAGAAACGATCATTCAAACATTGGCCTCCTGGAAGATCATGTCTGCAGGACCTCCAGCGGACTGGCGCCACCATCCTGGTTTGGAATGCCCGCATTTCAGGTAACGTGGTGAAAATGGTTCACGCCGCGGGATTTCAGGTTTGGGTTTACATCGTCGACAACCGATCAACAGCCGCGCGCATGATGCGAGCCGGTGTCGATGGCCTCATCACCAACCGCGTGGAGTTCATTTCCAAAACGATGCATTCCTTCTGTTGAACTGTGCGTCCTTTGCGTGAGACTATTTGTCTTTTGGCTTTTCCTGGACCCTCAACCAATTACCCTCAACTCTGTTCATGACAAAGACCCTTCGTTGCGCCGTGATCGGTGCGGGCGCCATTTCAACCGAGCACCTCAACAGCCTCGCCCTGTGCCGCCGCGCGGTCACTGTTGCCATCGCCGAACCCAACCGCAAACGGGCCCGGGAAGCTGCCGATCGATTTGACATTCCCCGCATTTACCCGGATCACCGCCGTTTGTTGGCGGACCCCGACATTGACGCGGTGATCGTCGCCGTGCCGAATTATCTTCATGCTCTGATCGCGATGGATGCCCTGAAAGCGGGCAAGCATGTGCTGCTGGAAAAGCCCATGGCCATGAACGCCAGGCAGGCGGCGGCCATCATCAAGGCAGCAGAAGCATCGCGCCGCGTCTTCATGGTGGGCATGAATTTCCGTTTTCACGCCCAGACTCAGCTTGCGCGCCAGGCCATTCAGCGCGGCGAGCTCGGCGAGCTTTACCATGCCCGTTGCTTTTATTTGCGCCGGGCCGGCATTCCGCGCATCGGGTCCTGGTTCACGCAGAAAAATCTTTCGGGCGGAGGCTGCACTCTCGACATCGGCGTTCATATGCTCGATGCGTCGCTCCATCTGATGAATGATTTTGACGTCGCCACCGTCGCAGCCCAGACGCACGCCCGGCTGGGGCCGCAGAAGCTGGGCAACGGAACATGGGGCAAAAGCGAGATCGACCCGCGCCTGCCGTTCACGGTCGAGGATTACTGCACCGCGCTGATCCGGCTGAAAAGCGGGCGAACCGTGCAATTCGAGATGAGCTGGGCCGCGTTCCACTCGCCGGAGCAGCGCGAAATGGGAATTGACCTCCTGGGCAGCCGCGGCGGCCTGTCGCTTTTCCCCGCCAGGGTTTGCCGCAATCACAGCGCCGGCTATGAAACTCTCATCCTCGACAAGAAGCGACTGCCCCAGCCCGAGGATCGAGTCCATCACTTTGTCGATTGTGTCCTCGACGGCAAGCGGCCCTTCGTCCCGCCTCGTGAATCGCTCAAGGTGCAGAAAATACTGGACGCCATTTATGCTTCTGCCAAAACCCGCCGCGAAGTGCGTTTGTAGGCGGACTTTTTAACCACGGATGAACACGGATGGACACGGATTTCAAGGGTAGGGGCGCACTGCGTGCGTCCGGCTGCGCGCAGCGCAGCCCTACCTTCCCTTATTGAGTCAGCGAGTCAATGAGTCAATGAGTCAGAGAATGAAACACTGACAACCCTCTCTCATTCATTGACTCACTGATTCACTGACTCACTGATTCACTGACTCACTGACTTGAGGGAGTTATCCGTCTCCATCCGTGGTTAAACACGGCTTCTCTGCATTGACGTTCCGGCTCATTTCCAAAACAATGCGCCTATGAAATGGTTTCTGAGGATTTTCCTGGCAGGGTCTTTGTGCGACTATTGCGCCGCCGCCCCCGGCGTGCATGTCTGGGAAAAAATCGACCTGACATTTCAAGCGAAGAATGCCTACGCGAATCCTTATACGAATGTTCTCGTCTGGGTGGATTTGAAAGGTCCGAAGTTCGACAAGCGCTGTTACGGATTTTGGAACGGAAGCAATGAATTTCGTGTGCGAGTGCTGGCCACGCAGCCCGGCAAATGGATCTGGCGCAGCGGATCCAATCAGAAAGATGCCGGCTTGAACGGCCGGCGTGGAGAATTCACCGCGCTCAATTGGAGCGAGTCCGAGAAGGAAACCGTGCCGACGCGCCGCGGCATGATCGAGCCGACGCCGAACGGCCATGCGTTCCAATATGCCGACGGCACGCCATACTTGTTGCTGGGCGACACCTGGTACGCGGCGCCCACGTTTCGATTCCCGTGGAACGACGATGACCGCGAGCGGCCCATGGGCCCCGACGCGGGTTTTAAGGACTACGTGCGATTTCGCAAGCAGCAGGGATTCAACAGCGTCGCCATCATCGCCGCCTTCCCGAACTGGGCCAATGACACTGCCCCCTGGGACGTGTGGCTCGACCGCAAGGCCGACATCAGTGTGCGCTCGGCATGGGTCGAACAATTCGAAATCGCCGGTCACAAACCCCGCGATCAATGGCGCGCCAAGGACATGCACAACGAAGGCGGGCGCGCCTTTCTGTTTCCCGGCAAAGTTCCGGGATATGAGCAGGTGTTCCCCGATGTGGACAGGATCAACCCGGAATATTTCAAATACCTCGACCGTAAAATTGATTACCTGAATTCCCAAGGGTTCATCCCGGTCATCGAAGTGGCCCGGCGCGATATCACGTCGGCATGGTCCAAATTCTATGACTGGCCGGATTCCTACAGTCGGTACGTCGAATATGTCTGGAGCCGGTATCAGGCCAACAACTGTCTGTTCAGCCCCGTGCACTATGATTATCCGGAGATGACAGCGTCTGCGCAGCAGTTGAATCAGGCTGCCAACCGGGTCATCGAGAAATACGGCCCGCCGCCGTTTGGAACGCTCGCCTCGTGCAACGCGTCCGTGTCCAGCCTGATGAATTTCGGAGGTCCGGATCAGAACAAATGGCTCACATTCCATCAAATTGGAAATTTGCGGGAGCACGACGCTTACTGGTACCTGACGGAGATATTTCATTCGACCCCGGCCCGGCCCGCGCTGAATGGCGAGCCTTACTATTCGGGCATGGCCGACAAGCGCTATCCTCTCTACAAGTATGGGGCGCCGGGCGGAACGCTGGAGGATGATCGGGACGTTCGATCGGGAATGTATGGCAGTTTTCTATCCGGCGGCCTGGCGGGACACATTTACGGTTCCGAAGGCATCTGGGGCGCCGACGTCGAGGCCGGTTCGAGCCCGTTCATGTGGGAGGCGTTCCAGTGGAATTCCGCCAACCAGATGAAGCACCTTCGCACCTTCGCCATGACCGAAGGGCGGCGATACCAGGACCTGGTGCCCGATGCGAACCTGGTCTCCCCAAGCCAAACACACGTGACGAAGAGCATGGATGGCTGGGCTTATTGCGCACGGACGCCCGAACGCGATTTCTTCCTGGTTTATTTCGAAAAAGATTGCCCGAACAAGAGCATGATCCGTGGCGCCGTCTCACGCGCTTCCTACAATGCCGAGTGGTTTGATCCACGCACCGGCCAATGGTCCAAAGCGTCGAACAACCCGCTGAAATCCAATGTCTGGGGATGGATCACGCTCCCGGATTTTCCATCCACCGAGGATTGGGGCCTCAAGCTGACACTCTCGAAGCCCTAAACAAATGCACCCTGGAAAACCCAGCATGGCAAAGCCGCAGTCACGGTCAAAAGAAACCCTCACCCGGCCTTCGGCCACCCTCTCCCATCGGATGGGAGAGCGGCGGGGTGAGGGCATGTTTTAATATGTCCCAAAAACCATTGATTCCATCAGCCCGCAGGCAAGGCAGAGCCTTGTTCATTGCGGGTGCAATTCTGGCCGTTGTGTGTTCCGGCGCCCCGACTCGGGCAGCGGACCCAAAATGGTCCGGCAACGACATCATCCCCGAATGCCCCGATTGGGTGCATCACGCCGTGGTTTACCAGATTTACCCGCAAACCTTTTGTGATTCAGACGGGGATGGAATCGGAGACTTGAACGGAATCATCCAGAAGCTGGATTATGTGAAAAGCTTGGGTGTGGACGCGATTTGGATCAACCCGTTTTTTGACTCGCCGTTCAACGATGCCGGTTACGACATCCGGGATTACTACAAGATCGCTCCCCGTTACGGGAACAATGAGGATGCGCGACGGCTTTTCGCCGAGGCCCACAAACGCGGTCTCAAGGTGCTGTTCGATTACGTCATCAGCTATACCGCCATCGATAATCCCTGGTTCACGGCTTCGTGCGAACAGAATCCGACCAACACTTCCAACTGGTACATTTGGACCGACAACGTGTGGAAATCCGAGCCTGGCTCAAGCTGGGTGCACGGGTATGGGCATCGGAACGGAAATTTTCTGAGCAATTTCTTCTGGTCCGAACCTGCGGTCAACTGGGGATACAGCCGGCCCGATCCGCAGAAGCCATGGCAGCTCCCGGCCAATCATCCGGACGTCCTTGCGATGCGGGCGGAGATGGAGCGCGTGATGCGATTTTGGATGGACATGGGCGCTGACGGTTTCCGGGCTGACATGGCCGGAGCGCTGGTCAAAGGGGACGATCCTGGCCACGACCAGTTGACGTTGCAGTACTGGCAGGAAGTCCGCGAGATCTTGCGCAAGAATTATCCCCAGGCCTTCATCGTCTCGGAATGGTCGGGTCCGCGCCTGGCGCTGGACAACGCGTTTCACGCCGACTTCTATCACTGGGTCGACGGGTTCAACGATCTTTACCAGAAGGAAAGCTGGCGCATCGGAAACGGAATGACCGACGGCCACAGCTTTTTTGATCGGGAAGGCAGGGGGAACATCGCCGGTTTTCTGAAGAAGTACATGGCCGATTACGAGGCCACGCGCGCGCTCGGCTACGTGTGCCTGCCGCTGGGAAATCACGATATCGCGCGGCTGAACAATCGCCGGAGCACCGAGGACCTCGAGATGATCATGGCCTTCGGCATGACAATGCCGGGCGTGCCGTTCCTTTATTATGGGAATGAAATCGGCATGCGCCAATTGCAGGATCTGCCGCAGATTGAAGGCGCGTACAAGCCTCGAGCGGGGGCGCGCACGCCGATGCAGTGGAACAGCGGCCCCAGCTTGGGCTTCTCAACCGCTCCCGCGGCGAAGCTGTATCTGCCCGTGGACACAGCCGCCGACGCGCCGAATGTGGAAGAACAGGACCGGGATCCGGAATCCCTGCTGAACCGGGTGCGCAAGCTCATTCGGCTCAAGCATAGCGAACCCGCGCTGGCGGCGTATGCCAGCTTCGTTCCGCTTTATGCCGTGGAGAACCGGTATCCTTTCATTTACTCCAGGACCAGCGGCGCCGAAACCGTGCTCGTATTCCTGAACCCCGCCGACAACCCGGCGAAAGCTGAATTCAAATTTGCCGAAAGCTCCGAAGGCATGCGTTTGCTGGCAGGAAAAAATATTTCCGTCCGGGAACGAAAAAGCAAATGGCACGTCGAGGTCCCCGGCCGCACGTTCGCGATTTACAAACTCGACCGGTAGGGCCTCGTGGCTGTGTCTCGTAAGAGCACAGCCATTCCCCCCCCCTACTGCACATGACCAAACACCAGCTTGGTCATCTCAAACATCGTCACCTGGTCGCGACCGTCGAAGACCTGTTTCAACTTCTCGTCCGCATTGATCCTGGTCTTGTTTGTCGGATCCTGGAGATTGTTCCCGCGGATATAGTCCCAGAGCTTGCGCGTGATCTCCGTCCGGGGCAGGGGTTCACCGCCGACGATCGCCGCCAGTTTTTCGTCCGGCTTGACCGGTTTCATGAAAGCCGCGCTCGGACGCCGTTTTCCTTTAGAAGCTGTGTCAGCCATATATTTAGTGCGTGTTCAAAACTAATTCACCGGACTATCGCCGCTCTATAGGGTTTAAACCCTACGCGCCGATTTAAGGAACTTGGTTTCCGCAGGCTCGTTCATTTTTTGATCATTGTCCAGAGCCTCCTTCAGATCGTCTGCCAGGAACGGTAGGGGCGCGCTGCGCGTGTCCGGCTGCGCGCAGCGCAGCCCTACCAATAAACGCCCCCTCCGTTCCCTCAGTTTCCTCCTGTTAAAACCTTTTCCCTAGCTCCTGTTCAACGCGCTGACCACCGCCTTCACCGAAGCCAACTCAATATTCGTATCCACACCCGCGCCCCAGCGGCTGCGGCCATCGGCGTGCTTCACCTGGATGTACGCAATCGCCGCGGCTTCTTCCCCCGCGCTCATTGCGTGCTCGTTGTAATGCGTTATCTCGAATCGCGGCAAACCCGCCGCGGCAAACCCATTTACCAGTGCCGCCAACGGCCCATTTCCCTGCCCGGCGAGCTCGACCGGTTTGCCGTCCCGAAGAAACCGACCGCGACACCGAACCAGCCCGTCCTGGCTCTCCGTCTGGAATCCCTTCAATTCCCACGGCGTTTTGCGCTCGATATATTCCCGCCAAAACATCTCCTTCAATTCAGCGCCGCTGACCTCGCGTCCAAGGCGGTCGACTTCGTTGTTGGCAATGGGCCCGAATTCCCGCTGCATGTCCTTCGGCAACTCGATGCCGAACTGGTTCTCCAAAAGGTACGCCACGCCGCCTTTGCCCGACTGGCTGTTCACCCGGATGACTTCGTGATACTCGCGTCCGATATCGTTCGGATCGATCGTCAGGTACGGCACATCCCAGAACTGATGCTCGTCAGGATTCCATTGCTGCAATCCTTTGCGGATGGCGTCCTGGTGTGATCCGCTGAACGCGGTAAAAACAAGCTCGCCGGCATACGGCTGCCGCGCGGGCACCGTCATGCCCGTGCATCGCTCGTAAATTTCCCGGAGCCCGTTCAGATCATGAAAATCCAGCTTCGGATCGATGCCATGCATGTACAGGTTGAGCGCGAGCGTTACCAGGTCCAGGTTGCCGGTGCGCTCCCCATTGCCGAACAGCGTCCCCTCGACCCGGTCCGCGCCGGCCAGCAATCCCAGCTCCGTCGCCGCCACCCCGGTGCTCCGATCGTTGTGCGCATGCAAACTGATAATCAGCGAATCGCGGTTCTTGATGTGCCGGCACATCCATTCAATCTGGTCCGCATACACGTTGGGCATCGCCACCTCCACCGTGTCCGGCAAATTGAGGATCATCTTGCGCTGAGGCGTGGGCTTCCACACGTCCATCACGGCTTCGGACACTTCCCTGGCGAATTCCGGCTCCGTCGCGCTGAAGCTCTCGGGCGAATACTGAAGCATCACCTCGGTGCCTTTGAGCCGCGGCAGCCGCTCCTCAATGAGCCGGGCTCCGCGGACCGCCACCTGGACGATTTGCTCCTTGGTCATCCCGAACACGACGCGGCGCTGGGCGGGCGACGTGGAATTGTAGAGATGAATAATCGCTTTCCTTGCGCCAACCAGTGAATCAAACGTGCGTTCGATGAGATCTTCGCGGGCCTGCACGAGCACCTGCAACCACACGTCATCGGGCGCGCGGTGCTCGTCGATCAATCGGCGATTGAACGTAAACTCCGTGTTCGAGGCCGCCGGAAAGCCTACTTCGATTTCCTTGAACCCGCATTTCACCAGGCTCTGGAACAGCTCGAGCTTCTGGCTGACATTCATGGGCACGGCCAGCGCCTGGTTGCCGTCGCGAAGATCCACACTGCACCAGATCGGCGCATGCGTCAGCGTCCGGTCCGGCCATTTTCGATCCGGAAGCGGCACCGGTGGATACGGTCGATATTTTTCAGACGGATTTTTCAACATAAAGCCAATTCTTTCCGGGTAAAAAAAAACCCACTGCCGATCGGCAGTGGGGTTCCCAAATTCCGCAACCAACTAGAACCCGACTGCCACGCTCCGCAGCAGCAGCGCTTTCGAAAGCAGCAGGTTCAGATTGCAATTCACGCCCGAAACTTAGCAATCGTCGCTTCCCCCGTCAAACCATTTCGGGAAGGACCGTAGAAGTCGAGGTGACGAGACTCCAGCTCTCTGAAGAGACCACGAAATTGTTTAACCACGAAACACACGAACTACACGAAAATCCGGAGAATACAAACATAGAGACTCTTCGGGGTGGGGACGGCTCGTCCCCAGTCTCAAAATTCAAAGTTCCAGGTTCGACGGCTTTTGCCTTGGACGTTGGATGTCGGATGTTGGTTGTTGGATGTTCGTTTGGGATGGGATCCCTCAACTCTCGACCTTCGACTCTCGACCTTCGACCCTCGACTAGATTAGCCGATCCAGCAACGCCTTGGTCGCCCGGATCCCCTGGTCCTCCGTCAGAACCTTCCCTTCATATTCAATGCCGAGCCAGCCGTGATAATTTGCTTTCAAAACAATCTCCACCATCCGGCCATAGTCCGAATGAATCTCCTCCCCGCGCTCATCGAAATCATTGCTCTTCGCGCTCACCGCCCGCGCCAAAGGCATCATGTCCGCCAGCCCCTGGTAACGATCGTATCCATACCAGTTCCCAAAATCCGGCAGCGTGCCGCAGTTGGGCATGCCAACCCGTTGAATCAGCGGAATCAGCCATCGCGGATCGGAAGAAAGTCCCCCGTGATTTTCGAGCAGCACGTTGATCCCCAGCTTCGCCCCATGCTCACACAGCCGCCGCAACCCGTCCGCGATGCGCGCCTGCTGGTCTTCCGGGCTCCCGGCGGACCGCGCATTGACGCGTATGGAATGGCAGCCGAGCAATTTTGCCGCATCGGCCCAGCGGCAATGACTCTCGATCGATTGTGTCCGTTTCGATAACTCGGGGTCGCCCAGGTCTCCCTCGCCGTCACACATGATCAACAGAATCCGCACTCCAAAATCGTCAGCCCGTTTCTTGAATTCCCGCAGGTATTTGGCATCCGCAACTTTGTCTTTGAAAAACTGGTTCACCAGTTCAATGGCATCGATGCCATAATCCTGTTTGGCGGCTTTCGGAAAATCCAGATGCTGCAGCTTGCCTGCGGAGAGGGTCTGGT
>Ga0075520_1000767_pt1 | contig 14664 bp, 12 predicted proteins | sample NGEPerB_FD_75100 | JGI IMG/M metagenome (GOLD analysis project Ga0075520, IMG submission 75100) | Arctic peat soil microbial communities from the Barrow Environmental Observatory site, Barrow, Alaska, USA - NGEE PermafrostAB12-B | ecosystem: Environmental > Terrestrial > Soil > Wetlands > Peat ... | reverse complement strand
CTACACGGCCGGCCTCTCCGCGCCCGGCCGTGTAGCGGACGTCGCCGCCGTGCACCGAGACGATCAGCGGCGCGCGTGGATGAGTCCGGCGGACGGCGTCGCCGGCGGGCACGGCGTTGTGGGCGTGGACGATCTCGAACGGGAACGAGCGGGCCAGGCGCGCCAGCGCCAGCGCCAGCGTCGGGGCGGCCCACGCTCCCCAGCCGGGGTAGTGGCCCTCCCGCGGCGGCGAGAGGAAGGGGACGTAGGTGATCAGCAGGCCGTCGCGGACCTGCCGGCGCGGCTCGCGAAGGAGCCCGGCCAGCGCCTTCCCCGCTCCGCCCGCGCCGGCGGCGAGCGACGCGCGCGGCGGGACGAGACGGTGCAGCACCAGCACGCGCACCTCCGCGCCGGCGTCGCGTGCGGCCAGCGCCTGGCGGTGCGCCCAGACTCCCAGCACGGGGTCGCGGCGGCTCGGGTAGAACTCCGCCACGACAGCGACCTTCGGAGGCTGGCCGCGCGGGCTGCTCACCAGTGGCGGTGCGTCGTCAGGGTGCGCCCGGCCTCGGCGGCGCTCAGATAGGGCCGTTGGGCGAGGAACGAGCGCGCCTCCGCGACGGCCGCCTCGCGCGGATATGCGGCCGCCGCGGGAGCGGCGAGGTGGCGGATGGACACGGCGTCCAGCACGCCGCAGCGCCAGCCGTGCGCGCGCGCGAGCGCCGCCCAGTGCACATCCAGGCCCCAGCCCATGCGCAGCTGCGGGAACGGCAGCAGGACGGGGAAGGTGGAGCGCGCGAATGCCGTCACGGGTCCGATCTCCACGAAGCAGGTCTCGCGCACCACGCTTCCCGGGCGACGTCGCGTGACCGGCCAGGCGGCATGGGAGTGCAGCCGGTGGGCGGGCTGGGCCAGGTCCAGCGAGAAGCGCTCACACAGGAACAGGAAGCGGTCGAGGAAGCCCCGCGGCAGCTCCACGTCGTCGTCGAGGACCAGCAGCCAGTCGTAACCGTCCGGCGGGTGGGCGGCGAGCAGCAGGTTGAGGTTCTCGAACTTGCCCCGCCCCTGCGGCGCGCTGGTGTACATCTCGACCTGGTGGCGCGAGCGCGACAGCTCGACGGCGATCGCGCGCGCCAGCTCGCGCCGCTCGGGACGCTCGATCCCGAGCGCGAGCACCCGTCGTCTCGGCGGAGCTAGACGCGCGGCATGCGCCAGGCGCAGCCGCCTGCCGCTCACCAGCTCCCAGGCGTTGAGTGCCTCGTCCCGTGCGCCGCGGCGCACGGCGTCGAGTCCGCCCACGGTTCCGCTGGTGCCCGACAGAAAGTCCTCGCCCGCCGCCGGGGCGTCGACCGTGCGGCGGCGTTCGCACACCGCTTCCCGCACGCGCCCGGCGCTGTGCGCAGCCATCGTCAGCCCGGCCGGGCAGTGCCGTCGAGCGACGTGGCCCAGGCAGCCCGAGAGCGTGAGCAGCTCGCGCGCGAGCGAGGGCGCTGCTCCGCGCCACGCGTCGAAGCGCCGGGCGGCGCGGCCCCGTCGGTGGGCGGCCCGGCAGAGCGAGCGCAGGCGCGCGTCAGCCGGGCTACGGCGGTGCTCGACGGCTGCGCCGGCCACGTACAGCACCCTGGCACCCGGCGAGCCAGCGCGCAGGCGTTCCTGCCACTCCTGCTCGTCGCCGCCGTGCTCGAGCGACACGTCGAAGGCGCCCACGCGCTCCAGCGCGCGGCGGCGGATGGCCATGTTCGCGCCCCACGCGAAGCGCGCGTCGGTGTCCAGAGTGCCCAGTTCGAGGGTCGTGATGGGCGGCGCCTCGCGCCCGCAGGAGCGTGGCGGGCGGCCTTCCAGACGAGCGCTCACCGGTCCCGTGAAGACCTCCACGTCCGGGTGCTCCCGGGCGGCGTCCAGCAGTGCTCCGAGCCAGCCCGCGCTGGCGCGGATGTCGTCGTCGACGAACACCACCAGCTCCCCGTCCGAGCGCTCCACGCCGGTATTGCGGGCCACGTTCAGGCCGAGCGGCCTCGGATGGGGCTCGTAGCGCGCACCGAACGAGGCGGCGAGCTCGCGTGCCTGCGGCGAGGCGCCGGCGTCGTCGATCACCACTACCTCCGCGCCGGCTCGCTCGGCCGCGGGAGCGATCGAGGCGAGCGCCACCTCCAGGTATGGGAGGCGGTTGCGGGTGGGAATCACGATTGACGCGGGCTTCATGTCGCAGACAGTCTAGGTTTGCGCTGGTGGTCCTGTTCCTGCACAACCGCTACCGCACCACCGGCGGGGAGGAGCGCGTGGTCGAGGAGCTGATGCGGCTCGTGCGCGAACAGCTCGGCGAGCCGGCCGAGCTGTTGAGCCGCGACTCCGCCGGGCTCGGCAGAGGGCGCGCGGCCGTCGGGCTGCTGCGCGGCGGCCTGCACCCCGAGGAGGTCTCTCGCGCGGTGCGGTCGACCGGGGCGCGCGTCGTGCACGCCCACAACCTCCAGCCCGCGCTCGGCTGGCGGGCGCTGGCGGCTGCGCGCGCGGCGGGCGCGCGGGTGGTGCTGCACCTGCACCAGTACCGCCTGGTGTGCGCCATCGGCGTGTGCTTCACCCGTGGCGCCGAATGCACCCGCTGTCACGGCCGCGACACGCTCCCGGGGGTGCGCCTGAACTGCCGTGGCAGCCTGCCCGAGGCGGCCGCCTACGGCGCATCGCTGGCCCTCTGGCAGCGCCGTCTGGCCGAACAGGCGGACGCGGTGATCGTCCCGTCCCGGTTCGCCCGCGAGCGGCTGCGCGAGCTGCGCGCGCCGCTGCTCTGGGAGCGCGTGCATGTGCTGGCGCCACCCGTGCGCGCACCCCTTCGGGCGGCGAGCGCCGAGGCGGCTGACGGCTCCTACGCGCTGGTCGTCTCGCGCCTGTCGCCGGAGAAGGGCGTGGACGTCGCGATCGACGCCTGCCGAATTGCGGATATTCCCCTCGTGGTCGCCGGCGAGGGCCCCGAGCGGGCGGCGCTCGAAAAGCGCGCGCGGGGCAGCGCGGTGCGCTTGCTCGGACGGGTGGGGGAGGAGGAGCTGGCGGGACTGCGCGCGCGCGCCTCGATCGCGCTGGCTCCATCGCGCTCAGCGGAGACGTTCGGGTTGGCGGTGGCCGAGGCGATGGCGGCGGGGCTGTCCGTGGCCGGCAGTCGCGTGGGGGCACTGCCGGAGCTGCTGGAGGCGGAGGCGCTCGTGGCGGCGGGCGACGCGCCGGCGCTGGCCGGTGCGATCGCGCGCCTGGCCGGAGATCGAAGAGCGGGTGAGCGAAACCTGCGACGCGTGAGCGAGCGCTGCGCGCCTGAGGTCGTGGCGCGCGCGCTGGCGCGGGTCTACGGCAGCGGCGACGCCGCTGCGCCGAGCACGTAGGCTCCGGACGTGCGCTCGTCCCTCAGCGCCCTGATAACGGGCATCACAGGTCAGGACGGCTCGTTCCTGGCGGAGCTGCTGCTGCAGAAGGGCTACAAGGTCACGGGCATGATCCGCGGCGAGGAGGGGGCCCCGCTCGGCTGCTCGGAGCATCTTCGGGGGCAGATCCAGTTGGTGCGGGGCGATCTGCTGGAGCCCGAGACGCTGCACGGCGCTCTCGTGCGGGTCCGTCCGCGCGAGATCTACCATCTGGCCGCCCCCTCGTTCGTTCCCGCCTCCTGGGAGCGCCCGGGCGAGACGATCCGTGCGATCGCCGGCTCGTGTGCGGCGATCCTCGAGGCGGTCCGTGAGATCGACCGCGACATGCGGGTGTTCGTGTCCTGCTCCGGCGCCATCTTCGGCGAGGCACCCGAGAGCCCACAGCGCGAGGACACGCCCTGCCGGCCGACGTCGCCCTATGCGATCGCCAAGCTGGCGGGGCACGAGCTGGTGGGTGCGCTGCGCGCCCACGAGGGTCTGCACGCGAGCTCGGGCATCGCCTTCAACCACGAGTCCGAGCGCAGGCCCGAGCGGTTCGTGACCCGCCGGGTCACGCGCGCGGCGGCGGCGATCTCCCTCGGCCTGCAGCAGGAGCTGACGCTGGGCTCGCTGGACGCCGTACGCGACTGGTCGTTCGCGGGTGACATCGTCGAGGCGGCGTGGCTGATGCTGCAGCAGGATCAGCCGGCCGACTACGTCCTGGCCAGCGGCGTGCCGCACACGGTGGCCGAGCTGGCCAGGACGGCGTTCGCGTGCGTGGATCTGGACCTCGAGCGCCATCTGCGCGTCGACGCGGCCCGCGTGAGGGCCAGCGAGCCCACCCCGAGCATCGGCGATCCGAGCAGGGCGCGCGAGCAGCTCGGCTGGCGCGCGCGGATGAGCTTCGAGCAGCTCGTGCAGCGCATGGTGCAGGCGGACCTCCAGGCCCTGCGCGCCACCATCGCCAGCGCCTGAGCGACGAGGCCTGCCCGTCTCGGGCAGGCCTTACACTGGCGCCCTGGATGACAACCGTCGGTGTCATTGGACTGGGCTATGTCGGTCTGCCGCTCGCGGTGGCGTTCGCGCGGGAGGACTGCGAGGTGATCGCGCTCGATCTGGACTCGCGCAAGGTCGAGTCCGTCCGCGCCGGCCGATCCTACGTGGAGGATGTCTCCAGCGACGATCTGGGGGCGGTGGCCGAGCGCATCCACGCCACGACCCGCTACGCGGACCTGGCCAAGGCGGACGCCGTGCTCGTGTGCGTGCCCACGCCGCTGACCCGCAACCGCGAGCCCGATCTCGGCCCGCTGATCGACTCCACGCGCGCGCTGGCGGAGGTGCTCCAGGCCGACCAGCTGGTCGTGTTGGAGTCCACCACCTACCCGGGTACGACGCGCGAGCGCGTGGCGCCGCTGCTGGAGGAGTCGGGCCTGGCGGCTGGCAGGGACTTCAACCTGGCGTTCTCCCCCGAGCGCGTGGACCCCGGTCGCACCGACTTCACGCTGCGCAATACCCCCAAGGTGGTGGGCGGCCTGACCGAGGCGTGCGCCGAGCGGGCCGTGGCGCTGTACGGGCTGGTGTGCGATGAGGTGCTGCGCGTGTCCAGTCCCGAGGCCGCGGAGCTGACCAAGCTGCTGGAGAACATCTTTCGCTCGGTCAACATCGCGCTGGTGAACGAGCTGGCGATGCTGACCGACCGCATGGGCATCGACATCTGGGAGGTGGTGGACGCGGCCGCGACCAAGCCCTACGGGTTCATGCGCTTCGAGCCGGGACCGGGGATGGGCGGGCACTGCCTGCCGGTTGATCCGTTCTACCTGAGCTGGCGCGCGCGGGAGTTCGACATGGCGACCGAGTTCATCGAGCTGGCGGGCAAGGTCAATCAGCAGATGCCCTACCACTGCGTGGCCAAGGCGCAGCGCGCGCTCAACGACAGGGGGCTGTCCGTCAAAGGCGCGCGCGTCACGGTTGTGGGCGTCAGCTACAAGCCGGGGATGGGCGACATCCGCGAGTCGCCCGCGCTGAAGATCATCGCGCTGCTGCGCGACCTCGGCGCGGAGCTCCTCTACCACGACCCGCACGTGCCCAGCCTGACGGAGTTCGGGCTGAGCAGCACTCCGCTCGAGCAGGCCGTCGCGGACGCCGATCTCGCGCTGATCGTCACCGCGCACCCGGGCGTCGATCACGAGCTGATCGCCCGGCGCGCCCGCCTCGTGGTCGATCTCCGCGGCGTCACCCGCGCCTCCGCGACCGCCAACATCGTCCGCTTGTGAGCGGTGCCCGCCCGAGCGGCGCGGCGGACGCGCACGGGCCGATCCTCGCAGACGGGGTGCTGGTGGGCGAGGGCGCCACGTTCGGTGCCTGCGTGGTGGTGCACGAGGGCACGGTCATCGGCGTGGGCTGCTCGATCGAGGACCACGCCGTCCTCGGCAAGCGGCCGAGGCTCGCGCGTCATTCCTCCGCCCACGGCGAGCTGCCGGCGCTGGAACTGGGTGCGGGGGCAAGCGTGGGCACCGGCGCGGTGGTGTTCGCGGGGGCGAGGATCGCAGCGGAGGCGATCATCGGAGACCAGACGTTCGTGCGGGAGCGGGCGTCGATCGGCGAGCGGTCGGTGATCGGGCGGGGAAGCGTGGTGGACAACGACGTACGCATCGGCGCCCGCGTGCGGGTGCAGACGGGGGTCTACCTGACCGCGTTCACGCTCCTCGAGGACGATGTGTTCGTGGGTCCGGGCGCCACCACCACCAACGACGACACCATGAGCCGCCACGCGCCCGAGGCTCCCCTGCGCGGCGCGATCCTGCGCCGCGCCTGTCGCGTGGGCGGCGGCGCGGTCCTGACGCCCGGCGTGGAGATCGGCGAGGAGGCTTTCGTGGCGGCGGGTGCTGTGGTCACGCGCGACGTCCCCCCGCGCGCGGTGGTCATGGGCGTGCCCGCGCGCATCGTGCGCGAGGTGGGCGAGGAGGACCTGCTGGAGCGCTGGCGCTAGGCGGCGGCGCGGCGAACCGATGCGGCAGCCGCCACCACCTCGTCGGCCTGCTCGCGTGTGAGCACGGGGCTCATCGGGATCGCCAGGTGCGTGGCGGCAGCGCGCTCGGTTGCGGGCAGCTCCACCCCGGCCCCCCACTCGCGCATCGCCGCCTGGCGGTGCACGGGAGTGCGGTAGTAGGGCTTGAAGCCGACGTCGGCCGCAGCGAGAGCGCCTTCCAGGCGCTGCACCTCGGGGTCGCTGACGACGTAGAGGTGCCACGCCGGCGAGCATCCCTCGACCGGCCGCGGCAGGCCGAGGAGCTCGCCCAGGCCGGCCTGCTCGTAGTGGCGAGCAGCCTGACGGCGGCCCTCGGCCCAGCCATCGAGGTGCGGCAGCTGTACGCGCAGGATCGCCGCCTGGAGCTCGTCCAGGCGCGAGTTGTAGCCGATCTGCTCGTAGCTGATCTTGTCGTGGGAGCCGTGGAAGCGCAGGGTGCGCACGCGTTCGGCGAGCTGCTCGTCCCCGGTTGTGATCGCGCCGCCGTCGCCGAAGGCGCCGAGGTTCTTGGAGGGGAAGAACGAGAACGTCGCGGCCGTCCCCAGCGCGCCCGGGCGCCGGCCGTCGCCCACCGATCCGGCGGCCTGCGCGGCGTCCTCCAGCACGGGCACGCCGAGCGCCTCGATCTCGGCCACCTGCGCCACGTTGCCGAACAGGTGCACCACGATCACCGCCTTGGTCCGCGGCGTGAGCGCCGCGCGCACGGTCTCCGCGGTGACGCAGTAGGTGTCCGGGTCGATGTCGCAGAACACGGGCCTCGCCCCGGTCGCGGGGATCGCCTCGGCGGAGGCGTAGAAGGTGAACGACGGCACCACCACCTCGTCGCCGGGGCCGACGCCCATCGCCCGCAGGGCGATTGTGATCGCCTCGGTGCCGTTGGCCACCCCGATGGCGTGCTCGGCGCCGCAGTAGGAGGCGAACTCCCGCTCGAACGCGCTCACCTCGGGACCGAGAATGTAGCGCTCGGACTCCAGCACGCCATCGATCGCCCGATGCAGCTGATCGCGCAGGGCGATCAGCGGCGTGGAGGTGTCGAACAGGGGAACCCCCATCGCGCTCAGCGGCCCGCCAGCAGCTCCAGGTCCGCGCGCGTCATCAGCCGGATCAGCTGCTCGAAGGACGTCTGCGGCTTCCAGCCGAGGTCGCGCTCGGCCTTGGCGGAGCTGCCGATCAGGTGATCGACCTCCGCGGGCCGGACGAACGCGGGGTCGATCGTCACGTACGGCTCGAAGTCGCCCAGGCCCGCCTCGTCGAAGGCGAGCAGGCAGCAATCGCGTACCGAGTGGGCCTCTCCGGTGGAGATCACGTAGTCCTCGGGGACATCGCGCTGGAGCATCAGCCACATCGCCTCCACGTAGTCCTTGGCGTAGCCCCAGTCGCGCTCGGCGTCGAGGTTGCCGAGTCGCAGCTCCTTGGTCAGGCCGTGCTTGATGGCGGCGGCGTGCCAGGTGATCTTGCGGGTGACGAACTCCAGCCCGCGGCGGGGGGACTCGTGGTTGAAGAGGATCCCGGAGGTGGCGTGCAGGTCGTATGACTCGCGGTAGTTGACCGTGATGAAGTGCCCGTACGCCTTGGCAACGCCATATGGCGAGCGCGGGTAGAAGGGCGTGGTCTCGGTCTGGGGGACCTCCAGCACCTTGCCGAACATCTCACTGGATGAGGCCTGGTAGAAGCGGGCCTCGGGGCAGACTTCGCGCATCGCCTCCAGCATCCGCGTGACGCCCACGCCGCTGAACTCGGCGGTCAGCGTCGGCTGGATCCACGAGACGGCCACGAAGGACATCGCCGCCAGGTTGTAGATCTCGGCCGGTCGTGAGGCGCGCAGGGCGTCCACGAGCGAGCGCTGGTCGAGCAGGTCGCCCTGGTGGAGGGTGATGCGGTCGCGGATGTGCTCGATCCGCTCGAACTTCTCCGTGGAGGAGCGGCGCACCATGCCGTGGACCTCGTAGCCCTTCTCGAGCAGCAGCTCGGCCAGATACGAGCCATCCTGGCCGGTGACGCCGGTGATGAGGGCTGAGCGGCGGTCGGACATGGGCCGGGAGCCTATCGGTCGCGCAGCTGGCGCAACCAGCGGACGGTCGCCGCGATCCCGTCCTCGACCCCGATCCGCGCCTCCCAGCCGAGCATCCGCTTGGCCTTCTCCACCGAGGGCCAGCGCCGCTGGACGTCGACCGCGAACGTCGGCAGGTGCTTCAGCTCGAAGGCATCCGCGTCCTCGCCGCAGGCCCCCCACACGATCGCCGCGATCTCCGCGACCGTCAGCTCGCGCACGGCGGAGATGTTGAAGTCCTCGTTCAGGCCCGCCGGCGAGCTCATGGCGGTGACCACGCCGTCGGCGATGTCGTCCACGTGCGTGAGCGTTCGCGTCTGCTCGCCCGAGCCGAAGATCTCAAGCGGCCGCTGGCCGGAGAGGACCTTGTTGATCAGGTCGGGCACCGCGTGCGCGATCCCCGGCTCCGCGTCGGGCGTCTCGCCGGGGCCGTAGGCGTTGAACGGGCGGCAGATGGTGAACGGGAAGCCGTGCTCGTCGTGTGCGGCGCGGCAGTAGACCTCGCCGGTCAGCTTGGAGAAGCCGTAGGCGGACACCGGCACGGGGCACTGAGGCAGGTAGTCCTCGGGCGTCGGGAACAGCTCGGCGCGCTCGAACACCATCGAGGAGGACACGTACACGAAGCGCTCGACTTCCAGCTCCAGCGACGCGCGGATGACGGCGTTGTAGAGGGCGTTGTTGACCTCCGTGAGGGTGTGGGGGAGGCGGTGGAAGTTGGCGATCCCGCCGACGATCGCCGCCAGGTGGATCACGTGCGTGCAGCCCTTCGTCGCCGCTCGCGCCTGCTCCGGCACGCGCAGGTCGCCCGTGTGGACCTCGCAGCCCTCGCGCATCCACTGGGGCGCGAGCCGCTGATCGGACACGCGCACCTCATGGGCGGGGTCGGCGAGCAGGCGTTTGACGACGGCGGCGCCGATCGTCCCGGCGCCGCCGGTGACCAGGACCCTGCTCACCCGATCGCTCCGAGGGCGGCCAGCTCGGTGGCGTAGGTGAACACCTGCGCCACCCCCCAGCAGTTCCAGGGATCCACGATCAGGCACTCCGGCGCGGCGCGCTCGGCGATCGCGGCGAGCGTCCGCGGGTCGCGGAACTCGGCGTGGTTGCTCGCCACCACCACCAGCTCGGCGCCGTCCACGGCGTCCGCAAACGCCGCCGTGGGCGTCGGCACGTGCGGGTCGTGCACGAACACGTCCGCCAGCTCGCGCTCCAGCAGCCGGATCAGCTTGTGCGCGAGCGAGTCCCGCTCGTCGTCGGTGTCGGCCTTGAAGGCGAGCCCCAGCACGGCCACCTTGCGGTTCGCCAGGGAGCCCATGCGCCGCTTGGCGCCCTCGAGCAGGAACAGCGGCACCGACTCGTTCACGCGCGAGACCGCCAGCAGCATCCCGGGCGCCGCCGAGCGCTCCTCGGAGAAGGTGAAGTCCTTGCGCAGGCACGTCCCCGCGGTCAGGCCGGGCTGGGCGATGCCGCCCCGCGGGTAGTCGCGGTTGATCAGGTCGATGACCTCGAACACGTTGGCCGAGCAGCGCTCGCAGTCCATCATCAGCAGGTTGGGCAGCGCGAACTGGGTGTAGCGCAGGATGTTCGCCCAGATCTTCGCCAGCTCCGCCTGCACGGGCGTGGTCTGCACGATCGGCGCATGGAAGGCGCCGAACAGCTCCGCCACCACCTCGCCGGAGCGCTCGCCGACGCCGCCGATGATGCACGGCAGCGTGTCGATCTCCTCCAGGAAGCGCCCCGCGGCGATGCGCTCGGGGGCGTGCGCCACGAACACCTCCTCGCCCACCGCGAACCCGAGGTGCTTGGCCAGGTAGCCGGCCACGAACTCCGTGGTTCCCGGCGCCACGGTGGAGCGCAGGATCAGCGAGTGTCCGGGCGCGAGCACTCCCAGCAGCTCGTCCAGCGCGGAGCGAATGTCGCGCATGTCGATCTCGATGTGCGAGAACGAGGGGGTCCCGAGGGTGATCACGATCTGGCGGGCGCGAGCGGCGTCGACCACGCGCTCGGAGAGCGACAGCCGACCGTTCCCGTGCACCCTGTCCAGCAGCTCCTGGGCGCCCGTCTCCACAAACGGCATGCGGCCGTCGCGCACCGCATCGAGGCGCGCGGGGTCGTTGTCGATGCCGACCACGCTCAGGCCCCGATCGGCGAATGACAGGGCCAGCGGCAACCCGACGCGGCCGAGGCCGATGACGGCCACATCGGCGGTGCTCTGCGAGGCGTTCATCGAAGCCATGAGGTTAGCGGCGCGCCGGCGCCGCCTGCGCTGGAGCACACGAGCACGAGCGCCGGATCACGCGCGCGGGCCGCGGCGGCGGTGCGCGTACTGGCGCAGGAAGGCAGCGAGGAACAGGGGGTTGTAGCGGGCGTAGCGCCGCCACAGCCGGCGCGGCTCGCGCGATAGGCGGTAGAGCCACTCCAGGCCGCTTCGCTGCATCCACGCGGGCGCCTGGGAGACCAGGCCGGCGTGGAAGTCGAACGCGGCGCCGACCCCGACGAGCAGGGGCGCGGTGAGGCGGGGGCGCATCCTCAGCATCCACTTCTCCTGCTTGGGCTGTCCCGTGCCCACCCACACCACGGCGGCGCCCGAGGAGTCGATCCTTGCGATCACATCCTCCTCCTCCGCGGCGCTGAGGGCCCGGAACGGCGGCGAGTACCCGCCCACGATCCGAATGCCGGGGAAGCGCTCGCGCAGGCGCCGTTCGAGCAGATCGAGCGCCTCCGGCGTGCGGCCGCCGTAGAGGTACATGGGGGTGCCGTCGCGGGCCGCGCGCGCGCAGAAGCGCGCCATCAGATCGGGGCCGTAGACGCGAGTGGCGCCGGGGTTGCCGAGCGCGCGCAGCGCCCACACCAGCGGTTGGCCGTCGGGCACGGCCAGCGTGGCGCCGAGCAGTGCGGCGCCCGCCTCGGGATCCTCGCGGGCGGACATCAGCAGGTTGACCGCCACGGCGCTCACGTACCCGCGCCCGTCGGCCGCAATCAGCGCCTGCATCCAGTCGATCACCTGCTCGTAGTCGGAGACCGCGAGCGGGACGCCCAGGACCTCGGCGACGGGTGGAGCTGGAGGCGCTGAGCCGGAGGGGGTGGAGGCGGGGCGCGTGGGGATTGCGTGAAGATACCCGCCCTCGTGAAGATCGACCCGGACTTCTGGATGCGGCGGCGGGTGCTCGTTACCGGTCACACGGGCTTCAAGGGCGCGTGGCTGTCGCTGTGGCTGCAGTCTCTCGGCGCCCACGTGGTCGGCCTGGCTCCCGATCGGGCGGCGCGAGAGTGCCTGTACGAGCTGGCGGGGGTAGGCACGCACCTGCAGTCCCACGCCGTGGACATCCGCGATGCGGACGGGGTGCGCGACGTGCTCGCCGGCGCCCGGTCGGAGATCGTGCTCCACCTGGCCGCGCAGCCGCTGGTCAGGCGCTCGCTGCGCGAGCCGGCGATGACCTATGCGGTCAACGTGATGGGCACCGTCAACGTGCTCGAGGCCGTGCGCCTGGCGGGCCAGGAGGTGAGGGCGGTGGTGGTGGTCAGCTCGGACAAGTGCTACGAGAACCGCGGCGAGCGCCCGCGGCGCTTCCGGGAGGGAGACCCGCTGGGCGGGGACGATCCATATTCGAGCTCGAAGGCCTGCGCCGAGCTGGTGGCGGCGGCCTACAGGCGGTCGTTCTTCTCGGCCGAGGGCTCGCCGCGGATCGGGACGGCGCGTGCGGGAAACGTGATCGGCGGCGGCGACTGGGGCGAGGACAGGCTGATCGCGGACAGCGTGCGCGCGGTCCAGACGGGCCGGCCGCTGCAGGTGCGCAACCCGGAGGCCGTGCGTCCGTGGCAGCACGTGCTCAACCCCCTGAGCGGCTACCTGGCGCTGGCGCAGGCGCTCCACGCGCAAGCCGGCGCGGCGCGCGCGTGGAACTTCGGCCCGCGCGCGGGCGATGCCAGAACGGTGAGCTGGATGGTGGAGCGGCTGGGCGAGCTGTGGGACGGCGCGCTGAGCTGGGAGCTGGACGAGCGGGCCAATCCGCCCGAGGCCGCTCATCTGGCGCTCGATTCCAGCCGCGCGGAGCGCGAGCTGGGATGGCGCCCGCCGTGGGATCTGGACGACGCGCTCGGGCTGGTGGTCGAGTGGCATCGAGCGCACCTGGAAGGCGAGGAGATGCGCGCCGTGAGCCTGGCCCAGATCGAGCGCTTCGAGCGGGCCGCCCGTCCGCTCGTCTAGCCGGCTGGAGACGATTCGCCGGCCCCGAGGGTCCACCATCGGTCGCGCCGAGCGGGCAAATGGATGCGACTGAACGGCAGAATTCGCCGGACTGGCAGGATCCGTAAGCTCTCGCCGCAGTGAGCCCCCTGAGCCTCCGCCGCTACCGCGCCGAACGCCTGCTCCGGCACGAGTTCGAGGCGTTGCAGGGGCGGGTGCTCGCAGCGGCTGCTCGTCGCCTGCGGGCGAGCGGCGTGCGCCTGGACGGGTGCGATCTGGAGGCGTGCTACGCCGCGGCCTGGCAGGGCCTCTACATGGCGGTGCTCGACGGCCAGGAGATCGCAAGCCCGGCCGGATGGCTCGTGCTGGTGACCTTCCGTCGCGGCATCGAGGAGCACCGGGCGCGTGTACGCGCCGATCGCAGCGTCGAGCGCGTCGCGCCCGGCGGGCGTCTGCCCGGGCCCACGGCCGCCGCCCCCGAGCAGGCGCCGGCACGGGAGCGAGACCTCGCCGCGGAGCTTGACGACCGCGCGCGCCTGCGCCAGCTGTTCGAGGGCCTGCGCGGCCGGCTCAGCGAGCGCGAGCGAGAAGCCGCCGTGCTCTGCTACCTGCAGGGGCTCTCCCGTGCGCAGGCCGCCGCGCGGATGGGCGTCAGCGAGGCAAGGATGCGCAAGCTGATGGAGGGTCGCGGACCCGAGCGCCCGGGCGTGGCCGGCAAGGTCGGCGCGCTGGTCCAGATCATCCGCGACGGTGGCTGGTGCGAGGAGCAGGGCTCGCTGATGCGCGGCCTCGCCTTCGGCATCCTCGACCCCGATGGCGAGCGTTATCGCCTGGCGCTCATGCACCGCGGCGAATGCCCCGCCTGTCGCGCCTACGTCCTCTCGCTGCGTGGCCTGGCAGCAGCCCTGCCGCCGGTGCTGCTGCCGTGGAGTCTCGGTGCGGGTGCGCTCGCGCGCGTTGGCGAAGGCGCGCACGCGGGCGCCGCGGCCGCCGGGAGCGGCGCGGCCGCGGCCGCCGGCGCCGGTGGGGGCTCGGCCGGTGGCGCCGGCGCCGGAGCCGCTGCGCAGCTCGGCCCGGGGATCGGCGGCACGCTGTCAGCCTCCGGCGCCGCGGGCGGCGCGGCCGGTGGGAGCTGGCTGCTGGCGGGCGGGTCGGTGGGCGCCAAGCTCGCCGTCGGCTGCCTGCTCGCCGTGAGCGTCGGGGCCGGGTGCGTGGCCCTGAGCGGCGGCGAGGGCCACGCACGCCCTCCCGCCCACCGGCACCGTGCGGCCCTCGCCCGTGGAAACAGCGTCAGTGCCCACGCGGCGTCCGGCGCGAGCCAGCTCTCGGATGTGGGCGCCGGAGTGCCCGCCACCGCTCTTGCCGGCGTCAGCGCTGCCAGCGCCGTCGCTGGCCCGCTCACGCCGGCGAGCAGGGCCAGCCGCGAGTTCGGGCCGGAGCAGGGCTCGGCGACGGGAGCGCCGCAGGCGAGCGTCTCATCCAGCGCCCCGCACACGCTTGCGCGGGCGGCGTCCTCCGGCGGCGAACAGGCCACGGTCGCGGGCTCCGCCGCCGCCGCATCCTCCTCCGCCGGGGCCGCCCCGGCTCCCTCGGGCAGTCGGTCCGGCACCGGCGCCTCCGTTGGCGAAGCGTCGCCGGCGGCGCGCGAGTTCTCGCCCGGATAGTGTGTCAGGCCCTGGGAAAGACCTTGTTCAGCCGAGCGAAGGCGAGCGGGTTGCCCCATGGGCGCAGCCTGCCGGTGGCCACGGCGCGGAGCGGGTCCAGGCGCTCGCCGACGATGTCCACCCAATCCTGGTAGGACAGGCGCAGGCGCAGATCCGCCCCAGGCGCCTCGCCCTGCCCGGCGACGCTGGAGCCGTTGTTGACGGTCAGGTGCCAGGTGGGGATGTCCGGGTCGGTGAACTCCCACTGGAAGGTCGTGGGTCGTGTGAGCCCGTGCTTGGGGTTGACCTGACGGCAGATCGTGTCGAACAGCAGGGCGACGGTCTCGGGGTCGCGGTCCGTGGGGCCTTCGCGCACGCCGATCACACCGGCCTTGGCG
>Ga0075520_1000766_pt1 | contig 14690 bp, 10 predicted proteins | sample NGEPerB_FD_75100 | JGI IMG/M metagenome (GOLD analysis project Ga0075520, IMG submission 75100) | Arctic peat soil microbial communities from the Barrow Environmental Observatory site, Barrow, Alaska, USA - NGEE PermafrostAB12-B | ecosystem: Environmental > Terrestrial > Soil > Wetlands > Peat ... | reverse complement strand
CTACCACTGCCACCTGTCGCCCAAGGACATTGCCTCCAGTCGCAGCTTCGAGAACCTGACGCAGATCTGGCTCGCGGGGGATCATTACAAGTGGCGCGCCATGCGCACCTGCGGCGTAGACGAACGCTTCATTACGGGGGCAGCGTCGGAGCGCGAGAAATTCCAGAAGTGGGCTGAGACGGTCCCGAAGACCCTGCGTAATCCTCTATTTCACTGGACGCATCTCGAGCTGCGCCGTCCCTTCGGGATCACGGATCGATTACTCGGGCCCGACACCGCCCAGAGCATTTGGGACGAATGTGGGGAGAAACTCCGGACGCCCGAGTACACCACTCAGGGTCTATTGAAGCAGATGAACGTTGAGGTGGTCTGCACCACCGATGATCCAGTTGACGATTTAGCGGCCCATCGAGAATTGGCAAAATCCGGCCAGCTCAAGACCAAGGTGCTTCCTACGTTCCGTCCCGACAAAGCGATGGACGTGGCCGATCCGCAGGCCTTTGTGGCCTACGCGACGCGCCTGGGCGAGGTCGCCGGTCAGCAGGTGGGCAGCTACGCGACGTTTCTGATGGCCCTCGACAAGCGACACGCCTTCTTTCACGAGCAGGGCTGTCGGCTTTCCGATCACGGGCTTGAAACGGTTTACGCGCAAGATTACACCGAGCAAGAGGTCGCGACGACCTACCAGCAGTTGATGCGCGGTGAGTCGCTGAGTTTACCGGTGGCACTCAAGTTCAAGTCAGCCGTGCAGCGGGAGCTAGCCATCATGGACCACGCTCGTGGCTGGGTCCAGCAGCTACATCTTGGCGCCCTGCGCAACAATAACTCGCGAATGATGCGAGTACTGGGGCCTGACACGGGATTTGACTCCATTGGCGACTTCGAGGTGGCCCGGCCCCTGGCGAAATTCCTGGATCGACTCGACACGGACAACCGTCTCGCGAAGACCATCCTCTACAACCTCAACCCCCGCGACAACGAGCTCTTTGCCACGATGGTGGGCAATTTCCAGGACGGTTCCGTCGCTGGCAAGATTCAATACGGCTCCGCTTGGTGGTTCCTCGATCAGCTGGACGGAATGACCAAGCAGATAGAAGCCCTGTCGAACATGGGGTTCTTGAGTCAATTCGTCGGGATGTTGACTGACTCGCGCAGCTTCCTGTCGTACCCCAGGCACGAGTATTTCCGGCGCATACTCTGCAACATCCTAGGCGGCGAGATGAAACGTGGCCTAATCCCGAACGACGTGCCGCTCGTTGGACAGATGGTTGCGGACATCAGCTACTACAACGCCAAACACTATTTTGGGTTTGGTGCGGCGTAACTACGACAAGTCTCGGGTGACGGGTCTCGGATGGCCGTGACCGCAACCGCAATCAAGAGCAAATCATGACGATGAACATCGCAAAATACTCCATGGGCATCGGCGACCGTTTCGGCCTGGAGGGTCACGCGCAGATGCGCGCCTTCCAGGTTGCCAAGGAACGCGGCGTCGAGATCACACCGGTGTGGAACAAGTCGAACCGGGAGCACACGCTGATTGGCACCGAGCCCCTCAACGTGCGCAAGGAAGCAGACGCCGCAACGAAGGCTGCCGGTTGGACCGGGGCTTATTGCGTGGACGCCGACCACATTGGGCTCAGCAACGTCGACAGGTTCATCGAAGCCTCGGACTTCTATACGATTGACGTCGCTGACTACATCGGCAAAGCGGCTTCCAGTGACTCGATTGTCGCCTACCTTGCGGACATGAAACGCTTCGTGGGCGAGTTGTGGCTGCCTGGGATCGCAGAACCAGTAAAGGTGACACAGGCGTTGCTCGAGGAGATCGCCGGGAAATATCTGTACGCCGTCGAGCAAGCGTCCCGAGTCTACCAGCACATCGTCGCGAAAAAGGGGGCGGGGAACTTCATCACGGAGGTTTCCTTCGACGAAGCCAACTCGCCCCAGACCCCGGCGGAGCTGCTCTTCATTCTCGCCGGTCTTGCCCGCGAAAAGATCCCAGTCATGACGGTTGCCCCGAAGTTCTCCGGTGAGTTTTTGAAGGGGATCGACTACGTGGGCGACATCGTTCAGTTCACGCGGGAATTCGAGGCTGATTTGGGCGTGCTGGAGTTTGCCAGGGCCGAATTTGGACTGCCCGATGGGCTCAAGCTCAGCATTCACTCGGGCAGTGATAAGTTCTCCCTTTATCCCATCATGCATCGCGCCATCAAGGCCAAGGGCGCGGGGATCCATCTGAAGACGGCAGGCACCACCTGGCTCGAGGAGGTCATCGGGCTTGCCAGTGCGGGTGGCGAGGGCCTCGCATTTGCCAAGGCACTCTATCGGGAGGGTTACGCGCGCTACGACGAGATGGCAAGGCCCTATCTCTTGGTCATTCAGATCGATAAGGCTAAGCTGCCAACCCCGGATGCTGTCGACAAATACACAGCACCCGAGTACGTCCAGGCTTTGCAGCATGTTCAGAACTGCAAGTCCTTCAATATTCACCTTCGTCAGCTGGTGCACATCAGCTTCAAAATCGCTGCCGAAAAGGGCGAGAGCTATCTAGGCTTGCTCAAGACTCACCGCAAAGCAGTCGAAACCTGCGTGACCGAGAACATCCTCAAGCGTCACGTCGAACCACTATTTCTGGGAATTCCAAGCTAATGGCCTCCTCCCATGCGGTTGCGGCTCCCCTACCAATCCAACCGACCAAGTCGGTGACCCGTACGTTAGATTTTCATGCGTGACCTGTTCGTCCGTTCCGACGTTTCTATCGTGTTGGTTGTTTGGGCCCCGACCCAAACAACTACGTTCAAAACTTGACCCAGATCAATCAGTGTCGTGCTTCAAGGTCGCTAATTATGAATTCCTTCAATATCCACACGGCATACGACTTTGCTGGTAAGACCATCGCCATCACCGGTGGCGGCGGTGTGCTTTGCAGCGCGATGGCGCAAGCAATAGCAGCACGCAACGCCAACGTGGTGCTGCTCGATCGCGATCCTGCCCTGGCCGAGAAGGTGCTGGCAACGCTACAAGGAACGAAAGGGCGTCACTCGGTCGTTGCCGTCGACGTGCTGGACGCGCAAAAGATACGCGCTGCCGCTGATCAGGTGATTGCGGACTACGGTCAACTCTACGGCCTCATCAACGGAGCCGGGGGCAACAGCCCGAAGGCTACGACCAACCCTGAGCAGGCCTTTTTCGATATTCCCCCCGATGCGTTTCAGTTTGTCTCGAATCTGAATCTCCTGGGAACCGTGCTTCCGAGTCAGGCCTTCGGCAAATACATGGCGGCGCAGAAACAGGGTGTCATTCTCAACATCTCGTCAATGAACGCGTTTCGTCCCCTGACACGAATTCCCGCCTATTCGGCAGCGAAGGCCGCCGTGAGTAATTTCACCCAGTGGCTCGCTGTTCACCTGGCACAGGAGTACTCGCCTGAAATTCGCGTCAATGCGCTGGCTCCAGGTTTCTTTCTCACTGAGCAGAATCGTTTTCTACTGACGGACAAAGCGACCGGCAATTTGACGGCACGTGGTCAGAAGATCCTAAACGCAACGCCAATGGCCCGCTTCGGATCACCAGAAGATTTGCTCGGTGCCACGTTGTGGTTGCTCTCCGAAGCCTCGAAATTCGTTACGGGAATCGTGGTCCCCGTTGACGGCGGGTTCTCGGCGTATAGTGGCGTTTGAGTTTGCGATAGGTTCGATAGAGGAGAATCATGTCTAAGCAGCATATGGGCATCGTTGGCCTAGGTGTCATGGGTGAAAACCTGGCGCTCAATATCGAGAGTCGTGGATTTTCCGTCGTAGGCTTCGATCTCGACCAGAAGAAGGTCGACAATTTTAGCAAGCGTACCCAAGGCAAACAGGTCGTTGCCGCCCGCAGCATGGCGGAGTTCGTAGCGAGCCTCGACACCCCGCGACGCGTGCTCGTGATGGTCCCCGCCGGCAAAGCAGTAGACTCCGTCATCGCGGATCTAAGACCCCACCTCGCGGCCGGCGATCTCTTGATTGACGGCGGCAATACGCTGTTTACTGACACAGCGCGCCGCATCAAGGAGCTCGAAGGCTCGGGCATTCTCTTCATCGGCACCGGTGTTAGCGGGGGTGAGGAAGGCGCACTGCACGGGCCCTCGATTATGCCGGGTGGCAATCCCGAGGCTTGGCCCTTGGTCAAGCCTGTGCTTCAGGCGATCGCCGCCAAGGCGGATGATGGCGCTCCCTGCTGTGATTGGATTGGCAGCGGCGGAGCGGGCCATTTCGTCAAAATGGTCCACAACGGCATCGAGTACGCCGACATGCAGATGATCTGCGAAGCCTATTGGCTCATGGCGCGTCTGCTTGGCTTGAACGCCGACGAAATGAGTCAGGTCTTCACAGACTGGAATCAGGGTGAGCTCAGCAGCTACCTGGTGAGCATCACAGCGGACATCCTCGCCAAGAAGGATAGCGAAACCGGAAAGCCGATGGTCGATGTCATCTTGGACACCGCCGAACAGAAAGGCACCGGCAAATGGACGAGCCAAATCGCTCTCGATCTCGGCGTCCCTGCGCCCACGATCGCCGATGCCGTCTTTGCTCGCACCATCAGCGCCATCAAGCAGGAACGCGTCGCCGCTTCGAAGGTTATCGTTGGAACACCCCCAACATTTTCGGGGGACAAGCAGGCCTTTGCCGAGAGCATTCGGAAGGCCCTGTTCGCCTCGAAGATTTGTTCCTACGCGCAAGGTTTCCAGCTGCTGCGCGCCGCCGATCACGAACATCGCTGGGACCTGCAGTATGGAACCATTGCGTCGCTGTGGCGTGCTGGCTGCATCATTCGCGCGCAGTTCTTGGGCAAGATCAAAGACGCGTATGCTAGGGATCCAAAGCTAGCGAACCTCTTGCTCGATCCCTACTTCACAGACGTAGTCACGGGATATCAGGCTGCCTGGCGCGAGGTGGTATCCGTTGCCGCGCTAAACGGAATTCCGGTGCCGGCCTTCATGAGCGCTTTGGCCTATTTCGACGGCTATCGCTCAGCGAATCTTCCGGCGAACCTGCTGCAGGGGCAGCGCGACTACTTCGGGGCGCACAGCTACCAGCGGGTCGACAGAGAAGGCAAATTCCACACTCAGTGGATCGGTTGAGGAGAAACGCAAGGAGAGGCCATCCATGAGCAAGGTATTCGGAAAGGGCTCTCTCGAGCGCAGATTGTCGGCGCAGGAGATTCGGGAGATTTGCGAGGAGACGCTCGCGAACCTACCCCTCGACGGCAAGCGTGTCCTGGTCCTAATTCCGGATCACACACGGCATGCCCCAGTAGATCTGTTCTTTCGCGCCATTAGCGATGCGCTCCTCAGCAGGGTTGCCGCGCTCGATTTCCTGGTGGCGACGGGTACGCATGCAGCGATGGACCCTGAACGGCTCTACAAGCACGTGGGGCTCACGCCGTCCGAGCATGCTCAAAAGTACGGCAAGGTGCAGCTACTCAATCACCAGCATCATCACCTGGACGAGCTGACCTCGCTCGGGATACTGGCCGGGGAAGAGGTGAGTAGGCTTACCAATGGCCTGTTTGCCCACGACATTCCGATCACCATCAACAAGCGGGCGGTTGAATGCGATCACATCCTGATTGTCTCACCCGTTGTGCCCCATGAATGTATGGGGTTTGCCGGGGGAAACAAGTACTTCTTTCCCGGAATAGCAGGGCTGGATGTGGTGGAGGCCTTCCATTGGCTGGCCGCCGTGATCACGAACCCCGTCGTCAATGGCGTGAAGGACACGCCCACCAGGCGGGTCATCGATCGCGTGGTGGAGTTCCTGCCAACGCCGCGCACCTGTTTCGCCTTTGCCGTGGACGGGCATCACGAGCTAGCCTGCTTGTTCGGCGGCGTGCCGGAAGAGTCCTGGCCGCTGGCAGCAGACTACTCGGCGCAGCTGCACATCAAGTATCTGGACAAACCGGTCAAGCGCGTGCTGGGCCTGACTCCGCCCATCTACGAAGAGATTTGGGTGGCCGGTAAGGCCATGTACAAGCTGGAGCCAGTGGTAGCGGATGGCGGCGAGCTCGTGATCCACGGGAACCACATCAAGGCCGTCTCCTTCATGCACGGGCATGAAATCGAGCGAATTGGCTACCATGTTCGGGACTATTTTACCAAGCAGTGGGATCGCTTTCAAAACGAACCCAAGCTTATCCTGGCTCATTCAACCAATGTGCGTGGCATTGGCGCCTTCGAGAACGGCGTCGAATTGCCGCGAATCCAAGTTTCGTTGGCAACGAGCATCTCAAAGGAGCTCTGCCATAAGCTTAACTTGAACTACCGAGATATCAACCAGATCGACATCGAGCGCTGGCGCGAAGATCCCGACACCCTGGTCGTCGAGGAGGCGGGCCAGGTGCTGTATCGGCTGAAGAACAATGAGGGACTCTTGGCCCAGAGCGCCTAATAGCGCAAAGGCAGAGAAGAAGGAGTAGCGTCTACTATGAGCAACGGGCTTTCCATTCGCCCCGCAGGCGGTCTTGATCTCGTATCCGTGGGTGCGTTGGTGCACCGTCTAGATCCGGGCAAGGTTCCCTGGCGCAAGGCGTCGAGTTGCCAGATCCATGTCAGTGGCGGTGAGTTCAATGTGGCCGCCAACCTTGCCGACTGCTTCCGGATGAACACCGGCATTGCGACGGCGATGGTGGACTACCCGATCGGCGACATGATCCATGAACGGGTCCGCGCAATGGGCGTTACCCCCTTTTACAAGCGCTTCAAGCACAACGGGGTCAACGGCCCCAACATGGCCACTGTTTACAGCGATCGGGGCCAGGGCGTAAGAGCGCCTGTGGTGTTCTACAATCGTTGTAACGAAGCCGGCGCTCAGCTCAAGCCCGGTGACTTCGATTGGAGCGCCATCTTCAAGAACGGGATCCGTTGGTTCCACAGTGGTGGCATCTTCGCCTCGCTCTCGGAGACAACCGGCGAGGTCATCATTGAGGGCATGAAAGCCGCCAAGAAGGCAGGCGCCATCGTCAGCTTCGACTTAAACTTTCGCGAGAAGCTCTGGAACATCTGGGGCGGTCAAGGCAAGGCGGCGCAGGTCATTGGTCGGATTGTTGCCAACTGCGACGTGCTCGTGGGCAACGAGGAGGATCTCCAAAAGGGCCTCGATATGCCTGGCCAGGACGTGGAATCGAAGGCCAAGCTCGACCCCACTGCGTTCTTCACGATGATTGATCGGGTGGTAAAGAAGTTCCCTCACATCAAGGTCGTTGCCACCACGCTGCGCGAGGTCAAATCGACCAATCGTCACCACTGGGGTGCTGTTGCCTGGGTCAACGGCAAGAACTGTGTTTCGCCCACTTGCGAGCTGGACGTTCTGGATCGTATTGGGGGCGGAGACGGCTTTGCCAGCGGCTTCATCTACGGGATGCTCAGCGGTGATTCAGCCGAAGAGGCCATCAAACTCGGTTGGGCCCACGGCGCGCTTCTCACAACGACTCCCGGTGACACCACCATGGTGACCCTAGAGCAGGTGAAGGCCTTCGCTATGGGCGGTTCAGCGCGAGTACAGCGGTAAGTGCAGCGAAACTAGCGAATGTTCTGAAGGCTGCGGGTGTTGGCCTTGCCATATTCTTGAGCTGGGCCTGCCCGGGCCAAACGTCGTTACAAGCTGTGAGACGAAATCGCTCAAGTTTATTGGGTTTGTTTTGAGTTCCAGGTAGGAGGAAGCGACATGTTGACCATTTAACTTTATGGTACAGCCTGCGATCTTGCGACCACCAGCGGCGCGGCTGCCGTCCAGGTAGTCTTTGGGTGCGTCAACGACATCCTAATCATTACCTGAAGCCGCCACGCCGACGCCACAGAGAGTCGGCGGAGCAGCCGACCTGATCGCGGCCAATTGTCTGACCCCGCCGCGAATTTCGATCGGGACCTGAGCAAAAAACTATGATTTTTGTCTTACCGACACGGAACCTTCGATTAATTCGCGGGATTTCGCTGAGGGGGGCCGGGGCAATCGTCTCTTTTTTGAGCTGTTTATGACTGATTGCACGTCCTTGCTGAATTGGACGACCCGCGAGGGGATAGCGCGCCAGGAGCTCAATCAGATGAAACGTACGAACTCAGTTTCCATTCTCACTCTCCAAACTCTTTGCGTAGTCTGGCTCGGGACACTTGGGTGTTCATCCAGCAACACGCCAGCTGTCACCGCTGCTGGAGGTAACGCCAGCACTACCACGGGTGGCAGCACCAACGCGACCGCAGGTGGCAGCACCAATGCCTCAACTGCCTCAACGGGTGGCGCAACGTCGAGTAGTGGTACTGGCGGCGCAGCCACAGCCGGTGGGTCCACAGCCGCGGGAGTAGGGGGCAGCACCGGAACGGGAACCCTGGGTAGCCCGCTGTGCGGCACACTCGTCGACGGTACAACTGCAATTGCGAAGAATGTGAACTGCGCCACTGCGGACACGCAGTTTTGCTACAAGAAATGCGGGCCGCTATCCAGCGGTTTCAAGACGGAAACCTGCGCGACCTCGACGACGTCACCAACGGGGTTCGCGTACGCTGAGCAGTCCGGCACCATCACCTGCAGCTTCCCTGTGGGTCCCAGCTATTCCTGTTACAAGGTACCGGCGGCTGGTAGTTATGATCCAACATGCCCCACGACAGCGCCAACAGCAGGCCAGCCCTGCACTCAGGCGGCCTGCGTAGTCTGTGGACCTAATTATTTTGACACGGGCAACGCCTCCAAGGTCGGTTACTGCGTGTGCAACGCCAGTGCCACTAGTCCCACGTGGAGTTGCGCCAGCACGAGTGCCTGGCCGTGCCCTGCTGGCGCCGGCTGCACCTAAGTCGTCATTCACGCCAATCCAGGCCGTCGACAAGTCTTCGTTGATGACCTACGCGGGTAAATAGGCAAATAAATGGGCGAATCGGAGTGCATCTGCTCCGGTTCGCCTTTTGCTGCTCGAAGGTTTGACCGATCTTCTCGGATCCACCCTGCTCTCTCGAGGCGCTTGCAATGCCGCGCGTAACGAAAGCTATCCTAGGGTCAGTTGCACTTTTGTGTTTGCCTTCGTGTATCGTCGAATCGAGGTCGAATGCGGTTGCCGCTCCAACGGTGACTCCGTCGTCACTCGGCGCGGCGGCGCAACGCGCGACCCCGGTTTCCGAGTCACCATTGCTCGATCGGGCTGTGGGACCATTGGCGATAGTCGGCAACAGCATTGACGTCGCTTCGGTTCGCGTAACCAATCCGACACGAGAGGCGCGCAATTCCGAAACACTATCACTGAGTCTAGCGGAACTTCGAAGATTCTGGGCAGAACCGAATCAAGTCGTCTTAGTTGATCCCGCCGGCAATCAAGTCTTGACGCAGCTCGTTGACATGGACGGCGACGAGTCTCCCGACGAGCTCGTCTTCCAAACCGATCTGGCGGCAGGGGAAACCAAAGTGCTCACCCTGCGTTTTGGCAAACGAACGACGCCGACGCGGGAGCAATTCAAAGTCTATGGGCGATTCGTCCGCGAACGCCACGACGATTTTGCTTGGGAGAATGACCGCATTGCTCGCCGCATGTACGGCCCCGATCTCGAGACCTTCCGTCGCGAGCCCCTTACTAGCAGCGGCATTGATGTTTGGGTCAAACGCACGAGAAGCTTGGTCGTCAACGATTGGTATCTGACGGATGATTACCATCACGATCGGGGTGAGGGAGCGGACTTCTATTCGGTAGGCAAATCACGGGGTTGCGGCGGTCTTGGCATTTGGTCAAATGAGAAACTGTACGTGGCGCGGAACTTCGCTGGCTCGCGCGTATTTGCCAATGGTCCTGTGCGCCTGGTTTTTGAGCTTAGCTACGCCCCCTTTGACGCGGGGGGCCTCCGGGTTACGGAGACTAAACGCGTTACGCTCGATGCCGGAAAGAACTTTGAAAGGTACGAGAGTACCTTCAAATCTAGCGGTGCACAGCCGGGCCTGTCCGTGGGGATTGGGATTGCAAAGCACAAGGGCGGCGAAGTTCAAGTCGATCCCGCTGCTGGGTGGATGCGCACTTGGGAACCGATATCGGAAAAGGATGGCAACTTGGGTTGCGGGGTGGTCTTGCCCGCGAATACGCACGCAACTCCCCGGCAGACTGAAAGCGACTTCTTGCTGGTAACTGACAAGACTCCAGGCAAGCCGCTAGTCTACTATGCCGGCTTTGGCTGGGATCGCAGTGGGGATTTTTCCGATGCCGCAGCGTGGACAGCGAAGGTTCAGAGCGTTTCACGAGAAGTGGCGATGCCCGCTCAAATATCTTTGTCGGCGGGCAATGGGGCAAAGCCCTGGTCCACACGCGCTTGTGACACGCTGATTGATCGAACGCCCAATGTACTGACGGGCCATTGGACCTACGACGCAGGCTTGGTTCTCATGGGCTGCCAGCGCGTTGCGCAAAAGAACAATAATCCCAAGTTCACAGAATTTGTGAAGCGAACCGTTGATGAGCTCATCAGCCTTGACGGTTCGATTAAGGGCTATCGGCCTGAAGAACACAATCTGGATGATCTCAACATGGGAAAAGTTGTCTTTTCCGTGCTGGAAGAAACAAAAGATCAAGGTGAAAAGCATCGGTATGAAAAGGCCCTGCGGCTGCTGCGTTTGCAGATGAAGACGCATCCGCGCACCCAAGCGGGCGGCTTTTGGCATAAGCAAATCTACCCGCACCAAATGTGGTTAGACGGCGCGTACATGGTCGGCCCCTTCTTGGCGAAGTATGCGCTTGTATTCAACGAACCAGCCCTTTTTGATGAAGTCGCCCAGGAACTTATTCTTCTCGAACAACACACCCGTGATCCAAGAACCGGCCTTTTGTACCATGGCTGGGATGAGAGCCGCGCGCAGCGTTGGGCCAACGCAAAGACCGGGACATCGCCAAGTTTCTGGGGCCGCGCAATGGGCTGGTACGCGATGGCTCTGGTGGATGTCATTGATTTCATGCCCACAACGCATCCGAAGCGTGGGGTGCTCTTAGCAATTCTCAATCGTCTAGCATCCGCTATTGCAGCAACTCAGGACGCTGAGGCCGGTGTCTGGTGGCAAGTACTCGACGCGCCGAAACGCGACAAGAATTATCGTGAGGCATCGGCATCGGCCATGTTCGTCTATGCGCTGTCTAAAGGCGTCCGAAATGGGTGGCTCGACTCTGGTAAGTATGCGCCCATCGCAGACCGAGGTTATCGGGGAATTCTAGAGCAATTCGTGGAAATCGACGAAAGAGGCTGGCTTGAGCTCAAGAGCGTTTGCAAGGTTGCAGGCCTTGGGGGGACGCCCTATCGAGACGGCACATACCAGTACTATACAAGCACGGAGGTCGTGTCCAATGATCCCAAGGGCGTCGGTGCCTTCATCGTTGCGAGCCTTGAGCGCGAATAAATCGTCTGTGGCTGAATCGGGCTGGGGCCGAACGGTTTGCCTTCGCGGTCTTGTCAATGCGATCGGGCGTCGATGGCTCAACGCGGTCGTGCTTCTCGCCGTACTTTTGTGTTCCGTCACGTTGTCGGCGTGCAACCGAGTACGCCCGGAACACAAGGTTCAATCTGCCGCGTACTACGATATTCGTGATTACGGTGCGATATCGGACGGGAAGACCAAGAATACTGAGGCGATTCGAATTGCGATTGCGGCCGCGGCCAAGGCGGGAGGCGGCACCATTCTCTTTTCGCGCGGTGTATTCCTGACCGGCCCAATTCATCTTAAGAGCAATATTACTTTACTAATCGATGCAGGAGCGACCCTAAGGTTCAGCTCTGATTTCGATGACTACTTGCCCATGATACCCTCGCGCTGGGAGGGCACCGAGGTCATCACATTCTCGCCACTCATTTATGCGGAAAAGGTCGAAAACGTTGCAATCCAGGGGCGCGGAGTCATTGATGGACAAGGTGAAGCCTGGTGGAAGTTCTATCAAGCCCTCCGCGAGCAGCGAAAAAAGACGGGCGAATGGAAGAAAGACTCCAAGTGGCAACAGGAATTTCTGCGGGTGAACAAGCATCTCGAGATGCCCGATGACCCCGAGCGCGTCAATTCGGCATTCTTGAGGCCTCCGATGTTCCAATTGCGCTATTCGAAGAACATCTCGATCAGGGATGTCACGCTCAAGAATTCTCCATTTTGGACCATTAACCCGGTCTACTGCGAGAATCTTACCGTTAGCGGCGTCACGATTGAAAACCCGGAATCGGCCCCCAATACCGACGGTATCGATCCAGAGTCCTGCAAAAACGTCCGCATCTCCGATTGCCACATCAGCGTGGGGGATGATTGCATTACTATCAAATCGGGCCGGGATGCAGAAGCGCGGCGCATCAATCAACCCGCGGAGAATTATACAATCACCAATTGCACCATGCTTCGCGGACACGGCGGCGTCGTCATTGGCAGTGAAATGTCAGGAAGCGTGCGCAATATTGCCATATCCAACTGCGTCTTCGACGGCACCGACCGGGGCATTCGGATAAAGTCTACGCGCGGCCGCGGCGGGGTCGTCGAAAACGTGAGCGTCAGCAATATCGTAATGCGTGACATACGGGAGGAAGCCATTACACTCAACCTCTTCTATTCCAATGTACCGGCTGAACCCTTTTCGGCGCGAACCCCAGTTTTTCGCAAGATTCATATCGATTCGATTGTGGGCAACGCGAAGGTTGCCGCAACGCTGCTGGGGCTCGACGAGTCACCGCTTGACGATGTGAGCCTCACTAACATACGACTGTCGGCGGCAACCGGAGTCGTGATCCGCAATGCCAAACATATTGAGCTCAATTCCGTACAAGTTGCCACGCAAAGTGGCCCATCCGTAACCGTGGAGCAGAGCGACAGCGTCGAACTCGTCAATGTTGGCACCTGGACGCCGCATTTAGGTAGCAATGTGGTAGAATTGACCAACACGGAGCATGTAACCTTCGGGGGGTTGAATGCCCCCAGGCAACCATAATTTTGCGCAAGAGAAACCCCTATGTCGACCGAGCTATTCAATCTAACAGGCAAGACTGCACTGATTACTGGTGCGACACATGGCATCGGGTTCGCGATTGCCGCCGGGCTCGCTCAAGCGGGGGCCAAGATCTGTGTGAACGATGTCTCCGATCAGAAGCTCGCGCTGGCCGCAGACGAGTATCGCAAATCGGGGATTGAGGCGTATCTGCTGAATTTCGATGTGACCAGTGAGTCCGCTGTCGATCGCGGTATCACGCAGATCGAACGCGAGATTGGGCCGATTGACATTTTGGTCAATAACGCCGGCCTGATTAGGCGCGTTCCCATCCTTCAAATGCAGGTATCCGACATGCAAGAAATCCTGGAGGTGGATCTCGTTGCCCCCTTTATCGTGACCCGCCGCATCGTGCCCAAAATGATAGAGAAGCGGTGTGGGAAAATCGTCAATCTGTGCTCGATGATGAGTGTTTACGGCAGGAACACGGTAAGCGCGTATGCAGCTGCAAAAGGTGGCCTCAAGCTACTTACTCAGTGCATGTGCTGCGAGTGGGCCAAGTATAATATCCAGGTCAATGGCCTCGGTCCCGGCTACATCGCCACCGCGCAGACGGCCCCACTGCGGGTCGAAGGTCACCCTTTCAATCAATTAGTCATGACGCGCACGCCTGCAGGTCGATGGGGAGAGCCCGACGACTTAGTCGGCGCGGCGTTGCTACTAGCCTCACGGGCTGGCGATTACATCAATGGTCAGATCCTGTTCGTCGACGGCGGAATTCTGGCCAACTTTGGTTACGTCGCGGGAGAAAACAATGTCTGACCGGTCGACGTCCATCCACTTTGAGGTAAGCTGCGGGCCGTAACCAACATGACTCTCGATACCCAACTGATCTTTTCCGGCACAGCGGCGCACCCAGGTCGGGCCGTGGCAGTTACGCCCGACAACAGCGCGCTCGCACACCTTTGCTACGGACGCATCCGGCTCAGTCCGGAGCTGTCACGGGTGGCGTTCGAGACAGGGCAACGCGAGACGGCGCTGATGTGTATGAGCGGTAGCTGCCGCGTGGCCGTCGCACGCAACTCGTATGATCTGGACACTTACGACGCTATTTACATTCCAAGAGGTTCCAGTGTAACGGTGACGACCGCGAGTGCGGTGGATCTCGTCGAATGCGCAGCGGACGTCACTGGCGAATACCCGCTGCAAGTTGTGCGGTATTCGGATGTGGCAAAGGAGCCAGCGCTCAAGTTTACAGCGGGTGGTCCCGCTACCACGCGTGATGTTAACATCATCATTGGTAAGAACATTCAAGCCGGACGAATCCTGGCTGGCTTCACGCGCTCTTTGCCCGGAAACTGGACGAGCTGGCCACCTCACGAGCATACAAAACTGCTCGAGGAAGTTTACGTATACTTCGACATGCCGGCACCCGCGTTTGGAATCCAGCTCGTTTATACGGAGCCCGACAAGCCTGAATTCGTGAGTTTGGTGCGCGACGGTGACGCCGTGTTGATGCCCGCTGGGTACCACCCTAATGTGGCAGCACCGGGTCACAGCATTAACTTCATCTGGCTGATGGCGGCTCACCGCGAGGTGGAGGATCGGCTTTTCGGTGTGGTAAACGTCCAGCCGGGCTTCGATGAGTCAGGCTCCGGGCTCGAGGCGAGTCTCGATTAGGTTCGCGCCGAGCGCCGATCTTGACTCAGGCTTTCTCGGTGGCTGGGTGGTCCGGGAGAATG
>Ga0075520_1000765_pt1 | contig 14695 bp, 11 predicted proteins | sample NGEPerB_FD_75100 | JGI IMG/M metagenome (GOLD analysis project Ga0075520, IMG submission 75100) | Arctic peat soil microbial communities from the Barrow Environmental Observatory site, Barrow, Alaska, USA - NGEE PermafrostAB12-B | ecosystem: Environmental > Terrestrial > Soil > Wetlands > Peat ... | reverse complement strand
TTCGAGGAGCTCGTCGTCGTCGGGATAGCGCGCGCGCAGCAGCTCGATGGCGCGGCGCAGCGGATGCGCGTGCCATTCGGGCCTGGCTTCGGTGAGCAGGACGACGATGCCCTGCCAGCGCAACAGGCTCGCGCGGGCAAGCGAGGTGTCGTCGCCGGCGCGGTCGAGCAGCGCCTGGGTCTGGCCCAGCAGCCTTTCGGCCTCCGGCATCTCGCCGGCGATGACGAGGGAGCTCGCGAGCGCGACCTGAGCCGCCGCCACCCGCGGGTTGGCCGGCCCGAACGCGGCTCGGGCGGCGTCGAGGCGCTGCCGTGCCAGGCCAAGGGCCTGCTTCGGATCGAATGCGTCGGAGTAGAGCTCCTCGATGACCCCGAATATCTCGTCGCGGATCTCGGGCTCGCTCGCGAACGACTTGCCGATCCGGTCGGCGCCAGCAGTGACCATGTCGTTGATGGTCGCCTCGCGCACCTGCACGCCGCCGCTTTGCACGGAGGTGCGCGCCTGCTGGAGCATGTCGAGCAGGAAGCGCTTCACGGCGACCGCGCGCTCCGCCTGGCGACGTGCTTCGCGCTCCTTGATCAGCGTGCCGGCAACGCCGGCGACGATGCTGAGCGTCAGCACCGCAGCGGCGGCGACGCCGAAGGCATGACGCTGCAGGTAGCGGCGCGTCCGATAGCCGAAGCTGTCGGGCCGCGCGGTGATCGGCCGATGCTCGAGCACCCGCTGTAGATCGTCGGCGAGGTCTTGCGCGGTGCGATATCGCTCGGCCGGATTCGCCTTGATCGCCTTGGCGACAATCACCGCGAGATCGCCGCGCAGGGCCTTGCGCAGCGCCTTGACGCTGGTGGCGCGCTGCGCCGCGACGCGCGCGGCGGTGTCGGCATCGGCCGGCAGGCTCCACAGCGGACGCGAGCCCTCGTTGGCCCGCGGATCCGTCGCGTAGGGTCGCGAGCCGCTGAGCAAGCCGTAGAGCACCATGCCGAGGCCGTACACGTCGGTCGCTGTCGACACGGTGCCGCCGCTCAGTTGTTCGGGGGCGGCGTATTGCGGCGTCATCGCCGCGCCCGCCTCGCGCGTGAGCTCGGTCGATTCGCCGGTCTCGTCCTCGAGCAGCTTGGCGACGCCGAAATCAAGCAGCTTTACTTCGCCGCCATCGCTGACGAAGATGTTGGACGGTTTGAGGTCTCGGTGCACCACGAGGTTCTCGTGCGCATGGGCGACCGCTCCGCAGACGCGAATGAAGAGCGACACGCGCTGGGCCAGCGTCAGGCGATGTTCGTCGCACCAACGATCGATTCGCTCGCCATCGACGTACTCGAGCACCAGGTAGCGCTCGCCCGCCGGCGTGACGCCGGCGTCGAGCAGTTTGGCGATGTTCGGATGGTTGAGGCGACCGAGCAGGCGGCCTTCGCGTGCGAAGCGCGCGTTCGCGCCGGCGTCGGCGACGGCCAGCCGCATCAGCTTGATCGCGGCGCGCCCGTCGTAGAGGCCATCGGTGCGACGCGCGAGCCAGACGTGGCCCATGCCGCCGCTGCCGATCAGCCGCTCGACCAGCCATGGGCCGAGCTGTCGTCCTTCGAGGCCGCCCGCAGGCAATTGCGAAACCGCGATGTCCTGGCCGAGAAACGCGCCGCCCTCGGCGTCCCGATCGGAACGAATGAGCGAGGCGACGCGGCGATGCAGTTCGGGATTTGCCGCAGCCATGGCCTCGAGCCACGCGCCGCGATCCGCCTCGGCCAGGTCGGCCCAGGCGTCGAACGCGGCCATCGCCTCGGCCCAGGCTTGCGGATCGGATACGCTCGTCACGGCCCTAGCGCAGCTGCTCGAACAAGAAGGCGCGGGCCTTGCGCCAGTCGCGCTTGACCGTCGGCACCGACACTTCCAGCTCGCCGGCGATGTCGTCTTCGGTCATGCCGGCGAAATAGCGCATCTCGACGACGCGGCAGCTTCGCTTGTCGACGTGACGCAAGGCATCGAGCGCGTCGTTCAATCGCGAAAAATCTTCTTCGGCGGCGACGCCGTTGAGCACGCCCGTCGTCAGCGTCACCGGCGTGAACAGGCCGCCGCGTTTGTCGGCGGCGCCGGCGCGGACGTGGTCGACGAGGACGCTGCGCATGACGGTCGATGCATAGGCGAAGAAGGCGCGGCGGTCGCGCATCGGCGTGCCGTCGCGGCTCAACATGCGCAAATAGGCTTCGTGCACGAGCACCGATGGATTCAGCGAGGCCGCGTTGGATCCCACCAGGTGCGAGCGCGCCAGACGCAGCAGCTCGGCGTAGAGCAGCTCGTAGATGCGCTCTCGCGAACCGGCGTCGCCGGCGAGCGCCCGGTTCAGGATGACGGTGATGCCGGTGGCGTCGTCGCCGGCCGGGGCTCCGGCGGCGCGTGGATCGGGGTTGGGGGGCGTGGGCATGGCGTAGCCAAAGTCTCGCATCGATCCCGCCGCGTCACAATCCCGCCGTCGAGCGAAGGACAGGGCATGCGTGTCGATGCATTCCAGGAATTCGAAGCGAAGGCCAGGGCCGACGGCTTCGACGAAGTGATCGCGCGCGACTGGGCGCCCGGCCAGGTTGTCGGGGACCACAGTCATCCGTTCGCGGCCAAGGCCGTCGTCGTCAAGGGCGAGATGTGGCTGACGGTCGGCGGTACGACGCAGCACATTGCGTCCGGAGGCACGTTCGCGCTCGAACCGGATGTCGTGCACAGCGAGCGCTACGGCGGCGAGGGAGCGACGTACTGGGTCGCTCGGCGGATGGCGGCGCCGGGCCGCGGCGCTACCTGATCCCGTCGGCGGTCGGCGCCCCGCGCTGAGACGGCGCGCGGCCCGCGCGGCGCCGGTGCCATGCCAAGAAAAAAGGGCCCGCGGTTGCGGGCCCTTGCATTGCGCGGGGCGTTCTCAGATCGGCGTCGAGACCGGCGCCGCGGGCAACGGCACGCCGCCCGGGCCGGCCGCGTAGGTCTGCGGCGACACCGGCGGCTGCTGGCCGACGCCGGGCTTGGTCCAGTCGCAGACGCCGGCCGGGAAGACTGCCTGCAGGCGTGTCTGCTGCCCGGCCGTGAAGACGACGCCGCTGTAGTCGCTGAAGCTGAGCGGCTTCAGCTGGCACTTCAGGATGTTCTCGGCACGTGAGCCGCCGGCCACCTGATGCGGCGACATGTGCGGCACCAGCTTGGGATCGGCATCGCAGGTCGCCTGGTCGGTCACCGGCGTGAGAAATCCGGTGTCGATGGTCAGGTAGCAGAAGTCGAAGGCTGTCGCGGGCTTGGCGGCGACAACCTGCGCTTGCGTGTGCTCGCCGTTGATGAAGGTCTTCGGCGCCGCGGTGAGCAGTGCCGTCAGCCACGTGTCCATCGTCAGGAACGACTGCGTCGTCAGCGCCGCCGGTGCGGTCAGGCCGGTGCTGAAGCGCCACATGACCTGATTGGCGTGGCTACCGGCTTCCTGGTCGAGCCGATCACGCTCGGCAAAGCTGCGCCAGATGTAGTGGATGCCGACCGAGCCGCCGGCAAGCGTGCTCTCGTCGAAGCCCCGCAAGTCGATGATCGGCAACTTGGCGAGCTGGACTCCGCTGGACAGGATGCCGCTCTTGTAAGCGATCGGCAGGGCGGCCGCGTCGGCAACGGAGCGTGCCGCTGTCGGGTTCGAGTCGGCATCGCTGCCGCCGACACCTTCGTTCAGGGTCACGAACTCTTCCGGGTTGATGGCGCTCGAGAGCAGGGCGTTCAGTCCGTACTGGACCCCGACGTTGTCATTCGTCTGGAGAGCCCGCGTCGACCCGGGCGCGATACCCGCCGTCGTGCCCCAGACACCGACCGCGAGGTCCGGGTCGCCACAGCGCGTGCCGGTCGGATTGGTGACCGGGTCGTAGACCTGGCTGGCAGGCAGCTTGCAGTTGTTGGTCGACGGCGCGGAGACGATATCGCCGTTGTTGTTGATGACGAACCCTTGCGAGTAGTTGCCTGGTTTGTTGTTGAAGCCGAAGTCGTTGTACCAGGAGTGGCAGCTCGTCTGGTCGATGTGGCCGTTGATGGCTGTCTTCTTGGCATCGACCTGCGCTTGCGTCATGCCTTCACTGGTCATCAGGGTCTTCCACGCGGGTGCGAAGTAGAAGTTGACCAGTTGTACGCAATCGCTGACCTCGATGCCTGTGGTGATCGAGTCGGAATAGTCGCACTGGACCTGGATGCCGTCGAGCAGCCCCGGGTACGTCGACGACACCGTGTTCTGGCCGATCGAGCCGCCCGAACAACCGTTGCCCATCGTGTATCTGATCTCGCCGTAGGTGTCGGTGATGTGCTCCTTCATCATCATGACCGTCTCGCCGGCGAGGATGCGACTCGAGTTGTAGAGCGAGTCGGTCATGCTGTTGTCGACGACCATGAAGCCCCGCGAGAGCGAGTCGTTGTCGGCCCAGTTCTGCTCGGTACGAAACTGCAGGCGGGGCTGCCCCGTGCTGGCACCGAACGAGTAGACGACCTTGCCCGTCCATTGCCCCTGCGGTGCGTTCGCCGTCCATGGCTTGGTCGGATCGATCAGCACCGCGATGTCGTAGATGCCGCGGTCGATCGTGCCGCGTTCGACCTGGACGATGTAGGGCACCGGTGGCGTGGTCAGCGACATCGCGACCGAGGCCGCCGGTGTCGTTCCGGCGACGTAGGGCTGCAGGCACGAGTTCGCCGGAGTCGTCTGCACGGGCTTGGCGATCGTCGGCGATGGATCGGGCATGACGAACGAGCAGCCGCCGTCACCCGAACGCGCGGTCACCGGCGTGAGCGTGCGGTAGTAGAGGTGCCTTTCGGTCGCGATCGTGCACTGCACGTCGGTCGCTGCCGTCGAGAGGCCGCTCGCGTTGGTCGCGGGCGTCGTCGTCGTCGCGGCGGTCGGCACTGGCGTGGCGCAGATCCAGGGCGTGGGCTGCACGCTCAGCAGGATCGGACCGCTGAGCGGGTGGTTGGTGACGGTGAGCGAGGCTCCGGCGAACGACTTGTCGCTCGCGGTCGCGGTGACCGTGTTGGCGCCGTTGGCGAGCCCCGTGACCAGACCGACCGTGCGGCCGTCGGCGCGGGTCGCGAACGCGCTGCTGACATCGGTGGTTCCGACGCTGACCTTGAGCATCGCCGCAGATGCACCGGTCGGCAACGTCACCTCCATCAGTGCGTCGCCGCCGCTCACCATGTCGGCTCGTGTCGACAGCACCTTCAACGAGGTTCCGCTCAGCGCCGGCGGCGGTGTAGGGGTACTGCTGTCGCCGCCGCCGCACGAGCTCAGCACGACACAGAACACTGCGATCGTGGCTCCCGCCGCGATCATTCGTTGGATCACCATGGCTTGTCTCCTGTCGATGAACGACGCCGGATCGGACGCCGGCAGATCGCCGCAGACGCTCGTTCAGATCGGAGCGAATGTCGACGTGTCAGGCCATCCTAGGACGTACCCGATCTTTGAAAAACTAAGGTTATCCCTAGCGACGTCTTCACACGACGTTCGCATTTGCCTCGGAGCCGATCGCACGCACTTGGCAAACAGCGAGCCCGGCGGACATGCCGTTTCTTCTAAAAGCGCTGCGTTCAGCGTCGCGGCAACGGCGTCGCACTGAGCAAGCCACGCAGCAAGGGCGGCGCATAAAGGCGCATCGCCTCTTCAGGCAGCACGCCGGGAATCCAGCGGCGCGCTTCCGCAGTCGCGTTGATGCCGGCGACGATCAAGTGGGCGACGACAGTCGGGTCGAGCGAACGGATCGAGTTGTCCATCATGCCGTCGACGACCGCATAGGCGACTCGCTCGGTCAGCTGGTTCAGGGTCTTGCGCACCTCGTTGCGATGCGTCGAATCCGGCATCGCGCTCGTCGCTGCGGCACGAAGCAACGGCCCCTCCGGTGCGAGCTGGAAGCGGATCAGCGCGCAGACCGTGGAGCGCAGCCGGTCCCACCCGCGGCCGCCGGCGGCATCGGACAGGTCGAGGGTGCGCCGGATGACGGAGAAGGTGCGCTCGAAGCATGCTTCGATGAGATCGTTCTTGTTGTCGTGGTGGTGGTAGAACGCGCCCTTGGTCAGATGGAGGAGCGCCGAGATCTTGACGATCGAGGCGCCTTCGTAGCCTTGCTCGTTGACCAGTCGGGTCGCCGCGCGCAGGAAGGCGTCGACGGTGCCGCCGGCGTCGTCGACGAGCCGCCAGTCGTGCTCGCCGTCGCGTTCGCGCCAGTGCGTGCCGTGTGTCGAGATACCGCGCAGAGCGGCATCGGCAAGGCGCTCGGCGATGCGTCGATATTGCGTCGACTCGTGGCGCCAGATCCAGAGACGCAGCCAGTGCGCGACCGACAGCAGCAGGTGCGCGCGCGCCGTCAGCTCGTCTCTGGAAAGCGCCTCCGTTTGCGGGCCGCGCAACAGCCGACGGACTTTGCGAAAGAGCGCCGTATAGGCGGCGTAGACCTGGTCGAGGTGCGGCTGCGGCAGAGCGTGCAGCTCGTTGAAGAGAATCATCGGCGGGCAGTCGCCGCGCTCCATGTCGGCGAGCAACTCGGCATGGCGGACTAGGAAGCTCGTCACCCGGGCCTCGATCGTCGCTTCCCGCCCGGCTTCGGCGGCGATGCGGTCGAAGGCGGCGGTGGCGCGCAGGAAGCAGGCCGACGCCAGATCTTCTTTCTTGCGGTAGTAGTAGGTGACGCTGTTCGGCACGAGGCCAACCTTGCCGGCGATGTCGGCGAAGGTCGCACCTTTCAAGCCGCGTTCGTTGAAGAGAAGCGCGGCGGCGTTGAGGATGAGCTCTCGCTTTTCCTCGAAGCGCCTGGTGTTGACGGCCGGTGGGAGTGGGCGGCTTGCCATGCGGGCCGGTCGGCAGGCCCTAGCGCAGCCAGCGGGCCACGATGGTGTCGTACTCGCCGGTCGACTTGGCGAGATGCAGCCACTGGTCGATCCAGGCCTTGAACGCGACATCGCCGCGCGGCAACAGCCAGGCCATCTCGCCGTATTGCAGCGGCTTGTCGGGGTGGATCGCGCACAGGCCCGGGTGGAGCTTTTGCTGCACCATCGTCTCGACCGATTCCGAGATCATCACGTCGGCACGGCCCTTGAGGAGCTCGTCGAAGATCGTCGTGTTGTCGTCGTGGATCACGATCTTCGCGTTCTTGAAGTTGGCCCGCGCGAAGCGCTCGTTGCTGCCGCCCGGGTTCTCGATCACCGTCACGGTCGGCTTGTCGATGTCGGCGACGCTCTGGAATCTCGCGGCGTTCTCGCAGCGGGCGATCGCCGCCTTGCCATTGACCATGTAGGCGTCGGAGAAAAACGCGGTCTTCTGCCGCTCGAGCGTGACCGAGATGCCGCCGACGGCGACATCGCACTTCTCGATGAAGTCGTTCATCAGCATCGGCCACGCCGATTTGACGAATTCCGTCTCGACGCCGAGCGCCTTGCCAGCCGACCGGACGAGGTCGACGTCGAGTCCTTCGAACGTTCCTTCTGATCGGCGCAGCGCGAAGGGCGCATAGTCGCCCGGGGTACAAACGCGCAGCCTGCCGCTTCTTTGTACGGTGTCGAGCCGCGAAGGCGAGGCATCCTGCGCGAAGGCAAGCGCCGTGAAGAGCAGCGACGTCGTCAATGCGACGCAGGTTCGGATCAGCATGGCGACTCCGGTGGCCAGCCGGCGCTGGCGATCGGGCTGATCCTAACGCCGCGTCGCCGGCTGAACGGTCGCCGCTTCGGCCCTCAGCGCTGGCGCGGGTCGAGCGCGTCGCGCAGGCCGTCGCCGAGCAGGTTGAACGACAGCACCAGGGCGAAGATCGCCAGGCCCGGCCAGATCGCCATCCACGGCGCGTTGTCGACATAGTTCTTGGCCGAGTTCAGCATGCTGCCCCAGCTCGGCGCCGGCGGCTGCTGGCCGAGGCCGAGGAACGACAGACTGGCCTCGGCGATGACCGCCGCGGCGATCGCCAGAGTCGCTTGCACGATCAGCGGCGGCGCGATGTTCGGCAGGATATGCCGCCAGGCCACGCGCAACGGCGGATTGCCGACGGCGCGAGCCGCTTCGATGTAGTCCTCGACCTTGACGTCGAGGACGGCGGCGCGGGTCAGCCGCACGAAGATCGGCGTCGCCGAGATGCCGATCGCGATCATCGCGTTGCTCAGGCTCGGCCCGAGGAAAGCGGCGAGGGCGATCGCCAGGATCAGGAACGGGCAGGCGAGGAAGGCATCGGTCAGGCGCGAAATGATTCCATCGACGATGCCGCCGACAACCCCGGCGGCCAGGCCGATGGGCACGCCGAGCATCAGCGAGATCGAGACCGAGACCACGCCGGCCAGCAGCGACGCGCGCGTTCCCCAGACGACACGCGCGAGCACGTCGCGGCCGATCTCGTCGGTGCCGAACCAATGCGCGGCCGACGGCGCTTGGCGCAAGGCGCTCCAGCTCGTGGCGATCGGGTCCTGCCCGGCGATCCACGGTGCGAACACCGCGAGAACGACGAAGCCGAGGACGACCGAGAGCCCGAGCAGTGCACCGCGCCGCCGCCGCAGGCGAAGCCAGGCGCGCCGCCATGGTCCGGCGTCGGCGACGGCGCCGCCTGCGATGCCGGGAGCGGCGAGCAGGGCCGACATCGTCAACGCCGAAGCCGCGGATTCGCGGCGAAGGTGGCGAGATCGGCGAGCAGGTTGAGAACGATGTAGGCCGTCGCCGTGACCAGCACGACGCCCTGGACGACGGAGTAGTCGCGGTTGAACACCGAGTCGACGATGAGCTTGCCGAAGCCAGGGATCGTGAAGACCTGCTCGGTCAGCACGGCGCCCGACAGCAGGGTGCCGAGCTCGAGGGCGCCCAGCGTGATGATGGGCGTGAGCGCGTTGCGCAGCGCGTGCTTCAGGACGACCTTGCGCTCGTCGAGGCCCTTGGCGCGGGCGGTCCGGATGTAGTCGGCAGAGAGCACCTGCAGCATGGCGCTGCGCGTGTGCCGCATCAGCACGGCGGCGATCGCGTTGCCGAGCACGAAGGCCGGCATGATCATCGCCGCGAGGTTGGCACGCAGGTCGTCGAAGGGGCTGACGTAGCCCGAGGCCGGCAACCAGCCGAGCTGGACCGAGAAGAGCAGGATCATCAGGATGCCGAGCCAGAAGTTCGGCGTCGACAGGCCCCAGAGCGCGAACGCGTTGGCCGCGACGTCCCACGCGGTGCCGCGGCCGACGGCGGCAACGACGCCGGCGGGGATGCCGATGCAGAGCGCGATCGTCATCGCCAGCAGCGCCAGCTCGATCGTCACCGGCAGTTTCTGCTTCACGAGCTCGCGCACCGACTGCTGCGAGCGCACCGAGTCGCCGAGATCGCCGTGCAGCACGCCGCCAACCCAGTACGCGTAGCGCACCGGCAGCGGCTCGTCGAGATGCAGCTTCTTGTGCAGGTAGGCGATGACCGTCGGGTCCTGCTCCTCGCCGGCCAGGATCTTCGCCGGGTCGCCCGGCAGCAGTTGCTGCAGTCCGAAGATCAGCATCGACACCAGGATCAGCGTCGGCAGGATCGTGGCGAGACGGCGAACGAGGTACTCGAGCATCGACGAGGGTGCGGTCGGGCGGAGGGATTGCGGCGCTGCCGGCGGGCGGTCAGGGCGCCATCTTCAGACCGTCGAGACGCAGCAAGCCGTCGGGCACGTTGCGAACGCCGCCGAGCTTGGCGCTGTAGGCCCACAGCCAGTTGCGGTGGTACAGATAGATGATCGGCCGCTCCTTCAGCACCCGCGCGGCGATCTGCTCGTAGACCTTCTTCCTGTCGTCGGGCTCGCGCAGCGTGCGCGACTGCGTCAGCAGCGCATCGGTCTGTGCATCGCAATAGCCGGCGTAGTTCAGGGGCTGGTTGCAGGCGTCGAAGCTGAACAGGTTGCCGTCGGGGTCGGCGCGGCCGCTCCAGGCGAGGATGTAGGCCTCGTAGTCGCCCTTGTCGGCCATGTTGAGCGAGGTCGCGAACTCGGTCGACTGGATCTTGATGTCGAAGCCGGACTCACGCGCCATCGACTGGATCACGACGGCGAGACGTTGCGCGTCCGATGTCGTCGTCGTGACGAGCGTGAAGCTCGGATGGGGAACGCCGGCTTCCTCGAGCAAGGCCTTGGCGCGCGCGATGTCGCGCCTGGGCACCGGAACGTTCTTCGCGTAGTACGGATTGCCGGGCGCGACCCATTGGTTGCCGGGGGTCGCCTCGTTGTCCATCACGACCTGGGCCAGTCCCTGGCGGTCGATCGAGAGCTCGAGCGCCTCGCGAACGCGGGCGTCGCGGCCGAGCGGGTTCTGCTTCGCCTTGTCGCTTTTGCCGACGTTGATGGTGAGGCCCTGGTAGCCGATCTCCGTGATGCGCGAAGCCTTCAGCCGCTTGTCGGCGAGGATCTTTTCCATGTCGCTGGAGGCGACCCGTTCGGCGAAGTCGAGCTGGCCGGCGCGGAGGTTGGCCAAGCGCACGGTGGCGTCGGGGATCGGCGTGTAGACGACCTTGTCGAAGTGGATCGCGTCCTTGTTCCAGTACTGCGGATAGCGCTCGAGAACGATCCGGTCCTGGGCGATCCGCTCGACGAACCTGAACGGGCCGGAACAGACCGGCCTGGCGCCGAACTTCTCGCCTTCGGCCTGCGCCGCCTTGGGCGAGACCATCATGCCGGCGCGGTCGGCGAGCTGGGCGAGCAACGGCGAAAACGGCGCCGACAGGTGCAGCTTCACGGTGCTGGCGTCGACGACCTCGACCGTCGTCACCGGCGCCAGCTCGCCGCGGCGGTTCGAGCCGGGCATCGTCTTGTGCCGCTCGATGTTGAACTTGACCGCTGCGGCGTCGAACTTCTCGCCGTCGTGGAAGGTGACGCCGGAGCGCAGCTTCAGGGTCAGCACCTTGCTGTCGGCCGACCATTCGTACGAGGTCGCGAGCTGCGGCACGATGGCCAGCTTCTCGTCGATGTCGAACAGCTTGTCGCACAGGCCCGCGAAGACGACGCGGCCGACGAAGCTGCGCGCCAGCGTCGGATCGAGCACGTCGGGATCTTCGGCGAGGCCGACGCGCAGCGTCTGCGCCTGCGTGGCCAGGGGCGCGAAAAGGAGGATGAAGACAACGGCGAAGGCGTACCGGACGAATCGTTGGCTGAAGGTCATGGTCTGGGCTCCGAAAGGGACACGGGGTCGAAGGATTCCTGCACGAACGCCGACTGCAGGCGTTCGAGACGATGCTGCGCCGACGTTTGCGACCTGCGCGACGACAGGGCGGCGGGCGGCGCGATCTCGCGCCAGAAGTGGCACGCGACGGCCTGCGTGCCTGCGCTCTCGAGCGGCGGCTCACGCTCCGAGCAGAGCGGCCGCGCATGCGGGCAGCGGGTGTGGAAGCGACAGCCCGAGGGCGGCGACAGCGGGCTCGGCACGTCGCCGCCGAGCACCGCGCGTTGCTGCCTGGCGCCGGGCTCGGGCAGGGGAATCGCCGCGAGCAGCGCCTGCGTGTAGGGGTGGCGCGGCGCCGCGAACAGCGCCTCCTTGTCGCCGATCTCGACGATGCGCCCGAGGTACATCACGGCGATGCGGGTCGCGATGTGCTTGACGACCGCGAGGTCGTGGGCGATGAACAGGTAAGCCAGTCCGAAGCGGCGCTGCAGGTCCTGCAGCAGGTTGACGACCTGCGCCTGCACGGAGACGTCGAGGGCCGAGACCGCCTCGTCGCAGACGATCAGCTTCGGCTCGACGGCGAGCGCCCGGGCGATGCCGATCCGTTGCCGCTGCCCGCCCGAGAACTCGTGCGGATAACGTTGCGCGTGGTCGACTGCGAGGCCGACCGTGCGCAGCAGCTCGGCGACGCGTTCGACATGACGGCCTGCGTGCAGGCCATGCAGCATCAGCGGCTCGGCGAGGGTCTGGGCCACCGTCATGCGCGGGTTGAGAGACGAATACGGATCCTGGAAGATGATCTGCATCGAGCGGCGTTGTGCGCGCAGCGCCGTGGCGTCGAGCGTGCCGATGTCGTGGCCGTCGAAGACGACGCGGCCGGCGCTCGGCTCGATCAGGCGCAGCACCAGCCGCCCGAGGGTCGACTTGCCGCAGCCCGATTCACCGACGACGCCGAGCGTCTCGCCGCGTGCGATCTCGAGATCGACGCCATCGACGGCGCGCACTGCGCCGCGCACGCGCCCGAAGATGCCGCGCCGCACCGGGAAATGCTTGACGAGCCCGTCGACCCGAAGCAGCGGCTGCGCGTCGCTCACTGGACTACCTTCGTGCGTCGCACTCCGGTATTCGCCCTTGGGGCAGCCCGGCGGGCTCATGCGGCCACGGCGTCGCTGCTGCGGATCGCCAAGGCGTCCGGATCGAGCGGCGCCTTCCAGCACGCCGCGAGATGTCCGGCGCCGATGTCCTGCAGCGGAGGGGAGGTGGCGCGGCAATGCGCATCGGCAAACGGGCAGCGATCGGCAAAGCTGCAGCCGGCTGGCCGCCGCAGGGGATCCGGTACCTGGCCCTCGATCGCCGCCAGGCGGTCCTGATCGGCGTCGAGGCGCGGAATGGAGCCGAGCAGGCCAACCGTGTACGGATGCTGCGGCATGTCGAAAAGCGTCTGCACCGACGCCCGCTCGACGACCCGGCCGGCATACATCACGACGACATCGTCGGCGACCTCGGCGACGACGCCGAGATCGTGCGTGATGAGGATGACCGCCGTGCCGGTCTCGCGCTGCAGCGTGCGCATGAGCTCGAGGATCTGCGCCTGGATCGTCACGTCGAGGGCGGTGGTCGGCTCGTCGGCGATCAGCAGACGCGGCTCGCAGGCCAGCGCCATGGCGATCATGGCGCGCTGGCGCATGCCGCCCGAAAGCCGGTGCGGGTGCTCGTGGAAGCGCTGCTCGGGCGCCGGCATGCGGACCTTGCGCAGCATCGACATCGCCCGCTCCGTCGCCTCCGCGCGGCCGATCCGCCGATGCCGCTGCAGCCCTTCGACGATCTGATCGCCGATGGTGAAGGCCGGGTTCAGCGACGACATCGGCTCCTGGAAGATCATGGCGATGCCGTTGCCGCGCAGATCGCGCATCGCCCGCTCCGGTGCGCCGATCAGCTCCGCGCCTTCGAAGCGGATCGAGCCACCGACGATGCGGCCAGGCGGCGTCGGCACGAGGCCCATGATCGACAGCGCGGTCACGCTTTTGCCGCAGCCCGACTCGCCCACCACCGCCAGCGTGCGGCCGGCCTCGACCGCGAAGCTCACGCCGTCGACCGCGGGAAACTCGCCCCGGTCGGTCTTGAAGTGTGTGCGCAGATCGCGCACCTCGAGCAGGGCGGTCATGTCTTGTCGTGTTCGCGCTCCGCACGAAAGCGCTCGATGCGGCGCTCGATCTCGACGCGGTCGGTGAGGCCGACCGGGTCGTTCCGGCCGGCCAGGCAGGCCATGAACGGCTGGAAGCGCTCGAGGCTGATCGCATGGAGGCGGCGCAGCTCGGTGATCGGCTCGGCGTGATCGTCGACGCGGATGTCGAGCTCGGCGTGGTCCTCGCTGCCCTGGATGCGCAGGGCAGCCGCCTGCTTGCCGCGCTTGTCGCCACCGGCCGCTTCACCGGCGGACAGCGCCGCGAGCAGGCGCTCGGCGAATGGTCGGCCCTCGGCCTGGCGATAGGCGTCGGCCGTGGCCGCGATCACCTGCGGTCCCGCGAGCATATTGCCGGCGACGCTGAAATCGTCGAAGAGGAGGTGGCCGCACCAGTCGACGCATTGCGCGCCCGTGTAGGCGGCTGGCGCGCCGCGCGATGGCAGCACGTGGAGCTGGCGATGCGCACGGCCGTTGTCGGCCGCCGTCAGCTCGGCGACGACAGCGGCGGCGGGGGCTCCTGCGCCCAGGCGGTCGAGGCCGGCGGGACCGTAGAGCGGATTGAGGAGCGCCTGTGTCGACAGCGCGCCGACGCCGCGGCGGGTGTGCACGCAGAGCGCACCGACGGCGAAGAAACGGCTGGCGATGGCGACGCCGAAGCGGCCATCGGCGTCTCGCGCGAGGATCGACCAGGTCATCCGCCCGGATTGTCGGACGAATGTCTGCTCGGCGGCCCTAGGACGGAAGGAAATCGAGCGGGTAGTTGACGACCATCTCGTTGACGTCCTTGGCGCCGAAGTCGAACTGGCGGATGCGCGCCAGCAGCTTCGATTCGACGTCGGGGTTCTTCAACTCGGTCGAAGCGATCCTGCAATCGACGACGCTGCCCGAGGGCGCGATCGTCAGCTTCAGCACCACCTTGCCCTGCAGGGCAGGCTCCTCGCGCAGCGCCCGGTTGTAGATGGCGTAGATGGCGCCCTTGTTGCGCTCGAACACCAGGCGGACGTCTTCGATGGCGCGCGAGGCCTTGCCGTTGCCGCCCTTGGAGAGGGTGCCGCCGGTGCCGTTGCCGCCGAGGCCACCGCGCCCGCCGATGCCGCTGCCGTTGCCGTCGCCGAGGCCGCGGGCGCCACCGCCGCCGGCACCACCGCCGCCACCGCCGCCGATCACGCCCTCGACCAGTGTCGTCGAGCGGCCGGCGAGGCCGCCGCCACCAGTGTTCTTGCTGTAGGCGGCGGTGTTGATGCCGCCGCTGCCGCCGGTGGCGTTCGACGTGATCAATGCCCGCGTCGGTACGCCGGCCTCGTTGCCGGCGCCGACGCCGACGCCCGTCGTCGTGCCGACGCCCGGACCCTGCTTGACCGGCGCGAGCTGGACCGCGAGCGGCGCGCCGTGCAATTGCTG
>Ga0075520_1000764_pt1 | contig 14697 bp, 17 predicted proteins | sample NGEPerB_FD_75100 | JGI IMG/M metagenome (GOLD analysis project Ga0075520, IMG submission 75100) | Arctic peat soil microbial communities from the Barrow Environmental Observatory site, Barrow, Alaska, USA - NGEE PermafrostAB12-B | ecosystem: Environmental > Terrestrial > Soil > Wetlands > Peat ... | reverse complement strand
GTCTTGTGGTTTGACTCACCGTCCAGCGCCGCAAATGCGCGAAGACCGTCGAAAGGCTCCCCTCCGGATGGCGGGCAGGGCGCTTGCCGTCCTGGCGAATCCAGTAGCGACCGGGCGAAACCTGTTCAATCAACTCGACCTTCAGGGTCCGCCCCGTGGCATGGTCTTTGATCGAAATCCGAAGCCGTGGTTTGAGCCGCGCCATGAGCCCACAAAGATATTGCACCGCGAGTGGCGCAACTTTTTGGTTTCCACCAAACAACGGAATTTCCTAGTTCACGCCATTCTAGCTATCCCGTCCTTATCGAAAAATGGGGGATTTGCTGCGAGATTTCTTGCACCCTGATATTCGCAATCCTTTGATGTCGTGAGCGGAACGAAATCGACCCGTAAACTCCACTCTGTCTAAACAACGTTCGGCACACAAACCATGAAGAAATACCTGTTCATCGTGTCATGCGTATTGGCAGCGACCGTGGCGCACGGAAAGAGCGACGACTTTGATAAAGCGATGAATAGCTTCGCTGCGATGTTCAAGCGGTACGGGACGGCAGTGAAATCACCAGCTGTATTCACGGTTAAATATCTGCAGGCACAGGATTGCACTGAGATTCCGGCTCTCCTCAAGAACACCCCTCCGGCTTATCCTGAGAAATTGAAGGAACAGAAAGTGGAAGGTGCGGCACTTATTGAGTTACTCGTTGGGACAGACGGTGTACCATTCCAGGTTCAAGCGACAAGGGCGACACACAAGGATTTCGCAGATGCCGCGGTGGCGAGTGTGTCTAGTTGGCGATTCAAACCGGGAACACGTAAAGGCAAACCGGTTGTAGTGTATCTGAAGGTGCCTTTAGTGTTTTCCCTTTGATTTCATGAGCAGCCATAAGGATTCGCCGAACAAGCCACCACTGCCGACCCCGGCCAGCGGCACTCCGGCTGCGGGGGCACCCGTCGCGCCGCCGTCCGGCCCAGCAGATAGTTGAGCGTTCGGCATAAAAAGTAAGATGCGCATCATATCGGACCGATTGTTCATCTGGTTTGCCGTCCTTAGCCTCGTTTTCATATTCGCGGCCGGTAATATGGCATATCACTACAGTGTTGTGATTCCGGCATCTAGCGACCCGGCTAGAATTGTCACACGGGAAGCTCACCCGATGCGATTCTGGGTATTCGAAGGCTTTGTGGTCGTGATTGCGGTCGGTTTGGCGACGTTGGCCCTGCGAAGAGCAAAAAAGATCGGCACCGAAAGCAAGAATCTCCATGCGACGGCTGCACCAACGAGCATATTTGGTGGGATCATCCGGAAGATCGCCATTGGGTGGTTCCTATTGGCCCTCCTTTTATTGCTCTTCTTGCTTCTTTTTCCCCCGAGGCCTGAAAGCAGGAAGCAGAACTCGCCGAACCAGGCGAGGGAGGCAACGGCCACAGCCGGCATGTCGGCTGCGGGGCAGTCGCCACGCCAGCCGTGACCGCGCCTCCTCTTCAACGTTAGGCGGCACTAGAGCATTGACGAAAACTCGATTATGAACATATTTCAGAAAATCTTTGGGAAAAGCCAATCGGCGTCCTCACGAAGGCGCACTATTGATTTCCGAAGCGATGCTGAACGGGCTACCGAAAGCCGCGCGCAAGCACCTCTTGAGGCACCTATTGAGAGAATTGCCGAGACCTTATTGATCTTTCACAAAGGAATGGATGCGTTTTCTCGCTCTGGAACCGGTATCCATTCAATACTGAATTCTCAATAACGGCGCTTTCTTTTACAATTGAGGCGATAAACCAGAAGGATGGCGCAGAAAGTATGCTGCGGCAACTTGAAGGATACCGTGAAAACCCCGGCGGATTCGGCAAGCAAGAACTGGAGGCAAGGATAGCTGGGGAGCGAGCAAAACTCGACGAAGCAGAAGAAGCCATCCGAGCACTCAAACCCGTGCTCGCAGCGCGCTCCGTTGTCGGAGCCACATTTGATGAGCGTATGAACCATATAACTGATTTGGGTCGCCAACTAAACGAAAAAGGCGGGTTTGAGCTGATGAAGTTGGTCGCATATCGTTGTAAGGCGCGCGGAAGTAGTTTTACATATATAGAAGCCGCTTGGGACGGAATTGGCGAGTGGAAATGGTGAGAATCCAGAATACCGAGATTTATGGTTTACAGTTCCATAGTGCTGCCTAACAAGTCGCCGGAGCCAACCGCCGTTGGCGCTTGCAGTTCCGCTGTCGCGGTTCACGTCGCGAGTCGGCGGTGGCTCAGCTTTTTTCGTTAGGCACGAATGAAGAATCTGTTTTCCCTCGCGATCATTTTGACCCCGCTTCTTTTCGCAGGGTGCTCTATCTTCATCGGACTAGACGTGAATATCCGGCCGGAGTTTTCTGAGGTTTTCAAAAAGGAGTTCATAGCCTTTCTGAGTTCTCGCGGCTTTCAGCCCGAAGGAGGACAACGTGATGGATTCACGGCGGCTTACGCCATGCATCCGCGAATTGGCGAGGCGCCCAGGGAAGGGCTGGCGGCGATGTTCTATTCAGACGGAAAGGAATACTGGTTACACGTCGGCAAAAGTGGCACTGCGCGATTTACCCAGACTGAGGTTTCCATAGTCGACGAGTGCGCGAGATTCATCGTGTCTCATGCAGACGTTATTGTGAGCGGTTACGCGTCGGCGCGATCGACAAGTGCGATCGCACGAGCGGAATTCTATGCCAAAATCGAAAGATGGCCTAACAAGTCGACACTGCAGACGCCGACCAGCGGCACTCCGGCTGCAAATGCACCCGTCGCGCCGCCGCCCGGCGCTGCAGGTCTCTGACGTTGGGCGAAGAAAACATGCACACTCTCAGATTGATCGCTAACGGCTGGCATAGAATAAGACGAAGCGTGCGTCCCGAAACAAGACGCGTTCTGTGCTTCCTAACAGTGCTAGTCGTGACAAAGACGACTTGCACTGGTGGAACCTTACGGGATGCCGTTCAAGCATCGATCGTGGATTTCGAATCGTCAGCGAAGAACCCAAAACCGGCGATCTACCCGCAATTGGCAGATCGTATCCACGGAATCTTTCCGGAGCGCGGGGCGAACAGAATTGACGTGTGGACTCTGAAGAATGGCGTCCGCAGCGAACCGTCGACTATCTATGTAGACGGAGAGAGAATCGAGATTGTTGCCGACATAGGATGGAACGTTTCGACTGATGACCAATACGTCTACGAATGGAAAACCGGGAGTAACAGTGGTTCGCGGATCAAGCGGAACAACGGGGACTTGGTCGATTACCTCTATTACGCTACCGATCCGTCGTGGATTATGGCATCGGTCTACGGGGAATACCTGCGGTCCCCCACGTCTGCTCATGTGATTCGGAGCCTTGATCCGATTTCTGATGAAATCGTGTTCGACAAGCCCATGGGTGGCGTCTTCGAGGCGGTTTATGCGTCACGCGATCCGCTGTGGTTCTACGGATTTCGCGGACGCATTGCCGGAAAGCTGGCGGAATTCAGAGTATCAAAGCCTCAAGAAGTGAGAGAGATACCGGCGAAAATCCTCGCGAGACGCCTTAAAATCAATTTCCGCGATGCGTACTTTACCTTAAGGAGTCAGATGGATTTTCTGTAGCGGGCGATCAAACGGATTTTCCCGGTTGAAGGCGGGCGGATGAATCACAGATGAAGAACCAGCCCAACAAGTCGGTGAACTCGACGGCCGTAGCGGGCACTTTGGCTGCAGAGCAGCCTCGGGTGCCAGCTGTGGCCGCGAGTCACCTCTAGCGTTCGGCTTAATCCAAAATCAAATGAAAATAAGATGTTTGCTAACCGCAGCATGTGTACTTGGCGCAAGCTGGGCTGCCATGGCGAAGTCCGAAAACGCTTCATCGCTCGCAGTCACGGTTTCTGCGCCCGCCGTCAACACTGACAGTAGGCTAGCCACATTGTCCAAAGAGGCACGAAACAAAGCGATCGCCATGCGGGTGTTTGAAGAAAACTTCAACCAGGGCAAATTCCAGGTTGCTGACGAGATCTATGCCCGGGATTTTGAGAACCATGGGTTACACAGAACTGCCTATCTTAAGGAGGACCAAGACGCGGTGCATGCAGAAAAGAAGGCATTCCCCGATCTCAAAATGACTGTAGACATGATGGTCGCTGAAGGGGATTTGGTCTCGGTCATCTGGACCTTTCGGGGAACACATACGGCTGCGGGATATGGAGGATTACCGCCGACGGGAGCCAAAATCGCTTTTCGTGGCATCACCGTCTGGCGCATTGTCGACGGGAAGATACGTGACGAGTGGACCGCGTTTAACGAAATGACAATATATCGGCAAATTGTGTCTCACCTGAAGTGGCTGCTAATTGGCATGTTCATCGCGTTTCTTGCCATTGTGGTAATTCTGGAACGAGTGATTTGCGCAGTAATCTGGAGAGTGTGGTTGAGGAGTAAGCGGATGGTCGGACCAGATTCGAAGCACGTGGCGGTCGGGTAACCGTGATCACGAAGGTTTGGAGCATCGCGGGCACAAATACTGTCTTCGCCAGATGATGAAGAAATCGCAAACGGAGCCGAACCAGGCGCCGCTGCCAATTCGGCCGTCGGTCACGCCTCGTGCGTCCGCACGAATCGCGCCCTCCGACCTCATGGCAGGTCTGTAACGTTCGCCGTCAATGCAGGCAATAGGGGTCGCAGAGCGTCTTGTGTCTCCTGAGTTGACAAAAAGGAACAAAAGGAGTCTATTGGCGTCTAAACACACCATATGGCACCGACAAAGAAGAAGACGACAACAGAAGCAGTAGCGCCGACAGCGAAGGAAATAGTCCGGGTGACCTTTCGTCTGCACGGTCCGGAATTGGTACAGGTGCGCGAAGTCCGCGAAATGTTAAGTCTGAATTCAGAACTGGATGCTGCGCGATACCTCATGCAACGCGGGCTCGAAGCTATAACGCCGTCTCTTATGAGCAGACGGGTCCAGAGCAAGATGATCGAAGGCGTTACGCCGGAGAAGATCGTCGAGGTGATGATCTCGAAGGGATTTGGGCCGGAGAAACAACCATAAACCAAAGCAAGGAAGGAGGCGGGGGGAACAATGAACGATGCAAGCGCACTGCCGGACGGTGACCGGCTGATGCGAATCAAAGAAGTGGCGAATCTCATGCGGATGTCGGACAAGACGGTCCGGCGCATGATCGACGCCGGGCAGCTGCAGTCTCGCAAGATTCGCGGGATTCGGCTGATTCGATGGACGGAGCTGCAGCGAGTGCTCCAAGGAACCGCGTAAGGAGGGCACCATGTACTTGCGCGTATTCAGACAAAACGGAAGCCGGGTATTTCGCGCCCGGTATCGACTGAGCAACGGGCCGCGAATCTTCGACGTGCCCTTGCACACGCATATCAAGGAAGTGGCGGAGGCAAAGGCGCGGCAACTCGTCGAGGAACAGGAAAAGGAGTTGGCGGGGCTACTCGGGCCGAAATCATTGCGGGAAGCTGCCGAGCGCCCGATTGAACAGCACTGCGCCGATTTCGTTGCCGACCTCACCGCGCGGAGTCGGGGCAAGGCGCATTTGAAACATGTGCAATGCCGGCTGGCGCGACTGTTGAAGGATTGCCGCTGGCACTTGCTGCGCGACGTGTCTGCCGAGAGCCTTACGAATTGGCGTTCGCGGCAGGAAAACCTGTCGGCGAAGACGCTCAACGAATATCTCGGGCACGCGACCGCCCTGCTCAACTGGATGGTGCGGCAGGGGCGCGCAACGCTCAACCCGCTCAAGGCGGTGGGCAAATTGGAGACAAAGGGCAAGGAGACCTTCAAGCGGCGTGCCCTGACGATTGATCAGGTTGTTCAGCTGGTCGGAGAAAGTGAAAAGCGGGGCTTCGCCTACCTGGTTGCCGGGTGCACCGGTCTGCGGCGCGGCGAGATGAAACAGCTGTTGTGGTCGGACATTCGCCTCGACGTGACGGCACCGTTCATCGACGTGCGGGCCGAAACGACCAAGAGCAAGCGCGCCGCGATCATTCCCCTGGTGCCAGTATTGGCAGATTTTTTCCGCGTCGAGCAAGCCAAGGGAGCCGCGCATTTCTCAGGAAGGGTCTTCCCGCACGGTCTGCCGAGCGTTACGACATTGGCGAAGGATCTGGAGGCATGCGGCATCCCATTTGAAGACGAACGCGGCTACCGGGTCGATTTCCACGCTTTGCGGCACACGTTCGCGAGCCTCCTAGCCAACGTGGGCGTTTCGGAGCTCGTGCGCGTGAAGCTGGCGCGACACACCGAATGGAGGCAGACGGACCGTTACACCGATCCGCGCAGTCTTCCGCTGTTCGCCGAAATGCAAAAACTGGGGGCGGCGTTACCTTCCTCAATAGCTTCCCCAAAATCTGGGAAAACGTGTCCAAAAGTGGCCCAAGTTGGGAATACTCCCGTTTTTGAAAGTGACCCAAAAATCGTCGCAATTAGCGATGGGAGAGCACACTTGGCCAAGGCTGTCCCAAGTTGGGAGAGTGTTGCAATGGTGCCCAGGGGGGGACTCGAACCTCGTTCTATCCGCAACGCTAAGTCACGCAATAACGCGGACTTAGTTGATGGTTAATGTTTTAGAACAGGCAGAAAGATGCACAGAAACGCGGAAAAGTGAAGCCAAAAGCACGATTTTTGGCAACCTTTTGGCAACCTACGCACCGCGGCTTCTACTGCCAGATAGATGGGGGTACCGGCGCTTCTTTCCGTCGCCGTGTTTGGGCGGCGTGTTGGCTGCTTCGCTACTGTTCATGGTGTTTTTCCTTTTTGAGTCCACCAGGTGGGAGGCCCAGACTCCAGTCGCCCTACGGGCTCCTTCCGTCTGGGCCTCCCACCTCTCCTTGTAGCGTAATCGAACCTGCTCTTGAGGTCACGAACTCAGAAACGGGGGAAATCGGTGTGCCGGGCGTCTTCCCTCTTACTATTGCGTTCTCAGGAATTTCGCTTCTTAGTCCGTTCTGCATCAGGAACCAGTCCGCTCCGGCGCTTTACTCCGGACTATGAAATCCAAAACGAGGAAACACCCTGTCGCCGTTGTGTGCGGAAAGTTTCAGCCATTTCACAGCGAGCACCTCGCCTATGTCCGTGCGGCATTTTCCGCGAGCGAACGGGTAATTGTGGGAATTACAAATGCAGACGCATCTATGATCCGACACGAAGAGGCGGATCCGAAACGTAGCTTACCGGAATCCAATCCGTTTTCTTATTATGAGAGGTATCGAATGATCGAGGAGAGTCTAGCGGATTGCCGGATTCCCCGGAAAAGGTTCGATATTGTTCCTTTTCCGGTGAACCGACTAGAACTGCTTGTGAGCTATCTTCCGAAGAACGCTGTTATTCTTGTGACGCTTTATGGCGACGATCCTTGGCTGGTCGAACGGCGAGCAAAGCTTGAGGCGGCTGGCTGGAGCACAGATGTTCTCTGGAACCGCCCGACGAAGGGCATGACGGCCAGTGGAGTCCGCGCGCTGATTCGCGAGGGTGGCAAGTGGGAGCATCTAGTGCCAGCAGCCGTGAGCCGAATCGTCAAAAGGATAGCACGTGAAAGACCAATCTAACGACCGAAATGATAGCAGCGTTCGGGTAGTCCCTATGGCTCGCTGCCCGTTCTGCTTTGAATTGAAGAAGCAGGTGCTACCCAGCTCGGATCGCGAGAGACTCGGGATAAGGAATCGCATCGTGTATTCGACGGCGAATTTCGCAGTCCTGGTCGACATCAGTCCGCTGGTTCCTGGGCACGTGCTAATCGTGCCTAAGGACCACTACCTGTCGTTCGGGAATCTTCCGGGAGATCTCGTGGTTGAATATGAGATGCTCGTTGAAACGGTAAGGAAGGTGATTACTTCAATCTGGACTCCGCCGGTTTTGATGGAACATGGATCGAGTAATACGCAGGACGGAGGCGCGTGTATTGCCCATGCGCATCTTCAAGTCCTGCCAGCGTCCCTCGATATGCTCCGCCCAATGGGTGTCCTACGGCCGCGGCGCCTAGCGGGGCGCCGTGATGTATCGGCGTGGGGCAGAGCGGATAAGCCGTATATGTTCCTTGAAAATGCTGCGGGTGAATGCTACCTAGCTGATGAATTGGATGGGTTGGAACACCAATTTATCCGAAGAGAGGCGGCTGCCCAACTTGGCATTCCGGAACCGGAGTGGGATTGGCGTTCAACTCGACGTAGCGAACTCGTCCGTGAGACTTGTCGGACGCTTCGGGAAGCACCATGGAAAGCGTGACTGACATTGGATCGGATGTCGTTGCGCTCGTTCGTGATGCCGTTCACCACTATTGGGAGCCGAACGTCGTGTTTGGCCATGGTTGGGATCATGCCGAGAGAATCGTTCGCCATGCGTACTGGCTGGCGGAACGTGAGAAATGCAGCGCCTCGCTCGCATGTTGTTCCTGCTACCTAATCGACGCGGGGCTGAATATTCAACGGGGCAGAGCGAGTCACATAGAGCGAGGTATCGTCATTGCCCGGGAAGTCATTCGCAGGGTGCTGGCACTGGGGCCACATGAAGAGGCGATTATTGAGGCGATCTCTTGCCATGAAGGAGAAACAGATTGTTCCTCCTGCCGGTTCCGGGAATCACTCGTCGTGCACGATGCTGACACCCTCGATCGATTGGGCGCGACCGGGATAGCGATGACCATGCAGTACGGGCGGTGGATCAATCGTCCATTTGCAGCAAATGAGGACCCATTGTGTGTGGAGCGAAATCCGGAGCTAGACGGCTACACCTTGGACTACATTGTCTATTTGGGTAGCCTGCATAAATGCCTATGCACGGCTGGTGCTGCTCGTGCGGCATTGCCCAAACTTCGGGAATGGCAGCAGTTTGTTTCCGGGTTAACCGCGCAGGTTCAGGAAGTCCGCGACCTCAATTACGAAGTGGCGACGCGGCTGCTTAGTACTGTGTGCAAGACAAAGGCCGAGACCTAGCGCTATGACGACCATAGCCGGCAATCGAGGAGGTGATTCCGCGCGAGATGGCGTCAGAGGTCAGATTCGGCCACTGGAATTGCTGCGCGCGGCTGGGCTTCGAATATCGCGCGTACCATTGTTCGAATTGGATGGTGATTCCGGTGAAAAGCTTTCGACGGATGATTGCGCGCAAAAGGTAGGTGAACAGGTGCGTCGGCTTTTTGCGAATGCTGACCGCGGAACGGTGATGGATATCATATGTGAATCGTTTCCGCCGGTGTTCGGCATTCCTAGCACCATTTCCATTGCAGATTTTGGTTCCTGTCTGAACCCTGAAAGCCTGCCGCCGCCGCACATGATCCTCGGCATGTTTACGGCTTTTGAACGCATTGGGTGGACGTTGTTTCCTCAATGCGACAAGCAGGTGTCGGATATCCTTACGAGGGGTCTTCGTGCCGCTGGCGCGAGTCGGCTCGCGGATTTAGCAGCAGAGCAATTGGCGGCTCTGCTGCGCGAGGTTGTCACCGGTGTACGATTAACAGCCTTCGGTGCTTTTTGCGGCACGCCGGTGGAACAGGCAGAAGCATACATTCGCTCCCTCCTTAATCGATGGCTGGATGAGCAATCAGGAATGATGCACGCTGGATCGTGGCTTCGTGTGAGCGCGCGACGAGCCAGTGCAGTAGGTTGCAGGAAAGGGATAGCAGTCATCGATCCACGACGAACCCCGCCCGTTCTCACCGTTTCGTTGTCGACACGTGAGAACGATACACCTGGCAGTCGCGATTTGTTGCGAGAACTTGGAGTCGCGCTCGCCGCGGTTCCGTGGCGTAATACCGGCATCAGCGTGGTGCAGGTAGAGTTTTCCACCAACGATGATGGCGTTGTGATCGACTCCGCCGATTACGTCGAAGAGTCATGGGAGAACTTTTTGGCGGCGGTCCACAGCTTCACGGATTCCGAAGTGGCTGCGCGGCTGATTGGTTCCTTTCCGGCCGAACTGGCGTTGGTCGTCGCTCATGCAGATCAGCTTGTTGTTGTCGCCGGACAGCGGAAGATTGGCTCTGGTATTTCTGGGGGAGTCGGGCTCATAGCCGGGCGGCTTTGTGTCTCCGCAGAAGCGTTGCGGTCAGCGAGAATAGAAGGAGAGTCGACGATCCTTTGTGCGGACTTTCCCGACGCGTCCCTCATGCCGCAGGTGGTCGAGGCTGATGGCTTCGTTTTCGCACATGGTGGTGTGACTTCCCACTTTGCAGTCGTTGCGCGTGGGATGGGTAAGCCGTGCATCTTGGGTGTAAGGCCCGATTTAGTCATCGCCGGTTCGGAGGTTTCGATTGGTGACACGATGTTATCCGCAGGAGAATGGATTACGCTGGATGGCAGTGAGGGGACAATTTATCGGGGGCGCGTCACGGTCGAGCCGAAGCAATCCGATCGGGCGGTATTGTCAGCATTTCTCCTCAGATGTGACGCGTTATCAGGCGTCGCCGTGATGGCCAACGCGGATGATGCGGCGGAGGTAGCGGAAGCCGTCGCCGCTGGGGCACAAGGGGTGGGACTTTGCCGGACGGAGCATCTCCTGCTGCGACGACCACTTCGCCAGGTTTTTGCCGACGCGCTCGTTGAGCTCTTGCTTTGCAGGGAAGTCACCAACGAGATCGCGACGCTTGAGGTTTCGCGCGCGCTTTGGGCTCACACGGATTTTGTTCAACAGATCGCTGCACGCCTAACGCGTGCAAAGTGCGACCCTCGGTATTCCTCCTTTCTCAGAAGACTCGAAAACTTGGAGCGGGCGCTTTCAGATCACTTCGTCGGTATAATCCGGATGGCGCAAAACCGACGCGTTACTATCAGGCTTCTCGATCCTCCGTTTGCCGAATTCATCAGGGAAGCTGACCTTGCGGAGATGGTTGCGGATGGCCGGATTATGGAGGAGGATCGGGCAAAGATAGGCCGCGTTTTTCGCCAGTCGCATCCGATGTTGTCCCTCCGTGGAGCGCGATTTGCCATTGCATATCCAGAGCTGTGCCGGATGCAGGTGAGGGCCGTCATGTCCGCAGCCGTCAGGGTGGCGCGTGAGACCGTGCAACGTCAGAAGATTGATTTCATGCTTCCGTTTGTCGTCGATGCAGCTGAAGTAGCGGTGTGGAAAGATGTGATTATGGCTGGGCTGCTCGGATGTGAACCAAATCAGGTGGAAACGGCCCTAGGGGTGATGATAGAGACTCCGCGTTCCGTGCTGATGGCTGCCGATATTGCGAGCAAAGTTGATTTCCTAGCCTTCGGTACAAACGACCTTAGCCAACTGACCTGGGGATATTCCCGCGACGATGATGGCGACTTTATGTCGAGCTCAGCTTACGCGTGGTCAGCCGGCCGGCCATTTAATTCGTTTGATGTCGAGGGGGTCGGCCAGTTGATCAAGCTTGCAGTCTCCTCGATACGGCAGCAGGCGGCGCGAGTCCGTATCGGCGTTTGTGGAGAACACGCGGCGATGCCGGAAGCGATCGGTTTCTTTGTGTCGTGTGGCGTCGATTACCTAAGCTGTGTTCCCCGGCTTGTACCTGAGGTTCGTGCGTTCGTCGGTAGGGCGGCCGCCTCTTCCTTTATCCGGCGATGAGTGCAACCACTGCTGCTATCTCTCCGTACGTAATTGCGTGTGCGTCACGGCGCGCGGCCGGCGTCTGGACACAGACTCCGAGCCTTACATTCGCGTTGCTGCGCGCTGTGTCCGGCCCGGCCTCCGTCGTGTGGGTCGATTTCGGACGACGCTACGAAATGTTCAATCATCTGCGGGTCAATGCACAGCAGTTTCCGCGTACGCGGTCACTGTCGGGGCTCGTTGACTTGGTCGCCCAAGGTACCGCCCTTAGGATCGGGGATCTGATGACATATAGCGAACTCGTTTGCGGAACGGCGTCAGCACCGCCGCTTTCAGACATCAGCATCGAGCCGGACGGGTATCGCGCGGTGGTCGCGGCGCTCGAAGCGGAGCGAAAGACGGTGTATCTGATGCCGGCCGAAGCCGACTTGAGCGAACCGAAGCTTGGCAAGACTATTGCGCAGGTGGAGTTGGTCACGCGCACCCTCGACGAGGTTTACCGGCTGGTGTCACCGTCCTTTGTCTTCCTTACGTGGGAAGGGCAACCGGAATTGCTGCTGTTTGAGAAGATACTTACGGAGGATCCTCTCCTGCGTTGGGGACTTACTACTAGCGACCTTATCCTTTGTCACGTCCGATTCGATTCGCGCGAGCGTTTTGCCGACAGTGTCCCGATCGCAAATCTCCTTGTGCTGGACAAGGCATTCGGCAAGAGGGTGCGAATCATCCTGACGCGCGCGTCGCAAGAACCATCCGCAGGCCTCGGAGGCTCTTATCTCGTGATAGGAACGGTTCCGTTCGACGCCTTCGTATCACGGTCTGTCCAGAGTGGGCGAATCCCGCTACTGGACGTGTGGCAAAACGAACAGAAAGGCAACGATGGTGGCGGACGGACATTTGCAGTGAGCATGACAACCACGGCTGATATGTTGACTGGCCACGGCGTTCAGACTTTGCTGAAAACTCGCGAAGTGGCTATCAACCGATCAGCGGATTCAACCAAATGCGATTTTTGCCAGCTTCCGGCGGATCGCATAGTGCACGAATCTCGCTTTTTCAGGTTCATAATTCCACGCACGCAGATAACTTCAGGGCACATCCTTCTTGTTAGCCGGACACACGCGTTGTCCATCCAGTCGCTCCCTGCTGAAGCCATCACCGAGGCGCGCGAGATAGTGCGCGAGTACCTGCAGACGCGACCTCGCGATGGCAATACGGTGGTTGTCTGGGAGCATGGCAATCACGGAATCGGCGCTCCGAACGAACTTTGGCATTCCCATGCCCATCTCCACATTGTGCCTGGTGTTCCAGGCATTCGCGATGCCTTGGGCGCGCTTGGATGGATCACTGAATCGCGTTCGTATGAATTGCCGGCACAATCGGATCGGGAGTATTTCTATTACGAAGACGCCTTGTCGGATCCAGTCTTCCTGTTCCCGGTCCCGCCAATCCCTCCTCAACTCTTACGGAAAATGCTGAAATCGGCGATGGGCCAACGCGGAAGTGCGGGGGTGGAAAAAACTGTTCCGTGAACATCGTAGAATCCCTTTTCGCCATACCCATGAAAGCCATAGTCACTAGCTATAGGAATCCCGATACTGATGGCTTCGCTTCCGCGATCGGTTATTGTCATTTCCTTAGTCACTATCACCAATTCGAGGACGTTGGAGTCAGGTTTTCAGGAGGCCTCGACGCCGAGACGGTGTTTGCAGCTGAATCTTTCCCTGGGGCGGAATACGAGATGCTTCCAAACTCACTGGATGCCGAGGTGGTATACCTAGTGGACACCCATCACCTCGCGCAAATCGGCGGAATAGTGCGCCCCTCCTCGGTTCGCGGCGTGATTGATCACCACCCTAATGGGGATGCGGCGGCGTTCCCGAACGCCACCATTATCAACGAAAACGTTGGCGCAGCAGCGACGATTGTGGCGGAGATGCTGCGCAACCTGAAAATCGAGGTCCCTACCCATATCGCCGGGCTCCTATTGGCTGGCATCATTTCAAACACGCTCGGATTTCGTTCGCCAACCACAAGTTCACGCGACCGCGATATGGCTAAATGGTTACGCGGAATCTGTGGCGCCGGGGCTGATTTTCCTGAAAAGTTGCTGATGCACCGGAACGCGGCCCCCCTGAAAAGCACGTCAGAACTTCTGAGTATCGACTGCAAAATGTTCACGTTCGGCGCGCGATCTGCGGCCCTCAGTCAACTTGAAACTACCGCCGACCAAGCAACAGCAGTAGCGAGGCGTCCAGATCTTTTGCCGGAGTTGGAAAAATTGGCTGCAGCTAGGCATGCGGACATCGTGATGTTTAATGCGGTTAACATCACGGATCAGAAAACATTCATAGCTACTCCGGATCATCGACTACAGGGCTGGCTGGAGTCAAATGGCATACCGCCGTTTAGGGACGGGATTTCAATAATCGACCGCATCTTCATCCGTAAATCTGATATCGTTCCGCTGCTCAACCGGTTCTTTACTGAGCGCGACGGTTCCGCAATCGCGTGAAAAAGGACCTTCATGGGCTGTTCGTTCGATCCGACTTGCGGCTGCGCCTTGCGGCAATGCGTGTGGAGAGCCCCTTTGGAAGCCACGTTGCTTGGACTCCGTTTTCGGACGCGGATATCCAGCGAGAACCAATCAAGTGGCTCAAGTATATCCTTTTGGATCGGATGGGTGTTGAGTCGCTAAAAAAGGTTACTGCGCAAATCCGGCGTTTCCGGGCCGATGACCTCGCGAGCGCGCGCGAGTGGACCACGGAGCGGCTAGGGAACCCGGTGGCCAACGGATCACATCTGATGGTGGTGCTGAAGCTGATTGCTTGGGACAAGGGCGCGCAGCTCAGCAACTATCGGATGTACAATCTCGACGACGTGCAACGTACGTTTAGCAAGCTGGCGCAGACCGATCTAGCTACATTCGTTCAGATTTGGTGCTGCGAGTCCGATGTCAGCGATCGCGGACTCAACCTCGGAGGAAGATTGACCTTTGCTTATGGCCAAACGGAACATCTGCTGGAACTCGTGTGGTTTGCGAGTCCACGGCTTTTGGAAAGTGTGCGCATACCAGAATTCCTGAATCCATATTGCCGGGCGGTAAAAAAAACGACTCAAGTTGAATTTGAGATCATCGAGGCGCATATCCCTCCGGCTTTTGCGAAGTC
>Ga0075520_1000762_pt1 | contig 14703 bp, 9 predicted proteins | sample NGEPerB_FD_75100 | JGI IMG/M metagenome (GOLD analysis project Ga0075520, IMG submission 75100) | Arctic peat soil microbial communities from the Barrow Environmental Observatory site, Barrow, Alaska, USA - NGEE PermafrostAB12-B | ecosystem: Environmental > Terrestrial > Soil > Wetlands > Peat ... | reverse complement strand
GGGCGCGTTCACCGTGGCCTATGGCGCCGCGATGGTGCTCATGCTGGTGCTCACGGCCGGCCAGGCGGAGGTGTTGATCCGGGAGACGGCCCGCCGCCCGGAGGCGGTCCGCGCGCTCGGCCGGCTCTCGCGCGCCTGGCAGCGCCGGGTGGCGGTCGTGGCCGTGCCGGCGGCGATCGCCGGCGCCGCGCTCGTGCCCGACCCGGTGTTGCGCTGGACGCTGCTGGCGTTCGTCCCGTACGCCTGGCTGCGCAGCGGCCTCGTCAGCGTGGGCGCGTCGTTCAAGGGGCTCGACCGGATGGAGGTGGAGGTCGGCGGGCGCAGCGTGGAGCTCGGCGTCGCGCTGCTGCTCCTCGGGGTGCTGGCGGGCCTCGCGGCACCCGTGTGGACGACGGGACTGGCGTTCGCGGCAGGGGCTGCGGGCGGCCTCGCGGTGATGCTCCGCCAGCAGCGCACGCTGCCGGACGGCGCCGCGCCCCCCGTCACGCTCGGGTTTCTTGCCCGCGAAGGGGCGGTGTTTCTCGTACTCAACCTCGGCCTGCAGGCGGCGCTGCGCCTGGACACGTTCCTGCTGGCGGGGTTCGGGGTCGCCAGGGAGGAAATCGGACGGTACGGCGTGGCCGCGGCGCCGGTGTGGGGGTTGCTGGGGGTCGCGCAGCTCTTCGCGGTGGCGGCCTACCCCACGGTTGCCAGGGCCGCGGCTGCCGGCCGGCTCCGCCTCCGGCACATCGCCGCCATCGTCGCGGGCGGCGGCGCGGCGGGCGCGTTGGTGGCCGCGGCCATCACGGTTGCCAAGGTCCCTCTTGTCCGTCTGGTCTTCGGCCCCGCGTACCTCGCGTCGGTGCCGTTGATGGGGGTGCTGGCCTGGGTGCTGCCGGCCGCGTACGTCATGATGGGACTCGGCGTGCTGGTCGCGGCGTGCGGGCGACAGCGCTGGTCGCTGGTGAGCCAGGCGGTCCTGCTGGCAGGGAGCGCGGCCGCGAACGTGGCGGTCATTCCCCGCTGGGGCACGATGGGGTGCGCCGTGGTCGCGGTGATGGTGTGGACGCTCGGCCTCGCGACCAGCGTCACCGTCGCGACGCTCGCCGTGCGCCGGCCGCGGCGGCTCGCGGCGGCGGCGCCGGCCGGCGCGGAGCTCGAGTGAACGGGCCGGGCGCGGGCCCGGCGCGGGCCGGCGTCGTGATCGTCCACTTCGGCGACCCGGCGCCGACCGAGGCGTGCCTGGCGGCGCTGGAGCGGGACCGCTCGCGCGCCGCCCGGCGGGTCGTGGTGGTGGACAACAGCGGCAAGCTCGGACCCGGAGCGTGGCGCGGCGCCGAGATCGTGCCGCTTGCGGGCAACCCGGGTTTCGGCGCGGGCGTCAACGCGGGCGCCGCCCAGTTCGCGGCCGGCTCGCTCGACGCGATCGTCGTGCTCAACAACGACATCGAGGTGGCGGACGGGTACCTCGACGCAGCGGTCGAGGCGGTGGGCCGTCCGGGTGTCGGGCTGGCGGCCGGCCCGCTCTACCTCGACCGCCCCGGCGGGGCGCTCTGGTACGCGGGCGGCGGAGTGAATTGGCTGACAGGCACGGTGCGTCAAGCGACTTCCGCCGTGGCTGCCGGGGAGGAGCGGACGGTCGGCTTCATGCCGGGTGCGGCGTTCGCGGTCGGCGCCGAGGCGTGGCAACGGGTCGGCGGCTTCGACCCGAGCTACTTCCTCTACAACGAGGACGTGGACCTCTGCTTGCGCCTGCGGCGCAGCGGCTGGCGGCTGCTCTTTTGCCCGGGCATGGTGGCTGTGCACCGACTCGGCGCGGTGACCGGCTCGGCGGCGCGCTCGCCGTTCTACCTCGAGCACATGGCGGCGACGCGCATGCGTCCGTTCCGGCCGCTCGCGTACCGGCTGTATCTGGCGGCCGTGCACTCGGGCTACGCGATCCTGCGGTCGCTCTGGTACCGCGGCGCCGTGCGCGGCGCGGCCGGCCGCGCGGCGGCGGCCGCGATCCTACGCGGCCATCGCCGGGCGCTCAGGCAGCTCATGGTTGGTCCCCGGGCCGACTGACCCGCGCCCGGCGGTCGCGCCCCATTTCGGTCCGATGTAGGGGCGGGGCTTGTCCCCGCCCGCCCCAGTCCATGCGTTGCAACCACCCGCCCGCGAGCGGCCGCAAGGGCCGCCCCTTCGCTGGAAAGCAGCGACAGCGAGGTCGGTCCCAGAGACCGAGTCCGCGGACCCACTTGACAACCCCCGGCGCCGGTTCTAGAGTGTTAGCAGTCTCGTATGGCGAGTGCCAGTCCGCACCCCGACGAGAGAATGTAAACATAAGAAAGAGGGAGGGTTAAGCATATGAACGTTCGTCCACTCCATGATCGGGTTCTCCTCCGCCGCCTGGAAGAGGAAGAGGTGGTGAAGGGTGGGATCATCATCCCCGACACCGCAAAGGAAAAGCCGCAAGAGGCCGAAGTGATCGCCGTCGGCCCCGGCAAGCTCGACGACAACGGCAAGCGGATGCCGATCGACGTCAAGAAGGGCGACCGGGTCCTGGTCGGCAAGTATTCGGGTTCGGACATCAAGATCGACGACCAGGAATACCTGATCGCGCGCGAGGACGAGATCCTCGGCGTGCTGGAAAAGTAAGGGAGGCTCGAGATGGCAAAGCAGATTGTCTACGCAGAGGACGCCCGTCAGGCGATCCTGCGCGGTGTCAACAAGTTGGCCGACGCGGTCAAGGTGACGCTCGGTCCCAAGGGTCGTAACGTAGTGGTGGAGAAGAAGTTCGGCTCACCCGTGATCACCAAGGACGGCGTCACCGTCGCCAAGGAGATCGACCTCAAGGACAAGCTCGAGAACATGGGCGCACAGATGGTGCGCGAGGTTGCGTCCAAGACCTCCGACGTGGCCGGTGACGGCACCACGACCGCCACGGTGCTCGCCCAGGCGATCATCCGCGAGGGGACGAAGAACGTCACCGCGGGCGCCAACCCGATGGAACTCAAGCGCGGCATCGACATCGCCGTCAAAACGGCGGTCGAGGCGATCACCAAGCTCGCCAAGCCGGTCGAGGGCAAGGCGATCGCCCACATCGGCACGATCTCGGCCAACGCGGACGAGGAGATCGGCCACATCATCGCCGAGGCGATGGACAAGGTCGGCAAGGATGGCGTGATCACGGTCGAGGAGTCGAAGACCATGGACACGCAGCTCGAGATCGTCGAGGGGATGCAGTTCGACCGCGGCTACCTTTCGCCGTACTTCGTGACCGACGCCGAGCGCATGGAAGCCGTGTACGAGAACGCCAAGGTCCTGCTGTTCGAGAAGAAGATCTCCTCGATGAAGGACCTCCTGCCGATCCTGGAGCAGGTGGCCAAGCAGGGCAAGCCGTTCCTGATCGTGGCCGAGGACGTCGACGGCGAGGCCCTGGCGACCCTGGTCGTCAACAAGCTGCGCGGGACGCTGCAGGTGATCGCGGTGAAGGCCCCTGGCTTCGGCGACCGCCGCAAGGCCATGCTCGAGGACATCGCGATCCTGACCGGCGGCAAGCTGATCTCCGACGACCTCGGCATCAAGCTCGAGAACGTCAAGTGGGAAGACCTCGGCACCGCGAAGAAGGTGACCGTGGACAAGGACGACACCACGATCGTGGTGGACGACGAGGACCCCAAGAAGCGCGAGGCGATCGCGGGCCGCGTCAAGCAGATCCGCAAGCAGGTCGAGGACACCACCTCGGACTACGACCGCGAGAAGCTGCAGGAGCGCCTGGCCAAGCTCGTCGGTGGCGTGGCGCAGATCAAGATCGGCGCGGCGACCGAGACCGAGATGAAGGAGAAGAAGGCCCGCGTCGAGGACGCGCTGCACGCGACCAAGGCGGCCGTGGAAGAGGGGATCGTCCCCGGCGGCGGCGTGGCGCTGCTCCGCGCCCAGGAAGAGGTCGAGAAGCTACTGAAGGAGCACAAGGGCGACGTGCGCACCGGCATCCAGATCGTGGTGCGGGCGCTCGAGGAGCCGACGCGGCAGATCATCCACAACGCCGGCCTCGACGAGGCGGCGGTGATCGTGCGCGACATCCGCAAGAAGGGCGGCGCCATCGGTTTCAACGCCCAGACGATGGTGATGGAGGACCTGGTCGTGGCCGGCGTCATCGACCCCGCCAAGGTCACCAAGAACGCCCTCGTGAACGCGGCGTCGATCGCGGGACTGATGCTCACCACCGAGGCGCTTGTGGCCGATGTCCCTGAGGACAAGAAGGAAGCCATGGGCGGTGGCATGCCTGGCGGCGGCATGGGGGACATGTACTGACCTGATCGCGCTCGCGCGATCGGGTCATCCTGACCCTGAGCGTAGCGAAGGGGAAGGATCCCGCGGCGTTGCGTGCGCGGTTCACAACTTGAAGCTGCAAGGGCGGGGAGCGATCCCCGCCCTTTCCTTTTGGGAACGGGGCACCGGGCACGACGCGCACCGCTGCCACTCTTCGCTCAAACGTAGCCTCTTCGTTGTCGTCGCGAGGGGGTCGTGGCGAACCCGCGGCTTCACGGGGCTGCTTCGCCCCACCGCCGGCGGGGCGAAGCAGTGACGGCATTCTCCTATGACGGGCGGTGGACTGGTATGAATGTCCGTGGGCGCGGGCACGACGAGGCCGCGCCTAGAAGATCAGGTGCAAGCCGAGGAACGGCAGGACCAGGATGCCGCCGAAGACGGCCAGCCCGACGAGGAAGAGCGCCTGGCCGATAATTGCGAGGACGGCGTCCTCCTCGATCAGCCCGACGGCAGTCGTCGCGATCGTGAGCGCCGGAAGCGTGTTGGTGAACACGATGGGCAGCGGCAGTGCGAGTTCGGCGCCGGAGACCGCGATGACGATCCCGGCGATCGAGTGCGCCCAACGGTGGCGGTGGAACCAGAGTCCGCGCGGCTTGATGAAGCGCTCGACCTTCCTGATGAGCCGTTGACCGCCGCCGCCGATGCGGATCACGAGGGCCGAGCGCAGCTCGTGGTCGAGCCAACGCTTCGGCAGCCAGAGTGGCCGCCCGAGCGCCATCGCGACGCCGAGCAGAACGATCGCGATCCCGAACGGCGTGGACAGCCCCGGCAGTGGGATCGGTTGCAGGAACGGCAGGATGACGATGAACGCGAGCAGCGCGTTCCCCCGTCCGCTGAGGTGCTCGACCAGCACCCGCACCGGGACGGTCTCGCCGCTGGCGAGGCGCAGCACCTCGTCCAGCTCCTCCGACAGCCGGCAGCATTGCCCTGCCGACGGTAAAGCGCCCCGCTGCTCGGGCGCCGGGATCGGCGCGTCCTGCGTTTGCACACCGGTCACTATAGAAGACCCTTGGCTGGGTCCCCAAGAAGACTTCGCCTGGAGGGAGCGGCGGCGTCCAGGCGTGACTGGACTCGAAGCGCTCCATGCGGTCAGCGAGGACGTTGACGGTGGACTCCAGCGCGCGGACACGATGTTCGAGGTCAGCAGAGGAATTCCCGAACCAAGGCCTGCGCTTGCGACAGGGAGTCCGCCCAGCCGACCAGGGGATGGCCCGCCGTCCACGTCCGGTAGAACTGGCGCACCTTGCCGTCGCGGTTGTCGAGGCAGACGTTCGGGATCCCCAGCAGCAGTGCAAGGATGTGCCCATGCAGACGGTCCGTCACCAGGACCCGGCCCGCAGAAACGAACCGGCACACGATCTCCATCCGGAGGCCCGCCAGGGTTTCGAATGACTGCGTGACCCACGCCTCGCGGCGGTGCAACAGCCCCGCCGGCATCCGCCGGAGCCGCCACGAGAGCCAGTAGGACCGTGCGTACGCGGCCCAGGGGACGCCCTGGCGGCCGAATCCGGGCCTGGTCCAGTCGCGCACGACACCGGGGTCCTCGGAAGCAAGCGCGCGCCGCAGGGCGCTCGCGCTCGCCTCGATGTCTCTGCGGAGCAGCCAGAGCACGTCGGTCACCGCCGCCCGCCGCCGCGTGCGGAGGTCCGGCAAGCCGAACGCCATGTCGGGCGCGAGGTGCACCGGAACCGCGAACCGTGCCCGCACGAGGTCGAGGCTGCGGCGGTCCCTCACCAACATGACGAACCGCCCGCTCCTCTCGCACCGGCGACGCATGGCGTCGAGGTTCGCCTCGGAACGGAACCAGACGCTCTGGGGAAGCTGGACGACGAGCCGGTCGGGGAAATCGTCGAGGATGCGCACCCGCAGCCCCTGCTCGTTGGGGTAGACGTCGCCGAAGTTTCCTCCGCCGCTGAGCAGGATCGGGCCCTCCGGCAGGGCGCGCCGCAGCGCGTCGGGCCGGTAGGTGCGGAAGTCGCACACGTAGGGGACGCCGACGCCAAGGCGGGCGAGCACCGCGCGCTGACCCGCCCACACGGCCGTATCACCGAGGTTCCAGTGGTTGGGGAAGGTCGCAAGCGCAACCTCGGGGTGGCCGGCCAGTATGGCGGCGATCACGGAGTCGAGCATCTCGCGCAAGCGACCAGGCAGCGCGCCGGGCGCGGGTGGGGTTGGTGAGGCGCCTTCGACCATTTGGTTGAGTTTACCGGACGGGGCACCGGAGCGGCTACGACCGGTCATGGCTGATCCTGATGGCCGGGTTCGGCGCCAATCGGCCGTGATCCGCGCCCGGGCTGGCGCCGGGCGTTGTCGCGCGCCGCGCGCGTCCGCTATTCTGGTCCGCAAGCCATCAGCGCTGGTGACATCGCGGCGGAGCGCCGGGGAGAACAGATGGGCAACGAGATGCACGTGGACTTCTTGCAGCCCGAGGCTCTCGGGGATTGGGTGAGGATCCACGGGCGGATCCATGGCCATCCGCGGCTGCTCCGGCGGAACGGGCCACTCTTCTTCGACGTGCCTCCGCAGACGTTCGATTGGCTCGCCATCCGGGGCCGCAGCGACGACATCCACGACGCTTTTCTCCGCGCGACGGTCTGGTCGGCGATGGAGGTCGGCGGCGGCCTCACCATCCACGGCCGCGTCTCGACGAGCCTGCTCGCCAATCTGGAGCGCTACCAGGACATCGCCTGCCGGTGGTGGCCCAAGTACCGTCCGGTCCGGCTGCGGGCAGACGAGGAGGTGAGCGACGAGGCCGCGGCGACCGCGGTCGCGGGCGGCGATACCCGCCGGGGCTCGGTTGTGCTGGCCTTTTCGGGTGGGCTGGACAGCGCGGAGTCGCTGCTGGCGCACACGCACGGCCGGCGCGGGCGCAACACGCTCGCCATCGCGGCCTGTCTGTTCGTCCACGGCTTCGACGTTCCGCTGCACGATGCCGCGTTCCAGGGAGCGTACCGGCGGGCCCAGGCGATCACGGATCACTGCTCGACCGAGCTGCTGGCCGTCCGCTCGAACCTGAAGTATCTCCTGCCGCTGTGGGAAACGACGTTCTCCGCAGGGATCGCTGCAACGCTCTCGTTGTTCGAGCGGCGCTTCGACACCGCCCTGCTGACCGCGTCGAGCGCCTACGAGAACATGCACTGGATCCCCTCCGCGGACGGTTCGACGCCGTGGTCGGACCATCTGTTCTCGTCGGCCACATTCCGCGTCGTCTCCGACCTCGCCGTCACCCGAGTGGAGAAGACCGCGAGCCTGGCCGGCGAGGGCGTCGTGTGGAGAAACCTGCGGGTCTGCTGGCAGGGGGACGATCTCTCCACGAACTGCGGCCGGTGCGAGAAGTGCATCCGGCAGATGCTCTGCATGCGGGCGTGCGGCGTGGAGGACTTCTCGGCGTTTCAGACGCTCCTGTCGCCTTCCGCAGTCCTGGCAGTGAGGCTTCCGATGGCTGTGGTCGTGGAGGAATGGCAGCACTGCTACGAGCACGCGCTGAAGCGGGGACTTGCCGGGGACGACGTTTTTGTCGCGATGAAGCAGGTGTTGGAACGGGAATCGACCGATGTCGCGGGGGCCTCCAGCCGCGGGGTCCGAGAGCTTGCGCAGCGCTGGCGGCGGCGGATGCGTCGCCTCATGTCAGGGCGGGCGACCCGTGGCTGATCCCCGGCTCGCGTTGGCCGGGTGGGTGGAACCGGGCGAAGATAGGAGGAAGGGGCGTGCAGCGTCCACGGAGTTGAGCCTGCTTTCGTCGGAGGGGTTCCGGGTGGGCGTGTACACGGGCTTCGGCGGTCGACCCGGCCGGGATCTCACGGACGCACGTGGGCCGAGATGCTTTGCGGGCGCTGAGCAGGGGAGAGAGCCGTGGCCAACGTTGCGGTGATCGTCGACCCCGATCCACGGCGGCGGGATCGCTTCGTCGCCGCCGTCGCGCCTCGGCTGCACCTGGTGTCCGGCCTGGTGCCCGGCTCCTGTGCCGCCGGGGCGTTCCACGCCGTCTGGGCGGCCGCACCACGGGCCCCAGTCCAGGCCGTTTCGGACTCCCAGGGCGCGGCGGTCATTTGGGGAGAAGCCATTGCCCCAGCCTCGTCGGAGCGCACGACGCCGCCGCAGCTGCGGGAGCAGTGGCGCCGCGAGAGCGATCCCGAGAACTGGCTGACATGGGATGGCTATTTCGCCGCGGTGGTCTTCGACCCGGTGCACGGGGTCGTCTCCGGCGCCGACCTGCTCGGCTTTTTCCCCCTCTATTACTGGTCGAACGGCGAGGTCCTCATGCTGGCGTCCAGTCCCGAGCCGTTCGCATGCCATCCTTCGTTCCGCGCCGCGCTCGATCCGGCCGGCCTGGTCGGCATCATGCTCACGAACGGCTTGTTTCGCGGCCGGGCGCTGTGGAAGGATGTCCACAGGCTGCCGCCGGCGCACTTCCTCCGCTGGAGACCTGGGAGCGCACCGGCCGAGCTGGCGGATGGCAGCCTGATGGGCGAGATCGAGGCCCGCGACTCATCACGGCGTTCACCGACTGAGCAGCTCGAGGCCATGGACGCCGCGTTCGAGCGGGCTGTTCGACGGCATCTCCCGCCGGATGACCCCTGCGGTCTTTTCCTGTCCGGCGGGTTGGATTCCCGGCTGATCGCGGGCTATCTCGATCGGCAGGGAACCAAGCCAACGGCGCTGACGCTGGGGAGTCAGGACGAGATCGAGATGAGGTGTGCACGGCGAGTCGCGCGGACGCTGGGCATTGAGCACCGCACGGCCACGGTCCCGTACGGTCTTTACCCGGTCTTCGCCCAGACGTTGACCAGCCGATGGGAGCACCTCGCCAACGGTGGGAGCGTGGTCTTCGGCTGGGGAACCCGGGCCTTCTTGGACTCGTTTCCGCCCCGGATTGCGACGGGGATTCCCCTCGATTGGGCTGCGGGAGGCGTCAGCACCTTTGGACTTGCCCCCGAGCAACTTTCCTTTGACCGCTGCTTCCCCCTGAAGATCAACGATTCGGGGTTCTCCCCGCCGCTGCTCGCCCGGCTCCTCCGTCGCGGGGTGTTCGGCGATCTGGTCGAGCACATCCTCGAGGAGATGCGCGCCGACTACGAGCGCTTGGGGAATGACCCGTTACGCCGCCTCTGGCACTTCGTCCTCCAACACCGGGTGCGGTTCAACGCCGGCGGAGCGGCATGGCACCTGTGCTTTGGCTCGTGGCCGGTGGTGATCCCTCTCGACCGCGATTGGTTCACCACAATGGCAGGCATACCCCCGGGCGTGTTGGCGGATCGGAAAGCCGAACAGAAACTGCTGTGCACCAGGTTTCCAGCCCTGGCACGCCTGCCTCTCGACCGTAACGGCTATCTCACGACCCCTTTGACGGCGGGTCGACTGCGCCGTTTTGTCGACAAGTTCCCGTCGTACGTTCAGACCCGCTGGCTGGCCCCCAGGCGCAATTCCGAGAGCGAGCGACGCTACTACTACCGCATCTACAACCTCAACAACCCGGGATGGGACGCGGTCCGCCGGGCGGCGGAACCGTGCCGTGAGAGGCTCAAAGCGCTGTTCGTCCCCGAGGTGCTCGATGAAATCCTTCCGCGCGCCGGGGAACCCGTTCGGTATCGAGGCGACCTCATCGCCGAAGGCCAGAAGCTCAAGCAGTTGCTGATCCTGGGGCTGTGGGCGAAGGAGCATCTGTAGCCGCGGGATGGTTGCGGTGAGGCAGTGTTGGGGCGGGAACCGAGGGGGACTGGGCGATCTGCAGGTCCGAGGTGCGGCGGAGAAAGATCTCATCCCAAAGCTGCACACCCAAGACCGCCATGAGGACGGCGCCGAGCTTGCGGCGTCCATCGCGCTGCTCGCGGAGCAGTTGGTGGACGACGGCGGTCTCAAAGTACCCCTTCTCGCGAAGCGTGCGTTCGGAGAGCATCTCCTCCGCGAACGAGGGGAGCGGACCTGCCATCCAGGCCTCGAACGGAACGCCCATGCCCGCCTTGGGCCGAAGGCGGATCTCCTCGGGAATCACGCCGCGGAGTGCTTGCCGCAGGATGAACTTCTCCACTGGACCACGGGTTTGGATGCGGGCAGGGATGCGCCCGGCAAGCTCCACCAGCTCGTGGTCGAGGAACGGCACTCGAGCCTCCAGGCCATAGGCCATTGAACCCCGGTCCAGTGAGTGGTTGATGAGGTCGGGCAGCCGGAGATCGAGATCGCACTGGCGCAGCTGGTCGAACCAGTGCTTTGACCGCACCCCCTCGGGCGGGCCAATCCTTTCCCCGATCTCCGGCGCGTCGGCCAGGCGGCTCCGGAGGTCGGGGGAGAACAGACGGTGCCGTTCCTCGGCGTGCATCGGGCCGACCAGCCGGGCGTAGCGCTCGGCCGTCAGGGTTCGCGGCGCGAGGAGCAACCTCGAGACCATCGGCCGGCCGGCGGGCACGAGGGGGGCGAGGAGCGTACGGCGTACCGCAAGCGGGAGGAGCGCCACGTGGCGCGAGATCCGCTCCATGTGGAAGTGGGCATACCCCCCGAAGATCTCGTCGGAACCCTCGCCGGTGAGCACGACCTTGACCTCGCGCGCCGCCGCCTCGGCGAGCAGCATCCGCGGGATCTCGACGCCCCATGCCGTCGGCTCCTCCATGTGCCAGACGGCCCTGGGGAGCAGGGCGAGAGAGTCCGCGCTGCACCACGCGCGCTGATTCGGGGTCTCGTATCCCGCATAGGTGTCCAGAGTGGGGAACCGCCGCGTCTCGTCGATGCTTGGATCCTCGAAGGCGAGGGTGATGGTCGGCAGAGCCCGGCCGAGGTGCCGCATTGCGAGACTGGCGACGGCGCTCGAGTCCACGCCCGGGCTGAGCCACGCGCCCACTGGCACGTCGCTGCGCAGGTGAATGCGGACCGTCTCCTCGAGCTTGGCGCGCAGCGCCTCGGCCCACTCGCCTGTCCTCAAGCTGGAGCGGCCACCGTCCTCGGGCATGGCCCAGTACCTGCTGAGCGAGAGCCTGCCGCCCTGGTAGAGTGCGACGTGGGCGGGAGGGAGCTTCTTGATGTTCGAGAACAGCGTGCGCGGCCCCGCCACGAACGCGAACCTGAACAGATCGTCGATCGCCCTGGGGTCGGCCCCGCCGCCCTCGACGCCGGCGGCGAGGATCGCTTTTGCCTCGGAGGCGAACCATAGGCCCTCGGGCCGCGCTGCATAGACCAGCGGTTTGATCCCGAAGCGGTCCCTCGCCAGCATGAGCCGGCGGCGGCGCGCGTCCCACAGCGCGAGCGAGAACATCCCGCGCAGCCTCGTCAGGCACTCCACGCCGGTGTCCTCGTAGAGGTGAACGATCACCTCGACATCCGAGCGCGAGCGGAAGCGGTGCCCGGCGCCCAACAGCTCCGAGCGGAGCTCCGGGGCGTTGTAGATCTCCCCGTTGCACACCAGCGTGATCGCGCCGTCCTCGTTTGCGAGCGGCTGGTCCCCGGTCTCGAGGTCGATGATGGAGAGGCGCCTGATCCCGAGTGCCGCGCCGGCGAGGCGAGCGCTGCCGCGCCCGTCAGGCCCCCGGTGGACGATGGACGCCATCATCCGCTCGATAGTTGCCTGGTTCGCCCATCGCCGCGGATCAAGGAACGCAACACCGCAGATCCCGCACATCGTTGCTCAGCCCCCGATTTGGCGTGCTGCCGCCGTCAATGTACCGCGCCCCGAGCGCCGTCGCCTCACTTCGACGGCGGCACGATGAGGCCGGCCACGTAGCCCCAGCGGTAAGCCAGGTCCCAGAGGGTTGTCCTCCGCCAGCGTCCCGGCCATGCGGCGAGAACCGATGCCACGACCGCCGCGAGGACAGGCCGCGCGACGAGCGTGAAGGCAAGCCGTGGATGGCGTCTGGAGACGTACCGCGCCGTTGCGCCGGCGTTGCGGGCGCGGCGACGAAACGCCCCCGGTCCTTCGATCTGGTGGTGATGCCATACGCGCGCCGCTGCGACGTAGCGGAGCGGGCGCCGGCGTCGGTGCTGGCGGTAGGCCCATTCCCCATCCTCGAGAGCCGGGAACGGGAGCAGCGGATCGAACGGCTCGTCGAGCAGCCACTCCCGGGGAACGGCCAGGTTCGCCCCCCAACAGGCGTCCCACGGGATCAACCCGTCGGGCTCCAGGCGGGCGAAGTTGAACTGGTGCCCGGCCGGGGCGAGCCAGGCCATGTACGGGGTGACCTCGTGTTCCGGGTCCCAGTCGATCCTGCCGACGGCGATGCAGGGGCCGAAACGTTTTTGCGCGGTGGCGTGGGCAAGAAGGCACGAGGTATCTGGGCGGGTGTCATCGTTGAGAAACAGGAGGAGGTCCCCGGCCGCCGACCTGGCGCCGAGGTTCTTGGCGGGGCCGATCCCGGCGCGGGGCTGCGACAGCACCAGGGTCGGGAACGGGTAGGGGCGCGAGGCAACCTCTGCCGAGGCCGGATCCCAACCGTCGAGCACGATGATTACCTCAAATGGCGGTGTCTCCGGGACGAGTCCGGTATATGCGGCCAGGGATGCCGCGAGGTGATCCGAACGGCCGATGGTGGCGATTACGACGCTGATGCTCACCGGCGCCGTCCCGTCCCTGGCCACGATTGGAGTGCCCACGGTAAGCAGCTTACGTCTCCGGAGGCGAAAACCAAACCTCGGGCAGAGCGCGTCTCGGACCCGCGGCCGCCCTACGCGATGTACTTGCCGCGCGGGGTGTAGGTGGTGTGCAGGAGCTGGTGCGCGGTGTGGCCGTTCGGACCGTCGGTCAAAAATTCGTTGTAGAGCCGGATGACGGCCGGGTTCTCGTGCGACTTGCGGACCTCGTAGGCGGCGTCCTCCGCGTAGATGGCGCGGGCGCGGGCGGCGCGGATCTCGGGACTGGTCGGGATCGGCATCCCGCCGCCGCCCAGACATCCGCCCGGGCAGGCCATGAACTCGATGAAGTGGCACTCGGAGAGCTTGCCGCCCGCCTTGATGTCCTCGAGGACCCGCTTGGCGTTGGCGGTGCCGTGGCAGACCGCGACCTTGAGGGTCGCGCCCGCGAGCCACTCCCAGCTGTCGAACGGCAGCTGGGCGTTCATCCTGAGAATGTCGGGGACGGTCCCGAGCTGCGGGATCCTGATCTCGGCGTACTTGATGCCGTCGAAGCCGCGGACCGGGAGGATGTCGGCGTGGTCGTAGAGGTTCTCGACCTTGAGGCCGGACACCAGCTCGACGACGGTACGCAGCGCCGACTCCATCACGCCGCCGGTAGCGCCGAAGATCACGCCGGAGCCGGTGGCGGTTCCGAACGGCTCGTCGAAGCCGCTCTTCGGCATCTTGGGCAGCTCGATGCCGGCTTCCTTGAACATCTGCGCCAGCTCGCGGGTCACCAGCCCGTAATCCACATCCTTATAGCCCGACGAGGCCATCTCCGGGCGGTTGCACTCGAACTTCTTGGCCGAGCACGGCATCAGCGCCACGGTGACGATGTTGGCCGGGTCGATGTTGTTGAGCTTTGCGTAATAGGTCTTGATCACCGCCCCGAACATCTGCTGCGGGCTCTTGGCGGACGACAGGTGGGGCAGCATCTCCGGGTAGAAGTGCTCGATGTACTTCACCCACCCCGGCGAGCAGGAGGTGAACTGCGGCAGGGCGACCGGCTGTTTTTCGACGAGCGCCTGGTAGAGCCGGAGAATGAGCTCCGTCCCCTCCTCGATGATGGTGAGGTCGGCGGTGAAGTTCGTGTCGAACACCCTGTCGAAGCCGATCGCCCGCAGCGCCGAGTTCATTTCGAACGTGAGTGGGGTGCCCGGGGGCAGGCCGAAGCACTCGCCGATGGCGGCGCGCGGCGCGGGCGCGGTCTGGATCACCACGTGCTTGCTGGGATCGTTGATGTCGCGCCAGACGTCGTCGGTGGGGTCGGCGGCCCCCAGGGCCCCGGTCGGGCAGCGGTTGATACACTGGCCGCAGTTGATGCAGATGACCTCGGCGAGCGGCTTGTTCATGAAGGTCGAAACCGTGGTCCTGTCGCCGCGGTGGACGGTCTCCAGAACGCCGACCTCCTGCAGGTCGATGCAGGTGCGCACGCAGCGGCGGCAGAGAATGCACTTGTTCATGTCGCGCAGGACCGAGTACGAGGAGCTGTCGAGTTCGTGCATCGGGGCGGTGGGGTGGCCGAAGCGAAAGAAGTCCACGCCGCACTCGGCGGCGAGGGCTTGCAGCTCGCAGTTGCCGTTGCGGAAGCAGGCGTAGCACTCGCCGTAGTGCTTGGAGAGCAGCAGGTCGAGGATGCGCCGGCGCGACTGCCGCACCTTGCGCGTGTGGGTGTGGATGGCGATCGGCACCGTGATCGGGTAGGCGCAAGAGGCCTGCAGCGTGCGCTGGCCCTCCACCTCGACCACGCAGATCCGGCACACCCCGGCGACGCAGAGGTCCTCGTGGTGGCAGAGCGTCGGGATCTTGACCCCGATC